>Ga0310840_100394_pt1 | contig 35446 bp, 27 predicted proteins | sample SM_ome_8_FD_201304 | JGI IMG/M metagenome (GOLD analysis project Ga0310840, IMG submission 201304) | Sorghum-adapted microbial communities enriched on stacked mutant (SM) sorghum from Joint BioEnergy Institute, Emeryville, California... ...
AAAGCCCGGCGGGATCAGCTCCCGTATGAGGTCGCGAAGCTCGGTGCGGAGCCGGGTGACGCGCTCCGGCTCGGTGTAGTCGAGCACTGAGGCTCCTTCGTGACAGCCCGTGCGTAGCGATGCAGCGCCGCCACTCTGGCGCCCACATCCTACAAATGATTAACCTGTAACCCGCGCCACAGGCGACCGATCGCGGGTCGACGCCCACAAGGGCAGGCCCCTCCCAGCAAGCCCTCGCCTCGAGCCACCCGGGGTCGGACCCCATCCCCTGTAGGCGTTCATTGCACAATGTTATAAAAGAATGTACTGTTGAGCAACGCCGCGACTCGCCCGGACTCGCACCGGCTCGGGCGGCGGCATCGGAAGGGGGTTCCCGTGACGGTCGGCCTCTTTCCGCCGCCGGTGCGGGACGCGCTCTCCATCGAGGTCGACGGCACCGCGCCTTGCGTGGTGGCCTCCGCCGCACCGGATCGGGTCGGCCGGGGCAGGAACGGCCGGGCACGTACCCGCAAGGCCGCCGGGGCACCCACCCGCGAGGTCGCCGGGGCACGTGCCCGGGAGGCCAGGGTGGCCACATCGTGACGGAATCGAAGGGGCAGAGAATGAAAGTCAGCCGGGCACTTGCGCGGGCGCTGGCTCAGGACTACGGGGTCTCCATCCTGTTCGGAGTCCTCGGTGGCGGAAACCTGCTGTTCGTGGACGAGTTCACCCAGCAGGCCGGCGCGACGTACGTGAAGAACGTACGGGAGGAGGGCGCGATCCAGGGCGCCCTGGGCTACAGCCATCGCAGTGGACGTCTGGGCGTGGCAACCGTCAGCCACGGCCCCGGGTTCACCAACGCGATCACCTCGATCATCGAGGGCGTCCGCAGCCACACGCCGATGCTCATCGTGGCCTCGGACACCCGCCGGAACGACCGGCACAACCTGCAGTTCGTCGACCAGCCCCCGTTCGTGCTGGCCAGTGGCGCCGGGCTCGTCGACGTGTTCGATCCCGCGACCGCGCTCGACGAGCTGGACCGGGCGATCCGGCAGGCCTGGGTGGAGCGGCGCCCCGTCGTGCTCAACGTGCCGTCCGACGTCATGGACGCGTACGACATCGACTACACACCCCGCAAGGTGACGCCGCCGCCACGGCAGCGGGTGACGCCCGACCCGGAGGCGGTGGACCGGGCCCTCGGTGTGCTGGCCTCCGCCCAGCGGCCCCTCGTCCTGGCCGGCTGGGGCGCCATGCTCGCCGACGCCCGCAGCGAGCTGCTGACGCTCGCCGAGCGCATCGGCGCTCCCGTGGCCACGACGCTGAAGGCCAAGGGCTTCTTCCGGGGCGACCCGTTCGACCTCGGCGTCCACGGCACCATGTCCTCCACCGTGGGCGGCGAGATCATCAGCCAGGCCGACTGCGTCATCGCGTTCGGGGCTGGCCTCAACATCTACACGGCCAGCATGGGCGCCATGCTGGACGGGAAGACCATCATCCAGGTCGATATCGAACCACGTCACGTCAGCAAGGCCTTCCCGGCCACCGTCGAGGTGATCGGGGACGCCAAGGCCGTGGCCGAGCTGATGAACCAGATGCTGGCCGAGGCCAACCACACCCCGTCCACGTTCCGGTCGCCCGAGTTGGCCGCGAAGATCGCCTCGTACAACCCGTTCGACGAGTTCGAGGACCACTCCGGCGACGGGACGGTCGACCTGCGCTCGTTCGTCGTCCACCTTGACCGGTTGCTGCCGGCCGAGCGCAACGTCCTCACCGACGGCGGCCGCTTCGTCATGGCGCCGATGCGGTACCTCAACGCGTACGAGCCCCGCGGCTTCCTCCAGCCGCTCGCCTTCGGGTCGATCGGTCTCGCCGTCGGCGCCGCCGTGGGCGTGGCGGCGGCCAAGCCCGACTGGCCGACCGTGCTCGTCCTGGGCGACGGCTGCTTCATGATGAGCCTCAACGAGTTCAACACCGCGGTCCGGCTCGGCCAGAACCTCATCGTCGTCGTCCTCAACGACAACGCCTACGGTTCCGAGTACCACGTGATCAAGCAGCGCATCGGGCGGATCGAGTCGACCGAGCTGTCCCGGTTCAACTGGCCGTCCTTCGCCGAGCTGGCGACCGCCCTGGGCGGTCGGGGCGTCACCGTCCGGTCGCTCGACGACCTCACGGAGGTGAAGGCCGCCCTCGAGAACCGCACCGGCCCGCTGCTCATCGACGTCCGGGTCGACCCGCGCAAGCAGATCGGGTTCATGGACTGACAGCGTTTCTGGGCACCCCCTCCGAAAGGCTGGTTCCGGGGCTGGTTCCCGGAACCAGCCTTTTCGGTTTGTCTGTCCACTTGGGGCGGTCCGGCCCGTCCGGATGGGGCGTGCGTACCCGAGCGCCACCTCGCCGCGGTCGACCGGACCGACCTCGGCGAGGTGGCGCTGGCGGTGTGTGTCCCGAACAGTGTCGGAGAGCGGCCCGTTCTGGGCGCGCGGCTACATATCTACCTAGGTCTACTCACTCGGCGCCGGCCCGTCCGGGTCGAGGCCGAACTCGGCGCGCAGACGGTCGCCGTCGTGGTTCAACGCCGGCGCCGGCCCCAGGAAGGGCTGCCCGGTCCGGGAGAAGCGGAACGAGGGCCCGGGCTGGCGCAGCGCCCCCGCCTCGGGGTGCACGACGTTCTCGAAGTACCCGGTCGCCGTAAGGTGCGGGTCGCGGAACAGGTCCTCGATGGTGTTGACGTGAGACGCCGGCACGCCCGCCTCCTGAAGCTGGGCCAGCAGCTCGGCCGTCGGCCGCTGGGCGATGGCCGAGCCCATCCACTCGTAAAGCTCGTCGATGTTCTCGGTCCGGCCCGTGATGGACGAGAACCGAGGATCGTCGATGAGATCCGGGCGGCCGAGCACGCGGAACACCGCGTGCCAGTGGGCGTCGGTGGTGGGCAGCAGGCTGATGAGGCCGTCCGAGGTCCGCATCGGGTGCCGGTGCGGGGAGTTGGTACGGGCGTAGCCGGCCGGACCGCGGGGCGGGTCGTAGAGGTATCCGCCCTGCTGCTCGGCGAGCAGGAAGTGGACCATCGTCTCGAGCATGGTCACCTCGACGAGCTGTCCGACCCCCGACCGCTCGCGCTCGTAGAGGGCCGCGGTGATGGTGCCGACCGCGAGCACACCCGTGATCTTGTCGGCCAGCGTCGTGCGCACGTACTGGGGCGGGCCGTGCAGGCTCTGGTGCGCGGCGATGCCCGAGACGGCCTGCACGACGTCGTCGTAGGCCCGCAGTCGCCCGTACGGTCCGTTCGCCGCGAACCCGTACATGGCGCAGACGATGATCCGCGGGTTGATCGCGGCCAGGGACTCGTAGTCGACGCGCAGCCGCTTCTCCGAGCCGGGCGGACGGTTGTGCGTGACGACGTCGGCGGTGGCCACCAGCCGGGCGAACACGTCGTAGTCGGCCGGATCCCGCAGATCGAGCTCGATCGACTCCTTGCCCCGGTTGATGTTGAGGTAGATGGGACCGAGATGGTTCCGGTCACGATCGTCGATGTCGCGGAGGATGTCGCCCCCCGGCGGCTCGACCTTGATGACCCGGGCCCCCAGCTGGCCGAGCAGCATGGTGCAGTAGGGCCCCATGAGCATGGTGGTGAGGTCGACGATGACGACGCCGGCTAGGGGCCCGGGACCGCCGGTCGGCGCCCCGGTCACGCCTCCTCCCTGACGACTGGCTCCCTGCCGACTGGCTCCCTGCCGACTGGCTCCCTGACGACTGGCTCCCTGACGACCGGCTCCGTGCCGACCGGCTCCGTGCCGACCGGCGCCCGCCGCATGAGCGCGGTCCGCACGGCCCGGCACACGAGCTCGTCGCGCTGGTTGTAGCCGTCGTGCCGGAAGACCACGATGCCCGCGTCCGGACGCGACTTGGACGGGCGCGCGTCCAGCACCTCGGTGACCGCGCGCAGGGTGTCCCCGGCGAACACCGGCTTGGGGAACTCGATGGAGGAGAAGCCGAGGTTGGCGATCGTCGTGCCGAGGGTCAGCTCGGGCACGGTCATCCCGACGACGAGGCCGAGGGTGAACAGCGAGTTCACCAGCGGCCGGCCGAACTCGGTCCTGGCGGCGAACTCCGCGTCGAGATGCAGCGGCTGCGGGTTCATCGTCATGGTCGTGAACAGCACGTTGTCCGCCTCGGTCACCGTGCGGGTGAAGGCGTGGTGCGTCACGTGGCCGACCGGCAGTTCCTCGAACCAGCAGCCAAAGCGTCGTTGCGTCATGGGGCGTCCTTCGGCGTTGAGGGCTGATGCGCGGCCGCGGCCGGAGCGGCGGAGGCCGGCCGGACCGCCGGCGCGGCTCCGTCCAGCAGGGCAGCGCGGTGCTCGGGAGCGGCCACCGCGACGAGGGCGGCCTCGCGCTCGCGTCGGCTGCGTCCCCGCAGCCAGGCGACGCCGTGTTCGGTCACCACGGCGTCGACGCTGTGATGGGGGGCGGTGATCGTGTCGGCCGGATGATGCGTCCGCACGATGGTCGATGAACCGTCCCGCGTGGTCGACCGGATCGCGATGATCCGCAGGCCCCCCGGCGACAGGTGCGCCCCCTCGGAGAAGTCGGCGCTGCCGCCGACCCCGGCGATGACCGAGCCGCGCACGGTCTCGGCGACCACCTGGCCCCGCAGGTCGACCGCGACCGCGCTGTTCACCGACACCACCGTGGGCAGGGCCGCGAGCTCGATCGGGTTGTGGACGTGCTGCGAGCTGAGCATCTGAACGACCGGGTTGCCGTCGGCCCACTCCATCAGGGCCCGGCCGCCCATGAGCTCGACCGACCGCACGGGTCCGCGCCCCGCCTCGGCGATCGCCTCGACGAGCGGGATCATCGTCTCGGTGACGAGACCGACGAGGCCGAACGAGCGTGACCGGGCCTCCCCCGCGAGATCGGCCGCGAGCGCCTCGGTGATGCTGCCGATGCCCAGCTGCAGGGTCGCGCCGTCCGGGAGGATCTCCAGCACGTGGCGCGCGACCGCCCGCGACACGTCGTCGGCCGGGCTGGCGGCGTACTCCGGCATGGGCTGCTCGGAGCGCACGAATCGGTCGATGCGCGACTCGTGCACCCGGCTGTCGCCGCAGGTGCGCGGGACGTCCTCGGCGACCTCGGCGATCACGAGGCGGGCCCGGTCGATCGCGGCCTGGGCAAAGGTCGTCGACGGCCCCAGGCTGCAGTAGCCGTCGGCGTCGGGCGGGCTGACCCGGACGAGGGCCACGTCGGCCCCGGTGAGCATGACGTCGGGCACGTCGAGCAGGCGCGTCGGCACGTAGTCGACCAGGCCTTCGCGGAAGAGCTTCCGCAGGCCGCCGTGCACGTGCCAGCTGCGCAGCCGCAGCGCCCCCGATCGCACGGCCGGCTCCAGCGGCGGGTCACCGAGCAGCAGGCCGGCGGTCAGCTCGATTCCCCCGACGCGCTCGGCGTGGTCGGCCAGGGCCGACAGGAGGGTGAGCGGCGTCCCGCAGCAGTTGTTGGCGACGACGCGCGCCCCGGCGGGTACGCCGTCGAACGCGTCCTCGCGGCTGGTCCAGATGGCCACCGAGCTCCCCGGCCTCCCACCCTCGACTACTCAATCAAATAATAGATTACACTGTAACGGCCCCGCGCCAGTCCGCCGCGCGAAGGAGAACCCATGGACTTCCAGGAGCCGGAGCACATCACCGCCATCCGGGGCGCGATCCGGGAGCTCTGCCAGGACTTCGACGACAGCTACTGGCGGCGCCACGACGACGCCCACGAGTTCCCCTGGGACTTCTACAAGGCGATGGCCGAGGCGGGCTGGATCGGCATCGCGATTCCGGAGGAGTACGGCGGTGGTGGCGGCGGCATCACCGAGGCGTCCGTCGTGCTGGAGGAGGTGGCCGCCTCGGGGGCCGCGATGAACGGGGCCACCACCATCCATATATCGATCTTCGGGATGAACCCGGTCATCAAGCACGGCTCGGAGAAGATGAAGCGGAAGTACCTTCCGCGCGTCGCGTCGGGCGAGCTGCACGTGGCGTTCGGCGTCACCGAGCCGGACGCCGGGCTGGACACCCCCTCGATCACGACCCGGGCCGTTCGCCAAGGTGACCACTACATCGTCAACGGCCGCAAGGTCTGGACGACCAAGGCCCACATCGCCCAGAAGGTCCTGCTGCTGACCCGGACCACCCCGTTGTCCGAGGTCACCAAGCGCACCGACGGGATGACCCTGCTGCTGGCCGACCTGCAGGTGCCCGAGGTGCAGGTCTCGCCCATCGACAAGATCGGCCGCAACGCGGTCGCCTCCTGCGAGACCCGGTACGACAACCTCCGGGTCGACGTCGAGGACCGCGTGGGCGAGGAGGGCCGCGGCTTCCAGTACATCCTCGACGGGCTCAACCCCGAGCGCATCCTCATCGCGGCCGAGGCCATCGGCATCGGCAAGGTCGCGCTGCGCCGGGCGGTCCAGTACGCGAACGAGCGCGTGGTGTTCGGCCGCCCGATCGGCCAGAACCAGGGGATCTCGTTCCCCCTCGCCGAGGCCCACATGCGCCTGCGCGCGGCCGAGCTGGCGGTGCGAGAGGCGGCCTGGCGCTACGACAACGGGCTGCCCTGCGGCGAGCAGGCGAACGCGGCCAAGTTCCTCGCCTCCGACGCCGCGTTCTTCGCCGCCGACACGGCGATGCAGACCTTCGGTGGCTTCGCCTACGCCAAGGAGTACGACGTGGGGCGGTACTGGGTCGAGTCCCGGCTCATGAAGAGCGCGCCGGTGCCGCAGCAGATGGTGCTCAACTTCATCGCCGAGCACGTCCTCGGCCTGCCCCGGTCCTACTGACGCGCGGCCCCGACACCCCTGACCGAACCGAGGGAGGGCAGAGCATGAGACACCCCGACGTCGTGCCCGAGGCCGGGCTTCCAGAATCCGTCACCATCTATGAAGTGGGGCCGCGGGACGGCCTGCAGAACGAGAAGTCGTTCGTGCCGACCGACGCCAAGATCGAGTTCGTCCGGCGGCTCATCGACGCCGGCCTCACCACCATCGAGGTCACGAGCTTCGTGAGCCCCAAGTGGGTCCCCCAGCTCGCCGACGCCGCCGAGGTGCTCGCCGGACTCGACCTGTCCGGGCCGGTGCGCATGCCGGTCCTGGTCCCCAACGAGCGGGGTCTCGACCGGGCGCTCGAGGCGGGCGTGACGTGGATCGCGATCTTCGGCAGCGCCACCGAGGGCCTGGCCCGGGCCAACCTCAACCAGACGCTCGACGGCCAGTTCGCCATGTTCGAGCCGGTGGTCCGCCGCGCCCGCGACCTCGGGCTCGACGTGCGGGCGTACGTGTCGATGTGCTTCGGCGATCCGTGGCAGGGCGACGTGCCCGTCGAGCAGGTCGTGCGCGTGGGCAAACGGCTGTTCGACCTCGGGGCGTCGCAACTGTCCATTGGGGACACCATCGGCGTCGGTACGCCCGGCCACGTGCGGGCGCTCATCGCCGCGTTCGTCGAGGCGGGCATCGGGGTCGAGTCGCTCGCCGTTCACTTCCACGACACGTACGGCCAGGCGCTCGCGAACGCGTACGCGGCGCTGCAGGCCGGCGTGCGCACGTTCGACGCCTCGGCCGGGGGCCTGGGCGGCTGCCCGTTCGCTCCCGGCGCCACGGGAAACCTGGCCACCGAGGACCTCGTGTGGATGCTCGAGGGCCTCGGCATCCGCACCGGCGTGCGGCTGGAGGCCCTGGTCGAGACGAGCGTGTGGATGGCCGGGGTGCTGGGGCGGCCGTCCGAGTCCCGGGTCCTGCGGGCGCTGACGGCCCAGCGCTCCGCGTAGGCCGGATGCCCGACGCGGCGTATTCGGGCGCGGCAGGCCGCTCGGGCATCCATCCGACGCGCCGGACCGAGTGGTCGGACGCCCACCGCCAACTACGTAGTCACTGTCCATTTGCAGCCCCGAGGTGGCCGCGGCGAGGAGGCCTGGCATGGAGATCACCTACGCCCAGCTGGCGTCGTTCAAGGGCGCGGAGCTCGGCCCGACCGAGTACCGGGTCATCACCCAGGAAGACATCAACACATTCGCTGATCTCACCAACGACCGCTACTGGATCCACGTCGACCCGGAGCGCGCCGCCGCCACCCCGTTCGGCGGCACGATCGCGCACGGCTACCTGACGCTCTCGCTCATCAGCGAGTTCTGGCCCAAGCTGCTGTGGGTGACGGACACGCCGCTGATGGTCAACTACGGCTTCGACCGCGTCCGGTTCACCGCCCCGGTCCGCAGCGGCACCCGCGTGCGGATGCGGTCCAGGATCGTCGACATCATTCCCACCGCGACCGGCTCCCGGTTGAAGGTGGAGCAGGTGATCGAGCGGGAGAACGAGGCCAAGCCGGCGATCGTGGCGACGTGCCTGTTCGACATCGCCCGGCCGGAGGGCCACGTCGAGGAACCGGCCGGCGGGTGACGGGCGCGCTGCCCGCACCCTCACCCGCGCCCGCTCAGCTGTGCTGGGCGATCCATCCTCCCTGGATCGCGGCCGTCAGCACCGGCTCCTCGAAGTAGTAGACGTGCCCCGCGCTCTCGAGCACGATCAGCCTCGAGTTGGGAATGTGTCGATGCAGGAACCGGGCGTTCTCGAGTGAGCAGAGGATGTCCTCGGCGCCCGCGGTGATGAGGGTCGGCGCCTTGATGGTGGCGAGCGCGGACGCGGACATGTTGTGGTTGCGGATCGCGTCGAGGTGGCCCAGGTAGTTGCGCTTCGAGAACTCCTGCCGGTGGCTGACCACGTCCCCGGGCAGCTCGGCGAGGAGCCCGCGCGAGCCCGCCGCCCACGCGCGCAGGTAGCTGCGGATCAGCCCGGCCGTGTCCGGTACCCCGAGCTCGATGAGCTGCCGCCGGAAGTCGCCCTGCTCGATCGTGCGTCGGTCCAGCCGCGCGGCCGTGGCGTGCAGGGTCAGCGTCCGCACGAGATCCGGCCGCATCGCGGCGAGCCGCATGGCGATGAACCCGCCGAGCGACACCCCGGCGACGTGCACCGGCCCCTCCCCCAGGCCCTCGATCACCTCAGCCGCGTCCCGGGCCAGGTCCTCGATGGACAGGGACTCGCCGACGTCGGACGCCTTGCCGACGCCCCGGTTGTCGTACGCGACGCAGGTGACGGTCGGGGCCAGGCGCTCCATGAGCGCGCTCCAGGCGCTCTTCCCGGTCCCTCCGCCCTGGATGAGCAGGAGCGTGGGCCCCTGTCCCTGGCGAATGATCTCGGTGGTGAAGTTCGGCAGTTCGAGGAGCTGGGTGGTCGCTTCCATGGGCGGGCGCCTTCCTGTGGGCCGGCGATTGCACTCGGGCACCGCTTGTGTATATAAAGACTATAAGCTTAAGCAGGCTAAACGCTGAAGCGCCCAGGGTCAGGCAACCACGGAGGTCGGCGTCGGCGCCCCGGTCGGCGAAATCCCGCCCGGACAACGCTCGCGAGGTGCGCACCGCCGTCGCTCCGCGTCGGGCCGGGGTTCCCCGACGTCGCTTCGCCGGTCCGACGCCGGCGGGCTGATCCTGAGAATCTTTGTATACTTGCCCCGCGGTTCGTCGCCGCCTCGCTGCCGGGAGGAGCCTCCGTGCGCTCTGTCGTCGAAACCGTATCCCTGACCAGGCTCACCACCGAGGTCGCCCGAACCGGGGAAGGTCCGACCCTCGTGCTCATCCAGGGACTGGGCACCGACCACCGGGCCTGGAACCCGATCGTCGAGCATCTCGCGCCCTACCTGCACGTCGTGACCTTCGACAACCGCGGCGTCGGCAAGGCCTCACCGGTGGGCGAGTCGACGACGATCGAGGACCTCGCCGACGACGCCGCCGAGCTGATCCGGCACCTCGACGTCGGCCCGGTGCACGTGGGCGGTGTGTCGCTCGGGGGCGGCATCGCCATGCGGGTCGCCTCCCGCCACCCCGAGCTGGTCAGGAGCCTGGCCCTGCACTCCACGGCCGCCCGCCCCGACCCGCGGCTGCTGTCCGTCCTCGAGTTCCGCAAGCAGATCCTCGCCAGCGGGATGGCCGGCCAGATGCTGCGGGCCTTCGTCGCCCTGTGGGCCTGGGCCCCGAAGCACATCTCGCTGGCCAAGCTGCCCGAGGGCTCGACCGAGATCGACCAGCTCGCGCTCGACGAGTACGCCGCGCACCTGCGCATCGCGACCCAGCAGTGGATGACGGACGAGGAGCTTGCCAAGATCACGGCGCCCACGCTCGTGACCGTCGGCACGGCCGACATCCTGACCACGGTGGACCACGCGCACGACCTCTACCGCGGCATCCGGAACGCGGAGCTCGTCACGGTCGAGGGCGGTGGCCACGCCTACTACACGGAGAACCCGGGCCTGTTCGCGGCGCTCCAACTGGGCTGGGTGCTCCGGCACCGATGACACGTCTGAACCCTTCGGGCCCGGCGCTGGTCTCTGGCGTCGCGGCCCCCGGACCGACACGAAAGGCGTGACCTCCGATGGCTTCAGGGGTCAGGGTTTTGAAGTTGACGAAGCACTTCGGGGGCAACACCGTCGTGCGGGATCTCGACCTTGAGATCGAAGAAGGCGAGATCGTCGTACTCCTCGGCCCCAGTGGGTGCGGCAAGACGACGACGTTACGGTGTCTCGCCGGCCTCGAGACGCCCGACGACGGTGCCATCTGTTTCCGGGACACGGTCGTCTTCGACCGCGCGCGGCGCGTGAACGTCCCCACGCACAAGCGCAACATCGGCATGGTCTTCCAGTCGTACGCGCTGTGGCCGCACATGACGGTCCGGCAGAACATCGCCTACCCCCTCAAGGTGCGAGGGATGCGGAAGGCCCTCGCCGAGGGCTGGGTCGAGCGGGCCGCCGAGCTCGTGCACTGCGGCGAGCTGCTCGACCGCTACCCGGCCCAGCTGAGCGGCGGCCAGCAACAGCGCATCGCGCTCGCCCGCGGGCTGGTCGCCCGCCCGTCGCTCGTCCTGCTCGACGAGCCGCTCAGCAACCTCGACGCCAAGCTGCGCCACGAGATCCGGACCGAGATCCGCGAGCTGCACCAGCAGCTGGGGTTCACGGCGGTGCTCGTCACGCACGACCAGGACGAGGCCCTCGCGCTCGGCGACCGCATCGCCATCATGAAGGACGGCAGGATCGAGCAGTTCGACACGCCGGAGCGCGTGTTCGTCCAGCCGGCGACCGAGTACGTCGCCTCCTTCATCGGCCTGTCGAACCGGATCGAGTGGGCCCGCGTCGACGGCGGCTGGCGGACCGACGCCGGCGCCTGGCTCGCGGCGGACGCGCTCGGCGCCATCGACGGCGACAAGGCCGTGTCACGCATCCCGCCGGACGACCTGACGCTGCACCGGTCGCGGCCGGACGCGGTCGCGGGCGCCATCGTCCTGGACGCCACCCTGGTGACCGCCGAGTACGGCGGACGCCACGTCGACGTCACGGTGAGCGCCGGCGACACCCGGCTGCACATCCGGGTCCGCGGCGGGCAGGACGAGGCCTGGATCCGTTCCCTGCCGCCCGGGTCTCCCCTCGCGGTGAGCGCGCCGATCGCGCGCCTGCACACCTACGCGGCCTGACGAGGCCGAAGACAAACGCGACCCCTCGTCAGGCGCGGGTCGCCGGTCGCTCGGTCACCAGCGCCCGGGACGCCTCGGCCGTGACGGCGCGGACGTCGGCCGCGATCTCCCCCATACGGTCCCGCAGGCGCGAGCTCGGTCCGGCGACCGAGATGCATGCGACCGGCTTGCCGGAGGCGAGCAGGGGGCCGGCGATTGCGTAGACATCGGGAATGGTCTCGCCGCAGTTGCGGGCGAAGCCGTCGCTGCGTACCTGGGCGAGTTCCTGAGCGGCGGCCTCGCGCTCGCGCGGGTCGGCGAGGTGCTCGGCGAGATAGGCCTCCCGCCAGGCCGGCGTCGCGAAGGCCAGGAAGCACTTGCCGGAGCTCGTCGGGTACAGCGGGCGGCGCTGCCGCAACGGCGCCGAGTAGCGAATGACCTGAGTGGACTCGATCATGTCGGCGTAGACGACGGAGTCCCCGACCCGGTACGCCAGCATGACGCTCTCGTTCCACCGCTTGTGCAGCTCGGCCATGGCCCGGCGGGCGACCGCGGCGACCGTGGGCCGGGACGGCCCGAGGAGCAGGCCGACGGCCGGCCCGACGACGTAGCCGCCGTCGTCCTCCTCGACCAGGTACCCGGCCGCGATGAGGCCCTTGACGAGGCCGTGGATCGATGACTTGGGCGCGTTGAGCAGCGCGGCCAGCGAGTGGAGCCGCAGCTTGCCCGGCTCGGCGGCCACGGCCTCGAGGATGGCCACCACGCGCGAGACCGTCCGATGCTCCTTGGCCACCGACTCACTCATCGATCCTTCACCATACCTCTCCGCCATGCCCGTCGGGACATCTCGGCCGGGGGCCGGTCGCGGCGGGCGCCCCGCCGCCGGCCCAGCCTGCCAGGCCCCGTGGCCGCGGCCAACCACGGGGCGGTCGCCCCCCCGCACAGCCGGTCGGCCGGTCGCGTCCGCCGCTGTTCGTTGACACCCCGAAGACAAGATCAGTACGATATTAGGAACGAGCGTACGTATATAGGAACGCAGGCGACAAGGGTCGCCCGCCCGGAACGAACGAAAGCTGAGCCGGCCCATGGAGGACGCGACCACGACCACCCGGCGGTACCCGCTGATCACGGACGAGGCGGTCGAAGCGCTGCGATCGCGAATCGGCGTGAAGTTCCCGCGGCCCATGCCGCACGTCACCGAGGCGACCCGCGACTCCATCCGGCACTGGGCGCTGGGCATCGGCGACGACAACCCGCTCTGGCTCGACGAGGAGTACGCCGCCCGGTCGCGCTGGGGCGGCATCATCGCGCCGGGCACGTTCCTCTACGCGTTCGACCGGGTCGTCAGCGGATACGTGTCCGGGCTGCCGGGCGTCCACGCCATGTTCGCCGGCACCGACTGGAACTGGTACCGGCCGATCCGGCTGGGCGACCGGATCGACGCCGAGCCGGTGCTCAAGGACGTCCAGGACCTGAAGAGCCGGTTCTCCGGTCGCTCGATCAAGCAGACGTACCGGGTCACCTTCCGCAACCAGCACGGCGAGGTGGTCTGTGAGGCGGACTCGTGGTGCATCCGCACCCAGCGCGACGTCGCCCGCGAACGGGCCGAGCGCGAGCCGGTGACGCTGAAGAAGTGGACGCCGGAGGAGATCGAACAGATCGCTGAGTACTACGCGCGCCGCACCCGTCGCGGCGCGGAGCCACGCTACTGGCAGGACGTCCAGGAGGGCGAGGAGCTGCCCTACCTCCTCAAGGGGCCGAGCACGGTCACGAGCTTCGTGTGCTTCACCCAGGGCTGGGGCAGCCTCTACGTGAAGGCGCACGGCCCGGCCTTCGACATGTACCGGCAGCACCCGGCCCTGGGGATTCCCAACGACCTGGGCATTCCCGAGCCGCCCGAGCGGGTGCACTGGGACAACGACCTGGCCCGGGCGGTGGGGGTTCCGGCGGCGTACGACTACGGGCCGGAACGGGTCTCCTGGCTCGGCCACCTGGTGACCGACTGGATCGGTGACGACGGATTCCTGAAGCGCCTGAATGTTCAGGTCCGTAAGCACAACCTCATCGGTGACCTGACCACGTGCAAGGGCACGGTGACCCGCCGCTGGCAGGAGGGCGACGAGCACCTCGTCGAGATCGCCGTGCGGGCCGAGAACCAGCGCGGCGAGACGACCGCGCTGGGGACGGCGGTGGCCGCCCTCCCGTCCCGCTAGGCGACCATGTCACCGGCCGGTTCGCGCACCACGGACCCCGCCGCCGGGTGGGCCGCGCAGTGGGGTTCCGAGGTCACCACCACGACCATCAACGGGCATCCGAGCCTCGTCTACGCCCGGCGGCCGCCGAACGCGTTCGCGGTCGTCCGCGCGTCGCTGCGCTGGCGGACCCGGGACTTCATCGTCCACGGCGACCGGGTGGTCACCTTCGCCCAGCTGGGCGCCATGGTCGCCGGGGCCATGGACCGCCTCGTCGAGGCGGGGGTCCGACCGGGTGACCGGGTCGGCATCTACATGACCAACCGGCCGGAATGGGTGGCGCTGTTCTGGGCCATCCTGGGCGCCGGCGGTGTCGCGGTCCCGTTCAACGGGTGGTGGGCCCAGGCCGAGCTCGCCCACGCGCTCGCCGCCGTGACGCCGAACTTCCTGGTGACCGACGCGCAGCACCGGGGCCGGGCGCCCAAACAGGTGCCGGAGCTCGCGGTCGAGACGATCGTGCCGACCGGTGAGCCGCCGGAGGCCACCGAGCGGCTCGCGGGCCAGGTGCCGGTGGACGCGCTCGGTGAGGGCGCGCCCGCGGCGATCCTGTTCACCGCCGGCACCACGGGCTTCCCCAAGGGCGCCGTGCTCTCGCACCGCGCGCTCGTGTCGAACCTGCAGAACCTGCTGGTCATCTCGCGGAAGCTGCCCGGGCAGCTGGCCGACGACACCCCGGCCAGCATCACGCTGGTCGGGCTGCCGCTGTTCCACATCGGCGCGATCCAGCTCATCCTCGTGCCGATGATGACGGGCAGCAAGATCGTCTTCCTCGAGGGCAAGTTCGACGCCGGGGTGGTGCTGAAGCTCATCGAGCGGGAGCGCGTCACAATGTTCTCCGGCGTTCCCACGATGATGGAGCGGATCCTCAACCACCCGAGCGTGGCATCCGTCGATGCCCGGTCGCTGCGCACGATCGTGCTCGGTGGGTCCCCGGTGTCGCGGGACCTCCTCGACCGCGTCGCCCGGCAGTTCCCGCACGCCCGGCGGGGCACCGGGCAGACGTACGGGATGACCGAGACCGGCGGGGTCGTCAGCACGGGCGTCGGCGCGGACATCGAGGCCCACCCGGGCTCGGCCGGCCGCCTGGCTCCCGTGGTCGAGGTCCGCATCGACTTCCCCGACGAGACCGGTGTCGGCGAGATCCTCGTGCGCTCACCGTCCTGTATGGACGGCTACTGGGGGCTGCCCGACGACCCGACCATCGACGCCGACGGGTGGGTGCGCACCGGCGATCTCGGATATGTCGATCAAGACCGCTTTCTGTACCTCCGGGGGCGCGCCAAGGAGGTGATCATCCGCGGGGGCGAGAACATCGCCGCGGCCCACGTCGAGGCCGCGCTGAACAGCCACCCCGACGTGATCGAGTCGGCGGTCGTGGGGCTCCCGGACCCCGACTGGGGCGAGGTCGTCGGCGCGGTGGTCCGGGTGAAGTCGCCGCCGCCCTCGGTCGAGGAGCTGACCGCCCACGTCCGGCAGCGGGTCGCGCACTTCGCCGTGCCGACGAAGTGGTGGTTCCTGGACCGTCCACTGCCGACCAACGACTCCGGCAAGGTCCTCAAGTACCAGTTGGTTCGCGACTGGCCCGCCGACGAGGCCGGCTCCTCCGGCTGACCGCTCCGGCCGCGGGGCGCCCCATGTCGGGGCGTCGGAGCGCGACGGGGACGGGTGGCCGGTATCGTACCGGCACTACCTTCCTTGTCACCCCGATAGGAGTGAGGCCAGGATGTGGAACTCCTACTCGACGGCGGGCCCGCTCGGCATCACGGCCGAGATCATCACGTTCCCCGGTGGCGACGGAGGCGAGACGCACGCGTACGTCGCCCGTCCCGTCACCGATGCGCCGCTGCCCGGGATCGTGCTCGTCCACCACATGCCCGGCTGGGACGAGTTCTACCTGGAGACCGCCGAACGGCTCGCGCGGCACGGCTACGAGGTCATCTGCCCTGACCTGTACTGCCGGTACGGCCACGGCACCCCCGACGACGTGGCCGCGAAGGTCCGCAGCGAGGGCGGGGTGCGGGACGACTCGGTGGTCGCCGACGGCGCGGCCGCGCTCGCCTGGCTGCGCGCCCGGCCGAACCACAACGGCAAGGTCGGCATCATGGGCACCTGCTCGGGCGGGCGGCACGCGCTGCTGATCGCCTCCCGCGTGCGTGGCTTCAACGCGGTAGTCGACCTGTGGGGCGGCCACGTGATCGCCAAGCCCGAGGAGGCCACGCCAGCGCGTCCGGTCGCGCCGATCGAGTACACGGCCGAACTCGAGGCGCCGCTGCTCGGCATCTTCGGCAACGACGACAACAGCCCCAGCCCGGAGCAGGTCGACGTGCACGAGGAGGCGCTGCGCCAAGCGGGCAAGACGTACGAGTTCCACCGCTACGACGGCGCCGGGCACGGCTTCATGTACTACCACACGACGATGTATCGGCCGACTCAGGCGATGGACGCCTGGAACAAGGTCTTCCGGTTCCTCGCCACCCACCTGCAGGCCTGATTCCCCATACGGGCACTCAAAAGAACCGAAGCCGGGACGGCCTGAATCGCCAAGGACATCGATCAGCAAAGGAGACGGCTCGATGTGCACGATGATCGCGACCAGCTCCCCCGTGCGCGGGGTCGGCATGGGCGCGGAGGGGTGGTTCCCGCTGACGCAGGCCACCGTAGGGTACGACCACGCCACGCACAGCGAGGACGAGCACGCGGTGCTCATCGACTTCACCAACTACGACATCGGCCTGCACGCTCGGGTGGCGGTGGAGCTCGACCTCGAGTCGGCCCGCGCCTTCCTCGCGCAGCTGCAGTCGGTCATCGAGCAGGCCGAGGCGAGCGGCGCGCGCTGAGCCGGCGCCCGGCGCCAGCGCGGCGGCGCTGCTCACGTATCGACCATCGCCGCGACGATCGACGCCCGGGCCGCCCGGCGGGCCGGCAGGACCGCGGCGAGCGCGGCGGTGACGGCGACCAGCACCACGATGCCGGCGAACCAGGCCCACGGCACCACCACGACCGGCTCCATGTCGGCCAGGGCCTGGTGGGACAGGAGCGCGCCGTAGACCAGCCCGTAGGCCAGGCCCACGAGCGCGCCGACCGTGGCCATGACCAGGGCCTCCAGGATCAGCGTGGCCCGCAGCTGCCCCCGGGTCAGGCCCAGGGCACGGACCGTGGCCGACTCGCGCGTCCGCTCGACGACCGACAACGCCAGCGTGTTGGCGATGCCGAACAACGAGATCACCACGGTGATCGCCAGCAGGCCGGCCACGACGGCGAGGATGCCGTTCACGGCCGACTCCAGGTCGCTGCGCAGGTCCGCCACGCTGCCGGCCGAGACCAAGGGGAACTCGTCGGCCAGGGCGTCGAGCGCGGCCAGGGACTGCGCCGCCGAGACCCCGGGCGCGGTCTTCGCCAGCACCGCGACGTCGGGCGTCTCGCCGGCCAGTTCGGCGAGGTCGGTCCAGACCACGAGCAGGTCCAGATTGGCCGCGCCGGGGACCAGCGCCACGGCCGACGCCACGACCCGTACGTCCAGAGTGGACTCAGGGCCCGCGATCGACAGGGTCGTGCCCACCGGGGTCGCGCCGAGCCGGGAGCGCGTGGTCGAGACGATGGCCGTCCCCGGCCGCAGGTCGGCCAGCGTGCCCTCGCTCATCGACGGCGTGACGAGGGTGCCCAACGCCGCCGGGTCGACCGCCCCCACGCGCACCTCGACGCCGTCGACGGTGGCGAAGGCGGCGCGGACCTGCGCCACGCCCGAGAACTCCGGCCGCGCCCGCAGCGCCTCGGCGTAGCCGGCCGGTAGCGCCGGGTCGCTGTCGCCGTAGCGAATGCCGGTGGCGACGACGTCCACCGGGAACTGCGCCGCGATCTGGCGGGCCGCGGTGGTGCTCATGCTGGACATGACCACGCTGAACACCGACATCAACCCGATGCCGATCATCAGGGTGGCCGCGGTGATGGCGGTGCGGCCCGGGTTGGCGCGGGCGTTGGCGGTGGCCAGCCGGGCCGGCGTGCCGAACAGGCGGGCCGGCACCGCACTGATCACCGCGCAGAGCACGCCGATGAACAGCGGCGCGGCCACCAGGACGGCCAGGAAGGTCACGACGCCGCCGAGCACGATGAGCGCGCTCCCGGCGTTCGGATCGGGGTGGCGGGCGCCGAGGATGGTGACGGCGATCCCCAGGATCCCGATGAGGCTCGCGGCGACGGTGCGCAGCGCCCGCCCGCGCCGGCCGGTCGCTTCGGTCGGCAGGTCCCGGAGCGCGGCCAGGGGCGAGGTGCGGGTGGCCCGGATCGCCGGGACGAACGCCGACGCGACCGTGACCGCGAGCCCGAGCACCAGGCCGGCCACCACCGGCGCCGGGCCGACGACCGCCGCCCCGACCGCGAGGTCGACGCCCAGCGGCCCGGCGAGCAGCGCGACCAGTCCGTAGGCGACGCCGATGCCCAGCAGGATGCCGGCCGCGCCACCGACCAGCCCGACGATGGCCGCCTCGAGCAGCGTGGCCCGGAAGAGCTGGCCGCGCGTGGCGCCGACGCAGCGCAGCAGGGCGGTCTGCCGGATGCGCATCGCCGCCAGCACGGCGAAGGTGTTGTAGATGACGAACGCCGCGACGACCAGGGCGACGGCCCCGAAGAGCAGCAGGAAGACGCGGAAGCCGTCCAGCCAGCGTGCGGCCTCGGCGATGAGCGCGCTGCGCCGCTGCTCGCCGGTGACCACCTGCACGCCCGGGCCGAGCTGGGCCGACACGGCCGCGGCGAGGTCGGCCGGATCGATGCCCTCGCGGGCCTCGATGGCCAGCTCCTCGTAGCCGTCGACCCCGGTGAGCGTGGTGACGACCGCGGCCGGCAGCCCGACCACGCTCTGGCCGGAGAACCGCTGGTCCACCCCGAAGTCCATCAGCCCGACCACCGAGAACCGGTGTCGGTCGCCGTCCCGGTCGACCACGACGACGGTGTCGCCGACCTGGTAGCCCAGCCGCGTGGCCGAGTCGGCGTCCAGCAGCGCCTCCCCGGGGCCCGGCGCCCGGCCGTCGAGGTCGTACGGCCGCAGGCGGGCGTCGCCGTCGGCGGCGATGGCGTACCCGACCCGACCGAAGTTGGTGACCGGCCGCCCGGCCCGGTCGAGCAGCGCCAGGGGGGCGACCATCCGCCCGTCGGCGGCCGCCACGTCGGGGAGGCGCCGCACCGCCTCGAGCGCCGCCGCGGGAACACCCGCCGCCGTCTCGGCCGCGTCGGCCGGCAGCACCGACACGTCGACGTTGACGGCCGACCGGGCGTACGCGTCGGCGTAGCCCTGGCGGACGGTGTCGCCGAAGATGACCGTGCCCACCACGAAGGCGACCCCGAACACCACGGCCAGGGTGGTGGCGGCCAGGCGACCCAGGTGGGCGCGCAGGTTCGCGAGGACGGTGCGCAGCATCACGCCTCCCCCGTGCGCCGGTGCTCCGGCGCGGAGGCCTCGGCCAGTGTCGTCACGGCAGAGACGATAAAGATCGGCGACGCCGACCGGACGCCCGCTCCCGGCCGGCCGCGACGGTGGCCGGTCGCGTTCCCGCGGCGGCGCGGCCTCCGGTCAGGGTCGCGGGGGCGGCCAGGCCCCACGCCGCACGAGGCGGTCGAGGTGGTCAAGCAGCTTGACCTCGCTGCGCTCCAGCCGCTCGCGCTCAGGCCCGGGCAGGCCGGCGAGCGCATCCGGGAGCTCCTCGCCGCGCGGCACGAACACCATCGCCCCCGAGAACTCGCGGCAGGTCGAACACCACCGCAGGCTCACACAGCGCTCGAAGCTGGGGTCGGACGGCGGGTAGAGACGGTACGTGTACGCGTAAACCGGACCATCACACGCGACGCTCCCCCGGCCGTCCGGGGCGTGGACCGCGCTGACCTTCGACCACGTCCATCTCTTCCCGGTACCCACCGGCCATCTCTTCCCGGTACCCACCGGCCACCTCGTCCCGGTACCCGCCGGCCCGGCCCACCGCTCCGCGGCCGAGCCGCCCGCTGCGTGCCTCATGTCCCGGCATCGTGGCACACGACGGCGGTCCCGGCAGCCCCGAACGAGTCGCCGGCCGCCACGCGTGCCGGCTCGCGGTCGGCCGGGCGGCCCCATCGCATTGGTCAATAAGAATACATGCGTTCTGGCCGATCGTGCGGCCGGTACACCCTCGCCGCCGGGGCCGACCGCGAGCAAGCATCAACCGTTGGCGATGTCCACGCTGAGCTTGACCGACTGTCCAGATCGGACGCACAGGACGAGCGAGAAATCACACGTACGGTGAGCCAACCCCCGCCACTTTCAACCTATACCGCACGGGTGGTCTTGCGGCAAGACCGGGGTCGTGCGGCAGAATCGCCCGGCCACGCCGGAAGGCCCCAGGGGATTTCTCGTGGCGTACAGGGGAATCCGCGCGACGCACCGCGGGATCGTCAGGCCGATCGTCAGCACGGAATGGATGGAATCGATGAACGACGTGATCATTGTCGGCGGCGGGCCGACCGGGCTGATGCTGGCCGGCGAGCTGCGGCTGAACGGCGTACCGGTGCTCGTGCTGGAGCGGGAGGCGGAGCCCACCAGGCAGGTCCGGGCGCTCGGGCTGCACGTTCGCAGCATCGAGATCATGGACCAACGGGGCCTGCTGGACCGGTTCCTCGCCCACGGCAGGCAGTACCGGGTCGGCGGCTCCTTCGCCGGCATCGCCAAACCGTGGCCCGAGCGGATGGACACCGCGCACGCCTACATCCTGGGCATGCCCCAGACCGTCATCGATCGGCTGCTGGCCGAGCGCGCCACCGAGCTGGGCACCGAGATCCGGCGCGGCTGCGCACTGGTCGGGTTGGACCAGGACGAGGAGGGGGTGACCGCCGAGCTGGCCGACGGCACCCGACTGCGCTCGCGCTACCTGGTGGGCTGTGACGGCGGCCGCAGCACGGTTCGCACGCTGCTCGGCGTCGGCTTCCCCGGTGAGCCCGCCCGGACCGAGTGGCTGCTGGGCGAGATGGAGATCGCCGTGCCCCCGGAGGCCCTGGCCGCCGTGACCGCCGAGGTCGACGCCCATGACCTGCGCATCGGACCCGCCCCTCATGAGGAAGGGCTGTACCGCATCGTGCTGCGCGCGGAGTCGGTGACCGAGGACCGAACGGCCGCCCCGACCTTCGCCGAGTTCCAGCAGCGGTTGCGCGCGGTCGCCGGGACCGACCTCGGCGTGCACTCGCCGCGGTTCGTGTCCCGATTCGGCGACGCCACCCGGCTGGCCGAGCGCTACCGGGTCGGCCGCGTGCTGCTGGCCGGCGACGCGGCGCACATCCACCCCCCGATCGGTGGGCAGGGCCTCAACCTCGGCATCCAGGACGCGTTCAACCTCGGCTGGAAACTCGCCGCCGAGGTGGGCGGCTGGGCACCGGCCGGGCTGCTGGACAGCTACGAGGCCGAGCGGCGCCCGGTAGCCGCCGACGTGTTGGACCTCACCCGCGCCCAGACCGAGCTGATGTCGTCCGGGCCCGGCCCGGCGGCGGTGCGTCGCCTGCTGGCGGAGCTGATGGAGTTCGACGAGGTGAGCCGGTACCTCACCGAGAGGATCACCGCGATCGGAGTCCGGTACGACCTCGGCGAGGGGCACGAGCTGCTCGGCCGGCGACTGCGGGACGTGACGCTGACGCGGGGGCGGCTCTACGAGCGGATGCACGCCGGGCGCGGGCTACTGCTCGACCAGACCGGCCAGCTGTCGGTGGCGGGATGGGCCGACCGCGTCGACCACGTCGTCGACACCAGCGACGAACTGGACGTGCCCGCCGTGCTCCTGCGCCCGGACGGCCACGTCGCGTGGGTCGGCGACGATCAGCAGGATCTGCTCGACACGCTGCCGCGGTGGTTCGGCGCCGCCCGACCGTGACGCGGTGGCCGTCGCTGACGGGCGTCCAGGCCGGCCCCGGCCGGGGACGGCGGCGGGCCCGCGGTGAGCGCGGTGACCGCGGCCGCCTCGCCGCACCCCGGCCGGCGACCACGTCAGAAGTCAGCCGATGCCGACCGGCCGGGAGGCGTGCTGCCGGTGGGCGCGGATGATCTCCGCGTAGCGCAGGCCGCTGAGCTTGATGGTGCGGCGCTGCGTGGCGTAGTCCACGTGCACCAGCCCGAACCGCTTGGCGTACCCGTAGGCCCATTCGAAGTTGTCCAGCAGCGACCAGACGAAGTACCCGGCCAGCGGCGCCCCGGCCCGGGCGGCGCGCAGCGCGGCCGCGATGTGGTTCTCCAGGTAGGTCGTGCGGTCCTTGTCCTCGACCAGCCCTTCGGGCAGCACCACGTCCGGCCAGGCCGACCCGTTCTCGGTGACGTAGATGCACGGCACCTCGTACTCGTCGGCCAGGCGCAGCAGCAGCTCGGTGAGGCCGTCCGGGTGCACCTCCCAGCCCATCGCGGTCTGCCGGGCGTGCGGGACGGCCACCATGCGCGCGTACGGCAGCGGACCGTCCGGGTCGTCCGTGACCACCTGCCGGAAGTAGTAGTTCAGTCCACAGTGGTCGGTCGGGGTGGCGATCGTCTCCATGTCGCCGGCGCGCACGGGCGGCTCGACGCCGTAGAGCGCCACCATGTCCTCCGGGTACCCCCGACCGTACAGGGGGTCGAGCCACCACCGGTTGGTGTGGCCGTCGGCCCGGACCGCCGCCGCCAGGTCGGCCGGGTCGTCGGTCGCCGGCTCGCACGGGCTCAGGTTGAGCACGGCGCCGACCCGGGCGGGGAGGGTGGCGTTGGCCCGCAGCGCCTGCGTCGCCAGGCCGTGGCCGAGCAGCAGGTGGTGCGCGGCCGGCACCGCCCGCGTGATGTCGCGCTCCCCCGGAGCCATCCGCCCTTCCAGGTGGCCGATCCAGGCGCAGCAGAGGGGCTCGTTGACGGTGAACCAGTCGGCCACGCGGTCACCGAGGCGGGCAGCCACAACCCCGGCGAACTCGGCCAGGTACAGGGCGGTGTCCCGGTTGGGCCAGCCCCCACGGTCCTGGAGCACCTGGGGCAGGTCCCAGTGGTAGAGGGTTACGAAAGGGCGGATTCCGGCCTCCAGCAGCGCGTCGACCAGGCGGTCGTAGAAGCCGATGCCCTTCTCGTTGACGCGGCCGCGGCCCTCCGGCAGCACCCGCGGCCACGCGATCGAGAACCGGTAGGCGTCGACCTCGAGCTGACGCATGAGCTCGATGTCCGCCGGCCACCGGTGGTAGTGGTCGCAGGCGACCTCCCCGGTGTCGCCGTTGTCGATGGCCCCGGGGATCGTGCAGAAGGTGTCCCAGATGGACGGTGACCGGCCGTCCTCGGCCACCGCGCCCTCGATCTGGTAGGCGGAGGTGGCCACCCCCCAGACGAACTCGCGGACGCCGGTCGCGGCCGCGAGCAGGCCCGCGTCGAATGATCCGCTCGTGAGCACCGCCGATCCCCCGGTGCCGTCTCGCGTCGCGGACGGGGTTCCCGGCAATCCGGACTCACGCCCCTGTGCGCGGCTCACCCGAAGCTCCTTTCTACTTCACCGCCCCGGCGGTCAGGCCGGCGACGAAATGACGCTGGAGTGCGAGGAACCCGGCCACCACCGGAATGCTGACCACCAGCGAGGCGGCCATGACCTGGTTCCAGTAGACATAGTTCGATGTCGAGTACGACTGCAGACCGACCGCCAGCGTCCGCGACGACTCCCCCGTCATCACGGAGGCGAAGAGGACCTCGCCCCAGGCGGTCATGAACGAGTAGACGGCCACCGCCACGATGCCGGGCAACGCCGTCGGGAGGATCACCTGCACGAGCGTCCGCAGGGGACCCGCGCCGTCGACGGCGGCCGACTCGTCGAGCTCCCGGGGGATCGAGGCGAAGTAGCCGGTGAGCATCCAGATCGAGAACGGCAGCGAGAACGTGAGGTAGGTGATCACCAGGCCGAGGCGCGAGCCGTAGAGGTTGATGCCGGTGATCCGGCTCAGGTTGACGTAGATGAGGAACAGCGGCAGCAGGAAGAGGATGCCGGGGAACATCTGCGTCGACAGCACGGCCAGGGAGAAGGCGCTGCGGCCCCGGAACCGGTACCGGCTCACCGCGTAGGCGGCGAAGATCGCGACCACGACCGAGAAGGCCATCGCGGCGAGCGAGACGACGACGCTGTTGACGAAGTAGCGCCCCAGCGGCACCGTGCTCCACATGTCGACGAAGGGACGCACGGTCAGCCGCGACGGCCACCACCGGAAGTCGTCCGTCACGTCGGCCAGCGGCTTGACCGATGAGCTGACCATCACGTAGAGCGGCGCGAGGGTGAACAGCGCCAGCAGGCTGAGCACCACGACCCGCGTCACGCGGATCCAACGAGCCTCACGCATCGCGCCTCCGTCGGTTCACGGCGAGCAGGTACACCACGGTGACGACGAACAGGAACAGCAGGAGCAGCACGCTCATCGCCGAGCCGAGCCCGAAGTTCCAGGTGATGAAGGAGCTCTCGTAGATGTGGATCGAGATCAGCTCGGCCGGGCGCGGGGCGGACCCTCCGAAGAGGACGAACGGTGTGCTGAAGTCGTTGAAGCTCCAGAGCACGAGCACGAGGATGAGCACCCGGTTGACCGGGGCCAGCATCGGCAGCGTGACCTCCCGGACCTGCCGGAGGAAGCCCGCGCCGTCCATCGCCGACGCCTCGTAGAGGTCGGGCGGGATGGCCTGCAACCCGGCCGTGATGCACAGCAGGGCGAACGGCCAGGTGCGCCACACCGCCACCATGATCAGCGACCAGAGGCTGTTGTCGCCGATGAGCCAGAACGGCCGCTCGTCGACCAGGTGCAACTGGTCGACCAGGATGTGGTTGAGCATCCCCTGGTCCCGCTGCAGCAGGAAGCTCCAGGTGATCACCGCCGCGTAGGCGGGGAGCGCGTACGGCGTGAGGAACATGGTCCGCAGGACGTTGCGGCCCCGGAACCGCTTCTGCAGCAGCACGCCGGCGGTGAAGCCGAACAGCCAGGAGAGCCCGACCGAGCAGACCGTGTAGACGATGGTCACGAAGAGGGAGTGCACCAGGTCGGCCCCGGTCGGGCCGCTCCAGTCGAGCACGACCCGGTAGTTCTCCAGGCCGACGAACGGGGCCTCCGACCAGCGGCGGATGAAGAACTGGGTCAGCTCACGGAAGCTGATCCACACCCCGACCGCCATCGGCACGAGGTGGACGAGCAGCTCCATCACGAGCGCGGGCAGCAGGAAGGCGTACGGCGTGAGCGCCCGCCGGACCGCCCGGCCGCGCCGGCGGGGGGTGTCGACCGGCGCGCCCGGGCTGGCCGGGGCGACGGGGGTGATGGGGGCGGTGGTGGTGGTCACGGAACTCCTCGCCTGATCGCCAACGGTGCCGGTGCGGGCCGCCGAGGGCTCCGGCGGCCCGCACCGGGGGCTCGGCTGGGTCAGCTGCTCGGCGTCACCTGGGCGTTCGCCGCGGCGAGCTTCGCCTTGATGTCGGCCTCGGTGACGGTCTTACCGCTCGCGATGTCCGCGAAGAGGTCCTTGATCGCGGTCCCGACGAGGGTCTCGAACTGGGCCTCCTCGGGCACGGCGGGCAGCGGGGCGGCCGTGTTCGCGAGGACCTCCTGGAAGATCTTGACCGTGTCGGTCTGGAAGGCCGGGTCGCGGTAGGCGCCGTGGACGGTCGGCAGGGAGGCGTACGCCTTGTTCAGGATGATCTGCTCCTCGTCGCTGGTCAGGAACTTGACGAGCTCGAGCGCCGCCTCCTTGTGCTTGGTCTCGGCGAAGACCGCGATGTTGATGCCGGCCACCATGCTGTTGATGCGGCGGCCGCCCGGGGGCGTGGGCTCCTCGAACGGGACGGGCGCGACGCCGTAGTCGTCCGGGTTCATGCCGTACTGCTGCAGCGCCGTGTCGGCCGCCTGCCACAGCAGCATGGCCGCCTTGCCCGAGGCGAAGTCGCTCAGCGACTGGTTGTTGGCGTACTCGGCCGCGCTGGGGTTGACGATCTTGTGGACGCCCATGAAGTCGAGGTAGCGCTTGATGCCGGCGACGTTGGGGTCCGCGTCGAACTGCGGCTTGCCCTCTTCATCGAAGAAGTCACCACCGTACTGCTGGGCGAAGGTGAACGCGTGGTGGCTGTTCTCCGAGATGTTGGCGCCCTCGACGACCAGGCCCCACTGGTCGCCGGTGGTGAGCTTCTTGCCGTACTCGACCAGCTCGTCCCAGGTGGTCGGCGGGCCGTCCAGGCCGGCCTCGGCGAAGAGCTTCTTGTTGTAGTACAGGACGTACGCCATGCTGTACAGCGGCACGCCGACCGGCGGCTGGCCCGGGGCGCCGGTGGCGGAGAGGCTGCCCTCCAGGAAGCGGTCCCGGCCGCCGATGGCTTCCATCGTGGCGTCGTCGAACGGGAGGAACGCGCCGGTCGCCTGCAGCGACGCCGACCAGGTGTTGCCGATGTTCAGCACGTCGGGGCCCTGCCCCGAGGTCGCCGCGGCGAGGATCCGGTTGAGCAGGTTGTCCCAGCCGATGACCTCGAGGTTGACCGTGATGCCGGTCCGCTCCTTGAACTTCTCCAGCTCGGGCTGCAGCACCGCGGCGTCGTGCTCGAGGCTCGTGCCCTGGTTGCTGGCCCAGTAGGTGATGGTCACGCCCTCGAGCGAGTCGGAATCCTCGCCGGAACCGCAGGCGGCGGCGAGCGGAACGACCAGCGCGGCCGCCAGGGCCAGCGCGCTTCGTCTCATCAGTCTCACGGAGGTGCTTCCTTTCTCCGGACGGGTAGGAAGACCTGCCCGGGCGGACGGTCGGCGCCGGCGCCCGGGGGAAACGGTCGGTGCGGCACTGGACGGTGGGACGGAGGCGTGGTGCCGGCGTACCCCGAGCCTCCGCTCGGAACCGCTCCCGCGGTGGCGGTACGCCGACCGGAACTTAATTCAAGTCTTGTACTATGGCCTTGATTTAACCGCCACGGCATGCTGAGGTCAATACCTCGGCCCGCCGACAGGGATGACGATGGGGAATCCGATGGAGTCCAGCCGCGCCACGATGCGCGACCTGCGCCGACGCAACCGCTCGGCCGTGCTGTCACGCCTGTACTTCGAGGGTCCGGTCAGCCGACAGGACCTCGTGGGCCTGACCGGGCTGTCGGCGGCCACCGTCAGCAACGTGACCGGCGACCTGGTGGAGGAAGGGCTGGTCGTGGAGGCCGGCCTGGTCGACTCGGACGGTGGCCGGCCCCGGGTGCTGCTGCGGGTGAACCCCGACTACGGGCAGGTCATCGGCATCGACGTCGGCGAGACGGGCATCAAGGTGGAGCTGTTCGACCTCACCATCAACCGGCTCGCCGCCATCGAGCGACCGCTGTCGACCCCACGCCCCGACCCGCAGACCGTCGTGGACAACATCGCCAGCGGACTGCGGGAGGTCATCGCGGCCGGCGGCGTCGACGAGTCGACGATCATCGGGGTCGGCATCGGCATCCCCGGCACCGTCGAACGCGGACCCAGGGCGCTCGTGCACGCCCAGGTCATGGGGTGGGACGCCGTGCCGTTCGCCGACCTGCTCCGGCGGGCCGGCGTGCGGCTGCCCCTCTACTTCGACAACGGCGCCAAGACCCAGGGCCAGGCCGAGCTCTGGTTCGGGGCCGGGCGCGGCTTCCGGCACGCGGTCGTGGCGCTCGTCGGCTCCGGCGTCGGCGCGGCCATCATCACCAACGGCGCCACCTACCAGGGCGCCACCTCGAGCGCCGGCGAGTGGGGCCACACCACGGTCGTCTACGGTGGACGACAGTGCCGGTGCGGCGCCCGCGGCTGCCTCGAGGCGTACGTGGGTGCGGAGAGCGTGCTCGAGCGGTACCGGCAGGCGCGCCGCGGCCGGGACCTCCCGGGCGACGACGAGCGCAGCCGCCTGGAGGCACTCATCGCCGCCGCGCGCACCTCCACCGTCGCGGCCCGGGTGCTGGACGAGACGGCCGGCTACCTCGGCGCCGGCATCGCCAACCTCATCAACCTGTTCAACCCCGAGCGGATCGTGCTCGGCGGGTGGGCCGGGTTGGCGCTGGGCGCGGCGATGCTGCCGGCCATCCGGGAGGCGGTCGCCGCCCACGCGCTGCGGCACTCGCTGGCCCAGACCAGCATCGAGCTGGGGCAGCTCGGGCCGGACGCGGTCGCCTTCGGCGCCGCCACCCTGCCGGTGGCCGCGCTGCTGGAACGCGGTGGCGACCGGCACGAGGAGCGCCCGGGTCGCCCACGCCCCCGCCTTCCGGCGCCGGCCACTGTGGACAGTTGACCCGACACAGGAGACGGTTGAACCGACACAGGGCCGCGGGCCCCCGAAGCGGCCCGCGGCCCCGTCGTGCGGCGCGGCGACCGTGACTACGGTGCCGGGTAGTCCACGATGTAGACGGGTGCGCCGATGCGGGTGGTGTCGGCCGGGTCGCCGATCCCGTTGACCACGTGGTCGATCGTGCCGGCGCTGAGGTTGACCGTCATGATGTGGTGCAGCCGGACGCCCGGCCGCTCCGGCACCTCGAACCCGTTCTCGGTGTGGATCGACGGGTCGTTCCGGTTGAAGACGTAGACCCCGCCGCCGATGAGGGTGTGGGTGCGCACGTGGTCGCCGACCTTGTAGCCGGCCCACCCCTCGACGTCGCCGTTCATCCAGTCGGCCTGGCTCGGCGGGTCGTACGGCAACTCGTTCTGGTACAGGATCGTGGTGCCGTGCTCGCCGTTCCAGACCGTGTTGTACTCCTGGAAGTGCTCGACGAACAGGCCGTTGGCCGTGACGTGGTCGCCGTTGACGACGACACCGTTGCGCCCGATGTTGGTCAGCCAGCGTTCCGTGTCGGTGAACCCCTCGACCCCGTGGTCGCCCCGCCACACCCAGGTGTGGTCGATGAGCACGTGATCGCTGTTCACCTCGAGGGCGATGTCGGCCTTGCCGACGTGCGGCCCACCGACGCGGAAGTACACATCGGACAGCGTGACCGGGTTGTGGGGCGACCCACGGTGGTTGTTGCCGTGCCGCTTGCCCACCTGAAGGAGCACCGGTGACTTGACCGGTCCCGCGTCGATGGTCACCCCGGCCACGATCACGCCGGGCACGTCGGCGATCTCCAGCGGCACCGCGCCGCCCACGGCGGTCAGGGTCGCGTGCCCGAGACCCAGCACGACCGTGTTGGCGCGCTTCACCTTGATCGTGCGGTCGATGTCGTACACGCCCGGCGTGAGCAGCAGGTGCTTGCCCCGGGACAGCGCGTTGTCGATGGCCGACACCGGGGTGGACGGATAGGCGATGAAGAAGTCGCTGATCGGGACGGTGCGGCCGGGCGTCTGGCCGTCCCGCCACGTGATGCCCCGACTGTTGGTCCGGGCATCGGGGACGCGAACGGCCAATTGGCCCCGCTGGTCGAGGAACAGGTAGGGCTTCTCCCGACTCAGCGGCGTCGTCTCCAGCGTCGTGTACGGCGGGTCGGGGAACGTGGCGTCATCCGGGGCGCCGACGACACCCGTGAAGACCTGGTTCCACACGCCGTTGGTCCAGCCGTCGATCTCGCTGTTGCGGGTCAGCCACTGCTGCTGTGATCCGTTGAGGACGTTGGGCAGGTCGGAGTCGGCGATGAAGCCACCGCTGGCGTACTGCGGGCCGGCCGTGCAGTAGTCCATCAGGGACAGGGTGCCGCCGGAGACCGCGACCCGGCGCACGGACACCGCCTGCGACACGGCCCAGAAGTTCGCGCTGGCCCGGCAGTCGTCCTGGCCGCCCGCGTTGATGGCGATCGACAGGTTGGCGAGCGTCCGCCAGAAGTTGACCAGGGCGATGCAGTTGTCCGGCTCGAGGCAGCGGTTGTAGACCTCGACCTTGCCGTTGATGACCACGTCGTCCGGCGAGTCGCCCAGGCCGGCGATCTCCGTGTAGTAGCCGACCTTGATCTGCAACGGCTTCTCGGCCGTGCCGTAGGTGCCCGGGCGGAAGAGGAAGGCGTACCGCTGGGTACCCATCTCGTTGTCGACCTGGGCGGCGTGGGTGGCGTCGAGGATGGCCTGGATCTCCTCGACCGGCATGCTGTCATCGAAGATGGTGACGTAGGGGCCGAGGTCCACGGTGCCGTGGGCGGTAGCCCCGCTTCCCGGAATCAGGACGCTCGCCGTCAGGGCGGCCGCGGCCGCCGCGACGGTGAGCCGCCGGGGGCGTCTTTCGCTCATGCGCTGGTTGGTTCCTCTCTGCGAGACGGTGCAGTGGTGTGGCACCTCGTGGTCCGACCCGACCCGGGCCGCTGGGCCCGAGCCGGGTCGAGACCGCCGAGGACGTGAGGCGTGCGGGCGGGTCAGCCCCAGCCGATGATGCCGGCCCCGTACTGGAACAACGGGTTCCCGAACGTCGGCGGCACCGGCTGGCCGGCGTCGATCAACGCCCGGATCTGGGCCCGCTCGGCCGCCGAGGCGCCGAGGTCGTACGGCAGGTCCCAGTGCTCCACCGCGTCCTCCGGCCGGTCGATGCCGCCGGGGACCAGCACCTGGTCCAGGCTGCGCGGCAGCTGCCACGGCAACCGCCCGCTCGGGGCGTAGTCGCCGAAGAGCAGGCTGGCCACCGCGGGACCCATCTCCTCCCCGCCGCGGTAGGTGACGACGATCGCGTCGGCGATGCCCACCCAGTCGGTGATGACGTACGGCCGGGGCATGACCAGCAGCACCACCACGGGGATGCCCCGGTCGTGGAAGTTCTGGATCAGGGCGCGCTGGTCGGGCGGCAGGTACGGCTGCTCCTTCACCCAGGCGGTGGCGTGCGTGTACGTGGGCTCGCCGACCGCGACGATGGCCAGATCGATCGATGGGCCATCACCGGCATAGACGGTCACGCCCGTGCCGGCCGCCCGGTCCTGGATGGCCTCCAGGATCGTGCGCGAGCCGTACTCCTCGTGGAAGTAGCTCGTCCAGATGCAGCAGGCGTCCCCGTCGTCGGCCACGGCCCCGGCCACGGCGATGGCGTCGCCCGGCCCCAGCCGGATCGGCAGCACGCCGCCGGAGTTCTTGAGCAGCGTCATCGCCTCCCGGGAGGCCTGGTTGGCCAGCGCCACGTACTCCGGCTGGTGCAGCCGGTACGGGCCGTTGACCGGGTCGCCGTACGGGTTCTCGAACAGTCCCAACTGGAACTTCAGCCGCAGCACCCGGCGAACCGCGTCGTCGATCCGGCTGGTCGGCACGTTCTGGATGAACGAGGCCAGGGTGAACCCCTCCGCCCCCGGATCGGCGCCTCCCATCACGTCCGAGCCGGCGTTGGCCGCGCGGATCCAGGCGCTGGACGGCAGCCAGTCCGTCGTGATGAGGCCGGTGTAGCCGAGGTTCTCGCGCAGGTAGTTCAGGATCGGGGCGCTGTCCCCGGCGCCCGGGCCGCCCGGGTCCAGGTAGGTGCTGCCGGCGTACCCGGGCATGATGTTCACCGCGCCCGCCTCGATCGCCGCGATGAACGGGATCATGTGGTACTTGATGGTGACCTCGTCGAAGACGATGATCGCCTCGCCCCCGGCGCCCTCCCCCGGCCAGTGCTTGACCGTGGCGAGCACCGAGGCCGGGTTGAGCTCGGGACCACCCTGCAGTCCGGCCACGAGCGCCCGCACCTGGGCGGCCGCGACGTAGGCATCCTCGCCGTTACCTTCCTGGATGCGGGGGTAGAGCACTTTGGTGCCGACCTCGGCCAGCGGCCCGAGGACGCCCCGGGTGCCGACCTCGAGCTGCTCGCGCCGCTGCATGTCGCCCAGCCGGTAGTCCAGCTCGTAGTTGCGGGCCGCGGCCAGGGCGCTCTGCAGCGGGTAGGTGGTGCCGTAGCCGCTGATCGTGTCGCCGGCCGAGATGAAGGGAATGCCCAGCCGGGTCCCGGAGGCGGCGAGCAGCGCGGCGTGCAGGTCCGGCGCCTGGGCCGGCCCGAAGTGCCAGCCCGCGAGCGGATAGGCCTGCGCGTTGTAGAACATCTGGTACGCCTTCTCCTCGATCGTCATGCGACCGAGCAGGTCGTTGACCCGCGTCTCGACCGGAAGGCGCCAGTTCTCGTACGGCTCGATGGTGCCGTTCTTGTTGAGGTCGCGAGCGCCATTGACGATGTTCACCCCGTCCGCGACGGTCTCCAGCGTCGGGAGGTAGACGCTGAACCGGCGGATCTCCGACGTCGTCCGCCCGCCGGCGCCGCTGACCGCGACCACGTACCACTGGTAGGTCCAGCGGTCGGGCAGGTCCCACGTCGGCGTGTAGCTGGTGCCGGTGACCTCGGCCACCTTGGTGTAGAGGTCCAGCAGCCGGCCCGGCGCGGCGAAGTCGTAGTCCGTGCGGCTGATGTTGATCCACACCTCGTACCGGACCGACCCGGGCACGGCCGCCCAGGAGAGCGTGGGCCGACGGGTGGTGGTCACCATGGCGCCGTCGGCCGGTGCGGTCAGGCCGAACTGGCCCGTGGTGGCCGGTGGCCGCGTCGGTCCACTGAGCATGGTCGGTTGCTGGGCCGAGGTGTCGACGCTGCCGTAGACCTCGAACTCCCACAGCGAGTAGCCGTAGCCGGTCGCCCGGGCCGTGCCGTACATCCGCACGTACCGGCCGGTGCCGGAGACGTCCAGGTCCTGGGTGCCGCCGGTGCCGGTCGTGGTGCTGTAGATGGTGGTCCAGGTACTACCGTCGTTCGAGGTCTGGATCTGGAACGCCGTGGCGTAGGCCGCCTCCCAGACGAGCACGACCCGGTCGATCGTGGCCGGACCGCCGAGATCGACCTGCAGCCACTGCGGGTCGGAGAACTCGCTGGACCAGCGGGTGGTGGTGCGGCCGTCCAGGGCGGCGGCCGGGGCGTTGCCGCCCTCCCACGACGACGCCGTGACCGGCTGGAACCGCGCGATGTTCTCCCCGTCCCCGCCGGGGCCGCCGGACGAGGTCCGCACGACCAGCTCCCACAGCGAGTACCCCCAGCCGGTCGCGCGGGCGGTGCCGAGCATCCGCACGTAGCGCCCGCTGCCGGTCACGTCGAGAATCTGCGTGCCGCCGGTTCCGGAGGTGGTGCTGTAGATGGTCGTCCACGGCCCGTCCGCCCCCGCGCTCGTCTGGATCTGGAAGGCCGTGGCGTAGGCCGCCTCCCACTGCAGCACGACCTGGCAGATGGTCACGACCGACCCGAGGTCGACGCGGAGCCACTGCGGGTCGCTGAACTCGCTCGACCACCGCGTGTTCGGGTCACCGTCGACCGCGGCGCTCGCCGGGAAACCGGCGTCCTGGACCGAGGAGGCCACGGCGGGCCGGCCCTGGGCCGCGTTGGTCGGGCCGCAGCCGCTACCGCCGACGGTGCCGAAGACCTGGAACTCGAACAGCGAGTACCCCCACGGCGTGGCCCGCTGGGTGCCGAGCACCCGGACGTAGCGCCCGGTGCCCGACACCGCCAGCGTCTGCGTGCCACCCGTACCCGAGGTGGTGCTGTACACAGTGGACCAGGTGTCGCCGTTCGTCGACGTCTGGATCTGGAACGCCGTGGCGTACGCCGCCTCCCAGACCAGCACGACCTGGTCGATCGTGGCGACCGCCCCGAGATCGACCCGAATCCACTGCGGGTCGCTGAACTCGCTCGACCACCGGGTGCCCGGATCACCATCGACCGCCGCGCTCGCCGGGAACGCGGCACTCTCCACCGACGACGCCGTCGCCGGCTTCCCCTGCGAGATCAGGGCGCCCACCGCGTGGGCCTGGTGCACCGCCACGGCGGTGGCGGCGGTGACCGCCACCGCCACCAGCACCGCGAGGAGCGTCCGGGCTCGTCGGGTGCGCATGGTCACCACCCCACCGCGACGAGCAGGTACTTCGGGTTCGGGTACGAGATGAACGACGAGTAGCCACCGACGTCGTCGTACGGGAACCCGTACGCCAGGCCGTCGATCGCGACGTCGTGCCAGAATTTGGCGTAGTAGTTGGCCGGCGGCGCCTGGTAGAACAGCGACTCGTTCTCCCACTGCGACGGCGGCAGCGTGGCGACGTGCCGGTTCAGCGCGGCGCACATGTCGGGGTTGCCGGCGAGCTCCCCCGCGCACCCGAAGATCTCGGCCGTCGTCGCGGTGACCCCGACCGAGGCGGCGTAGGACGTGAAGTAGGTGGCGTTCACCCCGCCGGGCTGGAAGCTCGGGTGGTTGCCGGGCGAGAGTATCCGGTACGGCGCGGTGTCCTGGGCGAGCACCTTGAACTCCGGCGGCATCGCGTCGATGAACTTCTGGAAGGTCACCGCGCGGTCCTCGGCGAAGGTCTCGAGGTTCTCGCCGACCGTCACCACCTGGCCGTCGTGGGTGTACAGGCGCATGGCCAGCTTGAGGCCGAAGGCGTCGACCCGCGTGGTGTTGCCGTTGAACACGTTCGGGCCGACTGTGAACTCGATGAAGTCGAAGTACGGGCTGTCCGGCGAGCCGAGGTGGAAGTACATCCGGCCGGCCGAGTTGGCGGGCATGTCCAGGTAGGGCTGCTCGGCGATCGAGTGCACCTCGCCGTTGAAGCTCCAGTACACCTGGCTGTCCGGGTAGCGGCCGTTGGTGCGGTTGAGGACCTTCACCGTGAGCACGTTCTGGGCCGGCGGGATGTCGCTGGTGTCGCCCCAGAACTCGTCCGGCTCGGGCTCGACCGACCCCGTGGTGTACACGGCGAACTCCCACAGCGAGTAGCCCCACGGGGTGGCCCGCTGCGTGCCCAGCACCCGGACGTACCGGCCGGTGCCGGTCACGTCGAGGGTCTGCGTGCCGCCGGTCCCGGTCGTCGTGCTGTAGATGGTCGTCCACGGCCCGTCGGGCCCCGCGCTCGTCTGGACCTGGAAGGCCGTGGCGTAGGCGTCCTCCCAGCTGAGGACGACCCGGCAGATCTGGGCGCTGTCACCGAGGTCGACGCGAATCCACTGTGGATCGCTGAACTCGCTCGACCACCGCGTCGCGGGGTTGCCGTCGACCGCCGCGCTGGCCGGGTAGGTCGCGGCCTCGACCGACGAGGCCACCGCGGGCCGGCCCAGGGCGGCGTTGGTCGGGCCGCAGTCGGCGCGGCCGAAGGTGCCGAAGATCTGGAACTCGAACAGCGAGTAGCCCCACGGCGTGGCCCGTTGCGTGCCGAGCATCCGAACGTAGCGCCCGGTGCCGGACACGGCCAACGTCTGCGTGCCACCCGTCCCGGAGGTGGTGCTGTAGATGGTCGTCCAGGTGCTGCCGCTCTCCGAGGTCTGGATCTGGAACGCGGAGGCGTAGGCCGCCTCCCAGACCAGCACGACCTGGTCGATCGTGGCGACCGCGCCCAGGTCCACCTGGAGCCACTGGGGATCGCTGAACGCGCTCGACCAGCGCGTGCCGAGGTCACCGTCGACCGCCGCGCTCGCCGGGAACGTGGCGCTCTCGACCGACGACGCGGTCGCCGGCTTCCCCTGCGAGATCAGGCTTCCCACGGCGTGGGCCCGGGGAGCCGTGACGGCGATGGTCAGCCCGGTCACCAGCGCCACGACGAGCGCCGCGGCCAGGGCGATCGATCGACGGGGATGGGATCGGATATGGGACGCGCGCAAGAGATGGGACATGACTGCTCCTGACAGACGGGACGGCGCAGCCGGACGTCCGACCGCGGATGGACGGTGAGGGCGGGGCCCCCGATCGCGCTGCTCGGGGGCCCCGGGAACGGATGTCGTGCTACGGGTAACTGACCACGGTGCTCGGGATGGTCTCCACGCCCTGCGCCGGAGCGCCGGTGGTGTTGATGACGTTCGT
>Ga0310840_100415_pt1 | contig 33939 bp, 28 predicted proteins | sample SM_ome_8_FD_201304 | JGI IMG/M metagenome (GOLD analysis project Ga0310840, IMG submission 201304) | Sorghum-adapted microbial communities enriched on stacked mutant (SM) sorghum from Joint BioEnergy Institute, Emeryville, California... ...
CGTAGACCTCGTCGAGGCGGGCGCGGCCGGCCGGGGTGAGCTCCAGCCCGTCCGGCCGTACGGTCACCAGGTCCGCGAGGCCGGCCAGGTGCTGGTCGATGGGCTCGGTCTCGCCCAGGAACGGGGTGAGCGCCCGGGCGATCTCCGCCCGGGTCGCGCCCGGGTGCTCGGCGAGGACGTTGAGGATCTGCCACTGGCGGCGGGTGAGGCCCATCTCGGCTGCGGCCGCCGCGAACTCGTCGTCGATGAGCCGGTCGACGGTCCTGACCCAGTAGCCGATCGGTCGTTGTCCGGACACAGGGGTGCTCCTTTCGCTGCGGCCGCCGCCCGACGGTGGCCGGTTCGATTGCATGTCATAGTACATGCTTTTTGACATGCTAACCTGACCGGGGTGAGCTCCCCTTCCGATCCGGCGGCCGCCATCGAGGCGGCGCTGTCCACGATCCGTCGGTGGCAGCAGCAGGGCCGCCTCCAGCGGGCGGCGATGCCGGGGCAGGACCTGGCGACGCGGAGCCTCACCGGGGCCAAGTTCCGGTACCTCGACGCCCTGGCGGCGGCGGGCCACGGGCTCGGCATCGGGGAGATCGCTGAGCTCATCGGGGTCGATCAGCCCCGGGCCAGCCGGCTCACCGCCGAGCTGGAGCGCGAGGGCCTCGTCGCCCGCACCCGCGACCCGGCCGACCAGCGCCGGCACGTCGTCACCCTCACGCCGGCCGGCCGTCGGCCGGTCGAGGAGGCCCAGGCGCGTCGCCGGGAGCGCGTCGAACGGGCGCTGGAGGCGCTGACCCCGGGCGAGCGGCACCAGCTCGCCGACCTGCTCACCCGCTTCCTCGCCGCCTGGCGGTAGGTCGCCGTCCGGCGGCCCGAGATCACGGGGCGACCGGACTCACCCGGGCGCCGGCGTCAGGACTGGTGCACGACGTGCTGCAACGGCTGGCCGGAGGCGTACCGGGTGAGCTGTTCGACGATGAGCCGCTTGGCCCGCGGCTCGAAGGCGCTGCTGTTGCCGCCCACGTGCGGGCTGAGCAGCAGCCCGGGCGCTGTCCAGAGTGGATGATCGGGTGGTGGCGGTTCGGGGTCGGTGACGTCGAGGGCGGCGCGCAGGCGGCCGGTGCGCAGCTCGGCGAGCAGCGCGTCGGTGTCGACCACCCGCCCGCGGCCGACGTTGACCAGCAGGGCGTTGTCCCGCATCCGGGCCAGGAACGCCGCGTCGACCAGGCCGCGGGTCCGGTCGGTCAACGGCGTGCAGAGCACCACGACGTCGGCGCGCGGCAGCAGGTCCGGCAGCTCGTCCACCCCGTGCACGCCCTCCCGGGCCCGGCTCGCCACCCGGATCACGGTCGTCTCGAAGCCGGCGAGCCGCCGCTCGATCGCGGCCCCGATGCCGCCGTAGCCCACGATCAGGACCGTGCGGTCGGCGAGCGAGTCGTAGCGGGCGTGCCGCCACTCGCGGCGGTCCTGGCCCCGGACGAAGTCGGGGATGCCCCGCAGCGCCGCGAGCATGAGCGTCACCGCGAGCTCGGCGGTGCTGGTGTCGTGCACGCCCCCGGCGTTGCAGAGCGTGACGCCGGCCGGCAGGTAGGGCAGGACGTGCTCGTAGCCGGCGGTCAGCGCCTGCGCCACCCGCAGCCGCGGCATGTCGCGCAGCAGCTGCAGCGGCTGGCGCGCGAACGTGTACGGGAGCACGTAGAACTCGACCTCGTCGAGGCCGGCCGGAGGCGACGTCTCGCCGTCGTAGACATCGACCGCAATGGTGTCCGGCAGCCGCTTCGCCACGTCCTCGTACGGCACCCAGGCCCGCACCACGCCCGCCTTTCTCGACCGCCTTCGGTCCGCTCGACCCGGTCGTCGGTCCGTCCGGCGAGCCGAGTCTAGATCGGCTACCGGCGCCGACAGCAGCCGGCCGGAGCGCCGGTGGTGCCCGTGGCCGCCCGTCGCGACGAGCGGGCCACCGCCGGCTGGCCGAGTCGGCTCAGCCGAGGACCGCCGCCCCGGAGGGGTACTCGCCCGCGTGCCAGCGGATGGGGGCGGCGAACCGCGATCCCGTCGAGAGCATGACCCAGGTGTCGGCGTCGTTGACGGCGATGAGATCGGCCCGGCCGTCGCCGTTGACGTCGCCGATGAGGTTCACCAGCGTCCCGTCGAAGAAGATCGTCGACCACGTGGTCGGGGCGGCGAAGGACGAGCCGGTCGACAGCATGACCCGGGTGCGGTTGCTGTCCTGGGCGACGAGGTCGACCCGGCCGTCCCCGTTGACGTCGTCGGCGTGGGTCGCGGCCTCGCCCCGGAACGACTGCTCGTGCCACCGCGCCGGCGCGGCGAACCCGGTTCCGGTGGAGCGCATCACCCAGGCGTCCTCGTGGTTGATGGCGATGAGGTCGGCGCGGCCGTCCCCGTCGACGTCACCGATGAGGTCGGCCACCGTGCCGTCGAAGAACACCTCGGACCAGGTCGCCGGGTCGCTGAAGGACGAGCCGGTCGACAGCATGACCCGGGTGCGGTTGCTGTCCTGGGCGACGAGGTCGTCGCGACCGTCGCCGTTCACGTCGCCGATGAGGTGCGCCGCCGAGCCGCGGAAGCCGGCCGACGACCAGACCTCGCCGGCCCGGAACGCGGTGCCGGTGGAGAGCAGGACGTTCGTGCGCTTGCCGTCCAGCGCCACCAGGTCGGCGCGGCCGTCGCCGTTGACGTCTCCGGCGAGGGTCGCCACCGAGCCGCGGGCGGCCCCGCGGGACCACGGGGCGGGGTCGGAGAAGGCCCCGGCCGCCAGTCGGACGGACGCTCCGTCGCCGCTCAGCCCCACGAGGTCGGCGCGGCCGTCGCCGTCGACGTCCCCGGCCAGCACACCCGCCGAGGCGGCGACCTCCGCCGTCGACCACGTGGTCGGCGGGGCGAAGCCGGTGCCGGTGGAGAGCATGACGCGGGCCTGGTTGCCGTCCTGGGCGATGAGGTCGGCCCGGCCGTCCCCGTTCACGTCGGCCAACAGCTCGGCCACCGACCCGTTCATCGCGGTCTGGGCCCAGGTGGTCGGCGCGGCGAAGGCGGTGCCGGTGGAGAGCATGACCCTGACCCGTCCGCCGTCGACCGCCACCAGGTCGGCCCGGCCGTCGCCGTTCACGTCGCTGGCGAGGTTGGCGACGGTGCCGAAGAAGAACGCGCCGGACCAGGTCGTCGGGTCGCTGAAGGACGAGCCGGTGGAGAGCATGACGCGGGCCTGGTTGCCGTCCTGGGCGATGAGGTCGGCCCGGCCGTCGCCGTCGACGTCGCCGACCAGCTCGGCCATCTGCCCATCGAAGGCTGTCTGTGACCACACGGCCGGGGTGGCGAACGTCGACCGTTGCGCGAGCTGCACGTTGACTCCCGCCCGGTCCACCGCGATGAGGTCGGCCCGACCGTCGCCGTTGACGTCGCCGGCCAGGGTGGCCACGCTGGCGTTCACGGCGACCGACGACCAGGTGGTGGGGGCGGCGAAGTCGCGACCGTTGGAGGTCATGACCCGGGTGCGGCCGTCGTCCCGGGCGATGAGGTCGGCCCGGCCGTCGCCGGTGACGTCGGCCAGCAGCGTGGCGGCCGAGCCGGTGACCTCGCCCTTGCGCCAGGTCGTCGGGTCGGCGAACGCCCCGGCCGACAGCAGGACCTGGGCCGTGCCGTCGCCGCCGGTGGTGACGAGGTCGGAGCGGCCGTCGCCGTTGACGTCGGCGTAGCCCGGGGCCGCCACGGCGACCGGGGTGCCGGCGGCGAGCGCGGCCAGCTCCTCCAGCGTGCCGTGGAAGACGTCGTAGTCGTAGACGCCGCCGCGGCCGCAGTCGGGAATGTCGTACTGCCAGAACGTCCAGCGGTTACCCCAGCCGGGCATGCTGGGCGGGGAATCGGAGCAGCTCGATATGTCGAGCGGGTACTCCCGGAAGTCGCCGCTGGAGTCGGTGCACGGGTTCCACCAGTTCGCGTTGGTGTAGATCATCGGTTTGACGCCGATGATCCCCTCGAGCGTGGTCAGGAACGTGTCGATCCAGGTCCGCATCTGCTTCGGGGTCAGCCCGTAGCACCGGTCCGCATCGAAGTAGGGCCATTCGAGGTCCACGAAGGGCGGCAGCGTCTGGCCGTCCCTGGTCCACTGCATGTGTCGGGCGAAGAAGCGGGCCTCCTCGGCCGGCTTGCCGAGGTCGGGGCGGGCGAAGTGGTAGGCCCCGACGTAGAGGCCGGCCTGCTTCGCCGCCGCGTAGTCCTTGGCGAAGTAGGGATTGACGTATTCGGTACCTTCGGTCGCCTTGATGTAGGCGAATTCGTCGCCCGCCGCCCGACGGGCCCGCCAGTCCGGGGCGCGGCCGCCCGTGTGGTCGTGGCTGGAGACGTCGATGCCGTTGATGTCGTAGCCGGGCGGCGGCGGGGCGGTGGGCACGGTCTGGGCGGCCAGTCGCAGCTCGGTCGGCATCCCGGCCCCGGGGTACCCATTGTGGTCGTCGGTGGGTTGATGCGCCGACGCGGTCAGGCTCACCGTCGCGTAGGCGACGGCCGCCGCGAAGACCGCGACGATCGTGCCACCCACGGCGATCCGGGACGGACTCAACTTGCTGATCACTCGCTCACCCACGGCCTGAGCCTAACCGCGACCACCAAAGGTGATGATCTTGGTTGAGCGCGCGTACGGCTCCGTGTCGATGCGACAAATCAGTCGGAATCCGGACGTCTCGCCCGACCGGCCCGAGCCCAAGCCTCCGCCGGAGTTGGGGATGCGTCGCCGCTGGGTCGGGTATCGAACTTGAAAACTCGTCGATGTTGGCCGCGGCCGTCCCGGCCGTCCGACGACGTCGAGGCGACTGTCGGCTCGCCGTCGACGCCCCCGGCCCGGCCGCGCCGATGGAGGCATTTGCGTGAATGGAAGCGGCCGGCGACGCGGACCGGTGCCCGTGTCATGGCGTGGTCACCGACCGTTGTCCGCCGCGGGGCGGACGGTCGGCAGGGTGGTCCGGATGGCCGTCGACATTTAGGATCGCGCCTATGAGCCGTCGGGGCATCGGACAGCGGATCCGGATGATGGCGACGGCGTCGTGGCGGCGCCTGCGGGTCGCTGGCCTGTTGGGACTCACCGTCGCGCTCGTGTTCGTCGTCCCGTCGGCCGCCTCGGCGGACCCGGGGTGGGTGCCGCCGGTCAATGCCCCGATCTGGGGCGGGTTCAAGGAGCCGTCGTATCACCACGGGGTCGACCTCGGCGCGGCCAGGTACGTCCCGATTCGTGCGGCTTCGGCGGGCACGGTCATCGTCAAGAAGTGCAACGCCTCGCTGAACGGTGAGCCGTACTCCTGCGACATCGACGGCTCGCCTCAGGTGCAGGGCTGCGGGTGGTACGTCGACATCGCGCACGCCGACAACATCGTGACGCGGTACTGCCACATGGTCTCCGAGCCGCTGGTGAACGTCGGCGACAAGGTGGAGACCGGCCAGCGCATCGGTTACGTCGGCTCGTCGGGCAACTCGTCGGCGCCGCACCTGCACTTCGAGGTGCACATCGTGCCCGAGGGCGACTACGCCCACAACGGCAACGCCGTGGACCCGGTGCCGTTCATGGCCAAGCGCGGCGCCCACCTCGGGGTGGGCAAGGACAAGCCGGAGCCGCCCCGTACGGCCACCCCCGAGCCGGAGCCGGAGCCCGCGCCACCCCCGCCGCCCCCGGCCAACGGGCGGGTCGACCTGGACGGCGACGGCCGGACGGACCGCGTGGTCTGGCGGCCGAGCGACGGCCAGTGGTACATCAGCCTCGCCAGCGGCGAGGAGGCGGCCCCGGTCGCCCTCGGCGTGGCCGGGGACGTGCCGGTCGTGGCCGACTACGACGGCGACGGCCGCGACGACCTCGCGGTCTGGCGGCCGTCGGACGGCCGGTGGCTGATCCAGACCTCGTCCGGGGCGCCGGTGAGCGATATCGTCCTGGGCGAGAGCGGCGACATCCCGGTGCCGGCCGACTACGACGGCGACGGTCGGGCCGACCCGACGGTCTGGCGCCCGTACAGCGGTCAGTGGCTCATCCACGGCCGGGACGGCGACCCGCTGGTGGTCGGTGAGGCCGGTGACCTGCCGGTGGTGGCTGACTACGACGGCGACGGCAAGGCCGACCCGGCCGTGTGGCGCCCGACCGACGGCCGGTGGATCGTCCAGCCGTCCAGCCCGGACGCCCAGCCGCCCGAGGTGCAGATCGGCGTCGAGGGCGACATCCCGGTGGCCGGTGACTTCGACGGCGACGGCAAGGCCGACGTCAGCGTGTGGCGACCGAACCTGGGCGTCTGGTTGCTGGTCAACTCCGGTGGTGACCCGGCCGAGCCGGTCGCGGTCGGCCTCGCCGGCGACGTGCCCGTGGTCGGCGACTACGACGGTGACCGGAAGGACGACCTCGCGCTGTGGCGCGCGGCCGACGGCCAGTGGCTCATCCTGCCGTCCTCGGGCGAGCGGCTCACGGCGGGGGAGCCCGGCACCGGCCTCGTCTTCGGCGCCGAGGGCGACCTGCCGGCAAACCGTCCACTGTGGCTGGACGCGAACGGGCAGCCGCCGGGGCTCACCGAGACGCTGCTGCGGGAACGGTTCCGCGGCCGTCAGGCCCAACCGCCCGCCGTCGTCGAGACGCCGGCGGCCGGGTGAGCCCACGCGCGAGCGGGCGGCGCAACCACCTACGATGCCGGTCATGTCCCCGAGACTGGTGAACTGGGCCGGCAACATCGAGTTCCAGGCCGTACGGCTGGCGCAGCCGACCTCGCTGGACGAGCTGCGGGACCTGGTGGTCTCCAGCGACCGGGTCCGGGTCCTCGGTACCGGTCACTCGTTCAATACGCTGGCGGACACGACCGGCACGCTCATCCGGCTCGACCGCCTGCCGATGTCGCTCGCGATCGACGAGTCGAGCGGGACGGCGACGGTGCCGGCCGGCGCCCGGTACGCCGAGGTCGCGACCCAGCTGCACCGGGCCGGCTTCGCGTTGGCGAACCTGGCCTCGCTGCCGCACATCACCGTGGCCGGCGCGGTCGCGACCGGCACGCACGGGTCGGGCGACCGGTCGCGCACCCTCGCCGACGCGGTCGTGGGTCTGGAGCTCATCGACGCTGCGGGCGAGGTGCGGCACCTGTCGAGTGGGGACGCGGACTTCCCGGGGGCGGTGGTGTCGCTCGGCGCGCTCGGCGTCGTCACCCGGCTGACCCTCCGCATCGAGCCGTCGTTCACCGTCGCGCAGGAGGTGCGCCTCGACGTCCCGCTGGACGCGATCGCCGGCGCGTGGGACGAGGTGTTCGGCGCGGCGTACTCGGTGAGCGCCTTCACCGACTACGCCAGCGGAACCGCCCGGGTGTGGCTCAAGCGACGCATGGACATGCCGGCGCCCACGTGGTCCGGCGGCCGGCCGGCCGACGCCCCGCAGCACCCCGTGCCCGGCGTCGACCCGGTGGCCTGCACCCCCCAACTGGGCGTGCCCGGGCCCTGGCACGAACGCCTGCCGCACTTCCGGCCCGACCTCGTGCCCAGCGCCGGGGACGAGCTCCAGTCGGAGTACTTCGTCGCCCGCGCGGACGCCCCGGCCGCGCTCGCCGCCCTGCGGGGCATCGCCGACCGCGTGGCTCCGGTGCTGCACATCGCCGAGATCCGCACCATCGCCGCCGACGAGCTGTGGCTGAGCCCGGCCTACGGCCGCGACTCGGTCGGGTTCCACTTCACCTGGATCAGCGACGCCGCCGCGGTGCTGCCCGTCGTCGGCCTCGTCGAGGAGGCGCTGCTGCCGTTGGGCGCGCGGCCCCACTGGGGCAAGGTGTGGCGGGCCGACCCGGCCACGGTCGTCGCCCGCTACCCGCGCGCGGCCGACTTCGCGGCCCTGCGCCGCCGCCTCGACCCCACCGGCAAGTTCGCCAACGCGTACACGAGTGCTCTCTTCGGCTGACGCCGGTGCCGCTCTCTTCGGCTGACGCCGGTGCCGCCCCCGGCGGCCCCTCGTCCGGCTGTCGGCGGGCTCGCGGCGGCGGGCGCGGGTGACCGGCCGCGTGGGCCATTGGACAGGCATCCTTGGCACGTTCGAGTGTTGGCGCCGCTGGTCGGTGAGCGTCACCGCCACAGGTGGCGGGTATTGCGGCCGATGCTCGGGAGGCGTCCGGGGGCTCGCCGGCTGAGGTAACGAGCTCGTCCCGGGCCGGCCACGGCCATGGCCTGGGTCTGCGCGGCCTCCGGGACGGCCCGACCGGACGCGGCCCACCGGCTCGCGCCGGGCGGGCTGGCCCCGGTGGCCCGGGCGGGCGCGGTGGATGCCCGGGTCGGTGTGCGCACCACCGTCGTCCCCACGAGTCGGTCGACGAGCGTCCGCCGGCTGGGGCCGAGCATCGGCAGGACGTTGTGCCAGAACAGAACCACCGCCGCGCCCCACAGCACGAGGCCGATCGGGAACGGCCCGACGAGCATCGCCACCAGCGCGAGCGCGACCAGTCCGGTCTCGATGAGGGTCTGCAGGGCGGCTCGGGTCACGGCCCGGCGAAACCGGATCCGGCCCGGCGTCGCCGGCGCGTCGACCCGAATACCCGCGACCAGCATGCCGACGGTGCGACCGCGCCAGGTGAGCGTGATCCCGAGGTAGAGAAACTGAAACAACGGAATGGCCAGCAGGGCCGCGATCAATGGCAGGGCGAAGGCCAGCCATTCGCGGGCCTCGGCGTCGCTCAGGCCGACGACGCCGTCGCTGGAAAAGAGACGCACGACCCGCGACCATCCCGTCTCCGCGGTGACCGGGCCGACGAACGCCGGCGGGCGCTGGGCGGTCGCGGTCGCCACGAAGTTGACCAGGGCGAGCCCGGGCAGCATGACGATGAGGTGATCGACGATCCCCGCAGATGTTTGCCGCAATCGGCCGCTGGTCGCGCGGACCCGATGGTCGGGTGTCCGGCCGGCCGGCGGCCCGGGTGTCGATTCGACGGCTAGAACGATGGCCGCGTCCGGCATCCTGTCCATCGACGCCTCCCAAAGGGTCAGGCGCCATCATATGAAACTCCCCGGTTCCGCGCATTCCCCAATAAGGTCATCATCGCGAAGAATTTCGGGTCGTTTTTCGGCCACGAGCTCGGACGAGTCCGTTTTCGATATCGGAGTGTGGGCTCGGGCCGCGGCCGGTCAGGGCGGCGCCGCGTGGCCGCGGGCCAGGGCGTCGACCCGGCGCAGGGCGTCGGGGAGGCGGTACCGGCCGGCCATCGACGCGACGATGCCGGCCGCCTCGCTGAGGGGCAGCCCGCACGCCGTCACGAAGAGCGGTCGGGTCGCGGTCCCTCGCCGGACCTCGACGGCGTGGCGGGCGGTGTGGAAGGACGTCTTGGCGACGCCGATGACCGGAACGCCGGTCGCCGCGTGGACGTGACGGCCGAGTCCGGGGCGGCCGGCCGGGTCGAGGTCGCAGTAGCCGTCGACCACGAGCAGGCGAAGCGGGGGCGCCCCGGCGAGCACGGCCCGGATCGCCGGCAGCTCGCGGGCGTAGAAGCGGCCCGGCTGGTACGGCGCCACCGCGTCGAGCCACTCCACCCGCTCACCGACGATCCGGGCGAAGGTCGGGTCGGGCGCGAGCACGAGCGCCGCCCGGGCCCCGCCGTCGGCCGGGTAGTGCACGTCCACCGCCCCGACCAGTCGCCGGTCCTCCACAGTAGACACACCGTGAGCCTAGGCGACCGGCGCACCCGGGGCCGTCGCCGGGCAACCCTCGCCCCGGGGTCGGTCCGGGCGCGCCCGGCCGGCCCGCTGCCACGGCCCGCCCGCGGGTGCCCGAATCCGGACCCACCCGCGCCCCCGCGTCGCCCGGCGCGACGTCCGTCCGGGCGGCCACCCGGCACCCCGACCCCCGGCTCACCCGACGGTCACCGGTGGACAGCTCGGACCCCCGGGGGTGTGGCCACGGCGCGGCACAATCGAGCGGGCGACCGGGGGACCGGAACCCGGTTTATTGCGATTTGGTGACGGAACGCTCACCGACCCCGGGGGTGCCTGAGGCCGAACGCGGGATCGGGTCCCGATCGTGTGAGCGTGCTCACCAGTTCGGCATCCCAGGGCCGTACGGGCGCGGTTCTCCCCGAATCCTGTGAGCACCTATGCAGCTCCGTTACGTCCTGGCCGCGTCACTGGTGGGAGGTGGGGGCGGCCCGCGAAACTCCCGAGCGAGGCGTGTATCGGCGCCGTAAACAGCCCGACGAGGGAGTTACATCAATGAGTCGTTTGATGCGAACCCTGGCCCCGCTGGCCGTCCTCGGCCTGGTCGCGGCCGGCTGCAGCTCGTCGCCGGGGGAGGAGGACGACGGCGACCTTCGCGGTCAGGAGGTCACCGTCATCGGAACCTGGGGCGGCGACGAGCAGGAGGCCTTCCTGGCGATGGTCAAGCCCTGGGAGGAGCAGACCGGCGCGAAGGTGAAGTACACCGGAACCCGGGACCTCAACACCGTGCTCTCCACCGGTGTCGCCTCCGGTGTGCTGCCCGACCTCGCGGGCCTGCCCGGTCCGGGCCAGCTGGTCGAGTTCGCCGAGGCGGGCGCCCTCGTTCCGCTGGACGACGTGCTCGACATCGACACGTACACCGCCGACACCGCGCCGGCCCTGGTCGAGCTCGGCAAGGGGTCGGACGGCCAGATCTACGGCGTGTTCATCAAGGCCGCCGTCAAGGGCCTGATCTGGTACAACCCGTCGCTGCACAACTACGGCGACAACCCGCCGGCCACGTGGGACGAGCTGCTCGAGCAGGGCGAGGCGAACAAGGGCAACGCCGAGGCGCTGTGGTGCGTGGGCATCGAGTCGGGTGCCGCCTCGGGCTGGCCGGCCACCGACTGGATCGAGGACCTGGTGCTGCGCACCGCCGGACCCGAGGTCTACACCCAGTGGTACCGCGGCGAGATCAAGTGGTCCGACCCGCGGATCCGCGAGGCGTTCGAGATCTACGTCGAGGACGTGCTCGGCAACACCTACGGCGGGCTGCAGACCGCGGCAGCGACGAACTTCGAGACCGCGGGTGACCCGCTCTTTGCCGACCCGCCGGGCTGCGTGTTCCACCACCAGGCGAGCTTCATCACCGGCCTCGGTGGCTTCAAGGACGCGCAGGCGGGCACCGACTACGACTTCTTCCCGTTCCCGGACATCAACCCGCAGTACGCGGGCGCGGTCGAGGGCGCGGGTGACCTGTTCGGCATGTTCAACGACACCCCGGCCGCCCGCTCGCTCATGCGGTACCTGGTGACGGCCGAGGCGCAGGACATCTGGGTCAAGCGCGGCGGTGCCCTGTCGGCGAACAAGAACGCCAAGAGCTACCCGGATGAGATCAGCGCCCGCTCGGCCGAGATCCTCGCGAACGCCAAGTCGTTCGTCTTCGACGCCTCCGACCTCATGCCGCAGGCCATGAACGACGCGTTCTGGCGGGCCATGGTGGACCTGACGAGCGGCAGCGCCTCGATCGACCAGGTGCTGGCGGATCTGGATGAAGCCCAGGCGGACGCCTACGCAGCGTCCTAACTAAACCCTTCGGAAATCCTGGAAGCCCGGTCCCGGGGGAGCGGGGCCGGGCTTCCAGGGCCCCGGCGCCCCGCTCGGGAGGTATCGATGGATTCGCAATTACTGACCGCTATCGAGGTCGTGGTGGGAGTGCCCGCCGTCCTGGTCGGCTACATCTGGCTCACCGAGCGGATCGTCACGCTGGTTCCGCCGAAGTGGCAGAAGCGGATCCGGCCGTGGTTCTGGCTCGGACCCGCCCTTGGCTTCCTCGGTTTCTTCCTCGTCTATCCCACCATCGGCACGATCATCCGGAGTTTCCAGAGCCGCAGCCCCCTGCGCCCTCGGTGGGTCGGACTGGACAACTACAAGTGGTTCTTCACCAACGACGCGGCGTTGGGGGCGCTGCTCAACAACGTGCTGTGGCTGGTCATGCTGACCGTCTTCACGGTCGGGCTCGGCCTGGTCATCGCGGTCCTCGTCGACCGGGTCCGCTACGAGCCGTGGGCGAAGAGCATCATCTTCCTGCCGTTGGCGATCAGCATGGTGGCCGCCGGCGTCATCTGGAAGTTCATGTACGACTTCCGGCCGCCCGGACAGCCGCAGACCGGCACGCTCAACGCCGCCATCGGCACGGTCGGGCTCGGCCCGGTCGCCTGGTTGCAGTCGCCGACGTTCGGAGTGAGCACCTTCGCATTGATCGCCATCATGATCTGGATGTGGACCGGATTCGCCATGGTGATCATCTCAGCGGCGGTGAAGGGTATCGACCCCGAGCTGCTCGAGGCGGCGCGGCTCGACGGCGCGGGCGAGTGGCAGATCTTCCGTAAGGTCACGTTCCCCCTGCTCGGCCCGACCCTGGCCGTGGTCAGCACCACGATGGTCATCACCTCGCTGAAGACCTTCGACATCGTCTACACGCTGACGAACGGCAACTACGACACCGAGGTCATCGCGAACCTGATGATCAAGCAGATGTCGTTCGGTGACTTCGGCCGGGCGAGCGCCGTCGCCGTGGTGCTGCTGCTCGCGATCATCCCGGTGATGGCCTTCAACATTCGCCAGTTTCGCGCCCAGGAGTCCGTGCGATGACCACGACCGTCCCGTCCCGCCCCCTACCGCGCCCCCTGGACGTCCCGGCTCCCCGGAGGGTCAACCGCCGGCGCCTCCGCGTCGGACGGATCGTCCTGCACCTCGTCGTGGTCGCCCTGATGGTCCTGTGGGCGATCCCGACGATCGGCCTGCTGGTCAGCTCGTTCCGCCCGTCCTCGGAGCTCGCCTCGTCAGGATGGTGGACGGCGCTCGCTCCGCCGTACCACTTCACGATGGAGAACTACTCCGCCGTGATCAACCAGGCGGGCATCGGCCGGGCCTTCCTCAACAGCCTGTTCATCGCGATTCCGGCGACGATCATCCCCATCGCCGTCGCCGCCTTCGCCGCGTACGCCTTCAGCTGGATGGAGTTCCCCGGCCGGAACGTGCTCTTCGTGGTGGTCGTCGGCCTGCTGGTCGTGCCGCTGCAGACCACGCTCATCCCGATCCTGCGGATCTTCGCCGACTGGGGGATCACCGGCCAGTTCCTCGCCGTGTGGCTTGCCCACACCGGCTACGGACTGCCGTTCGCGGTCTACCTCCTGCGCAACTTCATGGGCGCCCTGCCCAAGTCGCTGTTCGAGTCGGCCGCGATGGACGGCGCGAGCCACGTCACCGCGTTCTTCCGGGTGGCGATGCCGCTGTGCGTTCCCGCCTTCGCGGCCCTGGCCATCTTCCAGTTCCTCTTCGTGTGGAACGACCTGCTGGTGGCGCTCATCTACATCGGACTCGCCAACCCGGACAACCTGCCGCTGACCGCGACCATGGCGAACCTGGTCAACTCCCTGGGCGGCGGCTGGTACCTGCTCGGCGCGGCGGCGTTCCTGTCGATGCTCGTACCACTGCTGATCTTCTTCACCCTGCAGCGCTACTTCATCCGTGGCATCATCGGCGGCGCCGTCAAGGGCTGACCGCGATGGGATCCCCGTCCGCGGGAGCGGCACGCCCCGTCCCGCGGGCGGGGACCCGCCCGCGCGGAGGCCGGACGTCCCACCGGCCGCCGGGTCGGGTTCCCGGGGAGCCGGCGGCCGTGAGCCCGGCGTGGGCGCAGTGCGCGACGACCGCAGCGGGGCGGGGCGCGACGACGGCGGTACGGCGGGGCGAGCAGCGACGGCGGGACGGGAAGCGACGGTGGGACGGCCGCTCAGATGGCCAGGCGGTAGCCCCGCTTCACGACGGTCTGGATGAGGTCGAGGCCGCGGGCGTCGGCGTGGCCGAGCGAGCCCCGCAGGCGGGACACGGCCATCTCGATGGCGTGGTCGTCCACAGTGGAGGAATGCGGAAGGTAGGCCCGGATCTCGGCGGCCGACAGCACCCGGCCCGGGTGGGCCGCGAGCGCCCGCAGCACCGCCATCGGCCCGGCCTGCACCGGGATGAGCGCGCCGTCCACCACGACGGCCTGGCCGCGGATCTCCACCGTCCGACCGGCCACGTTGAGGGTGAGCGCCCGCTGCGGCAGCTCGGTGAGCACGCGGGCGGCCAGCGAGCGGGGGACGGGCTCGGGTGCGCGGACCACCGGGATGCCGAGCGCGGCCAGCCCCGACGCGGTCAGCGGGCCGAGGCCGACCACCAGGACGTCGTGCACGAGCGCGTTGAGCACGTCGTCGAGCACGCCGTCGGCGCGGGCCTGGTCGAGCAGGTTGTCGGTGGCGGCCGGACCGCCGAGCACCACCGCGTCGACGTGGCGGCGCACGATGAGGTCGTTGAGGCGGCGGATCTCGTCGGCGTGCGTGGGCTGCCCGAACTGGTGCGTGCGCACCTCGACCACGCTCGCCCCGGCGTCGCGCAGCGCCTGACACAGCTCCCGGTGGGCGTCGACCTCGATCTGCGCCACCACCCGGCGGCCGATCATCGGCTGGGCGAGCAGGTAGCGGAACAGGTCCTCGGTGGTCGCCGCCGCGGTGGACCAGATCTGGGTGAGGCCGAGCTCGCGCAGCCCGTCGGCGGTCACCGCGTTCCGGGCGAGCAGGCGGGCCTCGGCCAGGCCGGCGACCATCTGGTCGAGCAGGCCCTCGCGGCGGGCGGCGGCCAGCCACAGCCGCAGACCGTACGCGGACGAGACGATGACCTCGTGCACCGGCTGGGCGACGCTCTCGCGGACGGCGGCGGCGATCGCGGCGGGGTCCGGCTGGGGCGTGGTGTGCACCGCGCGGAAGCCGATGGTGCGCGCGCCCTCGGCCGCCAGCCACGCCGCCACCTCGTGGTTGCGCCGGTCGGTGGCGAGCGCCACCGTGAAGCCGGCGAGCGGGAGTACCTCCGATCCGGTGGCCTGACCGCGATCGGAGGAGCGCCAGGGCCCGGAGGCCGAATCCCTGGCGGTCACCACGTTGTGCCCTCCCTTCCCCGGCGCCCCAACGACGCTGGTGGGGCGGCGGTTGGACCCAGGTCTAAGCGGTGATGGGCGCCGCGAGCGGCGCCGTGCCCTCGGGCCGAGCGAGGGACACCAGTGCGTGCCAGCGGCCGCCCGGCACCGCTGGGCCGGGGGCGCACTCAGGTCTCGTCACGAGCAGTGTCCCGTGAAAGGCCGGTGACAGGATCGTTGCCAACGATCACGGTTGGGTCAACATCCGCTCACCGATCTTGCCGGCGGCCGGTCCAGGCCGGCCGCAGTGGCTGATCTTGTGAACACACCATCGGTTCCGTAACGCGGCCGCCGCCCGGGTGGTGCGAGCTCGCACCGGTCGGCGAGACTGCGAGAACGTCGGAGTGCGGGGGAGGAACGTATGCCCCGATCGGCGCGCGCCGCCGCGGCCGCGGTGGCGTTGCTGGTCCTCGGCGCCTGTACCGTCGCGACGCCGGGAGCGGCCGACCCGACCCTGGGCGACCTGCGCGGTCGGACGCTGCACGTCCTCGCCACCTGGTCGGGGACCGAGCAGGAGAACTTCCGCGCCGTGCTCGACGAGTTCGAGCGGCGGACGCACGCCACCGTGCAGTACACCTCGGGCGGCACCGACCTGGCCGTGCTGCTGAACAGCCAGATCGCCGGGGGGCAGCCGCCGCACATCGCGTTCATCCCCCAGCCGGGCGTGGTGGCCGAGCTGGCCCGGCGCGGGGTGCTGGTGCCGCTGCGCGGGGCGGCCGCCGAGGCGGTCCGGCGCAACTTCTCCCAGACCTGGCAGGACCTCGGCACGGTGGACGGCCAGCTGTACGGGCTGTACTTCAAGGTGGCGAACAAGTCCGCGATCTGGTACCGCGCCGACGCGTTCGAGGAGGCCGGGGTCACGCCACCGTCCACCTGGGACGAGCTGCTCGACGTCTCCCGGACGCTGGTCGAGGCCGGCATCACGCCCATGGCGATCGGCGGCGCCGACGGCTGGATGCTCACCGACTGGTTCGAGAACGCGTACCTGCGCATCGCCGGCCCGGAGCGTTACGACGCGCTGGCCCGGCACGAGATCCCGTGGACCGATCCCACGGTGGTGGAGACCCTGACGCTGCTGGCCGACTACTGGCGCACGCCCCGCTACGTGCACGGGGGAGCGGCCGGGGGGACCCAGGTGACCTTCACCCAGGCGGTCGCCGAGGTGTTCGGCTCCCGCCCCAGCTGCGCCATGCTGTTCGCGGCCGACTTCGTCACGGTCGAGATCAACGCGCTCGACCGGGTCACGGTCGGTGAGGGCGCCCGCTTCTTCCCGTGGCCGTCCATCGACGGCTCCCCGCCCGCGGTCGTGGTGGCGGGGGACCAGGCGGTGGCGTTGCGGGACACGCCCGAGACCCACGCGCTGATGACCTTCCTCGCCTCGCCCGAGGCGGCGCAGATCATGGCGAGCCGCGGGGGGTTCCTGTCGGTCAACCGCAACCTGGACCCGGCCTACTACCCGGACGACGTCACCCGGGCGCTGGCCGCGGCGGTGACCGACACGCCCCTGCTGCGGTTCGATCTGTCCGATCTCACCCCGCAGGCGTTCGGCGGTGGGTCGAGCGCCCACATGTGGGTGCTCCTGCAGAATTTCCTCGCCGACGGCATGTCGCCGGCCGAGGTGGCGCAGCGGCTCGAAGAGGCCGCGTCCCGGGACTTCAAGGACGACGGATGAGACGGTTCTTCTCGGCGGGGCGGCCCCCGGGGCGACGGTGGCGGAACGAGCGTCGCCTGATCGCGGCCCTGTTCCTGGGCCCGGCCGCGCTGACCGTCCTCGTGCTCGTGGCCTACCCGATGGCCCACACGCTGTGGCTGAGCCTGCACGACACCAGCACCGGAGCGTTCGTGGGGCTGGCCAACTACGGCCGGATGTTCTCCACCGAGGAGACCCGGCGGGCCATCCTCAACAACATCGTGTGGGTCGTGGTCGCCCCCACGCTCGTGACCGTCCTCGGCCTGATGCTGGCCGTCCTCACGCAGCGGGTGCGCTGGTCCACCGCGCTGAAGACGATCCTGTTCATGCCGATGGCGATCTCGTTCCTCGCGGTGGGCGTGACGTTCCGGCTCGTCTACGACGAGGACCCGGAGCGGGGCGCGCTCAACGCCGCGCTGGTCGCCGTCCACGACGCGTTCTCGCCGCCGTCGCGGTACTACGGGGTGGCGCCGCGGGACGGCACCGGGCTCGTGCCGGCCGACGGCGGCTACGAGACGGCCGACCCTGTGCCGGCCTCCGAGCCGGTGGCGATGCCGGTGGTGGGGCTGCCCCGGGACCGGATTCCGTCGGAGGCGGCGCCGGCCTCGCGGCCGGAGGCCGGGGTCGAGCTGCGGGGCGTGGTGTGGCTGGACTTCACCCGGGGTGGCGGCGGCGAGGCCGGGGAGATCGACGCCACCGAGGTGGGCCTGCCCGGCATGCGCGTGGAGGCCGTACGGGACGGCCAGGTCGTGGCGACCACGACGACCGACGCGTCGGGGCGGTTCGTCTTCCCCGGGCTCACCGAGGGCGACTACATCGTCCGGCTGGCGGCGACCAACTTCACCGAGCCGTTCCGGGGGGTGACCTGGCTCGGCCCTCGGCTGGTGACGCCCGCGGTCATCGGCACCTACATCTGGATCTGGGCCGGGTTCGCGATGATCCTCATCCAGGCGGGGTTGGCCGGGCTGCCCCGCGACGTGCTCGAGGCGGCGCGGGCGGACGGGGCCAGCGACTGGCAGATCCTGCGGCGGGTGACGGTGCCGCTCGTCTGGCCGATCCTCGTCGTCGTGCTGGTCACGCTGTCGATCAACGTCTTAAAGATCTTTGATCTTCTCTACGTGCTGCCCCCCGACTCGGTGCAGGACGAGGCGAACGTGGTGGCGCTGGAGATGTACCGGGTCTCGTTCGGCGGTGGCCTGGACTACGGGCTGGGCAGCGCGCTCGCCGTGCTGCTCTTCCTGCTGGTGCTGCCGCCGATGCTGTTCACCATCCGCCGACGCCGAAGGGAGAGGCTGTGACCTCGCAGCGCAACGCGCCCAGCGCATCCCCGGTGTCGTTGCTGGAGCCGATGCCGGTGCCCGAGCTGGAGCCGGCCGGTACCGCGGTGCGCATTCCGCCCCGCCCCAGCCTGCTCAAGCGGCTCGTCGCCATCCTGGGCAGCGGGGCGGCGCGGGTGTTCGTCATCGCGATCGGCCTGTTCTGGCTGTTCCCGACGCTGGGCCTCGCGGTGGCGAGCCTGCGCTCCGCCGCCGACAACAGCGCCTCCGGTTGGTGGACCGCCCTGACCGCCCCGAGCCAGCTCACGCTGGACAACTACGCCGCCCTGCTCAGCAACGAGCGGATCACCGGATCGCTGTGGAACACGGTGCTCATCGCCGTCCCGTCCACGGCGCTCGTGCTCGCCCTGGGCGCCCTGGGCGCCTACGCCCTGGCCTGGCTGGACTTCCGGGGCCGCGACCTCATCTTCGTTCTCGCGGTGGCGCTGACCATCGTGCCCGTGCAGGTGGCGCTCATCCCCGACGCCGCGGTGTTCCGGGCCCTGGGCATCTTCGGCGACATCCCGGCCGTCATCCTGTTCCACGTCGCGTTCGGCCTGCCGTTCGCGGTCTTCCTGCTGCGCAACTACTTCCTCGGCCTGCCCGAGGACATGATCGAGGCGGCCCGGGCCGACGGCGCCAGCGAGTTCACCGTGTTCCGGCGGGTGGCGCTGCCCTTCGCCTGGCCGGCGTTGGGGTCGCTGGCCCTGTTCCAGTTCCTCTGGGTGTGGAACGACCTGCTGGTGGCGCTGGTCTTCGGGTTCAACAACCCGCCGATCACCTACGCCATCCGGGAGCAGACCCGCGCCTTCGCCTCGAACATCGACGTCATCGCGCCGGGCGCGCTGATCTCGATGGCGGTGCCGTTGATCCTGTTCTTCACCTTCCAGCGCTACTTCCTGCGCAGCATGCTCGACGGCGCCCTCAAGTAGGGATAACGCCGTCACGCCGTTCGCGGGCCGGCGTCCGGGTCTGGTCCGGGCGTCCGGGGCCGGGCCAGAGCGACGCATCACGCCAACGTCGAGTGACGCCTCACTCAAATATCGAATGTCCTCGCTCGCCGGCGCGGTGGCGGGCCCGGCGGCGCAGCTGCACCACCACGGCGTCGATCGCGGCGATGACCCCCAGACCGATGAGGAGCCAGCCGGGCACGGTGAGGCCGGCCCGCAGCATCAGGAACCCCACCACGCCGCAGAAGACGACGCCGAACAGGGCCAGGCCGAGCCGCAGGTTCAGCGCGCTGTAGGGCCGGCCGTGCGTGCCCTCGCGACCCGGGGGCTGTGCCTGGATGGGCATGCTCCACCCCTACCCACCCGGGGACCGGGTCAATCAGAACCGGGCCGGATCAGACCCGACCGGACCAGACCCTGGCCCGGTCAGAACATCGTCACGCCGTTGACCCGGACGGGCTCGAGCGTGACCACGACCCGCTGCTGACCGGGGCCGTCGAACGCGCGCAGGTCGGCGCCGTACTTCGCGCCCACGCGGTTGGCGAACTCGTAGTCGTCGTCCGGCTCGATCCGGGCGTCGCCGCGGATCTCCAGGTACCGGCCCGGGTTCTTCGGGTCGAGGATGAACACGGTGCAGGCCGGGTTGCGGCGCAGGTTGCGAACCTTCTTCCGCTTGGTGTTGAGCGAGACCTTGACCTTGCCGTCCTCGGCGAGGAACCACACGTAGGACAACTGCGGGCGTCCGGTGGGGTCGATCGTCGCGAGCGTCGCGTACTGGGCCTCCAGCAGGTCCCGGTACCCCTCGGGGACTTCGATCACGTCGGTCATCGGGGCTCCTTTCTCGGGTCACGCCCGGGCTGGGTCAGCCGACGCCTTCCGGTGGTCACCGCCCGGAGGGAGTGAACCGGCCAGTCGGCGTCCGTTCCGGCCCGACGGACGGGTCGCGGTATCGCTCAGGCCACCTGGACGGATCGCTTGGACAAACCCATCATGTAGCCCTCGATGGCGGTGGACGCGGGTTGTTCCGGATCGGTGGCGGCGCCGAGCGTCACGAACAGCGGGATGAAGTGGTCCACGGTCGGGTGGGCGTACGGCATTCCCGGCGGGACGTCGGCGTACCGGCACAGCTGTTCGACATCGCCGGTGGCCAGCGCCTGCGCCGCCCAGGCGTCGAAGTCGCGCGACCACGCCGGTGGCTTGTTCTCCAGCAGCATCTCACGGGTCACGAACGGCAGCCCGTGCGTCATGAAACCCGACCCGATGATGAGCACGCCCTCGTCCCGCAGCGGGCGCAGCCGCTGGCCGAGCTCGATGAGCGACGTCGGGTCGTGGGTCGGCAGGCTGAGCTGCAGCACCGGGATGTCGGCGTTGGGGTACATGACCTTCAGCGGCACCCAGGCGCCGTGGTCCAGGCCGCGGGTGGGGTGCTCGTACGGCCGTTGCGCGGCGGGTAGCGTCCCGATCACCCGTCGGGCCAGGTCGCTGGCGTCCGGGGTGTCGTAGCGCATGGTGTAGTACCGCGGCGCGAAGCCGGAGAAGTCGTAGACCGGGGTCACGTTCGCCGCCGAGCTGGACAGCGCGAGCGGAGCGGACTCCCAGTGCGCGGAGACGATGAGGATGCCCCGGGGCTTCGGCATCGACAGGGCCCAGCCGTGCAGCTGCCGCATCCACTCGGGGTCGTCGAAGAGCGGCGGTGCCCCGTGGCTGAGGTAGAGCGCCGGGAGCGGCCCGTCGTCCGGTGTCCACGGCGCCTGCTGGGCGCTGGCCTGCGACGCCGCGGGCAGGAACTCGTCGAAGGCGCCGGCCGGCACCTCCGGGAACAGGATGCTCCGCATGGCGATAGCTTACCCGGCAATAGTTGACTGTTCAAACTTTTCGCGGGCCGTGCGGGCGGTCAATCGGCCCGTCGCGCGCCGGTCGCTGGGGGGCCGGGCCCGCGCGACAGCGGGGCCGGGGGTGGGGTGGTGAGAGGGTCAGCGAAAGCGGAAACTTCAGTGAAACTTAATGGTGCGACAGGATTATTCGCTGGTGCTGGGGTCCGGGTAACGGCCATAGTACGCGGGTGAGATTCCGGGATCTCGTTCTCGCAGTGCTGGTGGCCGCGGTCTGGGGGGTCAACTTCGTCGCGATCAAATTCGGACTCGACGATCTCTCGCCACTGCTGTTCAACGCGCTGCGGTTCGCCCTCGCCGCCGTACCCGCAGTCTTCTTCGTCGGGCGGCCCGTGGTCGCCTGGCGCTGGGTGATCGCTATCGGTCTCGCGCTGGGCGTGGTCAAGTTCTCCCTGCTGTTCTTCGGGATGGCCGCCGGGATGCCGGCCGGCCTGTCCTCGCTGGTGCTGCAGACCCAGGCCATCTTCACTGTGATCTTCGCCGCACTCATGCTTCGCGAGCGACCCGTACGGCTGCAGGTCGCGGGCCTCGTGGTCGCCGCCGTGGGTCTCGGGCTGGTCGCCTGGCGGTTGGGCCCGGACCGGCCACCGCTGGCGTTCGCGCTCGTGCTCGCCGCGGCCGCCGCCTGGGGGCTGAGCAACGTCGGCATCCGGCGGGCCGCGCCCGGCGACATGCTGAACTTCATCGTCTGGGTGAGCGCGGTGGCGACCCCGGTGCTGATCGCGCTGACCCTCGCCGTGGACGGGCCCGCCGCCGACCTTGCCGCGATCCGGTCGATGTCCTGGCGCTCGATCGCCGCGCTGCTGTTCGTCTCCGGCCTGGCGACCCTGTGGGGCTGGGCGGCCTGGGGCGCGCTGATCCGCCGGCACGGCGCCACGACCATCGCGCCCTTCTCGATGCTCGTGCCGTTCTTCGGGATCGGCTCGGCCGCGCTCATCCTCGGCGAACCGGTGCACGCCACCGACGTCATCGGCGGGGTGCTCGTCGTCGGGGGCGTCCTCACCGGGGCGCTGGCCGCCCCGTCCCGGGCCCGGACCGACGCCCGCCCGGACGCTGGCCGGGACGAGGGTGTCCGTCCCGACCCGGCCCCGGCCCGACCGTCCTGACGCCGGGGCGGTCCCGCCGGCGCCGGCCCAGCGCTCGACCTTCGCCCGGTTGGGCCGGGCCCGCTGGGCGCGGCGACCATCCGCCCGGCGCAGGCGCGGCCCCGCCGGGCGCAGCCCGGGCCCACCCCGTGAGATACGGACCACACGGCTGAGCACGGAGATCACGCTGACGATATCCTGTTCAGCGTCAAGCATCGATGCTTACCGTGCTCCGTGAGGATTCGATCCGGCGACCCGGCCGGATGGCGCGCGAGCCCTCGCGGGCGGAGTGTCCCTTGGTGAAGGAGCGCGAGCCGTGCGCATAGGAGTGACGCGCGAGGTCCGGGCCGGGGAGACGCGGGTCGCCGCGACCCCGGCGACGGTGGGTCCGTTACTCGCCCTGGGCTATGAGGTCGTGGTCGAGGCCGGTGCCGGCCTGAAATCGAGCTTTACCGATGCCGCTTACGTCGAGGCGGGCGCCACGATCGGCGACGCCTGGTCGGCGGACATCGTGCTGAAGGTGAACGCGCCCACCGACGACGAGATCGCCCTGCTGCGTCCGGGGTCCACTGTGGTCGGTCTGCTGAACCCGGGGCTGAACCCGGAGCTGCTGGAGAAGCTGGCCGCCCGAAAGGTCACCGCGCTCGCGCTGGACGCCGTCCCGCGCATCTCCCGCGCCCAGTCCATGGACGTGCTGAGCTCCATGGCGAACATCGCCGGGTACCGGGCGGTCATCGAGGCGGCCCACGCGTTCGGCCGGTTCTTCACCGGTCAGGTGACGGCGGCCGGCAAGGTGCCGCCCGCGAAGGTGCTCGTCGCCGGGGCGGGCGTGGCCGGGCTGGCCGCGATCGGGACCGCCTCCTCGCTCGGGGCGATCGTGCGGGCCACCGACCCCCGGCCCGAGGTGGCCGACCAGGTCCGCTCCCTCGGCGGGGAGTACCTGGCCGTCGACGTGCCGGTCGAGCAGACCACCACCGGGTACGCGGCGGCGACCTCCGAGGAGTACAACCGCCGGGCCGAGCAGCTCTACGCCGAGCAGGCGCGCGAGGTCGACATCATCATCACCACCGCGCTGATCCCGGGCCGGCCCGCGCCGCGCCTGATCACCGCCGAGCACGTGGCGAGCATGAAGCCGGGCAGCGTGATCGTCGACATGGCGGCCGCGCAGGGCGGCAACGTCGAGGGCAGCGTCCCCGGCGAGGTGGTGAGGACCCCCAACGGCGTGACGATCATCGGGTACACCGACCTGCCCGGTCGGCTGCCGGCCCAGGCCTCCCAGCTCTACGGCACGAACCTGGTCAACCTGCTCAAGCTGCTCACGCCGGCCAAGGACGGGGTGCTCACGCTCGACTTCGAGGATCCCGTCCAGCGGTCGATCACGGTCGTCCGCGACGGCGAGATCCTGTGGCCGCCGCCCCCGGTTGCGGTGTCGGCCGCCCCGGCCGCGGCGACCAAGCCCGCCCGGCCCGTGGCCGCCGAGGAGGAGAAGCCCGCCCGGCCGGGCCGGCGGTACGCCCTCGTGGCGCTGCTCGCGGCGGCGCTCTTCGGCCTCACCGCCTTCTCGCCGAACCAGCTGACCACGAACTTCTCGATCTTCGTGTTGTCGGTGGTGATCGGCTTCTATGTGATCGGGGCCGTGCACCACGCGCTGCACACCCCGCTGATGTCGGTCACCAACGCCATCTCCGGCATCATCATCGTCGGCGCGCTGCTGCAGCTCGGCCAGGGCAACCTCCTGGTGACCGTGCTGTCCTTCGTGGCCACGGCGCTGGTCGCCATCAACATATTTGGTGGTTTCGCGGTCACGCGCCGCATGCTCGGCATGTTCCGGAAGGGATGAGGCCATGACCGCGACCTCCGCCGCGTCGGCCGCGTACATCGTCGCCGGCCTGCTGTTCATCCTGAGCCTCGCCGGGCTCTCCAAGCACGAGACGGCCCGGGGCGGCATCGTCTACGGCATCGCCGGCATGGCGATCGCCCTGGCCGCCACCATCGGGCTCACCGCCCAGTCGATCGACACGCTCGGCGTGGTCCTGCTCGTCGCCGCGCTGCTGATCGGCGCCGTGGTCGGGCTGTGGCGGGCCCGCACCGTCGAGATGACCGCGATGCCGGAGCTGATCGCGATCCTGCACAGCTTCGTGGGTCTCGCGGCCGTCCTCGTCGGGTGGAACGGCTACCTGGACCACGAGGCGTCGGCGGTCGCCACCGAGGAGCTGACCGGCGCGCTGCGCAACGTCCACAACGCCGAGATCTTCGTCGGCGTGTTCATCGGCGCGGTCACGTTCACCGGCTCGGTGGTGGCGTGGGGCAAGCTCTCCGGGCGGTTCAGCTCGGCGCCGCTCATGCTGCCGGGGCGCCACGTGTTCAACCTCGGCTCGGTGATCGCCTTCCTCGGCCTGACCGTGTGGTTCGTGCTGTCGCCGAACCTCTGGATGCTGGTGGCGGTGACCGTCATCGCGCTGCTGCTCGGCATCAACCTGGTCGCCTCGATCGGCGGCGGGGACATGCCCGTCGTCGTGTCGATGCTCAACAGCTACTCGGGTTGGGCCGCCGCCGCGGCGGGCTTCCTGCTCAACAACACCCTGCTCATCGTCACCGGCGCGCTGGTCGGGTCCTCGGGTGCCTACCTGTCCCGCATCATGTGCAAGGCGATGAACCGGTCGTTCCTGTCGGTCATCGCGGGCGGGTTCGGTGCGACCACCGCCACGTCCGGCCAGACCGACCTGGGCGAGTACAAGGAGATCACCGCGGCCGAGACGGCCAAGCTCCTGCTCGACGCCCAGTCGGTCATCATCACGCCCGGCTACGGCATGGCGGTGGCGCAGGCGCAGTACCCGGTGGCCGACCTCACCCGGCGGCTGCGCGAGAAGGGCATCGAGGTCCGGTTCGGCATCCACCCGGTCGCCGGTCGCCTGCCCGGCCACATGAACGTGCTGCTGGCCGAGGCGAAGGTGCCGTACGACATCGTGCTCGAGCTCGACGAGATCAACGACGACTTCGCCCGGACGTCGGTCGTGCTGGTCATCGGCGCGAACGACACGGTCAACCCGGCGGCCGAGGACGACCCGGACAGCCCGATCGCCGGCATGCCGGTGCTGCGGGTGTGGGAGGCGGAGAACGTCATCGTCTTCAAGCGCTCGATGGCGTCGGGCTACGCCGGCGTGCCGAACCCGCTCTTCTACCGGGAGAACACCTACATGCTCTTCGGCGACGCCAAGGCGCGCGTGGAGGACATCCTCAAGGCGCTCTAGCCCGGCCCAAGGGCAGCGATCGCCTCGGCTGCCCGCCTACAATCGGCCGCGGGCGGACCCGGCGTCGTGTGGCTCGCCGGCGACCTGGGGCTGGACCGCATCGACGTCGACGGTCGCCCCGCGGTGGTGGGCCTCGCCGTCGCCGGTTGCGCCGGGGTTGCGCTGGCGGCGGTCCTGTCCCGAGGTGGAGCGCCGTCACGGTCGGGTCGGCATCCGGCCGCCTGGTCGTGGTCACCGTGGGACCGGCGATGACCGGCCTCGCCGGCAACCCGCCCGTCCATGCCGCCGATACCGACACCGCGATCGCCCTGCCCATGGCGCTGTTCGGACTGGCGCTGGCCGCGGTCAGCCTCGCGGTGGTCCGCCACCGGCCCGTCCCGGTCCCGGTGACGCCCTGATCGCCGGGGCGGGTTGCGCCGGCGGTGCCCCCGAGGCCACGTCCGGGCGGGGTCGGGGGCGGCCCAGGAGGTCACCGTCCGAGCCGCGCTCGGGTCAGTCGCGGACGATCGCCAGACAGTGCTCACCGCCGCCCACGACGGCGACCATCGTGGCGCCGGCCGGCTCGTACCCCGCGTATGTCCACTGTGGATGGCTGGCGGCATGCCGGTGGTAGGGGCGCGCCCGGCGGGTCGATCGGCTTTCTACGTATGTCCGTACGAGGCGTCGAGCCGGGCTCGCCCCGGGCGCCCGGCCACTGCCCGACCGGTCAGGCGCCGGCGGCGTGCAGGGCCCAGGCGAGGCAGGCGAACGAGGCGACCGCGGTGACCGTGCGGACGACGTTGAACTGGACCCAGCGCTTCTCGAACGCGGTGCGGGCCGCCGTCGGGTCGGCCGGGTCGGCGGCGGCCAGGGCGCCGTTGAGCGGCACGTTGACCAGGAACGTCACGCCGAGCGAGAGTCCATAGAGGACCAGCCCGGCGATGATCCACCCGAGCAAGCCGCGCTCGGGCGCCCCCGCGGGGTAGCCGCGCACGGTGAAGAACAGCGCCAGCAGCGTGAAGATCGCCCCGCCGAGGAAGCAGAAGACGAACCACGGGTTGATGATCTCGACGTTGATGCGCCGCATGACCTCCACGAACGTGGCGTCGGACGTCCGGGCCAGCCCGCGCATCACCGACAGCGCGAACGCGGCGAAGATCCCCGCCATCAGGCCCACCGTCAGGGTGGCGAGCAGGAGGGTCACCGTGGCCCAGGTCGTCATCAATGCCTCGCTTCCTCGGTCGAGTCCGGCCCGGTCTGATCCTAGGGCGCGGACCACCTCGTGCGGATCGCTGTCGATGTCGACCACACGGGCGATTTCGTCCGGGCGGAGGAGCTCATGACCCGGTCAGCCGACCAGGCGCGGCCGCGGCGAGCCGCGACCAGGCTCAGCTGGTGACGGGCCGGTGGGTGAACCGTCCAGGCGCCGGCGTTGCCGGGACCGGGATCACGGGCCGCCACCGAGCGACCCCGCGCAGCGCGGCGGGCGTCAGCGGTCCCGGTCGAGCACCTGGACGACCGACGAGGCGAGCCGGAGCACGCCGACGCTCGTGGGGTGGAACGGCGCCGGGTCGTCCAGGCCCTGGATGTCGGGGCCGAGGCTCTCGGACGCCGGGACACACAGGGGGGTCAGCACCGGCCGGGCCACCGAGAAGCCGTACTTCTCGGCCCCGGCGATCAGCACCTCGTTGAGCTGGCGGGTGCGGTCGACGAGCAGCTCGATGTCGGCCGGGCTGAGGCCGGCCGCCTCGGGCGGGCCCTCGGTGTCGGCGCAGGTGGCGTCCGGGGTGAACACGTCGTACGACGTCATGATGATCACCTGCGGGGCCCCGGGCAGGTCGTTGAGGTCGTGCAGCAGGTCGCCGTACGCCTGGTCGAAGGCGGCGAGCCGGTAGTTGAACTCGCCCTCGGTGAGGCGGTCGGCGCAGTCGGGCACGCCGTAGCAGTAGAGCAACTGGTCGCTCCAGCCGAGGTCGTTGGGGCCGATCACGACGACCACGAACTCCAGCCCCGACATCTGCAGCAGGCGCCCGACCTGGGGCGGGACAACGGTGGCGCCGATGGTCTGGGGACCGCGCAGGCCGAACGTGATGCTCGCCCCGGAGCAGGCGAGGTTGGCCACGGGCACGGCCGCGAGCGCGCCGATCTCGGCCGCCAGGGAGTCGGTGCTGCGGCGGCAGACGATGTCCTCCTCGGTGGCGTTCGGCGCGACCGTGCCGCCTTGCCGAGCCGCCCGCGAGTCGCCGATCACCGCGCCGACGTAGCCGCTGACGACCGGGCCGACCGGCGCCGGGGGAACGTAGTACGCGCCCACGAGGTCGGTGAGCGAGCGCACCTTGGTCAGGCCGCTGGTGACGCCGTGGTAGGTGAGCCCGCCGCAGGTGGCCCACGAGCCCATGGCGGCCACGATCGCGGCCACGGCCATGGCCCGCACCTGGGTCCGGCTCCGCTCCCACAGGTCCTGCACGGTCAGGGGTTCGCGCCGGGTGTCCCCGCTGGCCGCCCGGGCGGCGACGCTCTCGCGCCGCATGGTCACCAGCATGCGCAGGCACCCGACCAGCGCGACGAGACCGATAGTGATCCCCAGCAAGATCACCGCGGCCCAGGCGTACCAACGCACGAAGGCCGCTATGAGCTGGTTCTGGGCGGTCTGGACCGCGTTGCCGTCCGCCGAGTTGAGGGCGGCCTCGGCGGCGGCGTTGCGCTGGACCGGTCCGAGAGTGATCCGGGGACGCAGCGGCCCGACGATCCGCAGCGGACGGACGTCGAGCTCGGTGTTGCCGATCTGGACGAGCTGGGCCGGGCCGGACCAGGACAGCGACGGGGTGCGGCCGCCCACCGAGATCTGCTGGCCCGCGATCGTGGTGGTCTGATCCGGCGTGAGCGCGATCGTGGCAGGCAGGGCGAACAGGATGACCAGCAGGACGACGACGACGGTGGGTCCGGAGGTGAGCTCACGGACGAACGAGCCGCCGGTCCGCAGATGCAGGCGCGGCCGGCGGCCGAGGAGGTCCCACAGTCGTCGACGCACCGTCGGGGCCAGCCCGTCGAGCAGTCGGCGCGGCAACGGTGCCGGGCGACTCGGCGCTGTGACGGTGAGGACAGGCTCCGTTGACCCCACGCCGCCCCCCAGGTCCTCGGTGCAATTCCCCGCAAGAGGCATCAAAACTAGCATCGTCCGGGGCGTGTCCGACATCAAGATCATCAACCGCGCGTCGCCCCGGTCGGCTCGGTGACGGCTGTGACCCGATGGTCGGGTGAGGTGCGGGGTGGGGCGCCAGGTTCGGTGTGGGTCGCCGCGGGGCCGGCCGGGGCAGCCAGCAGCGACGCCCTCCCGGGCAACACCGCGCGGGAGGACGTCGTTCCTGGCCCAGGCTTCCCGGCACCGGCATTCGGGCCCTGGCTTCCGGGTACCGGCTTTCGGGCACCGGCTTTCGGGCACTGGCTTCCGGACACCGGCCCCGCCCGGGGCGACCGGCGTCAGCTCGCGTCGACGTCGATCGTGACCGGGACGCCGTTGGTGAGGATGTCGAAGACGGCGGACCGCTTGCGCGACTGCTCGATCAGGCCCTTGAGGACCTCGGCGGGGGCGTCGCCGGAGATCTGGAACCGGACCGAGATCTTCTGGTAGCCGTTGCGCACCGACGGGTCGAGCCCGAGGATTCCATTGAGGTCGATGTCGCCGGACACCGTGGACCGTACCTCGGTCAGCGTGATCCCGCGGGCGGCGGCGATGTTCGCCAGGCCCGAGGTGAGGCAGGCGGCCAGCGCGTGCAGCACGAACTCCACCGGCGTCGGGCCGTTGTCCCGGCCCACCAGCACGGCGGGGTGGTCGGCGTCGAAGACGAACGTACGCTCGTGCGCCCGCTCCTCGCCCACCCCGAAGAAGTCCGCGATGGTGCTGCGGTTATGCGTGCCGCTGACCCACTCGTTGTGGGCCCGGAACTGGAACTTCGCCGCCTCGGGCGCGGCCTTCACCGCGTCGATCGTGGCGAACAGGGTGGCGGTGTCGACGCCGTTGCGGTTCTCCTTGACCGTGCTGGTCATGGTTGTCCTTTCGGATCGGGGCGCCGGTGGGCGCCGGGGATCTGTCGGCGCGGTGGGCGCCGGGTTTTGTCGGGGCGCCGGTAGGCGCCCGGGATGGGGTACGCAGTCACCGCTGCGCACGGTCACCGGGGATGGCCGGTGAGGTCCGGGGTCAGGCCTTCGCGACGGCCGCACCGGGAACCGGGCGGGCGGCGAGGGCGGCGGCCTCGGCGTCGATCGCGGAGCTGAGCCGTTTGTTGAGTTCGATGAAGGTCGAGACCGGCGGATACTGGGCGAGGGCGCAGGTGAGATCGAAGATCTCCGCGCTCTCGCGCAATCGCGCCTGCTCGTATCCGGCCAGCGCCTCGCGCTCCTCGACGGCGCCGGTGAGCGCAGCGTCGAGCGCGACCGCGAGCAGCTCGGCGTCCCGGTAGGCGTCCGAGAGGCCGTGCCCGGACACCGGATCCCGGTGGTAGGCGGCGTCCCCGACCAGCGCCCACCCAGGTCCGATCCCGCGCCGGATCTAGTCCTGCAGTAAGCGTGTCGGGTGGGTAGATCCGGCTGGAGATAGACCAAGGGCCTTATCCTGCCGTAGTTTGCGACTCCAACGCAGCCCGGTAGGACAGGTCCCTTGTGGTGAAGAAGATAACGCGTGAGCAGAGCCGGCGGAACTCGGCACGCCGACGGCGACGGGTCGAGGCGCGGCACCGGCAGGCAGGGCGTTGGGGACAGCAGTCCGAGCCGATGCTCACCTCGGGCAAGATCAGCTACGAGATTGGCGGCAATGTCGAGGCGACGCCGTATGGTGGGCTGTTCGCGATGCACCGGCTGGTGACTCGGCTCGGCCTGGCCAGAGCGATCGATGCCAGTCTCAATCTGTTGAAGATCCACCTTCCGTATCACGAGTCCGACCATGTGCTCACCTTGGCCTACAGCGTGCTGACCGGCGGCACGCGGCTGGAGGACGTGGACCGGCTGCGCACCGACGTGCCGTTGATGAACGGCCTGGGCGCGAGGCTGCTGCCGGACCCGACCACGGTCGGGGACTTCCTACGCCGGTTCGCCGAGGCCGACATCCTCGCCTTGATGGAGGCGATCAACTCGGTCCGGCCGGCGCTGTGGCGTAGTCGGTGCGCCGGTCTGCTCGGCGAGGTGGCCTATGTGGACGTGGACGGCACGATCGTGCCCACCGCCGGCGAACTCAAGCAGGGCATGGACATCAGCTACAAGGGCATCTGGGGTTACGCACCGCTGCTGGTCACGCTCGCCAACACCCGGGAGGTGCTCTACCTGGTCAACCGGCCCGGCAACGCCCCCAGCCACCTGGACGCCGCCACGTGGATCGACCGCGCGATCGCGCTCGTGACCCCGCACGCCAAGCGCGTCTGTGTGCGTGGGGACACCGACTTCGCCCTGACCGCCCACTTCGACCAGTGGGCCGCCAAGGTGGACTTCATACTGGGCACCGACAACATCGCCGCTCTACGCACCCGGGCCGACGCCCTTGCCGAGGACGCGTGGCAGCGACTGGAACGGCCGGCGCCGTATGAAAACAAGACCGGCAAGACCCGAGCCCGGCGACACAACCGCAAACAGGAAGTCGTCAGGGACCGGGAGTTCGTCAACCTGCGGCTCAACCACGAGGATGTCGCCGAGTTCGCCTATCGGCCCGGCAAATGCCGGCGGGCCTACCGAGTCGTGGTGCTGCGCAAGAACATCAGCCGCATGAAGGGCGAGCACCCACTCATCGACGAAATCCGCTACTTCTTCTACTTCACCACCTACACCGCCGACACCCACACCCCGGCGCAGATCGTCGAGTTGGCCAACGAGCGTTGCGACCAGGAGAACATCCACGCACAGCTCAAGTCCGGGCTCGGCGCGCTACGCGCCCCGGTCAACGACCTGCACTCCAACTGGGCCTACATGCTCATCGCCACGCTCGCCTGGAACATCAAGTCCTGGCACGCGATCATGATGCACCGCAAGGACGACCGGCACGGCTTCATCCGCATGGAGTTCAAACGGTTCCTCGACACCGTCATCCGCATCCCCGCCATGGTCCTCGTCCGCGCCCGCACCATCGCTGTGCGACTGGTCGCATACACCATCAACCTCGACCGGTTCTTCAGCGCCTGGGCCACCACCGAACGAACCCACTTCGGCTACGGCTAAAGCACCACCGCCAAGCGTCACCGCAGCGACCGTCGCGCCACCGCGACGGCGATCCACCACGCCCGGCATCGACCAAACACTACCAGAACCCGATCAAACCGGACACCGGCATCGAGCTCGAATCCAACGCCCCGGCCCGGTCACCGTCCAATCGACCCGCACCGGGTGCCATCTCGACACCAGAACATCACGGAAGCAGCCTCACCAGCCAGGCTCGCTTATTTGAGGTCTAGTTGGGGGCGCGCAGCATTCCGCGTACGGGCGAGGTCCGTGCCGCGTCGCGCAGCCGGTCGGCCAGCTCGGGCGCGGCCCGTTCCAGCAGGGCGGCGAACGCGGCGTCGGCCGAGCGTCCCTTGCGGGCGGCCAGGGCGGTCGCGCTCGGCAGGCACACCCAGATCGCGGCCTCGCCGTGGTGGGTCGGGAAGACGCCGGCGAACGAGCCCGTCCGGGTGACGAACTCGATGCCGGGCCAGGGCAGTCCCGCGTAATAGGCGTAGAGCACGGCCCCGGGCGCGCCCCGGTCGGCGATGCGCTCGGCCCCGACCGACCGGGCCACGCGGGAGCCGAGCCCGTCGGCGCCGACCACGAACCGGGCCCGCAGCTCGACCGGCTGGTCCCGCTCGTCGTACCCGCGCACGCCGACCACCCGCCCGGAGCGGTCGCGGAGCACTCCGTTGACCGTGACGCCGTAACGGATGGTGGCCCCGGCGTGCTGGGCCGCGCGGGCCACGAGCGTGTCGAGCACCCAGCGGCGGGGCGCGGCCAGACAGTCCACTCCGGACTTGTCCTTGATTGCGCGGGTGACGGGCGGCTTGGGCGGCTGGCCGGGGTCGCCGATCGTGTGGAAGGTCACCTGCCGGATGGCGGGGGCGCCGCTGGCGATGACCTCGTCGAGCAGGCCCCACCGCTGCAACGCCACCATGCCGGTGCGGGCGAGCTGATGGGTGGAGATCGTGTCGCTGGGCAGCTCGGTCCGGTCCACGACGACCACGTCGTGGCCGAGTCGCGCGAGCAGCAAGGCGGTCGCGGCCCCCGCCGCGCGGGCCCCGACGACGACCACGTCGTACCCCGGCGAAGGGGTGGGGGAAAGCATGGTTACTCCTCTATGCACAGTAAGGCCAGATGGCCGTGGATGGTCACTGTGGACGGTCAGGCCAGGCGGTCGGGGCGGTTGACGCCCGGCGGCTGGCGACGGTTACGGTCAGGCGATGGCGGGCCGGGCTAGGCGGCCAGCGCGGCGGTCGGCCAGTAGCGGGCGGCCCGGCTACGCATGACGCACCTCGTAGACCGCGCTGAGCTCGGTCTGCGCGACCCGCCGGACGTGGCCGAACCCCGCGGCCTGGACGATCCGCCGGACCGGTCCCTCGCCGGCCTGCGCCCCGAGGGAGTGGCCGCCCTCCTGGGCCAGGGCGCTCGGTACGCACAGAAAAACGGAGATCGCGTAGTAGAGTCGGCCCACCGGGGTGAGGTTCTCGCTGACCGTGGCGCCGGCGAGGGGTTCGACGATCATCCACGTCCCGTCCGCCGCGAGCTGCTCGGCGACGTGCCGAGCGATGCCCACGGGGTCGCCCTGGTCGTGCAGGGCATCGAACGTCGTCACGAGGTCGTACGGTCCGCCCCCGAAGGTGTGCGGCCACGACTGCTCGACCTGGACGCGATCGGCGAGCCCGGCGTCGGCCACCCGGGCGCGGGCGGTGGCGACCGAGTCCGGGTGGTGGTCGAAGGCCGTGAACCGGGACGCCGGAAACGCCCGGGCCATCAGCGTGCTGGCCACCGCGTGTCCACACGCGATCTCGGCGACCGCGGCGCCCCGGCGCAGCTTGGCCTCGACCCCGGACAGCGCCGGCAGCCAGCGGCTGGTGAGGTGGCGGCCGTAGAGCGACTGCTGAACCCGGGCCCACGCGTCACGGACCTGCGCGTCGTGCTCGGGCCAGCCGATGCCCTCGCCGGTCCGGAAGGCGGTCTCCAGCCGCCCCTGGGCCCGCAGCGCGGCGAGCGCGAACCCGAACGCGGCCGGCGCGTTCAGGGCCGCCTCGGGGTCGGTGAGTACCTGGGCCTGCTCGGGCGTCAGCCAGTACTCACCGGAGGCCGGGTCGTAGGCGACATATCCGGCCGCCGCCTGGCCGCGCAGCCACTCCTCGACGTAGCGGGGAGCGGTCCCGGTGCGCCGGGCGAGCTCGAGGGGCGACAAGGGCTCGGTGGCGAGCGCCCGGTAGAGCCCCAGCCGGTCCCCGAGCACCACGGCACCGGCGGCCATGGTGGCGCCCACGTCGGCGATGACCCGGTCGGTGAGGCTGGGGGCCGGCGGAGCCTCCGGCTGCTGATCGACGAACACGTCAACAGTTGTATGGCCCGAACCGACTCGACCGAATCGGTCGCGATTACGTAGCTCGGCAGATCCGGCTACGGATATCGGCAGCCGACGACTACGTAACGGTTACGTAGTCGTCCGCTCGGGCGGGCGAATGACACAATCCCGCCGTGGGCGAATCGATCCTCGAGCGCGAGCGTGAGCTGGCGGAGTTGGCGGTGGCGGCTCGGGAGGCGCAGGCGGGTCGGGGTTCGATTGTGTTGATTGAGGGTGAGGCGGGGATTGGTAAGTCGGTTCTGGTGAATGCGATTCGGTCGGTGTTGCCGGCGGAGGGCCGGTTGTTG
>Ga0310840_100417_pt1 | contig 33840 bp, 33 predicted proteins | sample SM_ome_8_FD_201304 | JGI IMG/M metagenome (GOLD analysis project Ga0310840, IMG submission 201304) | Sorghum-adapted microbial communities enriched on stacked mutant (SM) sorghum from Joint BioEnergy Institute, Emeryville, California... ...
GTGCGCCGCGGTTCGTTCGAGCCGGAGGATCTGTTCCTCGCGCACATCGCGGGCGTCGACACGTTCGCATGGGGTCTGAAGGCGGCGGCCAAGATCATCGAAGAACGCGTTCTGGACAGCGTCATCGAAGAACGCTACGCTTCGTTCCGCGAAGGCATCGGCAAGGAGATCGTCGAAGGCAAGGCGACGCTGAAGAGCCTCGAAGCTTACGCGCTTCAGAACAAGCCGATCGTGAACCGCTCGGGCCGTCAGGAACGAATCAAGCTGGTACTCAACGAAATCATTTACAGCGTATAATGAGTTTGTCTGGCTATCGGACGCAGCCGGCCGCAAAGGGCCGGCTGTTCGTCCCTGTTCGGGCAGATAAGGAATTCACGGGAGCGAACGGGCTCCTTCGGGGAGGAAAGAGGACATGAGCTGTGTGATCGGGATCGATCTCGGGACGAGCGCGGTGAAAGCGCTTTTGGTTGATCGGGACGGCAAAGTGCGGGCGGAAGCGTCGCGAAACTATCCGCTGTTCCATGAGCATACCGGATGGAGCGAGCAGCGGCCGGAAGACTGGGTGGAAGGAACGATCGGCGCGCTTCGCGAATTAATCTCAACATCCGGCGTGCGTCCGGATGAAGTCGAAGGCATCAGCTTTTCCGGCCAGATGCACGGCCTGGTGCTGCTCGACGAAGCGAATCGGCCGGTCCGGAACGCGATTCTGTGGAATGATACGCGGACGACGGCCGAATGCCGCGAGATCGAGCGGGTGCTGGGACCCGATCTGCTCGGCATCGCGCGCAATCCGGCGCTTGAAGGGTTTACGCTGCCGAAAATTTTGTGGGTGAAGCGGCATGAGCCGGACGTGTTCGCGAAGGCGAAACGGTTCCTGCTGCCGAAAGATTATGTCCGCTATCGGCTTACGGGCGAAATTCATATGGATTATTCCGATGCGGCCGGCACGCTGCTGCTGAATGTGGCGGGCAAAAAGTGGAGCACCGAAATTCTTGCCGCATTCGATCTGCCCGCATCGTTCTGCCCGCCGCTTGTCGAATCGCACGATCATGTCGGCGGCGTGCTGCCGGAGGTCGCGGATCAGACCGGCCTTGCTGCCGGCACGAAAGTGTTCGCCGGCGGCGCGGACAACGCCTGCGGCGCCATCGGCGCCGGCATTCTGTCCGAAGGGCTGACGATGTGCAGCATCGGTACGTCAGGTGTCATCCTGACCTATGAACAGAACCGGGACACCGACTATGCGGGCAAGGTGCATTTCTTCAACCACGGCAAAGCCGACAGCTTCTACGCGATGGGCGTGACCCTGGCGGCCGGCTATTCGCTGAGCTGGTTCAAGCAGACGTTCGCGCCGAACGAATCGTTCGCCGATTTCCTCCGCGGTGTCGGCGATATCAAGCCGGGTTCCGGCGGCCTGCTGTTCACGCCCTACCTGGTCGGCGAGCGGACGCCGCATGCGGACGCCGTCATCCGGGCGAGCTTCATCGGCGCGGACGGTTCGCATACGCGGGATCATTTCGCCCGGGCCGTCATGGAAGGCATCACGTTCTCGTTGAACGAATCGATGGCCATTTTCCGTGAGGCGGGCAAGCCGGCGGGCCGCGTCATCTCGATCGGCGGCGGCGCGCAGAACCCGGTCTGGCTGCAGATGCAGGCGGACATCTTCGGCGCGACGGTCGTTGCGCTGGAGAACGAGCAAGGCCCCGGACTCGGCGCGGCGATGCTGGCGGCATACGGTTGCGGCTGGTTCGACAGCCTGGACGCGTGCGCGGCGAACTTCGTGAAGCATGCCGCGTCTTATGATCCGAATCCGGAAGCGGTCGAGACCTATCGCGGGTTGTTCGACATTTACCGGGAAATTTACACGCAGACGCGGGGACTGAATCAGGCGCTGGCCGCTTACCGGGGGTAATCGGCCGGCCCGAAAGAGGAGAGATGGGAAATGAGCGGTATTTCGGCCAGGGAAGGCGACTTTCACGGCGAACGTGCGGTATGGCTGCGCGCCGGAGCCTACGAGGCGGCGCTGCTGCCGGAAATCGGCGGCAATCTGATCGCGTTCCGCGACACGGAGCGGGGGCATCGCTATTTGCGCGAGCCCGGACCGGAGGAGATGGACGCATTCAAGGCGAACCCGTTGATTCACGGCATTCCGGTGCTGATTCCGCCGAACCGGTACGAAGACGGCAAGCTCAAATGGCGCGGCGTCGTCTATCAATTGCCGGTGAACGAGGAATCGACGGGCAACCATCTGCACGGCTACGCGAACACTTCGGCGTGGGAGCTTGTCCGCTTCGGCGCGGATGACGAAGAAGCTTTCGCGGAAGTGAAGCTGACGGTGGACAAGGGGCACAAGCTGTTCGAATATCTGCCGTTCAAGTTCTCGCTGCGGCTGCGCTACGGGCTCAGCGCCCATGGGCTTGCGCAGCAGTTGACGCTGGTGAACGAGGGCGATGCCGACATGCCGGTGCTGCTCGCCTTCCATACGACGGTCAATGCGCCGTTCGCGCCGGGCAGCACGGCGCGCGACTATAAGCTGAAGCTGACCATCGGCAGCCGGTGGGAACTCAGCGAACGGATGCTGCCGACCGGACGGCACCAGCCGCTCACGCCGGAGGAAGAAGCGATGAAGCATGACGGCGTTTATCCGTTCTTCGCGTCGATGGACAATCACTATACGGCGGCGCCGCAGAACGGCCGCAACCGGATGGAACTGACCGACACGCGGATCGGCACGACGCTGGTGTACGATGTCGGCACGTCCTGGAAACAGTGGATGATCTGGAACAACGGCGCCCGCGAAGGGTTCTTCTGTCCGGAGCCGCAGGTCAACCTCGTGAACGCGCCGAACACCGATCTTCCGGCTGAAGAGATCGGCCTGTTCAGCCTCGCGCCGGGCGAAATCTGGGAGGAGACGTCGCGGCTGTACGTCCTGGAGAAGGCCTGATGCCGAAGGCGCGGCTGCGTGTCCGGGCGATTCTGTTCGACATGGACAACACGCTGCTCGCGTCCCGGATCGACTATGCGGCGATGCGCGGAGAAGTCGGCGCCTGGCTCGTCCGCGAAGGGTACCTTGCGGAGGACGAGGCGGAAGGCGGTACGACGGCTTCGCTCATTCAAGCCGCGACGGAGCGCGGGCTCGCCGGCGGCGCGCTGGATCAGGTCTGGGCGATCTGCGCCCGGCATGAAGCGGAGGGCATGCGCGGCGCCGAGCTGGAGCCGGGCGCGCGGGAGACGCTGGAGCGGCTTCGCGGACGCGGCCTGCTGCTCGCGGTGCTGACGAACAACGCCGAGGCCGCCGCCGAGCAAGCGCTCGGCAAGACCGGCATCCGGCATTATTTCGACCTGGTGGCGGGCCGCGAATCGGTGCCGCGGCTGAAACCGTCTCCCGAAGGCGTCCGCGCCGTGCTTGCGCGGTTTCCCCATGTGCCGCCTTCGCAATGGCTTGCCGTGGGGGACTCGTGGATCGACGGCGCCGCGGCTGCCGGCGCGGGCGTCGCGTTCGCCGCATACCGCGCGAGTCCCGATCTGCCGGAGCGCGGCGTCGTGCCCGACATTCGACTCGACCGGCTCGGCGAGCTGGCGGACTTGGTGGCCCCAGCTGAATAGTGGAGTTGCAACGTTGCGCGAGCCGCATCATTGAGGCTGCGCCGTGTGCTAATCAAAACGATCGATCAGGTATCGAACTCCCTGGTCGATCGTTATAAATCAACAGCCGCATCCAAGCAGGAGGCGGCTCATGTTTTTCCTTTTTTTCCGGCAAGGCGATCCCTGAGTATTTTTTTCATTCTGGATGATACCGTGGAAAATTTGCTTGATTTTGTTGCGTTATCGCTAAAAAAAACGAGCGACCGCTCTTCATCAAAATGACGGATTTTCCCGATGTTGCTCAGGTTCGTGCGATCCAGCCGAAGAAATCCCAATTCTTCCAGATGCATTTCCAGGACGGACAATTTGGGAATGACGGGATAGTACACCTCATCCTTGACGTGAAACACGACATAACCAGAGGGGTGCGTTTCAATATAGTCGACATCGCGCAAGTCGAGATCGATCACTTCAGAGAAATTGCCGGGGTCTCTGGTAACCGGGAAACGCATGGGAATTCAACTCCATAACCGGCGACCAAGGGCTGTCCGATGTGAGCTCCCATCGGCAGCCCTTGATGCGCGGCGGTTACTTTTTCAGCTCTTCCGGGATCTCGGGACGATAAATAAAGGGTGAAGCCGTTTTGACGAAGAAGCCTGCAATTCCATTCAACATGCCGGACAGCAGCTTGGCCGTGATTTGCTTCATGTCGGGGTCACCTCCTTGTTGTGAATTAACAAGGTAATGCCTTGAACAGCCAGCACGATGGCTGCTGTTCCCGAAAGGAGTAGGAAGTTGGCGGAAACAATCAGTACGGATGCCAGCTTGAGCAACGGGTAGTATTTCTCGGGCATCGTATTGTAGCCTTTCATGTTCGCGGGAGCGAGCCAAGCTGTCAGGATCAATGCTGCGGCTGTCAGGAGCTGCGTCCAGGTTTCGGTCAATGCGATGTGTGGAGGAATGGCGATAATCGAGAAGCTCGCCAGCATGCAAGGCAGCGGTGTTTCAAAATGGTACCCGCCCGATGCCATTCGCAGCGCGATGAAAAAGCCCATAGCCGTCAGCGTCTCGGTCCATTTTCCCGTCAAGGCGCCAAAAATCAGCGATGAAACCGCCGGGATCAAGAAGTTGATGACGATGATGAGGGCGAATTTCATGACGGGAACACTTGCAGTCTGGCTCGGGTTGGCCTTTTTGATCCTGACGGCCAACCTTTCGGCTAATGATTCAACCATGTTCGTTATACTCCCTCTTGAACACCAGATATTGGAGAAAACCAAATACTACGGTGCCAAGAATCAGGACCAGCACCGGGGTATATCCAGAAAAGAACAGATAGCTGCAAGTTGCCAGAACGGCATATCCCGCAATGCTCATGACCAGCAGCCGAACATTGAGTTTCGTCCACTTCACTTTTACGCGATCCGTGTCAGGCACAAATGTGAATCCCCAGTTTGTTCGAATTAGCAGCCATGCTAACAGAAAAGCGATGCATGAAGTAAGAATTTGGACGATAAAACCTTCCGGAACGTTGGGTGCAATGACGATGCCGGTTAATTGGAACACGGAAATGATGATGGCTTGAATCAGAATGTATGAGACATAGCCGTTAACGACCATCAGTCCGGCATAAAACACCGGAATTCTGAAAAACTGCCAAAAACAGATGAATATGATGGGCACTTGAATGAGCGAAGCAACCACGCCCAGCTTCAATTCAATCAATACCATATAAGACAGCAACGAAAGCATGAAAGATGACAACAACAGCCTTCCCCAATACCCCGGGAGCTGAAACTTGAATATGGCAAACGTAAGAACCATCAAGGCCAGCCATTCGAGCGACGAGAAGAAGAGAAAGAGCAAAACATCCTGGACGTCCATCTTGACGCTCCTTGCAACTCAATACGTCATGTATGAATGGATTAACATATTTCGCCAGAGCGCGCGACAAATCCTTCTTTTTTCCAACATTTAATAACGATTTTTTTGCCGTCGCTCCGGACCGACCTTTTACATTCCGATGACGAATCGCGTCATCGGATTTAATTTTGTTTGGCTATGCTGGGCCGTGGGAAATCCCGGAAAGAAAAAGGGGGAACCACGGTGTTGACCATGATGGACCAAAAACTTGACGCGGACGCGGGGCATGCGATCGATCTGAGAGCATTCATCCGATGTGCCGTCGTCGCCGATCCGCAGATGACATGCGAACAGGTCATGCGCCTGTTCGAGCGGCATGCCGATTCGGAATGCATCGTTGTGTGCGAGGATGAGCGCGTGCCTTGCGGGCTGGTCATGCGGGACAAGCTGATCCGGAGGCTTGGCAGCCGGTTCGGCGCCAGCCTGTACAGCGACAAGCCGATTTCGCGGTTGATGGACGACCGCCCGATCGTCGCCGATGCGGCGATGCCGCTGCAGGAACTGCTGGACCTGGCGCTCGGCCGCGCGGAATCCACCTTGTATGACTGTGTCATTGTCGTTGACGGAGCGAGGCTGGCCGGCATCCTGACCGTCGCCGATCTGCTCGGCCTGTCGAAGCTGCATCAGCAGCAGGCCGCTGTTGCGAAGCAGCGGATCATCCGCCGGATGGAAAGGCTGATGGCGGACATCGACGGCGCCGTAACCAAAGTGCAACAGGCGGGCATGCACGGCGAAGCGCTGTCGCAATCGATGTCGGAACTTACCTGGACGGGCAGAGAAGCGCTGGTCGACGCCGACCGGGCGTTCGACGCATTGGCCGAACGGATGGCCGTTCAGCGGGAACGGATCGCCGAGCTTCAGCAGAGGGCGGAAGCGATCGACAGCGTGAGCGCGCTGATCAAGCGGCTGGCCGACCAGTGCAATCTGCTCGCCGTGAACGCGTCGATCGAAGCGGCCCGGGCGGGCGAGCACGGCCGCGGATTCGGCGTCGTGGCGGACGAGATCCGGATGCTCGCCGCAGAGACGAAGCGGTCGGCCGGCGAAATCGCGGAGATGATCGGCGCCATCCGCGCTTCCGTGCAGGAGACGGCGGAGCAATTCATGGCGGGCATCCGCGTATCCGAGAGCAGCCGATCGGCGATCGGACGGGCGGGCGAAGCATTCGAGCGGATCTTCGCCGCGGCGGCGGACAATCACGGCACGGCCCGGGAGATCAACGCGAAGGCGCAGGCTGCCTGCGAGATGGCCGGACGAGTGGCGGCGGAAATCCGCGAGCTGGCAGACGGGTTCCGCAGTTCCGATGAGATTGGTCGGCCTGGCGAAACGAATTCCGCTGTGGCAGCGTCCAAATAAATAAATCTACCACATCTGGAGATGTGAGGTGTGAATTTGCGTGGAAAAGAAACTCATGCTCTCATGTGTGTTGACTATTTTGCTGCTTCTTACAGGAACTTTCGTTTCAGATGCGGCCATTGAGGGAGAAACCTTGCTGGACAGGGCCAAAAATGCCAGTTCTCCGGAAAGACCCTACACCTCATTGAAGATCGGTCAAGGAAATACGTTGGAGGAGTTCACCTGCGAAGGAGCGTACATTCCCATCAGGGACCTGTTTGCTTCACGGGTCAGTGAGATCAGATGGGACAACAAAAGCAAAATTGCCGAAGTGGTCAATGACGGAAAATCGCTGGTGCTTAATTTCTCGAATCAGGAAATCGAAAGCACAGACACCAAAATCGTACTGCCCAAGGAATGGATCCGAATGTCGCAAGGAAAGACGGAGATCCATGCGGCGGTATTGGCCTATATTTTCAATATATACGCCGACAGATTTCCGGATGAAGAACGCGATGAATGGCGGGAAAAGTTGAGTTTTCTGGGGATCCAGGGTACGGACGCGATTTCAGAAGGCAAAGGTGTCCACTTGCAAGTGTTTGTGACGTTCAAGGAGAACACCTAAGCAAGGACGGAGAGAAGCTCTTTGACTAGCGGATAAACTCGATATGCCGATGACGCAAGCCGTCATCGGTTTTTGTTTCATCAAATTTTGATCTCAGTTTTAACACACATTTTACAAAGTCGGCGTTTCGAATTAACACTTGCCCGGTAGCATGGTCGGTGAAAGCCATCATACAGACAATGTACAAGGAGTGGTCCGAGAATGTCGAAGATGCGCAAGGGCTTCCTGCCGCTGCTCATCGCGGCCGTGATGGTATTCGCGGCGGCATGCGGAAGCGGAAGCGGCGAGAGCAATGAGAGCAACGGGGGTACGACGAGCGGGGCCGGGGGTTCAAACAATGCGAACCAGTCGACCAATGCGCCGGCGAATGAATCGAACGGCGGACAAAACAACGGCGGGGCGGAATCCGCGGCGCAGAAATTGTCCGGTTCGATCGAAATTGACGGTTCCAGCACGGTCTATCCGTTGACGGAAGCCGCGGCAGAAGAATACGCAGCGGAGCAGCCGGATGTCCGCGTGACGGTCGGCGTATCCGGAACGGGCGGCGGCTTCGAGCGGTTCTGCGCCGGCGAAATCCCGATTGCCGACGCATCCCGGCCGATCAAGGACTCGGAAGCGCAAGCGTGCAGCGAAGCCGGCATCGCGTACACGGAACTGAGCGTGGCGTATGACGGTCTGTCGGTCGTCGTCAGCAAGGACAACGATTGGGTCGACTATCTGACGGTGGAAGAACTGAACAAAATCTTCGCCCAAGGCAGCACGGTGAAGACCTGGGCGGACGTCCGCGAAGGCTGGCCGGCGGAGGAAATCAAAATGTTCTCGCCGGGCGCCGATTCCGGCACCTACGACTACTTCAACGAAGTCATCCTGGAAAAAGCGGGCATCCGGAGCGACGGCCAGATCAGCTTCAGCGAAGACGACAACACGCTGGTGCAAGGCGTCGCCGGCAACAAAGGCGGCATCGGCTACTTCGGCTTCGCCTACTATGAAGAGAACACCGACAAACTGAAAGTCGTGCCGATCGACGGCGGCAACGGTCCGATCGAGCCGACGCTCGACACGATCAAGGACGGCTCCTACTCGCCGCTGTCCCGCCCGCTGTACATCTACGTCAGCAACAAGGCGCTGGAAGAACGTCCGGAAGTGAAAGATTTCGTCCGCTTCTACATCGAGAACATCGGCGGCATGGCGAAGGAAGTCGGCTATGTCCCGCTGCCGGACGAGAAATACGCGGAAGAAGCGGCCAAGATCAAAGTCTGACGGATGCGTCTGCTCGCCGAATACCGGGAGAATCATGTGATGTCGCTTCACGGCATCACATTTTTCTCGGCGCAAATTGTTAACGAATCGTTAAGACAAGGAGGGGTCGCCGCATGAACGGCGAGTGGCTGCAGACCGGCGGGGCCGTCGAACCGCTGAAGCAGACGCCGGAGACCGTCCGCGCCGCCGGCGCCTATTCATTCAAGAACGAACGCAAATCCGTCATGAACCGGCTGATGCCCGTGCTGCTTATGCTGTGCGCTTCGGTCTCGATCATCACGACCGTCGGCATCGTCTATACGCTGGTGTCGGAGACGGTGCTGTTTTTCCGCGAAGTCCCGATTGTTGAATTTCTGACCGGCACGCGGTGGTCGCCGCTGTTCGAGTCGCGGGCGTTCGGCATTTTGCCGCTGCTCGCCGGCACGCTGCTCATTACGATCATCGCCTGCGTCGTCGCGATGCCGATCGGGCTTGCCAGCGCGGTATATCTCAGCGAATATGCGCCGCGCAGGGTGCGGAATGTCGTCAAGCCGATTCTGGAAGTGCTCGCGGGCGTTCCGACGATCGTCTACGGTTATTTCGCCCTCAGCTTCATGACGCCGATCGTGCGGGCGATTTTTCCGGAGACCGGGATTTTCAACGCCTTGAGCGCCGGCATCGTCGTCGGGATCATGATCATCCCGATGGTGACGTCGCTCAGCGAGGACGCGATGAACGCCGTGCCGAAGAGCCTGCGCGACGGCGCATACGCGCTCGGCGCCACGAAGTTCGAGTCGGCGCTGAAGATCGTGCTGCCCGCCGCGTTGTCGGGCATCGTCGCCTCGTTCGTGCTCGCGTTCTCCCGTGCGGTCGGCGAGACGATGATCGTGACGGTGGCGGCGGGCGCGACGCCGAATCTGACATTCAATCCGCTCGAAAGCATCCAGACGATGACGGCTTATATCGTGCAGGTCAGCCTGGGCGACACACAGCGCGGGTCGATTGAATACGGCAGCATTTTCGCCGTCGGGATGGCGCTGTTCATTATCACGTTCCTGCTGAATAGTATTGCGCAATATGTCGCCAGGAAATTCCGGGAGGAGTATTGATCATGAACCTGCTGCAAGACGGAAACCGCCATCAGATCGCCCGCCGCCGGAAAATCGATTTTTGCCTCCATCTGCTGTTCGCCGCGGCGACGTCCGTCGGCGTCATCGCCCTGTGCGCGCTCCTGATCGACATCATCATCGACGGGATCAGCAGGCTGCAGCCCGGGCTGTTCGAGAACTTTCCGTCCCGCCGCGCCGAACGCGCCGGCATGAAGTCCGCCATCGTCGGTTCGATGTACATGCTGTGCATCATGCTGCCGATCAGTTTCGTCCTCGGCGTCGGCGCCGCCATCTGGCTGGAGGAATACGCGGGAAAGAACCGGTTCACCCGGCTGATCCAGCTCAACATCAGCACGCTGGCGGGCGTCCCGTCGATCGTCTACGGCATTCTCGGCCTGACCCTGTTCGTCCGCTTGCTCATGCTGCAGCGGAGCCTGCTCGCCGGCGCGCTCACGATGACGATTCTTGTGCTGCCGATCATCATCGTCTCCGCGCAAGAAGCGCTCCGCGCCGTGCCGAAGTCGCGCCGCGACGCCTCCTACGCCCTCGGCGCGAACCGGTGGCAGACGGTGTCGCGGGCGGTGCTGCCGTCGGCGCTGCCCGGCATTCTGACGGGCGTCATCCTCGCGATGTCGCGCGCGATCGGCGAGACCGCGCCGCTCATCATGATTGGCGCGCTCACCTACGTCGCGTTTCTGCCGAAGCACATGCTGGATCAGTTCACCGTCATGCCGATCCAGATCTACAACTGGCTGTCGAGGCCGCAGCCCGAGTTCCACGAACTGGCCGCCGCCGGCATCATCGTGCTGCTCGCCATGCTGCTGCTCATGAACTTCGCGGCGATTCTGCTGCGGAACAAGTTCTCGAAGATATCCTGACGATCCGGAGGAACGCCCATGTCCATTTCCATGCCAATGCCCGCATCCGCCGCTACGCCGGCCCGGACGGCGCGGACGCTGATCGAGATCGACCGGCTCAATCTGTACTACGGCGATTTCCACGCGCTGAAGAACGTATCGCTTGACATCCCGGAGCGGGCGGTCACCGCCTTCATCGGCCCGTCCGGCTGCGGCAAGTCGACCCTGCTCCGCTCGCTCAACCGGATGAACGACCTCATTCCGGGCACGCGGATCGAAGGGCGGATCGCGATCGCCGGGACGGATATCTATTCGCCGGAAGTCGATGTCGAGACGCTGCGCAAGAAGGTCGGCATGGTGTTCCAGCAGCCGAACCCGTTCCCGAAATCGATCTACGACAACGTCGCCTACGGCCCGCGGCTTCACGGCATCCGGAAGAAAAGCCGCCTGGACGAGATCGTCGAGTCGAGCCTGAAAGCCGCCGCGCTCTGGGACGAAGTGAAGGATCATCTGAAGCGGTCCGCGCTCAGCCTCTCGGGCGGCCAGCAGCAGCGGCTCTGCATCGCCCGGGCGCTCGCGGTCGAGCCGGACATTCTGCTCATGGACGAAGCCACGTCCGCGCTGGACCCGATCTCGACGCTGAAGATCGAGGAACTGGTGCAGCAGCTCAAGGACCGCTATACGATCGTGATGGTGACGCACAACATGCACCAGGCGGCGCGCGTCTCGAATCAGACCGTCTTCTTCCTGAACGGCGAAGTCGTCGAAAGCGCGGATACGGAGCAGTTATTCGCGGGTCCGTCCGACAGCCGGACGGAAGACTATATCAGCGGCCGGTTCGGCTGACGGACCGGCATGCGGAGAGGAGCCGGAGGACAAAGTGATCAGGCGTGTAGAGTTCGATGAAGGGTTGAACGAGCTGAAGCAATTGCTGGTCGAGATGGGCGGGCGCGTGGAGAAGGCGATCGAAGCGTCGATGCGGGCGCTGCAGGCGATCGACGGAGACGGCGCCCGGAAGGTGGTGGCGGAAGATCCCGAACTCAACCGGCTGGAGGAGCGGATCGTCGAGCTCGGCACGCGGCTGATCGCGACGCAGCAGCCGGTCGCCAAGGATCTGCGGCGCATTCTCGTCGCCTTCCGCATTTCGAACGATCTGGAGCGGATGGGGGATCTCGCGGTCGACATCGCCAAGGCTGTGCTGCGTCTGGAAGGCCGGGAACTGATCAAGCCGCTGGTCGATCTGCCGAAGATGGCGGAGCTCGTGCAGACGATGACCCGGGAATCGATCCGGTCGTTCCTGCAGGAGAATGTCGACCTCGCGTACAAAATGGCCCGCGACGACGATGCGGTCGACGCCATCTACAGCAGCGTACTGCAGGAATTGTTCGCCCTGCGGCCGGCCAGCGCGCGAGACTCGTCGCAGGCGATGCTGCTCAGCTTCGTCGGCCGCTACCTCGAGCGGATCGCCGACCATGCGACGAATATCGGCGAATCGGTTGTCTATCTGGTGACGAACAAGCGGCCGGATTTGAACCTGTAGCCATAACGCCCGCTCTCGAAACTTCAACAGACTGAGCGAGCTTATTGGGCCGCCGCAGAAAGTATTCGACCCGTTTGGAACCGAATAACGCTTCTTGGTTCCGTTGCGACAACCATCATGCGGATTCCCGGGCAAATAACGCCTCTGAGTTCCGTAAGCATTCAGCGTAAGCTTTCAGGACGGGATCGGGGTGCCGCATGAGATCATTTCTGACGAACCTGTGCCTTCTTGGTTTGCCGTAAGCTTCGCTGCTCTGGTCTGTAACGGAACGACGTTCCGTTAACGGGCATTGACGGTTCGCGGGAGCGATAATAGCGGAACGTGGTTCCGCTATTAAACGATTTCGGGAGATTGAACGTCTGCAGACCGGCTTGTAACGGAATGACGTTCCGTCAGCCGGTACGATGCTGCACTCGGAAGAGCCTTTAACGGTACGTGGTTCCGTTAGCGGTCGCTTTCGGACGAGTCTGAGCATTCCAATCCGCCGTAACGGCAAGAAATGCCGTTACCCGCTCAGCAGACGCCCGCGAGACCGCCGTTAACGGCACACAACGCCGTTAATGCACATCGCCGGACGGCCTCCGCCAGCCCCGCACCCTCTTCTGCGCCAATCGTGGGATAACGAAAATACGCAACAAGGTTATACGCGCGGCAAATAAACGATATAGGAACGAACTATTGGATGAGCGTCCGGTTTCCGTGTGATAATGGACTCACCCATTTTCGGAGGGGATGGGCCATGTCCGCGCAGCATTGGCAAACCGATCTCTACGACAACAAACTGGACTTCGTGTCCGAACTGGGCAGAGGCGTGGTCGAGTTGCTGGCGCCGAAAAGCGGGGAGACCATTCTGGACCTCGGGTGCGGCACGGGAGATCTCGCGCACGAGATTTCGCAAAGCGGAGCCGCCGTCATCGGCCTGGACCGCTCCGCCGAAATGATTGACGCCGCGAGGAGGAAGTACCCCGGGATCGACTTCCGTGTCGGTGACGCCGAACATTTTTCCCTGGAGCCTCAAGTGGACGCGGTGTTCTCGAACGCCGCCCTGCATTGGATGACGAGACCCGGGCGGGTCATCCGGTGCGTCTGGGATGCGCTCAAGCCGGGCGGAAGATTTGTCGCCGAGTTCGGCGGCAAAGACAATGTCGGGACCGTGGTCCGGGCGATCATCCGGGTGCTCGGGCGAGAGTACGGGAGGGATGTCTCGCCGCTGAATCCCTGGTATTTCCCGAGCATCGCCGAGTACAGCACGCTGCTGGAGCGGCAAGGTTTCCGGGTGGTATATGCCGCCCATTTCGACCGCCCCACCCGCATGAAGGACGGCGAGAACGGGCTGAGGGTGTGGTTGGCGGGGTTTGCGGATTTCTTTTTCGAAGGGCTGACGGACAGGGAAAAAGAGGACGCAATCAGACGGATCGAGTCCGAAACGCGCCCCGCATTGTTCAGGGACGGAGCCTGGCACATCGACTACAAGAGACTCAGGATCATGGCCGTAAAACCTAAGATCGAATAACCGCTTGCGCCGCTTTCCGACCGGGAGAGCGGCGATTTTGCATTTCGCGGGCGCCATCCCGCGCGAATGTGTTATAGTAGTCGATAGACGGTAAAAGAGAGGTGCCGCCCATGGACAAATGGATCCTGATCGACGGCAGCAGCATCGCGTTCCGCGCGTTTTTCGCCATGCCGACGCTGACGAATGCGGCCGGCATGCATACGAACGCCGTGTACGGGTTTGCGACGATGCTGCTCAAGCTGATCGAAGAAGAGAAGCCGACGCACATGCTGGTCGCGTTCGACGCGGGCAAAGTGACATTCCGCCACGAAGGTTACGAGGACTACAAGGGCGGCCGCGAGAAGACGCCGCCGGAGCTCAGCGAGCAGTTCCCGCTCATCAAGGAGCTGCTGGACGCGCTCGGCGTCGCGCATTACGAACTGGAAAATTACGAAGCCGACGATATTATCGGCACGCTGTCGCGGATGGCGGAAGAAGCCGGCAAGGAGACGCTGATCGTCACCGGCGACAAGGACATGCTGCAGCTCGTGTCCGACCGCGTGACGGTGGCCATCACCCGCAAGGGCATCAGCGAAGTGGAACGGTTCACGCCCGAGGCGATTCAGGAGAAATACGGCCTCAAGCCGCTGCAGATCATCGATCTGAAGGGGCTGATGGGCGACGCTTCGGACAACATTCCCGGCATTCCCGGCGTCGGTGAGAAGACGGCGCTGAAGCTGCTGCACGAGTACGGTTCGGTCGAAAATGTGCTCGCGAACGCCGCAGCGCTCAAGGGCAAAATGCGTGAGAAGGTCGAGCAGCACCGGGAAGACGCGCTGATGAGCAAGCGGCTCGCGACGATCTACCGCGAGGTGCCGCTTGACCGCGGCGAGGCGGAAATCGCGTACAACGGCTATGACAGGTCGACGCTGGCCGCTGCGCTGCGCAAGCTCGGATTCCGCTCGCTGATCGAGCGGCTCGGGCTGGATCATGCCGAAGCCGGAAGCGGAGCCGGAGCGGACGCGGCAGACGGACCAGGGCCGGAAGCGGCGGAGCTGCGCATCGTGCGGCAGACGCCGGAGACGGCCGCCGAGCTTGCGGCGGACAAGCTGGCGGAAGCCGAAGCGGTGCTGATCGAATCCGCCGGCGAGAATCCGCATCAGGCTTCGCTGATCGGGCTTGCGATCGTGATCGGCGACACCGTGCACGTCCTGACGGACGATGTGCTCAAGTCCGAAGGCGCGGCGGCCGTGCGGGACTGGCTGGCCGACCCGGAGCGGCCGAAGACCGGCTACGACCTCCACAAGGCCGCGCTCGTCCTCGGCTGGGAGGGCATGGAGCTGAACGGATTCGGGTTCGACGTGCTGCTGGCCGCCTATCTGCTCGACCCGACCGGCGGCAACGACGCCTTGAGCAGCCTCGCGGCCAAGTACAACCAGCCGCCGGTGAAGCCGGATGACGCCGTGTACGGCAAGGGCGCGAAGTTCGCGGTGCCGGACGAGGAGACGCTGGCCGGCCATCTGGCGAGCAAGGCGGACGCGATCCGGCGCATCGCGCCGCTGCAGCAGCAGGAGCTGGAGCGGCTCGGCATGCACCGGCTGTATTACGAGCTGGAGCAGCCGCTGTCCCGCGTGCTGTGCAAGATGGAGCGGCAGGGCATCGCGGTCGACGCGGAAGCGCTGGAGGAGAACGGACGCGAACTCGAACGCCAGATCGCCGATACGATCGCGGCGATCTATCGGCTTGCCGGCACGAAGTTCAATCTGAATTCGCCGAAGCAGCTCGGCGAGATTCTGTTCGAGAAGCTCGGTCTGCCCGTCAAGAAGAAGACGAAGACCGGCTATTCGACGGACGCCGAAGTGCTCGAATCGCTGGAGCCGTACCACGAAATCGTCGGCCTCATCCTCCATTACCGGCAAATCTCGAAGCTGCAGTCGACATACATTGAAGGCCTGCTGAAGGAAATCCGCAAGGAGACGGGCAAGGTCCACACCTATTACCGGCAGACGATCGCCGCAACCGGCAGGCTGTCCAGCCAGTTCCCGAACCTGCAGAACATTCCGATCCGGATCGAGGAAGGCCGGCGCATCCGCAAGGCGTTCGTCCCGTCCGAGCCGGGCTGGTACATCCTGGCCGCCGACTACTCGCAGATCGAGCTGCGCGTCCTCGCCCATATCTCCGGCGACGAGCGGTTGAAAGAAGCGTTCCTCTCCGGCATGGACATCCATACGAAGACGGCGATGGACGTGTTCGGCGTGCAGGCGGATCAGGTCGACGCGAACATGCGCCGGCAGGCGAAGGCCGTCAATTTCGGGATCGTCTACGGCATCAGCGATTTCGGGTTGGCGACGAACCTGAAGATTGCGCGGAAGGAAGCGGCGGCGTTCATCGAGCAATATTTTGCGGTATTCAGGGGCGTGCGCCAATATATGGACGACATCGTCGCGAAGGCGCGGCAGGACGGCTATGTGACGACGCTGCTTGAGCGCCGGCGGTACTTGCCGGAGATCAACGCGTCGAACTACAATCTCCGGTCCTTCGCGGAACGGACGGCGATGAACACGCCGATCCAGGGCACGGCGGCGGACATCATCAAGCTGGCGATGGTGAAGATGGACGCGGAACTGCGGGATCGCGGGCTGCGCAGCCGGATGCTGCTGCAGGTGCACGACGAGCTCGTGTTCGAAGTGCCGGAAGACGAGCTGGAGACGATGAAAGCGCTCGTGCCGTCCGTGATGGAGAACGCGATCGAACTGGACGTGCCGCTCAAGGCGGAAGTCAGTTATGGCAAAAACTGGTATGAAGCAAAATAAACCGGCCAACCGGGTTGGAGAGGGGGAGGTCGAATGCCGGAACTGCCTGAAGTCGAGACCGTGGCGCGCACGCTGAACGCGCTGGTCGCCGGCAAGACGATCCGCGCCGTTACGGTGCGGCTGCCCCGCATCATTCAGCGGCCGGAAGAGCCGGAGGCGTTCGCCGCGGCGCTCGAGGGCCGAACGATCCGGAGCATCGGACGGCGCGGCAAGTTTCTGCGGTTCGTGCTGGACGGCCTGGTGCTGGTCTCGCATCTGCGCATGGAAGGGCGGTACAGCGTCTGTCCGGCGGACGAGCCGATCGAGAAGCATACCCATGTGCTGTTTCATCTGACGGACGGCACGGATCTCCGGTACAAGGATGTGCGCCAGTTCGGCACGATGCATCTGTTTCGGCCGGGCGAGGAATTCGAGCAGCCGCCGCTGAGCAAGCTGGGGATGGAGCCGCTTGACGATGCCTTTACCGTGGAAGCGCTGCGCAAGCTGCTCGGCGGCCGCAAGGCGCCGATCAAGCCGCTGCTGCTGAATCAGGCGTATGTCACGGGACTGGGCAACATCTATGTCGACGAGTCGCTGCACAAGGCCGGCATCCATCCGGAGCGGCCGGCATCGTCGCTGCGCGCCGCCGAATGGACGCGGCTGCACGCTTCGATTCGCGAGACGCTGCGGGAGGCGGTGGACGCGGGCGGTTCTTCCGTCCGGTCTTATGTGAACGGCCAGGGCGAGATGGGGATGTTCCAGTTCCGCCTGTATGTTTACGGCCGGGAAGACGAGCCGTGCCGGACATGCGGCACGCCGATTGTGAAGACGGTCCTCGGCGGGCGCGGAACCCATGTCTGCCCGGTCTGCCAGCCGTACCGGAAAGCCCGGGGCCGCAGACCGGCCGGCAAGGCGCCCGCCGCCATTCCGCGGCGGATGGCCGGGGACGCGGGCTCGGCGGCGGATGTCTGCCCGCCGCATGCACCCCGGCATGCTCCCTGCATATGATGGCAGTACCATCTTGGGCGGCCTTCGGTAACCGCCCGCGCAGGGAGGGGCATTCATGTTCGCTACGGGCGCGTCGCTGGCGCTGCTGGCGCTGGCGGTCAGTCTTGACGGCTTCGGTGTCGGCGCGTCATACGGTATCCGCGGCATCCGGATTCCGGCTTTGTCCGTCCTCATTATCGCGACCTGCTCCGGCTGCGTTGTCTGGATGGCGATGGCGGCCGGCGGCTGGCTGACCGCATGGCTTCCGGAAACGGTCGCGCAAACGGCGGGCGCCGTGCTGCTGATCGCCGTCGGATTGTGGGCGCTCGCGCAGCTTCGGCGCAGCGCGGGCGGCGGAGAAGCCGTCCGGGGGACGGATGCCGGGGAGGATTGCGGCGGGAAGACGTCGGATGCGGTTGCCGCTAATTCGGACGCGGCGGAGGCGGGCGGTCCGGATACGTCTTCGGTTCGCTCAATCGCCCGCATCGAGCTGCGGCGGCTCGGACTGGTCATCTGCGTATTGCGCGCGCCGCAGACGGCCGACATGGACCGGTCGGGGACGATCTCCGCGTCGGAAGCGGTGCTGCTCGGCTTCGCGCTGTCGCTCGACGCGCTCGGTGCGGGATTCGGCGCGGCGATGGTCGGTTTTCCCGCGCTTCCGTCCGCGCTGTTCATCGCCGCGGCCAGCGGCGGGTTTCTTCTGGCGGGACTTCGATTCGGCCGGCGGTTCGCGGTCCGGTTCGCCGGCGCGAAGGCCGTGTCCGTCCTGCCCGGCCTTATTCTGATCGCCACGGGCATCGCCCGATTGATGGAAATTTGACGAGGTGACGGCATTGATCATCGGACTTACAGGCGGCATCGCGTGCGGCAAGAGCACGGTCGCCGCCATGCTCTCGGAGCGCGGCGCCTTCGTCGTCGACGCCGACCGGATCGCCCGCGAAGTCGTCATGCCGGGCGAACCGGCCCTGGCCGAAGTGGCCGCCGTCTTCGGACAAGCCGTCATCCGGGATGACGGCACGCTTGACCGGCGGAAGCTGGGCGAGATCGTATTCGCCGATCCGGACAAGCGGCGGCGGCTGGAAGCGATTCTCCATCCGGCCATCCGCGAGCGGATGTGGACGCTTATCCGGCAAGCCAAGGCGGACGAGCCCGGCCGGATGGTCGTGGCGGACATTCCGCTCCTGTACGAGACCGGTCAGGAAGGGCTGTACGACGGCGTGCTGGTCGTCTATGTGCCGCGCGAAATGCAGATCAAGCGGCTGCTTGCGCGCAATCCGGAGCTGGATGAAGCGCAGGCCCGCGAACGGATCGACGCGCAGATGGATATCGAACGGAAGAAGGAACTGGCCGACTGGGTCATTGACAACAGCGGCAGCCTGGAATCAACCAAGCGGCAGGTGGAAGCGCTCTGGCGCCGGTTGTCAGACATGCGGAAGCCATGAGGCGGCGGCGGAAGAGACGCGGATGGCTGCTTGCGGCGCTGCTGCTGTTGCTGGCGGTCCTGTACGCCGAACAGAGCGGCTGGGTGAAACAGCGCATGTATCCGATCGCGTATCGGGATGATATAAGGGCAAGCGCGCTGAGTCACGGTGTGGAGCCGCACCTGGTCGCGGCGATTATCCGCATTGAATCGAACTACAAGACGGGAAAGGTATCGAGCAAAGGCGCGCTCGGCATTATGCAGATCATGCCGGATACGGCCGCCTGGATCGTGGAGCAGGCGCGCTATGAAGGCGTGACGCTGGACAAGATCAAGCACCGCGCGGATGTCGGCATCGAGCTGGGCACCTGGTACCTGGCATCGCTGCTCCGGCAGTTCGACGGCAACATGGCGGCCGCGGTCGCGGCGTACAATGCGGGGCCCGGCAATGTGAGCGCCTGGCTGAAGGAAGGCGTCTGGGACGGTACGATCGCTTCGAGCGACGACATTCCGTTCGGCGAGACGCGGCGGTATGTACAACGTGTCATTTATTACTATAATAAATACAAGTCGATCTATCCGGATTTGTGACGCACACAGGTGACTTTTTGCATGCAATATGAGCTCGGGTGCCGCCGCCCGTCCGGCGGCAAGCACCCAAGCTTGACGATAAAGCCTCTGATACCGCGGATTATTTGAATTGCCCTGCCAGCGATTGCTCGGCAATCTGTACCAGCTTCCGGGTGATGTAACCACCGATGGAGCCGGCATCACGAGTCGTCAGGTTGCCGTAGTACCCGTCTTGCGGGAGGGCAATGCCCAGTTCTTGGGCAACTTCATACTTCATTTGGTCCAGTGCGGCATTTGCCTGCGGTACGACCAATTGGTTGCTGTTGCGGTTGCTGCCCGGCATCGTCGTTTCACCTCCCTCGCGTGTGGTACCTGTATTATGCGCGATATGCAGAACATCATGACGATGCGGCGTTGGTGAGTTGTTCCCAATTTTCTTTGCATGCATCCGGTCACGACATGGAGGTTTCGAAAACCGATGAAATGCCCGTATTGCGAACATTCCGGCACGAAGGTGCTTGATTCCCGGCCGGCCAACGAGAACAAGTCGATCCGCCGCCGACGCGAATGCGAGCGGTGCTTGCGCCGCTTTACGACGTTCGAGATGATCGAGGAGACGCCGCTGATCGTCATCAAGAAGGACGGCAGGCGCGAAGAGTTCAGCCGCGACAAGATGCTGCGCGGGCTGCTCAAGGCGTGCGAGAAGCGGCCCGTATCGGTCGAGCGGCTCGAAGTGATCGTGTCCGAAGTCGAGAAGGAAATCCGCGCGACGGCGAAGGCCGAAGTCGAAAGCCGCGAAATCGGCGAGCTGGTCATGGAACAGCTCTATCCGGTCGACGAAGTGGCGTACGTCCGGTTCGCGTCCGTTTACCGGCAGTTCAAGGACATCAACATGTTCATGAAGGAATTGACGAATCTGCTCTCGAAGCATGCCATGGAAGACAAGCCAAACAGTTGACAGCCCGGCCGCCTTCATGCTATATTATTTTCTGTTGCCGCACTTGATCGAATGTGCGGGATCATCAGGAAATCCGGGCCTTTAGCTCAGCTGGGAGAGCGCTTCGCTGGCAGCGAAGAGGTCAGCGGTTCGAACCCGCTAAGGTCCACCATACCACGAACGCATGCAGTCCTTCGGGACTGATTTTTTCTTGGCTCGGGGATAGGGGTTAGGCTGCCTCAGCCGTTCCGCCGCATCCTGATAAAATTGCTGCAAAATCATTTGAAAAACATGTTGACATCGAGTTGTGGAAGTGATATTATCTTTTTGTCGGCTTCGATGAAGCGACTTTCTCAAAACGGGTTCTTAGCTCAGTTGGTAGAGCAGGTGACTCTTAATCATCAGGTCCAGGGTTCGAGCCCCTGAGAACCCACCATTGACGAAGACAGACCGCCGGTCGCATGACCGGCGGTTTTTTATTTGCGTCGGCGGTGCAAGCTTAGTTTGGCCTGAACGCCGCCTCCAGGGCGCCCGTGTCCTCGAAACCGCGGAAATATTTGATCTTGCCGTCCTGCACTTCGACGACGACCGCCCAGCAGCTTTCGAACGTCCGGTTTGTGCTGCGGACCCGGTGCTTGAACCTTCCCCACGCAAAGGCGGAAGTTTCATCGGCGAGGACTTTGCGGATTTCGAATTCCTGCGGATCGAGGTCTCTCGCAAACTTGGAGAGCAGCGTCCTTACGCCTTCAACGCCGCGATAGGTTCCATAGAAATGATGCCGGTCCGACTCTTCCCCGAACGCGGCGACAAACCGGGCATCCTCGTGCACACAGCGGAGCGCTTCCTCGATATTGCCCATGCTGCTGATATGTTGCCTGAGTACCTGATCCGGTTTCATTGGGCTTGTCTCCTTGTCAGATGGTTTTGAGCTGGCTTGTGATGACGCCAATGTGAATCGATTCGTGCATCAGCGCGAAATTGAACAATTCGCCGGCCGTTTCGAAGCGGAACGGCCCCATGACATAAGGCGATGCCGGTCTTGCCTCCAGCATGCCGGGAGAAATTTCCGACAAGCGGGAAAGCTGCGCCGTGAGCTGCTCGAGCAGCTCTTCCTGCATTCTGTACCGCACGGACAAATATTTGAGTCAAGCCGCAAGAATCTTTATGGACGATCTGGTTTCTTTCGTGGAAAGCGTCAAGGCGCAGGCTGCCCTGTCATCGGGCTGAACCGTGCAGACGAATTGGAAAGAACGAACGACAACACGCACGCGCTGCGGTTCTATCAGAAGCGGGGCTTTCATCTGCATGCGCTGCGCGTCAACGCGCTCGCGGAATCGCGCAAGCTGAAGCCGGAAATACCGGAGGTCGGCAACGACGGCATTCCGCTGCGCGACGAGATCGAGTTGAGCATGTGGCTGGATTGATGGGAATTGGACTAACGGAACCATAAGACGCTATTTTATCGCCCACGCAATCTTTTGAATGTGTAACGGAACGTGGTGCACTTATTGCGGCTGCGTGGACGATTTTTTTTGCCTTTTTTCTGCAATAAAGTCATCTGGTTCCGTTAGCGCATGTAAATCGCATGATTTTGACCAATAGCGTATGTACGTTCCGTTAGCATTGAGCCTGTTACGCGTCATAACGTTTCTTCGCCCGGCCGTCCGATAGCCGCAGACTGTCGCCGACGTTGAGTTGATATGTGCGGTATCGAATATTGCCGCTCGCGACGACCAGATGGTTCGAATCTACAAGCCGATGCAGCACTTTGCGGGCATACCGTTCGGTGATTCGCAGATGACCGGCCAACTCGTTCGGCGTAAACGGCCGGAGCAGCCTGCGGGCGAACCGGACCGTTTCTGCCTCCAGCCAGTCCAGCCCCGCATCCGCATCGAAAGATAAAAATTTGCCCACAAAGGACAATACCAGCTGCTTGCAAAACTCCGGCTCTTCCCGGATCGACAGGTACGCCACCGGCAGCCAGATCCAGCCGTCGAGCGAGAGCAGGCTTTGCCGGCGGCACAGATCCTTGAACCTCCGCGTATCCAGATCGCGGGCATGCGTCCGATAGTCCTGAATCTCGATGTTGCCTTTGGCGCCGCCCGGCATGAACGCGAGATCCAGATATCGGTATCCCTGGTGGAAATTACGGACTTCCCATTCCGCATGCAAATGATCGAACGATCCGACAACGGGGTACCAGATGCTGCGAAGAAACTCCACCGTGCCATGGCTGAGCCCTTTTTCCAAAAGCTCGCGTCTCCGGTGGTTCTTCTCCTCCGCTATTTGCTTCTGCATCCACAGCTCATACTGTTTGGTGAACACGACGAATCTCCCCTCAATGAAAAATGCCGCTTCGATCCCGTGTGAGGATCAAAGCGGCATGTGCTTCATGACCGTTGATTTGAATATAGCACCGGACAGCGCCGGGATCAAGCGCGGCATTCCCGATCCGGAAGCGCAGAAGCGGGCAATTCAAACGGCGGTGATGAGGAGGACCGTCAGCGTTTTTCAACCGCGGCAAGTGAAAGAATCGCCCCCCAAACTTCCAACTTTTTTCAATCCCGCGCCGTCTAATTGGCATAAGCAACCGCAAAACAGGAGATGGAGATGAACGCGAACGCGAGAATTCGACTTACCATGCTGGCCGTTGCGATAGCGGCAGGGTTGGCCTCATGCTCGTCTTCTGCAGACGATGCCGTGCGTGAACAGATGCGCGATACCCTTGTCCAGTCGAAACAAACCGGCGAACCTTCCGCCAATCTCGATACGCCGTCCGGCCAATCTGACGAAGATTCATCCCGCGAAGCTGTGCAAACCGGGCAGAACGCGCCCTTCACGGCATTGCCGCCTGAATCGGAGCCGCTTTCGCTGATTGCGGAGATTCCGGATCGGGATATCCGGCTTTATGGTGCGCCTGATGGCGTCGTGCTGCAGGTCGGAGAACATGTGCAGGCTTTCGAGTGGGACTATATGACACCCCGGGGCATCATGCCGGTCATGCATGCGGCGGATTACGATGCGGACGGGGAAGAGGAACTGGCGATTGACCTGCACATCGGATCGGGCACCGGCATTGCGGTGGATGAACTGCATATCGTCGAGTTCGACGAAACGGACCGGATGGAAGATCATGTCTTTGCGGAAAGCGATTATCTTGCACAATTGGAAGAGCAGCTCAAGTTTCGGGTGGTGAGCCGGGACCGCGACGTGCTGGGTGAAATTACGGTCGGGTCCCGGACGCATCACGTGAATTTGGCGGCGTTCGCTTCCGAAGAATACGGGAAAATCCTGGACCGCCTGATCTACGGCAGCATCGTCTGGTTCGAGGCATCGCCGCAAAAGTTGACGGCCGAAATCGCCGTCGGAGTCGGGATCGAGACCTTTGCGACCCCTCAATATATCGGCACGGTGCAGGCGGATGTGACATATCGAAACGGCCGGTTTTATTTGCGGAATATTGCGTTCGAGCCTTATCCGGAATACATCGTATCTTGAAACGGCGCTTGCCTCGACAGCACGAATGCCCGGGATCTCCCGCGGAACGGGAGACAGCCGGGCATTTGCATTTGCTCGATAACAGCCGTCATCGCTATATTCGCACGACCATTCAAACCTCGCGGCCTGCCGGCGCCGTCCGGCTGCCCGCCAGCATCCAGACGGCGAGGACGAACATGGCGTGCGACCAGGTGAGCGGCACGACCCATGCCGTCTCGCCGGTGCTGCGGTCGACTTGTTCCGGCAGCAGGCCGAGGCGCGTCCGGTGGTCGATCGCCCATTGCATCAGCCGCTCGGCTTCGTCCGGCCGTCCCTGGGCAATGCGGAATTGCGCGAGCCACAGCGTGGTCAGAATCCACGGGTTGCCGCCGATGTACCGGTCGTTCTCGTAGCGCTTGATGCCGCCGACGCCGGGCGTCCACAGCGCTTCCTGCACCCGGTCGGCCGTCTTCGCCATCCGCTCGTCGCTGACGTCAAGCGCCGCGAAGGGTACCGCGAGGCCGAGCAGGCTGACATCGACGATCGGATCGACGTCCAGCACATACCGCGCGTAGCCTTTGGCCGTCCGGGTGACCGTGCCGCCGGCTCCCGCCCGGACGGCGGCGTCGTATTGATCTTCCGGCACGGTCAGGCGGATCGAGCGGTAATGGCAGCCGCGTCCGGCATCCCACAGATGGGCGGCGATGCCGTCCCGCACGCGCCGCGCGGCTTCGCGCCACTTCTCGGCCGGTTCCCGCCGGCCGCGCGCCTCCGCGATGCGTGCGGCAGCGTCGAGGCCGCCATAGACCGCCGCCGATGAGTAGGCGTGCTGGGCGACCCGCTCTTCCCACAGGTCATGGGACGGCTTCGGCAGGCCGTTCTCGTCCAGCATGCGGACGAGGAAATCGGCGCCCCGCTCGACCGCTTCCCACACTTCGTCGCCGAGCACCCATTCGCTGCCCGTCAGCTCGTAATGGCGCCACAACCCCCACAGGATCGAGGCGCCTTCGTCGATCTGCAGTCCCCACGACGGCGCGAGCGTGCCGTCGTGATAGTGCCGCTGCTGCCACGCGCCGGACCGGTCCTGCGCGGTGAGCGCCCAGCGGAAAAATTTCTCCGACAGCGTCCCGAGCCCGGCCAGATCCATCGCGGTTGCGATGAACGCGGCGTCCCGGCCCCAGCAGTAGCCGTATCCGCCCGAACGGGCGTAGGATTCATCCATTTCGGGCGCGGCGATGACGGCGCCGGACAGTTCGTCGCTCATCAGCTTCATGACGAGCAGGGAGCGCTCGTACAGGCTGCGGATCGGCTCATCGCCGATCGGGCACGGGTTGGCCGCCTTGAGCCAGTTCCGCCAGTACTCGGCGGTTCGGTTATAGAGCTCGGCGTATGGCACGGAGCGAAGCTTGCCGAGCTGATCGAGGGCCGGCTCGATCCGATCCGCGGCCGACAGGTACAGCGTCAGCTCAACCGTGCCGCCGGGCGCGACATCCGGGAAGCGCCAGGCCATTGCGCCGCCGGCGCCCAGCTGCGCTTCCGATCCGTTCAGCCTTCCGGATTCCGCTTCCTCGCGCGAAGCGCCCGCCTGAAACTCGGCGCATGCCCGGTCCGCCGACACGGCGAAGACGTGCGATCCCCGATAATGGACGAGCGCATCCGACGGTTCGTCGAAGAGCGACGCCTGATGATGGGGCGTCTCGCCGATCCAGAACGAAGCATAATGGATGAATTGCAGGGAGACACTGCGATCTCCGGTGTTCGTGATCCGGTAATGGCGAATGAGGACATCGGCATCGGGTGCGGCAAAATGCGTCGACTCGATCAAGACCGGATGATTTCGGTGGGTGGCGGCGGTATGCACGATGTTGGTTCCGGGCTCGTACCCGGCGTCCGCCCGCCAGCCGTCCGTTCCGCTGTCGAACCACAGCGTGCTTCCGCCGTCGATCCGGATGCCGGTCCGCCACTCGTCCAGATGCTGCGGGCTGTCGATGTGCGGATGCCACAGACGATAGATGCGTCCTCCGGCTCCGAGCGCGGCCAGCATGCGGGAATTGCCGATGACGGCGTCAATCAGATGCGGTTTTTTGGACAGGTCGATTCGTTGCTGCGCTGCTTGCTGCAATCGCGTCATCTCCTCACGGGCATAAATTTGGCAGGATTATCCAAAACTTCATTTGACGGACGAGCCGCGCACGATCAGACGGTGCGGAATGATTTTGCGGGTCTGGTGCAGCGGTTCCTTGGAGATCGTCTTGATCAGCGTCTGCGCCGTCATGTAGCCGATCTGGTACGTGCCGATGTCCACGCTGGTGAGCGGCGGCGACGTATGCTCGGACAGTGAAATGTTGTTGAAGCCGACCAGGCACATGTCCTGCGGGACGGAGTAGCCGAGTTCGTTCAGGCCGTGCAGCACGCCGAAGGCGACGATGTCGTCGATGACGACGAGCGCGGTCGGCCGCTCGGGCAAATTCATCAGCATCGACATGGCGCGGTAGCCCGTCTCCTGCAGAAACTCGCCTTCAACGATCCAGTCTTCCGAAATGCTCAGCCCGGCTTCGAGCATGGCTTGCCGATATCCCGTGAGCCGGTCCTGCGAGACGGTCAGCTCCTGCGGGCCGCTGACGAAGCCGATCCGCTCATGCCCCTGGTTGATCAGGTGGCGGGTGGCATCGTATGCCGCCTGCACGTTGTCGTTGTCGACCGTCGGCGCATCGGGGAAGTCCGGAGAGCGGCCGATGATGACGAACGGGAACCCGACTTCATTGAGAAAATGGATCAGCGGGTCTTTCGTCTTCGAGCTGAGCAGAATGATCCCGTCGACCCGACGCCCGCGCACCAGTCGTTTGACGGTCTCGAGCTCGTCCGATTCGCTGCTTCCGGACGCGATGAGCAGGTCGTACCCCGAACGGTTGGCCTGCGCGAGAATGCCGCGCAGCACTTCATGGAAGAAGTAGTTCTGGAACAGCTCTTCGGCCGGACGGGGCAGAATGACGCCCAATATATGGGTGGCTTTCGACACGAGCCCTTTGGCCATGCTGTTCGGATGATAGCCGAGCTCTTCCATGACCCGGGTGACGCGTTCGGCCGTTTTCTTGCTGATCCGCGGGTGCTTCGAGATGACGCGGGATACGGTCGAAGGCGATACGCCGGCCCTCCTTGCGACGTCCTTGATGGTGACGGACATGGTCGTTTTCCCTCCGTGCAATCGTTACCACACAAATGTTAGGTACAATAGTACAGGAAATCAACTAAATTGTAAAGATTCGGCCAAACCAGGGTGGACAACCGCTCACCGGAGACGCTCGTTGCACGGATCAGCCTTCCAAAACGCGAGAAAAACGACTATAAACAAAGCAATCAGGAGAAAACCCAATGCAAACGGACCATAATCTTGAAATATGGCCAAATCAGCATTGTGCAAACGATTTACTAATTTCACCCCATCCCTTATGATATCGTTAAACAATAAAGCGCTTACGTCGACGGAAAAACGCTGCCAACAAGCATAATTTTCCAGCTCTGATGCAGATGGTCGGCGTTTTTCCACGAAGTTTGTACAAACGTTTGCTCAGATTCCGTTCTGGGCTCCGCGCTTGAAAGCAGGCAAAGGGGGGAAGTGCCGCCGGTTTGCGCCAGGAGGTTTGAAATTCGCTAGAAATACGGAAGGTGTGCACTCGCATCTGTCATTTTCCCGGTTACATGACGACAAGGAAAGGGGTTCTCACGCGAAATGAACACGAGAAACAAGAAATGGATGTCCATGGTCATCATGCTGGTGCTTGCGCTGGTGCTGGCTGCCTGCGGCGGCGGCAACAACAACGCGGGCAATACCGGAAGCAATGCAGGCGGCGAAACTTCGTCGAACGGCCAAAACAGCGGCAACGCCGGCGGCAACGCCGGCGACGCGGGCGCGGAAGAGCCGCAGATCGAAGAAGGCGCGCAGCTCCTCGTATGGGACAACAGCGACGCCGAATTTGAATGGGCGCAATATGTGGCGGAAGAATTTACGAAGAAGTACGGCATCCCGGTTACGGTCGAGAACGTCAACCATACGGACGCGCCCGGCAAGCTGCAGACGGACGGGCCCGCCGGCCTCGGCGCAGACGTCTTCCTCGCGCCCCACGACCATACGGGGAACATGGCGTCGGCCGGTCTCATCCTGGAGAACTTCTACAGCGACGAAATCATGAACGAGCACATCGACGCAGCCATCACCGGCGGTTCCTTCGACGGCAAACTGTACGGATATCCGATTGCGGTTGAAACGTACGGGCTGTTCTACAACAAAGATCTGGCGGAAAAAGCGCCGGAAACGTGGGAAGAACTGTTCGAGATGGCGAAGGCGTTCAACGATTCGGCGAACCAGAAATACGGCTTCATGTATGAAGTCGGCAACTTCTACTATGACTTCTCGTTCATCGGCGGCTACGGCGGCTATGTGTTCGGCTCGGACAACACGGACCCGAACGATCTCGGGCTGAACTCGGAAGCCGCGGTGAAAGCGGCGCAATTCGTCAAGCGGATCCATGACGAGATTCTGCCGATCAAGAAAGAAGACATCACCTACGACATCAAGGATTCGCTGTTCAAGGAAGGCAAGCTCCTGTTCAACGTGAACGGTCCGTGGGCCGCGGCAGGCTACCGCGACGCCGGCGTGAATTTCGGTGTCGCGCCGCTGCCGAAGCTGGACAACGGCGAGCATCCGACGAGCTTCTCGGGCATCAAGTCCTACTATGTCAATGCTTACACGAAGTATCCGGAAGCGGCGTCGCTGTACGCGAAATTCGCCGCCAGCAAGGAAATGCAGCTCAAGCGCTTCGAGATCACCGGCCAGGTGCCGACCCGCAAGGATCTGTCCGACGATCCGACGATCAAGAGCGATCCGGTCGTATCCGGCATTCTGGAGCAGGCGCAATACTCCATCCCGATGCCGAACATTCCGGAAATGCAGACGGTCTGGGGTCCGATGGCATCCGCCTTCTCGCTCATTTGGAACGAGAACATCGATCCGCAGCAAGCGCTTGACGACGCGAAGAAGCAGATCGAAGACGCCATCAAACTGATGCAATAAGCGGCTGCCTGACCGAACGGGCGGAACCCGTGTCCGATGCGCGTGCTCGGGCACGGATTCCTTTTTCAATTAATTGTACAGGATGGTGGTTCTTCTGAACGGCAAGGTACACGCGCGTGCCGGCGCGCTGCTGTCGCTGCTTTTCATGGGCCTCGGACAGATCTACAACCGGCAGTTCGTGAAAGGACTGCTGTACGCGCTGCTCGAGCTTTATGTGCTGTTCTTCTGGTCGAAGCCGTTCGTCGAAGGGATGCGCGGGCTGATCACATTGGGCGACAAGGTGCAGCAGCGAAGCGCCCGCGGCACGATCATCGAACAGGGCGATCACTCGATCATCCTGATGATTACGGGGATCATTTTCGCCCTGCTGTTCCTCCTGTTCATTGCGGTCTACGCGCTCAACATCCGCGATGCGTACAAGGTCGGCGCGATGCGGGACAAAGGGGAGAAACCCCGCAATTTCGCGGCGTCGATCGCGCATGCCTGGGAGCAGGGCTTTGCCTATATCCTGCTGACGCCGTCCTTCGTGTTCGCGCTCTTCACGATCGTGCTGCCGCTTATCTTCGGCATTCTGATCGCGTTCACGAACTATTCCGGTCCGAACCACCTGCCGCCGAAAAATCTGGTCGACTGGGTCGGCTTCGAGACATTCACCAGCCTGATCCAGTTCAGGGCGTGGAGCAACACCTTCCTCGGCGTGCTGATCTGGACGATCATCTGGGCGCTGCTGGCGACATTCACGACGTATTTCACCGGATTGTTCTACGCGCTTCTGCTCAATCACCGGGTGGTCAAGTTCAAGAAGTTCTGGCGCACCCTGCTCATTCTTCCTTGGGCGGTGCCGGGCGTCATCTCGCTGCTCATCTTCCGCAACATGTTCAACGGCGAGTTCGGCCCGATCAACCAGTATCTGAAAATGATCGGCCTGCAGGCGATTCCGTGGTTCTCCGACCCGTTCTGGGCAAAATTCGCGATCGTCGTCGTCAACATCTGGTTCGGCTTCCCGTATTGGATGGCGCTCATGTCCGGTGTGCTGACGAACATCGACAAGGAGCTGTACGAAGCGGCCGAGATCGACGGCGCGGGCGGATTCCAGCGGTTCCGGAGCATCACGCTGCCGCTCATCCTGTTCTCGACGGCGCCGCTGCTCATCATGAGCTTCGCGAACAACTTCAACAACTTCAACATGATCTACCTGTTCACGTCCGGCGGACCCGCCAACCCGTCCTACAGCTACGCGGGTTCGACCGACATTCTCATCTCGTGGATCTACAAGCTGACGCTCGAGCAGAACAAGTTCAACATGGCGTCCGTCGTATCGATCTTCATCTTCATTGTCGTCGCCGGGTTCTCGATCTGGAATTTCCGCAGGACGAGGGCGTTCAAAGAGGAGGACATGGTGGCATGATGAAGAGGAAGGGAAAGGAAGGGATCGATGATGCAATCGAGCACCAGGCCGGGTGACAAGCTTGCGGCATGGGTCATCTACCTGATCCTGATTGTAACGGCCATCGCTGTCATTTATCCGCTCTATTGGGTGGTCCTCGGCGCCTTGAACCCCGGTTCGTCGCTGTTCCGCACCTCGATCTTGCCAACGGGGCTGACGCTGGACCACTTCCGCGAATTGTTCAATGAGACGGATTATCTGATCTGGTACCGCAACACGCTTTTTGTCGCCGTCATGAACATGATTCTGTCCACGGTGCTCGTCGTTACGGCGGCTTATGCGTTCTCGCAGTTCCGTTTTCCCGGCAGAAAGCAGACGCTGATGGCGATGCTCGTGCTCCAGATGTTCCCGAGCTTCATGGGCATGATCGCGATCTACATCCTGCTCTTGCAGATTAATCTGCTGGACAACCTGTGGGGCCTCATCCTCGTCTACGCGGGCGGGTCGATTCCGTTCGGCGCCTGGCTGGTGAAAGGGTATTTCGACGCGCAGCCGAGAAGCCTGGTGGAAGCGGCGAAAATCGACGGCGCATCGAACTTCACCATATTCTTCAGAGTCATGATGCCGCTGTCGGTGCCGATCGTCACGTTCGTCGCGGTCAACAATTTCATCGGACCGTGGATGGACTTTATTTTCGCCCGGCTCGTGCTGCGTTCCAGCGACAAATATACGCTGGCGATCGGACTGTTCAACATGGTGACCGGACGGTCCAACACCGACTTCACGAAGTTCGCGGCGGGCGCGCTGCTCGTCTCGATTCCGATTGCGCTGCTGTTCCTGTTCCTGCAGCGATACATTATTGAAGGTTTGAAAGCGGGAGCCAACAAAGGATGAGGAAATTCCGACTGTTCGCCATCGTGTTCGCCGTTGTCGTCATCCTTTTCTCGAGCGCGGTGCTCTGGATCGGGATGCGGCAGCAGCAGCTGGACCAGGCGCGGATGAAGGAGGCGCGGGACCGGGATTCGAACGTGTTCTACGAGATCTTCGTCCGCGCCTATCACGACAGTGACGGCGACGGCAAGGGCGATCTGAACGGCATTACCGCCAAGCTGGACGATCTCAAGGAGATGGGCATCAGCGGCATCTGGATGACGCCGATCCATCCGTCGCCGAGCTATCACGGCTATGATGTGACGGATTACTACGCGATCCATCCGGATTTCGGCACGATGGAAGATTTCGAGCGGCTGATCGAGGAAGCGCACAAGCGGAACATCCGGATCATCATGGACCTCGTCGTCAACCATACGAGCAGCAAGCATCCATGGTTCGTCGAAGCGAAGTCGAGCGAGAACAGTCCGAAGCGCGACTGGTATGTCTGGGCGGACGAAGAGACGAACGTGAACGCGGTCAGCGCCATCGGCGGCAAGGCATGGCATCCGGTCAGCACCGGCCGCTACCTCGGCATCTTCTGGGACGGGATGCCGGATCTGAATCTGGACAATCCGGAAGTGCGCGCGGAATTCATCCATATTGCCCGCTTCTGGCTGGACAAAGGGGTGGACGGATTCCGCCTCGATGCCGCGAAGCATGTGTACGAGGACCTGCAGGGCGACAACAAGCGGACGGAAGTGGCGGAAAAGAATGTCGCGTGGTGGCGGGAATTCCGCGCCGGTCTGGAGGAAGTGAAGCCGGATGTGTATCTCGTCGGCGAGGTGTGGGACGCGCCTTCCGTCATCGGTCCTTATCTGGACGGCGCGTTCGATTCCGGCTTCAACTTCGATCTGGCCGGACGGCTGATCAATCTGGCGAAATCCGAGAACGCGACGGATATCGCCGCCGGCATCCGCCGCGTCCACGACTACTACGCCGAAGTGTCGGGCGGCGAGTTCATCGACGCGACGTTCCTGTCGAACCACGATCAGAACCGCGTCATGAGCCAGCTCGAAGGCAATGTCGACCACGCGAAGATGGCCGCGGCCTTGCTGCTCACGCTTCCCGGCCGGGCGTTCATCTACTACGGCGAGGAGATCGGGATGCAGGGCGTGAAGCCGGACGAGAATCTCCGCCGGCCGATGGACTGGGACGAAGTCGAGCGGCAGCATAACGATCCGGACTCGCTGCTCAATCATTACCGGCGGCTGGTCAACTGGCGGAAGCTGGAGCCGGCGCTGGCGTTCGGCACGGTCGAGTCGTACGCGACCGGGAACAAGCGTGTCGTCTCGTTCATCCGCGAGCATGAGGGCGAGCGGCTGCTCGTGCTGCACAATCTGTCCGGCGAACCGCAGAAGGTCGGACTCGAGTCGAAGGCGGGCATCGAGGCGGATGCTTTGGCCGTGACGCTGGCGTCCGCGCCGGGGATCCAATACGACGGCGGCGAAGCGACGCTGCCGGCGTACAGCACGGCGGTGCTCAAAGCGAAATAAGCGTTGGTTCGTGAAGACGAGGACGTCCGGGAGCGGGCGTCTTCGTTTTTTGCGCCGGTCGTTCATGCTCTCTGTTGCGCAAGCCTTGCCCGGAGCGGTTTTGACAGCCCGCCGTCCGGCTTCATGCCGGTTGTCAATGAGAACCGTTATCACTTATAATAGTAAAATCGACTGTCAGAGGAGAGAACCTGCCAGCATGACCGCCCATCCCTTCGCAACGGAATCGAGCAGACGACGACGCGCTGTCCTGGTGATGACGGCAGCCCTAATCCTGATTGCGGCCGTATGCGTCATCAGCATCAACACCGGCCATATCCGGCTGTCGCCGGCGGTCGTGGCGAAGACGCTGTTCGGCCTGGGGACCGACCGGGAAGAACTGATTTTGTTCGAGTTTCGGCTGCCGCGCATTGTCATCTCGATTCTGGTAGGCGCCGCGCTTGCCGTATCGGGCTGCATCCTGCAGGGCATTACCCGCAACGCGTTGGCCGATCCGGGCATTCTCGGCATCAATGCCGGGGCGGGTCTGATGGTGATGCTGTTCGTGGCGTACGGTTCGACGTCGACGTTATCGACGCTGTTCATGCTCCCGGTGTTCGCCCTCCTCGGTGCCGGAGGGGCGGCGGCGCTCATCTTCGCCCTCGCGTACCGCCGTCACGACGGCGTGTCGCCGACCGGTCTCGTGCTGACCGGGATCGCGGTGGCGCTCGGACTGAACGCGGCTATCATCGTGCTGACGCTCCGGCTCAGCCCGGAACAATATCAGTTCGCCGCTACTTGGATGGCGGGCACGATCTGGGGAACGAACTGGAAGTTCGTGCTGGCGATGCTGCCATGGGTCGCGGTGCTGCTGCCGTACGCGCTGCTCAAGGCGAGGACGCTGAACGTGATGAATCTCGGCGAGCAGACGTCGGCCGGGCTCGGGGTTCCGGTGCAGCGGGAGCGTTTCAAGCTGCTCGCCGTTGCCGTCGGCCTCGCCGGCTCGTCGGTCGCCGTCGCCGGCGGCATCGCCTTCGTCGGCCTCATCGGGCCGCATCTCGCCCGACGGCTCGTCGGGCCGCAGCACCATTACCTGCT
>Ga0310840_100419_pt1 | contig 33126 bp, 29 predicted proteins | sample SM_ome_8_FD_201304 | JGI IMG/M metagenome (GOLD analysis project Ga0310840, IMG submission 201304) | Sorghum-adapted microbial communities enriched on stacked mutant (SM) sorghum from Joint BioEnergy Institute, Emeryville, California... ...
GATCAGCGGTGCGATCCGCTCCCACAGCCCATCAACGATCTCCCGTTCTCGCATAGACCAGCGATGTACCGAGCAGCGGCGAAGTCCACAAGCGACACGCCGAACTCAAACTGAAACGATCTCTAAGGCAGCTTGCCAGAAGTCTTGTCCCTAACCCTCTGGTAGCCAGGGTGAGTTCCAGGGTGCGGCGGTGGTGAGGTTCTGTCCCGGGACGCGCGCTGGCGTCCTGCTATGTCTAGGCCTGTAGGTGGGCACACAGGATGCGCTGATGCGTGCGCCGACGGACACCGACGGCCTGACCGGTCACGCATGTCGCCACGCACTCGGTGAGGGTCTCGAGGACGGCGCGGGCGGGCGGCGTGCTCTCGACCGACGGCTGTACTAGGACGTAGATCGAGCGTTGCGGGGTCGGGCAGGTCACCGGTACGGCCGCTAGGCGCTGGAGAAGCGGGCGGCCGGCTGACCTCACCCGAGGGGAGAGACTGCTGCGTCCTCGCCTACCGTTGGTCAGGTGAGCGTTTCCCCGGAGCCGGGTGTGATCGGGCGCAAGGTACGGCAGTTGCGGCTCAGTCGCGGCAAGTCGCTGCGGGGCCTGGCGGCCGAGATCGGCGTCTCGGCCGCGCTGCTGAGCCAGGTCGAACGTGGGATCACCGATCCCAGCCTCGACACCCTCCGCAAGCTCAGCCGGGCGCTTGACGTGCCGCTGTTCAGCCTGTTCGACGAGTTCGACGGCGGGACGGCGACGGTGGTGCGATCGAATGCGCGGATGCGTGTTCGGGCTCCCGGCGGTGAGGTGGAGTATTCGCGGCTGTCTGCCGGCAACGGCCGCATCGAGTTGCTCGAGGGCCGTCTGGAGCCCGGCGGCAGTTCGTCGACCGAGCCGTGGTCGCATCCCTCTGAGGAGGTGGTGGTGGTCATCGAGGGCGTGCTGCACGTGGAGGTGGCTGACGAGCGCTACCGGCTCGGGGTGGGCGATTCCTGCTCGTTCGACTCCCGGCAACCGCACCGTTACGTCAACCCGGGTCCGGGTCGGGCCCGGTATCTGGTCGCCGTCACGCCCCCCAGTTTCTGACACCGACGGTCTTGACGCGGCGCCGGCCGTCTGCCACCCTTCCGTTCATTCCAGGTGAACAACTGGAACTGCTGCTGTACGCGGCCTCGTCTCCCGGGCCCGGAGGGGAGGTGTGATGACCGCCCAGTTCACACCCGACCAGTTCCGCGCGCTGTTCCCGGGCCTCGCCGACACCGTGCATTTGGCTAGCTGCAGCCAGGGGGCGCTCTCCGGCGAGTTGCTGTTCGCGATTCAGGAGTACCTCGGCAGCCTGCGTGACCAGGCGGTGGCGTGGGATCGGTGGATGCAGGAGGTGGAGACCGCGCGCGGGCTGTTCGCGCAGCTCATCGGCGCCCGGTCCGACGAGATAGCGGTGCTGTCCAATGCCTCCGAGGCGGCCTACCAGGTCGCCTCGTCGCTCCGCTGGGACGAGCGACCCACGATCGTGACCACCGACATGGAGTTCCCGTCGGTGGCGAACGTCTGGCTCGCGCAGCGACCGCTGGGCGCGAAGGTATGTCACGTCGCGGACCGTGACGGCGTCGTCGAGGCGGAGGATTACGTGCGGTCCATCGACGAGACCACGCATCTGGTGTCGATCCCTCTGGTGTCCTACCGCAACGGGGCGCGGATGCCGGTGCGGGAGGCCGTGACGCGGGCCCGGGAGGTGGGCGCCCGGGTCTTCGTCGACGCGTACCAGGCGGCCGGGGTGTTGCCGATCGACGTGCGGGAGATCGACTGCGATTACCTCGTCACCGGCGCCTTGAAGTACCTGCTCGGCCTGCCGGGCATCGCCTTCCTATATGTACGCGACGGGTTGGCTGCCGAGCTTGAGCCGCGGTTGACCGGGTGGTTCGGTCAGCGCGACCCGTTCGGATTCGACCCTCGCCGGCTGGACTTCGCCGACCACGCTCGGCGCTTCGAAACCGGTACCCCGGCCATCGCGTCGGCGTACGGTGCCGTGGCAGGGCTGCGGACCCTGGCGCGTATCGACCGGCACGCGGGTGCCGCACACGTGGGGGACCTGGTCGACGAGACACACGCGCGGCTGGTCGACGCGGGCGAGCGGGTGTGGTCGCCGGCGGATCCGGCCCGGCGCGGACCACAGGTGGCGTTGGTGGACGACGACCCCGTAGCGCTTACCCGCTATCTCGCCCGACGGCGGATCGTGGTCAGCCCGCGCGGTCACGTCGTCCGGATCTCCTTCCATGCCTACAACAATCGCCAGGACATCGATGTCCTGCTCGCCGCGCTGGCCGACTACCGGGCTGGTCGGGCGGCGACCTAGGTGACCGAACTCATCATTCCGACGCGGTGCAAAGAGGGTAGAAATGGCGAACCAACGTGGCGGCAATTCGAATCGCCAGGACGAGTTGCACCGGCGGTTGAGCCGTCGTCAGCTCACGATGATCGGACTCGGCGGCGCGATCGGAACCGGCCTGTTCCTCGGCTCGAGTCTCGCCATCTCGCAGGCCGGTCCGGCCACGATCGTGGCGTACCTGATCGTCGCGCTCGTGGCGTTGGTGATCGCCTGGGCGTTGGCCGAGATGGTCACCGTTCATCCGGCCGCCGGCGCCTTCGGCACCATCGCCCACTCCTACCTTGGGCGGTGGTCCGGCTTCGTCATCCGCTGGACGTACTGGACGATCCAGGTGATCGCCATTGGCGGTGAGGTGATAGCGTCCGCCATCTACCTGCAGTATTGGTGGCCGGAACTGCCGCTCTGGCTGCCCGTGGTGGTGCTGTCCCTCGGCCTGATCGCGATCAACGCGGCGACGGTGCGCTTCTTCGGCGAGTTCGAGTATTGGTTCGCGATGATCAAAGTGACCGCGATCGTCGTGTTCATCCTGCTCGGACTTCTCCTCATCACGGTCGGGCTGCCCGACGCTCCCGCCACCGGCTTCGGCAACCTCACCAACGACGGAGGTTTCCTTCCGAACGGGCTCAGCGGCCTGTTCCTGGCCATGGTCTTCGTGGTGTTCAGCTTCATCGGCACCGAGGTGGTCTCGGTGACCGCGGCAGAGTCGGAGAACCCGCAGCGCGATGTGCCCAAGGCGGCCCGGCAGATGGTCGTGCGCCTCGCGATCTTCTACATCCTCGCGATCAGCGTGGTACTCACGATCGCGCCATGGTCGCAGACGGCGCAGGGCGGCAGCGTCGAGGCGAGCCCGTTCGTGCGCGTGCTCGCGGCGGCCCAGGTCCCCGCCGCAGCGTCCCTGATGAACTTCGTCGTTCTCACCGCGGCACTGTCCAGCGCTAACACCAACCTCTACCTCACCACCCGAATGCTGCACAGCCTGGCCGGCCACGGCTACGCACCCGCGGCCTTCGGGCGACTCAGCGCCTCCGGGGCCCCGCGCAACGCTCTTGCCATGTCCACAGTGGGCCTGGCTATCGCGGCCATCCTCGCGGTAAAGGCGGAGGACAGCGCCTATGTCGCGCTGTTCGGCATCTCGGTCTTCGGCGCTCTCGTGGTCTGGCTGCTGATCCTGGCCACCCACTTCCGCTTCCGCACGGTGCGCACCCGCGAAGGGCTTCCACCCTCACCGGCCCGACTGTGGGGCGCCCCGGTCACCACCGGGCTCGCCTTCCTCTTCCTCGCCGCCGTCCTGGTGTCCACGGCGTTCATCGATGGCCTGACGATCGCGTGGAAAGCCGGACTGCCGTTCTTCGCGCTGCTTCTCATCGCCTACGCCGTTGTAGCGAGGAGGGGACACGTCGACAGCAACGACCCGCTGCGAGACGAACTCGCCGCTCGTCAAAGCCGGTCCGAGTCGGGACCTGAGCGGCGGCCCGACCCGGTACCCGAGGCGGCCTGACCGTCGGTCCCACCTTTCATTCTATTGAAGTCAGTGATAGAGGGCGACATACCCTCGGGTGCGTCGCGCCCGACAAGGGAGGAGTACGTGTGCATCGCGGTCATCGGTGGCTGCGCGAATTCATTGGGACGTCGGCTCGGCATCGCCTCGATGTCAGCCTTAGGCAGCTCGTAGGAGGGCTAGATGTCTACTCTCTCCACCCTCGTGGCCGCACTCAACTCTGGCTCGATTGAAGTCATCGACCTTACCGCCCCGCTGTCCAGCGACACCCCGACCATCGTGCTGCCTGAGCAGTTCGGTCAGACGGCGGCGTTCCAGCTTGAGGAGATTAGCCGCTACGACGAGCGCGGGCCCGCCTGGTACTGGAACAACTTCCGCACCGGCGAGCACACCGGCACGCACTTCGACGCGCCCAATCACTGGATCACAGGCAAGGAGGGCGAGGACGTGGCTTCGGTGCCCCCGCGGCGGCTGATTGGGCCTGCGGTCGTGCTCGACTTCTCCGCCGAGGTGGAGAAGAACCCTGACTTCCTGCTCGAGGTGGACCACATCAGGGCGTGGGAGAGCGAACACGGGCCGCTGCCCGAGGGCGGCTGGCTGCTGTACCGCACCGGCTGGGACGCCCGCTCCCACTCCCAGGAGGAGTTTCTAAACGCTGACGAGAACGGCCCGCACACCCCGGGTATCTCGGTCGAGTGCGCGAAGTGGCTGGCACATGAGTCGCCGGTGATCGGAATCGGTGTGGAGACCGTGGGTACGGACGCGGGAGCTGCGGCAGCCTTCGACCCCATGTTCCCTTGTCATTCGTTTATGCACGGCGCCGGCAAGTACGGCCTGACACAGCTGCAGAACCTCGCACAGCTGCCACCAACCGGCGCGGTCCTCATCGCCAGCCCGCTGAAGATCGTCGGCGGGTCGGGTAGCCCGGCACGTGTCCTCGCACTGGTGGAGCGCTGATCCATGAACGTCGCGCAGGCCGTAGGCACCACGCTCGCCGAGTTAGGCGTCGATTACGCCTTCGGAGTGGTCGGCTCGGGCAACTTTCACGTCACCAATGCCCTCGTTGGCGCGGGCGTGCGGTTCGTCGCGGCCCGCCACGAGGGGGGAGCGGCCACCATGGCTGACGCCTATGCGCGGATGAGCGACAGGGTGTCCGTGCTCACCGTCCACCAGGGCTGCGGCCTGACCAACGCGATGACCGGCATCGCCGAGTCGGCCAAGAGCCGTACGCCGATGATCGTGCTCGCCGCCGAGGTCACCGAGACCCGGTCGAACTTCTACGTGGACCAGGACGCACTGGCGGCCTCGGTCGGGGCCGTGCCGATGCGGGTCGAATCAGCCGACGACGCGGTGGCCACCGCCGCCCGGGCCTTCTACAGAGCGCTCGACGAGCGACGGACGGTCGTACTCAACCTGCCGCTGCCAGTGCAGGCGCAGGAGGTGGCGCAAGAGCGGCGAGTGCTCCCCGAGCCACCCACGCGCCCACTTACCGAGCCCGACGCGCACTCGTTGCAGCGTTTGGTCGACGCGCTGGCCGCCGCGCGGCGTCCGGTGTTCGTGGCCGGTCGGGGGTCACGGGGACCCGGCTGCCGGCAGGCGCTGGAGGAACTCGCCGACCGGTGCGGCGCGCTGCTGGCAACCAGCGCGGTGGCCAAGGGGCTGTTCCATGGCAGCCCCTGGTCACTCGACGTCTCCGGCGGGTTCTCATCGCCGCTGGCCGCCGAACTCATCCGCGATGCCGACCTTATTGTTGGCTGGGGCTGCGCGCTGAACATGTGGACCATGCGGCACGGCAAGCTGATCGGTCCCAACACCACACTCGCTCAGGTCGACATCGACCCATCGGCTCTCGGCGCGCACCGGCAGATCCACATCGGCGTCACAGGTGGTGTCGCCGAAACAGCGGCTGCGGCCGCCAAGGCCCTCGCCGGCAGGCAGATGTCGACCCCGGGCTACCGCTCCGAGGAGATCCGCGAGCGGATCGCGAGCGTGGTGCGATGGCGAGACGTGCCGTACGACGACACGTCGACCAATAACCTAATCGACCCGAGGACACTGACGATCGCGCTCGATGACCTGCTGCCCGCCGAGCGGATCATCGCCGTCGACTCGGGCAACTTCATGGGCTACCCGAGCATGTTCTTGTCCGTGCCTGACGAGCGTGGTTTCTGCTTTACCCAGGCCTTCCAGTCGATCGGGCTGGGGCTGGCGACGGCCATCGGTGCCGCGCTCGCGCAGCCGGACCGCCTGCCGGTGGCCGCTTGCGGGGACGGCGGCTTTCTCATGGGTGTGGCCGAACTCGAGACCGTCGTGCGCCTCGGCCTGCCGATGCTGGTTGTCGTCTACAACGACGCGGCGTATGGCGCGGAGGTGCACCACTTTGGACCGGACGGGTATCCCCTCGACATCGTCCGGTTCCCCGACGTGGACATCGCCGCCATCGGCCGCGGCTTCGGCTGTGACGCGGTCACTGTCCGCACGATCGATGACCTCAAGGCCGTTGCCGACTGGGTCGCGAAACCGCGCGAGCGCGCCCTCGTCGTAGACGCCAAGGTGGTCGCCACTCGCGGCGCGTGGTGGCTTGAAGAGGCATTCCGAGGCCATTGACCTCGATCCCGCCTGACCGGTCGAGTCTAAGCGACAGGGTGCTCAGATCCGACGACGTCGATGTCCGCTCCGCTCGCCCCTACATTCGGGAGGGACCATGACCAGTACCGCCACACCCGCCGGGAAGGCGAAAAGTCATTCCCGCATGCTCGTGGTCGCCATCTGCTTCGCGACGATCGTCTTCGACGGGTACGACCTCATCGTCTACGGCACAGTCGTTCCCACGCTGCTGAGCGGGGACGAGTGGGCGCTCACCCCGACCGAGGCCGGCCGCATCGGATCGTACGCGCTCATCGGCATGCTCTTCGGCGCCGCCGCCGTGGGCACCGTCACTGACCTCGTGGGGCGCCGCCGCATCATGCTCGGCTGCATCACGTGGTTCTCGCTCACCATGGGCCTGGCCGCGCTCGCACCCACGCCGGAGCTCTTCGGCCTGGCCCGGTTCGTGGCCGGTCTCGGCCTCGGCGGCGTCGTGCCGACGGCCATCGCACTCACGATCGAGTACGCCCACCCGCGGCACCGCAGCCTGACCAACGCCGTGATGTACTGCGGATACTCCGTGGGCGGCATTCTCGCGGCGCTCATCGCGATCCCGACGATCCCGGCGCTCGGCTGGCGCACGATGTTCTGGATCGGTATCGCGCCGCTCTTCCTGATCCTGCCGCTCGCGTACGCCCTGCTGCCGGAGTCCCCGAGCTTCCTGCTCGCCAAGGGTCGTCGCGCGGAGGCCGAGGAGCTCGCGGCGCGGTTCAGCCTCGACCTCGACGAGCGCGAGGTCGCGGCGAAGGCGACGTCGGACTCACCGCAGACCAGGCAGTCCCCGATCGCCGCGCTGTTCGCCCGCGGCTACGTCAGCGGCACCCTGCTGTTCTGGCTCGCCACCGGGATCGGGCTGCTGCTCGTGTACGGACTGAACACCTGGCTGGCGCAGATCATGCGTCAGGCTGGCTACCCCCTCGGGTCGGCACTGGCGTTCCTGCTGGTGCTCAACCTCGGCGCGATCATCGGCACCCCGGTCGCCGGGATCGCCGCCGACCGCCTCGGCTCCAAGCGGGTCATCACGGTCATGATGCTCACCGCTGCAGCGTGCATCTTCCTGCTCAGCCTCCGGCTGCCGACGCTGGCACTGTACGCCCTTGTCGCGGTCGCTGGGGCATGCTCGATCGGGACGACCATCCTCGTCAACGCCTACACCGCCAACTACTACCCGGCGCGCGCTCGGGCCACCGGCCTGGGCTGGGCTCTTGCGGTGGGTCGGCTCGGGGCGATCGTGGGCCCGGTGTACGGCGGCTTCGTGCTCGCCTCCAACCTCGGGCTTGCGGCGAACTTCTACGCCTTCGCCATTCCCGCGCTGATCGGTGCCGTGACGGTTGCGCTGATCCCCCGGTCGCCACTGGACCGGCAGGAGAATGCCGCCGAGAGCGCCGGGGAGGTGAAGTTCACCTCGGCCAGCTGAACCCCCGGAGGGCGGGTGCCTTGCTGCCCCCGCCCTCCCGGGGCAGCAAGACGCCGAGCACCGCACCCCAACGCCACGACGTCGACTACCGGGGCCTCGCCGCATGACCACCGACCACAACCAACCTCGACCGGTCACTCCCTAGTGACGTTCGCAAGCAACAACGAGGCGGGCCGGCGTACAACGCCGGCCCGCCTCCTTGTCTATGGGCCAGGGGAAAGGCACACGACCGGTGCGCGTGTGGATCTTGCGCTCCCAAACTGCTCCCAATGTGAGGAGCGACGAACGAATAGTCCCTTACCCGCGATTCTGGTAAAGGGCGTTCTAGCTGCGGAAATAGGCTGCGGGCGATACTGGGATCGAACCAGTGACCTCTTCGGTGTGAACCAGGACGCCGCACCGCCTCTGACCTGCGCAAACGCGTCTATCCTGTGGCGGCGTGGGAGCAGTACCCGGCAGTTCAACGCAGTTGCCCGCTGTTGAGGGCACTATGGAGCGTGGCTGTGCTCCCCGCCTGCTCCCATATGACTTGTCGGGCGTGGTCTTGGCGGTCAGCCCGACCCTGGTGCCGTTGGCAGCCGGGCGGGCCACCCGCTTGCGGCTGACCCGTTCACCGTGCTCCTTTCGCAGTCGGTGTGGATACCCAGCCCTCCGTAGGCCGCGCGAACCTCTAGGACCCTCACCTGACGGTGCGGCCTGCGCAGCTCCTCCGGCTCGTTGCTGGTCAACCTCATCACGACGAACCTCATCCCGATCGGACTTCATGACCAGTTCTGGATGCTGCGCTGACGGCTCGAACTGCCCGGCAAGGTCCTCAAATGGGCGGCGAACCGGCCAGGGCGCACCATCTCGGGCAGATACGGCGGAGGTGACTCCGGCGCGTGGGCTCTTTTGTCGGGCCCCATGGTCTTTGTCGGGTCCCATGGTTTCAAGCAATCGTCCACGAGATCGGGACGGCTATGGGAGATCTTGTGACGACTCTTGTTAGCGCATGACAGGCTCGGTCCTATGGAGAGCATCGCCGCGCAGTTGCCCGGACTTCTCGGCGTGCTAATCGGCGCCATTGGGACGATCGTCGCAACGTCCCTTGCCGACCGGACCAGGTGGAAGCGGAGCCAGGGAATCCGTTGGGACGAGCGACGGCTCGACGCCTACGTCGAGTTCGCACGCTCGATCAAGGAGATTCACGCGGTCGCGCTGCGGCTGCTGGCCAACGAGATGCCAGGCTTGCCGGGACATCGCGTTGATCGAGTGGGCCTCGCGAGGCTGGCCGAGGCGGATGTTCGTCACACGCTGGCGTGGGAGAAGGTCCTACTGCTCGGGGATGCGCCACGGTGCACGCGGCACGCGCCTGGCGAGATGCGGTCTGGGAAATCGAGCGCTTTGCCCGTGGGCTTTTGGAGAAGGACGTGAACCTGCCCGACCTGCTTCACCGGGCCAACGAGGCGCGCGACGCCTTCTATAGTGCTGCATGCGGCGGTCTCGGCGTTCGAGCTGGCTCGGTCTCCCAGTCGGCCTGGTTAGCCCATCGACTGAACGGGACGTCCTCAAACGTGCCGCGGCCATCGTCGGCGGTCGAGGCTTCGAGCGCCGGTGGCGCCGAGCGTTGACGGTTGGGTCCTTGTTCCCGGCTTTAAGGCCGCGGGGGCGATGCGGGCCGTTTGGTAATCGGCACGGCAAGGACGATATCCCAGCCCACTCGAGGTCTGCTACCTTGTCTTCAGCTTTTGAATTCGTATTCACAGCGGGGAGTCAGGCTTGGTCACGAGCCGGGATGTGGCACGGCTAGCTGGAGTGTCCCAGGCCACGGTCTCCCGGGTACTGCGGGGCGGGGCTAACGTCAGCCAGGAGACCTACGAGCGAGTGCGCCGGGCGCTGGCCGAGGTGGGCTATGTGCCCAACCAGGCGGCCCGCACCATGCGTACCAAACGCACTGGCCGCATCGGTGTGGTCACCGCCAGGCTGACCAACCCGTTTTACCCGGAGCTGCTGGATTCCCTGACCGCCGAGCTAGATGCCGCCGAATACCGCACGGTGCTATGGAACAGCGAGGGTCCAGGTGAGGAGAGCGCGGTCGAGGCGATCCGGCAGCGCGCGGTCGATGCGGTCATCTTCACTACGGCGACCGCACGCTCCCGGCCGTTGCTCGAGGCCATGGAAAAGGGTGCCCCGGTGGTGCTGGTGAACCGGGGCGTCGCGGGGATGCCGGTGGACCAGGTGACGAGCGACAACGAGGGTGGCGCGGCCGCGGTGGCCGAGTACTTCGCCCGGCACGGCCGCACCCGGGTCGCGGTATTGGGCGGTCTGCAGGATGCCAGTACCGGCGTGGAGCGGAAGCGGGGTTTCGTCCGGGCCGCCCGACGGCTCGGGCTGGACCTGCCGAATGACTTTTTGGTGACAGGGGAGTTCAGTCACGAGGACGGCAGGGCGGCGATGCAGGCGTTGCTCGACCGGGACGATCCACCCACTGCAGTCTTCTGCGCCAACGACCTGATCGCCTTCGGCGCCGCCGACGCGGCCCGTTCCGCGGGGGTGCGCATCCCGGACGACGTATGGCTGGTCGGTTTCGACGACATCGAGATGGCACGGTGGAGTGCGTACGATCTCACCACCGTGCGGCAGGAGATTCGGCTGCTGGCTCGCGCCGCCGTCGACCTGGCGCTGACCCGAATCGCCGAGCCGCGTCGGCCGGTCGAGAGCCGAGTGCTCGCCTGCGAACTGATCGTGCGCGGCAGCACCGGAAACGCGCCGGCCAGCTGATCCTGCCCGGGCGCCACCTGTTCCTCGCGCGCTGGCTGGCAGATCTAGCCGGCACCCTCTTGACCTTTTGCGTTTCGATGTGGTTACGTACTCACCACCTCTGAATACGTAATCAAGGCGCCGGCGGCGATGGAGGCCGCCGTACACGAGGTGCGGGAGGTCTCGTGCGGGACGGCCTGCTCACCAACCCTGGGGAATTCCTCGGGCCCCGCCAGATGCTGCACTGCCCGGGCTCGTCACGTCGGGTCGGCGTTGCTCTGCGGGACTGGGGCACAGCTTCCGGCCGGGCCCTTGTGGTCGCGGACCGGGTGGTCGCCGAGAAGGGACTACTCGACCCCACGCTGGCAGGCCTGCGCGAGGCCCGGTTCGACCCCGTCGTGTATGCCGAGGTTGCCGGTGAGCCCCACGACGGACTCGCCACCGAAGCGGCCAGGCTGGCGCGGACAGCCAACGTCACCGCCGTAGTCGGCGTGGGCGGCGGTAGTGCGATGGACCTGGCCAAGCTGGTTGCGCTGCTGGCCACTAACGACGGTACGGCGCGCGACTGGATCGGTCTTGTGCAACCACCACGGCCGGTCGCGCCGCTCGCTCTGGTACCGACCACCACCGGCACCGGCTCCGAGGCCACCCGTATCTCGATGATCACCATCGATGGGGTGAAGAAGGCTGTCAGCTGTCGCCAGTTCCTTCCGCTGGTGGCCGCGCTGGATCCCGAGTTGGTCGCCGGGCTGCCCGGCCCGGTGGTCGCGGCGACCGGTATGGACGCTCTCTGTCACGCCATCGAGTCGCTGCTGTCCACCACTCGTACCGTGCTCTCCGCGACGGTCGCCACCGAGGCGGTCCAGATCCTGACGCGGTACCTGCCCAAAGCTGTCGACGGTGACCACAGCGCGCGGGGCGCCGTGCTCTACGCGGCGTACCTGGCCGGGCTCGCACTCAACGCCGGGGTAGTTCTCGGTCACAGCCTCGCCTACGTGATCGCTCGCCGGGCGCCGCTGCCGCACGGCACGACCTGCGCGATGGCGCTGCCGTACTGCCTGGCCTACGATCAGGCCGCTCCACCCGAGGTAACCGCCCACGTGGCCCGGCTGCTGACGAGTGGCGAGACGGACGATCTGGCTACCGCCGCGCTCGCGGTGCAGGCGTTCGCCAATCAACTCGGCCAGCCCACCTCGCTCGCCGCCGCCGGCATCCTCGCCGACGAGCTCGACGCGATGGCGGCCGAGTGCGTCAAAGATTATCCCCGCCCGAACAATCCGGTCCCGCTGTCCGAGAACCGGCTGCGAGTGCTGCTCGGGCACATGCACAGCGGTGACGTGACTGGAGCGTGGGTTGCGATGAGCGGCGATGCAGACGCGATCCGCGGCGAGGAGGAGCGATGACGGTGCGAGAGCTGGAGAACCTGGTCGGCCGGCGTTGGGTCGGTGGCAGCGGACGGTGGCTGGACGTTCTCGATCCGGCCGACGTGCGTGTCGTAGTCGCCCGGGTACCAGCGATGACGCCGGCCGACGTGACGTCTGCCTATGACGCGGCCGAGACGGGTGCGCGGATCTGGCGGGCGACCGGCGCGCTGGAGCGTGCCGGTGTGCTGAGCCGAGCTGCGAAACTGCTGCGCGAACGGACCGAGGAGATCGCCACCGATCTGGTGCGTGAGATGGGCAAGACGCTCGGCGAGGCCCGGGGCGAGGTGGTCAAGTCCGCAGAGTTCTTTGAGTTCTACGCCGGGCTCGCCCGGACCCCGTACGGCTACCTGGTCCACGACGCCCGACCGGGCACCACGACCAGCGTACGTTTCGAGCCGGTCGGCGTGGTACTGGCCATCACGCCGTGGAACGATCCGCTGCTGACCCCGGCCCGCAAGCTGGCGCCGGCCCTTGCCGCCGGCAACGCCGTGGTCCTCAAGCCGGCGGTCGAGACGCCGCTGGTCGCGTTGCACCTCGCCCGTGCACTGCACGACGCCGGGTTGCCCGCCGGGGTCCTCAACACCGTCACCGGACAGACCGCCGAGATCTCCGACGCGCTGCTCGACGATCCGCGATTCGTCGCACTGACGTTCACCGGCAGCACCGCCACCGGCAGCCTACTGCGCCGACGGCTGGCCGACCGCAACGTGCGGGTGCAGACCGAGATGGGCGGCAAGAACGCCACGGTAGTGCTCGCCGACGCCGACCTGGATCTGGCCATCCCGACGGTCGCCGCGGCGGCGTTCGGACAGACCGGCCAGCGGTGCACCGCGACCAGTCGGATCGTGGTGGAGGCGGCGATCCACGAGGAGTTCGTCGCCCGGCTGACCGACGCGGCGCGCGGCTACCGGCTCGGCCCCGGCCTGCACCCGGACACCACGCTCGGGCCGCTCGTCAGCCCCACTCACCGCGACAAGGTCGCCGGCCATGTGGCACGCGCCGTCGAGGAGGGCGCCAAGGTCGTCGCCGGTGGCGCGGTGCCCGACGACCCCCGCCTGGCGCACGGCTGCTTCTACCCACCCACCATCCTGACCAGCGTGTCCCGCGACATGACGATCTGGCGCGAAGAGGTGTTCGGGCCGGTGGTCGCAGTACACGTGGTGCCCGACTTCGACGCCGCCGTCGATGCCGCCAACGACTCCGCGTACGGCCTGTCCGCCGGCGTATTCACCCGGTCGCTTGCGACCGCGCACCGGTTCGTCGAACTCGTCGAAGCCGGCCAGGTTGCGGTGAACCTGCCGACGTCCGGCTGGGACGTGCACCACCCGTTCGGTGGCTTCCGTGACTCCGGTTCGGCCTTCAAAGAGCAGGGCCTGGAGGGCTTGCGCTTCTACACACGGGTCAAGACCAGCGCTATCCGGTACTGCTGAGGAGATCGTATGAATGTCGGTGAACAGGTCCTGGCGACGCTGAAGGCACACGGTGTCAGCACGATATTCGGTGTGCCCGGCGAGCAGGGCATCGCGTTGTACGACGCGGTGCGCCGGGACCCGTCGGTGCGCCACATCGGCATGCGCGACGAACGCAACCTGCCGTACGCGGCGCTGGCCTACGCCCGGGTCGCTGGACGGTCAGCGGCGCTCGATGTCACGGTCGGGCCCGGTACCGCCATGCTCCCGGTCGGTCTCCTTGAGGCACGCCACTCTGCCACCCCACTGGTCGTGTTGGCCAGCGACGTGCCGGTGGAGCTTGATCCGTACGCGTACCAGGGCGCGTTGTCGCAGGGCATGGACCAGTGGGAGTTCCTCGGCGGGCTGACCAAATGGCGCGGTAAGGCATGGCGGCCGGAGCATGTGCCGACGTTGCTGCGCCGGGCGTTCCAGGAGGCCACGACCGGGACGCCGGGCCCGACCGCCGTCATCATTCCGCAGGACGTCTACAACTCCGATGCCGTCGGTGCGCCCGCGGCCGGGGAGTCCAGTTACCCGGCCGTGCGTACGCTGCCGACCGCCGGTGACGTGGCTGCGGCGGCCCGTCTGCTCGCCGGCGCCCGTCGTCCGCTGCTGGTTGCCGGGGGCGGCGTACTGCACTCGGGCGCGGGTCAGCAGTTCGTGGCGCTGGCCCGGGCGCTCGGCGCGGCGACGGCGACGACGTTGACCGGTGTCGGCTCTGTACCCGACGACTATCCGTACCACGTGGGTCTGCTCGGCGGGATCGGCACCGAGGCCGCCGAGGCAATCGCTCGGGAGGCGGACGTCGTGCTGCTGGTCGGGTTCCGCAGTGGCGGCAACTCGACGTTCTATTGGCAGTTCCCATCCGGGGACCAGCGGGTGGTGCACCTGGACATCGAGCCGACCGCACCGGGGCGGTATCTGCGTTGCGATGTCCGGCTGGTCGGCGATGCCCGCGAGACGCTAACCATGCTCGCCGAGGCCGGTGGCTACCAGCCCAACCAGGAGTGGACGGGCCGGGCGGCCGCCGCGCACAGCGAATGGCTCGCGGCCCGCGCCCGTGAGGAGGCGTCCGCTGAGCGCCCAGTCGCTCCGCAGAGGGTTCTCGCCGAACTGTCCGGCGTGCTCGGGCCGCAGGACATCGTCGTCGCCGACGCCAGCTTTTCGTCCGGCTGGGTGGCGCTGCACACCCGGGTCGTCGAGCCTGGGCGGCGGGTGATTCTGCCCCGCGGGATGGCCGGCCTCGGGTTCGGCCTGCCCGGGGGCATCGGCGCTAAGGCGGCCGCACCCGAGCGCGATGTCTGGGTCGTCGCCGGTGATGGTGGATACGGCTACTCACTCGGCGAGCTGATCACCCTGCTCGACCACGGGCTGAAGGTGAACTCCCTAGTGCTCAACAATCGGTCCTGGGGCTGGATGGACTGGGGCTCCAAGTTGCGCTATGGCACGGAGTACTTCCCGCTGCCCGACGTCTCCTACGCCGCGGTCGCTGCATCTCTCGGCCTGTACTCGGCCCGGGTCGAGGACCCTGACGATCTCGGCGAGGCGTTGCGGGCCGCCGCGGCCGACGAACGGCCGGCGGTAGTCGAAGTGGTCAGTGCGCTGTGGGAGTCGCCGTTGCTGGCCCACCGGCGGGCACTGCGGCCGGCGCTGGCGGAGGCGGGCAGCGCGGCATGAACCAGGGCGGAAATCTGTTCGACCTGTCCGGCCGGGCCGTGTTGGTTACCGGCGCCGGCCGTGGACTCGGCCGGGCCATGGCACTGGCCGCGGTGCGGGCCGGCGCGCGGGTGGTCGGCGTGGCGCGTTCGGCCGGGCAGCTCAGGGAGGCGGCGGCCGAGGCCGCCGAGCTGGGCGGTGAACTGGTTCCGCTGCCCTGGGACGTCGCGGACATCGACCGGCTCGACGACCTGATCGAGGCGGCGACCGAGCGCGTAGGTCTACTCACCGGTGTGGTGCACGGTGCCGGGATCCAGGTACGAGCACCGGCCACAGAGATCAAGCCGGACCAGTGGCGCTCGTTGATGCGGGTGAACCTGGAAGCCCCGTTCTTCCTGTCCGTCGCGCTCGCCAACCGGCAGCGCGCGGCCGGCGTCACGGGCCAGACCGACGCGAGTCACATCTTCATCGCGTCGCTGACCAGTTTCATCGCCGTACCCGACACGGCCGCCTACTCGGCCAGCAAGTCCGGCCTGCTCGGTGTGGTGCGCAGCCTCGCGGTGGAGTGGGCCCGCGACGGGATCCGCGCCAACGCCATCGCGCCCGGCTACTACCACACCGAACTCACCGACGCGCTGTTCACCGACCCCAAGAAGCATGCGTGGCTGCTGTCGCGCATCCCAATGGGGCGTACTGGTGAGCCAGAAGACCTCGCCGGAGCGACAGTCTTCCTGCTGTCCGCGGCGTCCCGCTACATCACCGGCCAAGTGGTCACCGTCGACGGTGGCTGGCTGGCAAGTTGACCCCGGCCGGTCCTCCGGCCATCTCCGACATCCAGTTCCACCGAACAAACATCTGGACCCACAACACGACATCTGGTCTTACGAAACGAGGTGCGACATGAAAGAACGCCCTACCAGCATGGATCGGCGTGGCTTCCTCCGTCTCGCCGGACTGGGTGCGACCGGCCTCGCCGTCATCGACCTCGCCGCGTGTACGCAGGACGGCTCTGGCGACGGCGGGGGAGGACCGTTGCGGATCGGCGCGCTGTACCCCATCTCCGGATCGCTCGCGCTGCTCGGTGAGGAGAGCTGGCGCGGCGTCGAGATCGCGCTGGAGCTGCGCAACCAAAAGGGCGGCGTGGCCGGCCGGAAGCTGGAGGCGGTCCGGGCTGACATACCGGACGTCAACGCGGCCAGTTCCGAAGCCCGGCGTCTGGTCACCCAGGAGAACCTCGGCCTGCTCGTTGGCGCCTACTCCAGCTCGCTATCCCTGGCCGCATCTGAGGTGGCGGCGCGCTCCGGCAAGACCTATTTCGAGCTGGGCGCGATCGCGGATGACATCACCAATCGCGGCTACCAGTCGGTCTGGCGCACCAACCCGCCCGCGAAGACGTTCACGGAGGCGCAGCTGGAGTTCGTCCGTGACTGGGTGGCGCCGGCGCTGAAGAAGGAACCGGCGGCCCTGAAGATCGCAATTGCGCACGAGGACTCCGCCTACGGCTCCAGCGTGGCGCGCACGCTCGAGGAGCAGGCCAAGCCGATGGGCTTTGGCACCATCGTCAAGGTGCCGTACAGCGCCAAGGCGAACGACCTGTCGGCTATTGTCCTGAACCTAAAGTCGATCGCCGCTGACGTGGTGATCGCAGTGTCCTACGCGCAGGACGCGGTGCTGCTCGGTCGCCAGGCCAAGGAGAACGGACTGCGCATCCCGGTGTTCATCGGCACCGGTGGTGGGCACAGCCTGGCTAGCTTCGCCGAAGGGCTCGGGCCAGCGGCCGATGGCGTGTTCAATGTGGACTTCACTCAGTTCGAGGTGCAACGCTCGTTCGCGCCCGGACTGGAGGATTTCCTCGCCGAGTACCGGAAACGGTACTCCAGCGAACCCCGCTCCGGCCACTCGCTGGCCAACTTCATGGGTGCCAATGTGGTGTTCGACATCCTAGAGCAGACCAAGGGCTCGACCGACCCGAAGGAGATCGCCCGGGTGGCTAAGGCGCTGGATGTGCCAGAGGGCAAGACGGCGACCGGCTGGGGTGTGCGGTTCGACGACAAGAACCAGAACACCCGGGCTAAGCCATTCGTAACCCAGTGGAGCGGCGGGAAGCTGAAGACGGTCTGGCCGAAGGAGGCGGCCGTCATGGAACCCGTCCTCAAGGCGCCGTTCCAGGCTTGAGCGCGAGGACCGCCGGCCGTGGAACTGTTCCTTCAGACCGCCATCGCCGGACTGCTGCTCGGCGGGGTGTATGCGCTGATCAGCATCGGGTTGAGCCTCATCTTCGGGGTGGTGCGCATCATCAACTTCGCGCACGGCGAGCTGGTGATGCTCGGCATGTTCGCCACATACTGGCTCTGGCGTGGGTTTGGCTTGGACCCGTACCTGTCCATCCTGATCGTGGCACCGTTGATGTTCGGCGTCGGTGTACTGATCCAGCGCACGGTCCTGCAACCAATTCTCAGCAGCTCGGCGATCATGAAGATCTTCGCTACCGTCGGGCTGTCCCTGGTGCTGCAGAATCTGGCGCTGTACCTGTGGGGCGGTAACTACCGGTCGGTACGGGTCGCCTATTCCACCGCCACCATCAAGATCGGCGGGGCCGCTGTGAGTGTGCCTCGTCTGGTCGCGTTCGCTGTCGCGCTGGTGCTGGTGGCGATGCTGTTCGTGGTACTCAAGCGCACCATGCTCGGCTCCGCGCTGCGCGCGGTGGCCGAGGACCGGGACACTGCGGCCCTGCTGGGCCTCGGCGTCAGCTCGCTGTACCTGGTCACGTTCGGCATAGGTGCGGCCCTCGCCGGGATCGCCGGCGCACTGTTGATGCCGTTCACCTCGGCGACTCCGACGATCGGCGTCGGCTACACCCTGATCGCCTTCGTCGTGGTGGTGCTGGGCGGCATGGGGAACACCCTGGGCGCACTGCTCGGCGGACTGCTGATCGGCGTTGTGGAGACGCTTGCCGGCACCTACATCGATCCGCAGCTGCCGCACGTGGTGGTGTTCGGCCTGTTCATCGTCGTACTCCTGATCCGCCCCCGAGGACTGTTCGGGCTCGGGCGCGGAACCGAGGAGGTGGGGCTGCGATGACCAGGTTCGGCAAGGTGGGTGCGGGCGTGTTCGCGGTGCTCGTGGTACTGGCCGTCCCGTACCTCGGGTTCAGCGAGTTCGTGCTGCACAACTTGGTGCTCATCATGCTGTACGTGGGGTTGGCGAGTGCGTGGAACATCCCCGCGTACGGTGGGCAGCTCTCGCTGGGCCATGCGGCGTTCTTCGGACTGGGCGCGTACGCCTCGACGCTGCTGTTCCTCCACAAGGATCTCAGCCCTTGGTTTGGAATGCTCGCCGCCATCGGAGTCGCCCTGGTGGCCGCGCTGCTGATGAGCGTGCCGCTGCTACGCCTGCGCGGGCCGTTCTTCACGCTCGCCACCCTGGCCATGGTCGAGGTGATCCACCGGCTCGCCATCTACCTGCGTAGTCTCACGCGCGGTTCGGAGGGCCTGACGATCCCGTTCAAGACCGGCTGGGCGTACCTTTCGTTCACGTCGCGAGCGCCCTACTACTACCTGGCGCTCGGTCTGGCCACGATCACTGTCCTGGCCTCGTGGCTGATCCGCCGGTCTCGGCTCGGCTACCACCTGCGGGCCGCGGCCGTGGACGAGGAGGCGGTAACCGCGCTGGGGGTCAAGCTGGTCCGGCTGCAGGTCGCGGCGCTGCTGGTCAGCGCCGCCCTAACCAGCCTGTTCGGCGTATTCTTCGCGCAGTACGTCTACGTCATCGACCCGGACACCGTCTTCTCCTCCACGCAGTTCTCCATCCAGCCGGCGCTGGCCGGCATCATCGGCGGCATGGGCACCGTGGCCGGTCCCGTGATCGGTGCCGTCCTGCTCACCCCGCTCGGCGAGCTGCTCCGTTCGTCGCTGTCCGGAAGCCAACAAGGCCTGAGCTTCCTCATCTACGGCCTAGTCCTGATCGCCGTGGTCCGGCTGCTACCGGGCGGCATCGTCTCTGGGGCACGCAACGTGTCCGGCCGGCTGGTTCGACGCCGCCAGTCCGGACAGCCGGCCAGCGGACCGGCCAGATCCGTCGGCGTGGGAATCGGGAAGGAGGACGCGTGAGCCTGCTCGAACTCGAGTCCGTGCGCAAGAGTTTCGGTGGGGTGCGCGCGGTGGACGATGTGTCCTGTAGCTTCGAGGAGGGCGAGATCGTCGGCCTCATCGGACCCAACGGCGCCGGCAAGACGACTCTCTTCAACCTGGTCTCTGGGCTGATTCGGACGGACGCCGGGCGGATCCGCTTCGCTGGCAGGGACATCACCGGTCTGCGCCCAGCCGATCGATCCCGGCGCGGGATCGGCCGTACCTTCCAGGTGGTCCGCCCGTTCACCGGCATGACCGTGCTGGAGAACGTAATGGTGCCGCTGCTGGTACGCGAACGGCGTGTCTCGGCCGCGCGTCGGGAAGCGCAGGCGGCGCTGGACGACCTGGGCATCGGCCACCTCGCTGACCGTGACCCGGCGCAGCTCACCCTCGCCCAGCGCAAGCGAGTGGAGGTCGCCCGGGCACTGGCCACCCGGCCCCGGCTGCTGCTGCTCGACGAGGTGCTCGCCGGGCTGAACACCGCGGAGGTCGCCGAGGCGCTGCCGTTCGTGCGTTCGGTGCGCGAACGTGGGGTGACCATCCTGATGATCGAGCACTTGGTCGCTGCGCTGATGTCGGTGTCCGATCGGGTTCTCGTGCTGGATCGCGGCCGGCTGATCGCCTCCGGGCCGTCGGATGAGGTGCAGCGTAACCCCGCGGTAATCGAGGCCTATCTCGGGGAGGAGCCGACCAATGCTCGAGGTTGACGGGATCAGCGCGTACTACGGCGACATGCAGGCGTTGGAGAATGTGCGGCTGTCGGTTCCCGAGCGGGGTGTGGTCGCGTTGGTCGGCCCGAACGCCGCCGGCAAGACGACCACCTTGCGCGCGATCAGTGGCATGGTTCCGATCCGGGACGGCAGGCTCACCTTCGACGGGCAGTCGCTGCGTGGCCTCTCACCGCAGCAGATCGTTGAGCTGGGGATCGCCCACGTGCCGGAAGGCCGGCGGCTGTTCAGCACGTTGACCGTCGAGGAGAACCTGCGGCTCGGCGCGTACTGCCGGCGCGGCCGGAAACACGCCGAGCGCACCCTCGCCGAGGTGTACGAGCGTTTCCCCCGACTAGCCGAGCGGCGCTCTCAGCTTGCTGGTTCGCTATCCGGGGGAGAGCAGCAGATGTGCGCGATCGGGCGTGGGCTGATGGCCCGGCCCCGCCTGCTGATGATCGACGAGATGTCGCTGGGTCTGGCTCCGATCGTGGTACGGCAGATGTTCGCGCTGGTGAGCGATATCGCCGAGTCCGGGGTCAGTGTGCTGCTGGTCGAGCAGCAGGTCCAGCACGCGCTGGATGTGGCGAGCCACGCGTACGTCATCGAGAAGGGCGTGACCAGGCTGGACGGTCCGACGGCGGAGCTGAAGGAGAACCGCCACGTACGCGAGGCGTATCTGGGAGTGTGAGCAGTGGCCAAAGTCGCGGTTGTCACCGGAGCGGGGCAGGGCATCGGGTTGGCGGTAGCCCGACGGCTCGGCCGGGACGGCTACAGCGTGGTGCTATCCGATGTGGACGGTAAGCGGGCTGCCGCCGCAGCTGCCGAGTTAGCGGCGGACGGTATTGAGGCGATCGCACACGCCGGCGATGTGGCCGTGGAGGCGGAGGTCGACGCCTTGATGGCGCTCGTCGACGACCGGTACGGCCGGCTGGATGTATGCGTTTGCAACGCAGGCATCTCGCCAAAGCGCGACGGCAAACCGGTGCCGGTGACCGAGATGACGCTGGACGAGTGGCAACGGGTGGTCGCAGTGAACCTGACCGGTTCGTTCCTGACCGCCCGGGCCGCGGCACGGCTGATGACCTCTGGCTCGATCGTCTTCATGTCCTCGCAGGCCGGTCGCACCTATGTGGACTTCGTCGGCTGCCACTACCACGCCACCAAGGCGGGGCTGATCGGCCTGACCCACGCGCTCGCCGGTGAGCTGGCACCGCGGATCCGGGTGAACGCGGTGGCACCGGGCCGAATCCGTACACCGCTGGCCCTGGGCGTGCCTGCCGAGGTCAACGAGCGGTTCCTGACCACGGTACCGATGCGCGACTGGGGCGAGCCCGAGGATGTGGCGGCGGCGATCGCCTTTCTGGTCGGCCCGGATGCCCGGTATCTGACCGGCGTCACCCTCGATGTTGGTGGTGGCGCGTGGATGAGCTGATGCCGGCCTTCGTGAAGTGGGGGACCGGGGCAGGTCAGGCTGACGTGCGGGAGGTGCCGGTGCCGCGCGCTGGACCTGGAGAGGTGCTGCTGCGGGTCGAGGCGTGCGGCTTGTGCGGCAGCGACGTCCATGCGGTGCGCGGCGACCACGGCTACGAGTGGGTGCGGCCGCCCGTGGTGCTCGGCCACGAGGCGGTCGGTTGGGTGGCCGAGGTGGGCGCCGGCGTAGACCCCGCGCTGCGCGGCCGCCGGGCCGGCGTCGTTTCGATCAGGGGTTGCCGCTGCTGCCCGGTATGCGATGGGGGACAGCCTCAGCTGTGTCCTGATCGGACCGTGATGGGGCTGTCGGGCCCGGGCGCCGCAACGCCGTGGGTCACGGTCCCGGCCCACTGGCTGGTGCCGCTGCCCGAGGATCTGCCGCGACGGGTGGCGGTACTGCTCGAACCGTTGTCGGTGGCCGTTCGGGCGGCCGAGCACCACGGCGAAGTCGCGGCCGGCCAACGGGTGGTGGTCTCCGGCCCTGGCCCGATCGGGTTGCTGGCCGCGCTGGTGTGCCAGGCGCGCTGTGCCGACGTGCTCGTGGTAGGGACCACCCGCGACGAGACCGTGCGGCTGCCGGCCGCGCGCCGGCTCGGTCTGCGTACCGCGATCGGCGGCACAGCGACGCGACCGGACCTGTGGATCGAGGCGTCGGGTGCGCCGGCGGCGATGGCGGCCGCCGTACACGAGGTGCGCACCGGTGGTCGAGTCGTGGCCGTCGGCCTGTTCGCCGAGGCAGTCACCCTCGATTTGACCGCAGCCGTACGCCGCGAGGTGCGAATACTCACCAGCTACGGCTCCGCCCCACCCGATTACGCCATAGCGGCCAAGCTGCTGGCGGGACCATTGCGCGAGGCAGGCGCTCTGGTCACCGAGTTCCCGCTCGCCGAGGCACCGGCCGCGCTCGCTGCCGCCGAGCAGGCCCGCGTGGTCAAGCCGGTCGTTGTCGCGCATGGCCCGGCACCTTCGCAATCCTCGTCCTACTAGGAGAGCCATGGTCCTGTACCTCACCGAAGCAGATGTCAACGAGCTGGTCGGCATGCCCGATGCGCTGACTGCGGTGCGGGCTGTTACCGAGGCGCACGGTCTGGGCCGAGCGGCCAACCAGCCGCGCCAGCGCGCCACTGTGGGAGACGTCACGCTCTGCCTCATGGGCGGCGCGTGGACCGACGGTGAGGTGCTCGGTACCAAGACGTACGTGACCGGGGCGGGTGCCCGCTTTTGGGTCCAGCTTTTCGACGCGAGGGGCAACCTGCTCGCGCTGTTGGAGGGGGATCGCCTCGGTCAGCTGCGCACCGGCGCCGCGACCGGCGTGGCGACCGAGGCCCTCGCCCGAAATGACTCCCGGACACTGGCCGTGCTGGGCGCCGGATACCAGGCGTGGACCCAGGTCGAGGCGGTGCTCGCGGTGCGGCCGGTGCAGCGGGTAAGGGTCTGGAGTCGGACCGGGTCGCGCGCGGCGGAGTTCGCCGCCCGGGTGAAGGAGGCGTTCGGGGTAACCGGGGAGGCGATGCCCGACGCGCAGGCGGCGGTCGACGGCGCCGACATGGTTGTCACCGTCACCGCGTCCGCCGAGCCGGTGCTCCACGGTGAGTGGCTGACCCCGGGCGTCCACGTGACGCTCGCCGGCTCCAACCACCCAGCCAAGCGGGAATCCGATGCCGAAGTGTTCCGCCGGGCCACGCTGGTGACCACCGACGATGTGACGCAGGCCCGGATCGAGTCCGGCGATCTGCTCGGCGCCGTGGCCGACCAGGCGATCGGGTGGGATGCGGTCGTATCGCTGGGCGAGGTGCTCACCGGCAAGCGGGCCGGACGTACTGGGGACGACGACATCACCCTATTCTGCTCACACGGCGTAGGCTCCTGGGACCTGGCTTTGGCCGCGACGGTGTACCGTCGAGCACGTGCCGAAGGCCGCGGCATCACCCTCCCGTTCTCCGGCGCGCCGGTGGCGAGCCGTCGATGAGCCGCATCGCGGTGGTCGGGGCCGGCATCGTCGGGCTCGCCGTCGCCCGCCGGCTCGCCATGACCCGCCCCGACGCAACGGTCACCGTCTTCGACAAGGAGCCAGCCGTCGCCACCCACCAGACCGGGCACAACTCGGGTGTCGTGCACGCAGGCCTGTACTACGCGCCTGGCTCCCTCAAGGCGACCCTGTGCCGGCGTGGCGTGGACCTGCTGCGGGAATACTGCGCACACCACGGCATCGAGTACCGCGAGATCGGCAAGCTCGTCGTTGCGGTCACCGAGGATGAGAGGGCGCGTTTGGCCGCCATCCACCAGCGGGCGCTGGCGAACGGCGTACCGGATCTGCGGCTCCTGGACCAGGCCGCGATGCGCGAGGTGGAGCCGCACGTCAAAGGTATCAGCGCGCTGCACTCCCCGCGTACCGCCATCGTTGATTTCGTCAGGGTCGCCAATCAGTTCGCCGAGGACGTGCGAAAGCACGGCGGAGAAATCCTGACGGGCCACCCGGTGACCGCCCTGCAGCAGCGGGCCGACCGCGTGTGGGTCACCGCGGGCGACCTGCGTCAGGCGTACGACACCGTGGTGGTCTGCGGCGGGCTGGGTACCGACCGGCTGGCTCGCGCCGCGGGGCTACCCACGCAGGAGCGCATCGTGCCGTTCCGTGGCGAGTACTACCGGCTACGACCCGAGGCCCGCGCACTGGTCCGAGGGCTCATCTACCCGGTGCCGGATCCGCGCTACCCGTTCCTCGGCGTCCATCTCACCCGGCGGTACGACGACGAGGTGCTGGTCGGGCCGAACGCGGTGTTGGCGCTGGCACGCGAAGGCTACCGCTGGCACCATGTCTCTCTCACGGACCTGCGTGACATCGTCACCTGGCCGGGCTTCTGGGCGCTCGCGGCTCGTCACTGGCGAGCCGGCGTGCGGGAGATGGTCGGGTCGCTGTCCAAGCGGGTGTTCGCTGGCTTGGCCCGCCGCTACGTGCCGGCGTTGTCGGCGCGCGACCTCATCAGGGCACCGGCCGGCGTACGCGCGCAAGCGTTGGACCGCTCAGGTGGTCTCGTCGATGACTTCCGGATACAGGTCAGCGACCGGATCGTGCTGGTTCGTAACGCGCCCTCGCCTGCCGCGACCTCCAGTCTGGCTATCGCCGAGTACATCGTCGACCGTGTGCCATCCTGACCACTGGCTACAGCCACGTGGTTCCCCTGAATGCTCTGATGCTCCCCGGGTTTCACGTAGTTAAGTTGGTCGACGGTTCATGCCCGCCGCTCTTAGGGAAGCCATCTACCACGATCAGCACAACGCCTGGTCGCCACTGCCAGATCGAATGATCCAAGCCTCCGCGATCACCGAGGCTGTTCACACGCAAGGCTGACCGCTTCGGTGCGGGCGAAGAGGTCATCGCGTCGATCGTTCCTGGTTGACGCCTTCGATCGATTCATGCGCGGCGGGTTACCAGCTTGCGGCCAACCCGTTTACCCGCCGCCGCCAGCCGACCACCATCGGGATAGCGCACCCGAACCAGATGCGGCATCCCTCAACGACTGTCGCGTAGACACGCCGTACCTCAGTCGATCTAATGCCGACCATTCAAGCTCTGTAGCTGCGGGAGGCGCCGCTTCCGAACTCGATTACCCGTGTCGGCAGCACCATCTGCTGGGGGGGTGGGACCGGTTTCTCTTTGTCGTGGTTGAGCCTGGCCAGTAACATCCGGGCCGCTTCTCGGCCGATTGCTTGCGCGTCGTACGACACCAACGTGAGGGGCAGCCCCAGCATGTCAGCGAGTTCGATTTCATCGAAACCGGCGATGGTGATGGCCGCGTGATCGGCAGCCTTGACGCCCAGAGCGTTCATGGCGCGCAGTGCGCCGATGGTGTTCAGGTTGTTGGCGCAAAAGAGGGCCGTGGGCGGGTTTCGGGTTGTGAGTAGGTCCCGGGCTGCCTTCTCCGCCGCTGCCACGTCTGGTCGGTTGCGTCGAATGTGTCGGGGGTTGGGTTTGAGGTCTGCCTCCTTGAGCGCCGCGGTGAAGCCCCGGAACCGCTCGTTGATGTTCCATACTGACGAACTCAGTCCGAGGAACCCGATGCGACTGTGGCCGGCTTCGATCAGTCGGGCGGTGGCGGTGTACGCGCCGCCGAAGTCGTCGATAAGTACGGTGTCGAGGCTGACGTCACGGGCTGGTCGGGCGACCAGGACGACGGGGATGTCGGCAAGCTCGTCGGGGCTGAGGTGACTGTGGTCGCTGCCGGCCGGAACGACGATCATGCCATCCACTCGTCGCGAGGCGAAGTCATCGACGAGGCGGCGCTCGTGCTCCACATCCTCGCCGGTGTTTCCGAGGATTATCCGCATGCCGTGAGCCGCGATGACGGCCTCAGCGCCGAGCGCGAGCTGCGCGTAGAACGGGTTGGCGAGGTTGGTCACGACCAAACCGAGCAGGCCGGTGGTGTGTCCGACACGGAGGCTACGCGCGATCTCGTTACGCCGGTAGCCGAGTTCCTCGACGGCGGCCAACACACGCTCGCGGGTTTCCGGGCGAACGCCCGGGTCACCGTGCAGGACCCGGGACACAGTCATCGCACTGACGTTGGCTCGGGCGGCGACCATGCGCATGGTGGGCACCGAGCCGGCATTCCCTGCGGTTGCCACGTCTCAGTCCTCCTCTCGCCGATGCGAGCGCTTAGTTGACCGCATGCGGGGCGCCACTGCTCACGCAACCTCGGCGCTGGGCTGGTCGGCTGGTCCGACTGGGACTGATCGTGTTCGCTCCCAAGCGTGCCATGCAGCGCCGAGGAGAGCGGCGTCGTCCGGCAGTCGGGCTGTCACGAGGTCGAGCATGTCGAGTAGTCGGGGCTCCACCCGTGCGATGCCGGCTCGAAGCCGATCGCCGATCAGGTCCCAGGATGCGGCCATGGAACCACCGACGACGACAACGGTGGGAGCGAAGTCCCGAAGCCACGGCGCCAGCACTTCGCCGAGCACCGTGAACGCATCAGCGATGACCCGCGCCGCGGTCACCTCGCCGTCTCGGGCCCGCTGCGCGATCTCCCGGACATCGACAGCGAAGTCCTGATCGTCCGCGTTGCACAGGCGACGGTAACGGGCACGGATCGCCTGCCTGGACACGGTCTCTTCAAGGGGTCGACCGGCGTAGCTCAACAGGTCCGCGCGGCCCTCGGGAGGGACCCGTGGGTCGTCCTCAACGATGGTTCCGCGGTCGAGAAATGCCGAACCGACCCCGGTGCCTAGCGTGATGCCGACCGCCCGTTCGTGCCCGGCGGCCGCACCGGCGATCCATTCGCCGAGCAGAAAGGCGTTGGCGTCGTTGATGAACGACACAGCCGAGGGCCGGGATGCGACGCGCTCGCACAGTACCTTGCCGAGATCGATGCCGTACAGGGCTTCGAACTTCCCGACACCCTGGAAGAGCGCGATACCCCGTTCATAGTCGAACGGGCCCGGTATCGCGACCCCCCAGGGCTGGCCGGGCTCGGCCTCGACCAGGCTCGCGCATTCCAGAATGACCTGGACAACGGCGTCCGCATCGGCTCTGGCGTCCAGCCGCAGCCGTCGTTTGGTAGCGGGCAGCACACGACGAGCCGGCAGCTCGACCAATCCGGCACAGACGTGGGTCCCGCCGATCTCCAGGGCCGGCAGCAGACTGCTCATCGCACGAGCGCCTTAACGAGCTGGGCCTTGCGGTCACCCGCGCGGCGGATGGTGTAGTGTCCGACAGCGGCCGGCACGACCAGCGTCTCGGCGTACGCGAGCGTGTGGTGGTGTCCGGATTCTGTTTCGATCAGTACGCCGTCGCCATCGACCACGTTAAGGACGTGGAATCGGCCGTGGGTGTCATCGGGGGCGGCCACGTTGGAGTCGATGACGATCCGGCGTACCTCGAAGAACATCTCCGGAAGGGAGCCAAGTAACTCCTCGTACCAGCCGTTGCCACAGCGTAGGGTTCGGGGGTCTTGGACGAGTTGATCGGCCACGGCGCGCCCAGTTCGCGCGGTGTTGAGGTTGTCGAAGGCATGTCGAAGGTGCACCGGACGTTGAGTCCCCTCCTCATCACGACGCAGCCAATCGTAGAACCGCAACGAGTAGAGGTACGGCGTGGCGCTGACCTCCAGCACGACGTTGCCTTCGCCGCTGCCGTGCGGAGTGCCGGCGGGGATGACGAACAACCGGTGCGGTTCGGCGGGAAAGGTCTGCACGTGCTCCTCGATGTCGAAGGGCTTTTCGTAATGGTGCGCGGCGTGCGCCTGCTCGTAGAACGCCTCCACGTTCACCCCCTCGCGGAGGCCGAGGAACACCTTGCGGTTCTCTCCGCCGATCATGATGTAGTAGGTCTCATGCTGGGTGTACGGCCAGCCGAACACCTTGCTCATGTACTCGGGTTGCGGGTGCACGTGGACGGACAGGTTCCCACCGTCGACGGTATCGAGGTAATCGAAACGAATCGGGAAGGACGTTCCGAAGGTGGCGTGTACCTGTTCGCCGAGCACAGCTTGGGGATGCATGGCGACGAGGAGTTGAAAAGGCACCTCGACCTCGGCATCGACAGTGCCGATCAGTATGCCGCTCTCCGGGGCGATGAGTTCGTAGCCGAGCGCGGTGTTGCGGGCCTCCGGATTGAACCCGAGTGTGCGCTGCGCCCAGTGGCCGCCCCACGAGGTGGTGTTGAAGGTCGGGCGAGTCCGAAAAGGTCGCCGGGCTAGACACGCCAAGGTTCGGCGTAGAGTCGGTCCGTCGATCGAGGCAGGTTCGTCCGGCTTCTGCAGGTCGACCCACCGGTCGATCGTCGGGGCGATCGTGTCGCGATGCGCGTCCAGTACGGGCCAGTCGATGTAGAACAGGCGCTTGGTCGTACCCGCTCCGGCCCAGGCGGGCTGGCCCAGGTTCCCCGCGGTACCAGCGGCCACGGCTGCCTCGGCGTAGCGCTTCGGCAGGTCTGCGTACCAGAGCACGTCATGGCGGACGAGCGCGGCGCCGGGTCCGTAGACGATCAGCACGCCTTCCTGCGGCCGCCTCGCCATGGGCAGGTCGGCGAAGAACGTTCGCAGCGGTGCGGTGGCAAGCCTCTCGAAGTGCGGGTCGTTGGCGAGTTCGGGCGAGGACGTCTGCTTGACGATCTGCTCCCAGGGCGCGAAGTGTTCACGCAGGTCGAGCAGTGTGACTGCGTGGCCGCGGCCGCGTAGCGCTTCGGCCAGACCGGCGACTGCCGCGTCCCAGTGCGACGCCGACGGCCCGTCGAGTGCGAGCACCACAGGCGCCCCCGCGATGTCGTCCACGGCCGCCTGCCATCCCCGTACGACCGTGCCCTCGACGGGGACGTAGCGCGGGTTCGCCTCGTATGGCCGGGGCGCCGGCACCGCTGTCATGGCCATCTGTCTCCTCGTCATGCTCGCGACCGCCGCAGTGACGGAAAGTAGTTGGGGACGTCCCCCTTGACAGGTCAGTGAGAGCTATTTAACGATACCGTTATCGTTAACATCCGGGCCAGGGTCCACTGTAAGGCATCGTCCGGAGAGTCGTGAAGGCCCACGTAACCTGACGAGCCTGCGAGACGGAGGCAGGGAACAAGGCCAATGTGCGGTATTTCCTGCGAAGGAAGAAGCTTATGAAACATCGGAAATCACTCGTCGTAGTCGCGGCGGTGGCTTCGTTGTTCATGGCCGCCTGCGCGACAGGCTCCGAAACGAGGAACCGGTCAAGCGACACACTCAGTCTGAACGGAGACCGATCCGACTTCGTAGAGGCCTACAAGGCGGCAGGGGAGGAACTCAAGAAACTCACCGGGTTCAGCATCGAACCGCGGAATGTCCCCAGCACGGAGAACTACCAGCAGGTCATCCGGTCATCGCTGCAGTCAAGCAGCTCCACCGACATCATCAAGTGGTGGAGCGGCTACCGACTGCAGGATCTCGCACGTACCGGCAGCCTGGCGAATCTTGACGCCGAGTGGGACAAGGCCGTCAAGAACGGCTGGGTAAACCCCGACACCAAACCCAGCTTCTCTTACGACGGGCACGTCTACGCCATGCCCATGTACAAGTCGTACTGGGTCATCTATTACAACAAGCACGTCTACAAAGACCTAAATCTTTCGGTGCCGACCACCTGGGACCAGTTCATCGGCAACGCGGAGAAGATCAAGGCGGCCGGCATCACGCCGTTCTTCGCCACACAGGAAGCGGGCTGGACGTCGTTCATCTGGTTCGAGGAGATCCTCAGCAAACTCGACCCGGACTTCTACGTGAAGTTGATGAACGGGGAGGCCAAGTACACCGACCCACCGGCGCGCCGAGCGATGGAGATCTGGGCGGACCTCTACGCACGCGGTTTCTTCACGGCACCCGACACCGCCTGGGACAACGAGCCGGCGCTGTTCAAGTCGGGCAAGGTTGCGATGGTGCCGATGGGCACCTGGCGCAACGCCATCTTCACTCAGAACGGGCTGACCGATGCCGACTACGGCGCGTTCATCATGCCGACCATCGCCCCGAACACCAAGCCGTCGGTCATCATTGAGAGCGGAGTATTCGCGGTCCCGCAACGCGCTTCGAACGCCGAGGCGGCCAAGAAGGCGCTCGGTGAGTGGCTCAACCCGGCCGTCCAGCAGGTTTGGGTGAAACACATCAACGACATTTCGGCTAACCCGCAGGTCCCCATCACGAACCCCATCCTGACGTCCGTGGTGAAGCAGGTGCAGCAGCTCAACCCCGTCGAGCTGGAGCGCTACTGGGAGGCGAGCCCGCCGGCTCTCATCGAGGGCAACGTTCAGGACCTCGCGATGTTCATGGTGCAGCCGACGCCGGAAAACATCGAATCCACGCTCCAGAAGCTGCAGAAGCGGGCCGAGGACGAGTGGGCGAAGTGGCGACAGCAGCGCTAAGGAGCGCCGCCGGTACTGTGGTGGCGTCAGCGGGGAAACGGCCGCGGACGCCACCACCGCGGCGTCGGCCGAGCGGGCGTTGGGTGTGGACCACCCGTGCCGGAAGCGCCATGTTCCTGGCTCCGGCGCTGGCGTTGGTCGCTGTTCTCCTCCTCGTACCGTTCGCCTTCACGGTCTACCAGAGCTTCACTGAGTACGACGGCATCAGCGCGGCTCGGTTAACGGGAGTCGACAACTACGAGAGGCTCCTCACAGACTCCGCGTTCCGCCATTCGCTTCTCAACACGTTCATCTGGACGATCGGGACCCTGCTGCTGCCCGTGGTGCTCGGCCTGCTCATCGCGGTGCTCACCAACGGGAAGGGCAGGCTCGCCTGGGTCCGCTACGCCTTCGTCGTGCCCTATGCCATCTCGGGTACGGCTACGGCGGCGATCTGGGGATTCATGCTGCGCAGTGACGGCGCCCTCAACCAGGCCCTGGGGTTCCTCGGGCTTGAATCGCTGCAGCGGGAGTGGCTACTGTCGTGGCCCACCAACACCATTGCGATGATCATCGCTAACACCTGGCAGGCCGTCGGCGTCGCCGTCATCCTGTTCCTTGTCGGACTACAGGCTGTGCCGGCGGAGACGGTGGAGGCAGGGATACTGGACGGAGCCAGCGGGTTCCGGCTCTTCCGCCACATTGTCTTCCCCCAGCTACGCCCGGTCACGGTCGTCGTGGTGGGAATCTCGATCGCGAACAGCCTGCGGGTGTTCGACGTGATCTGGCTGCTCACCAAGGGTGGGCCGGGCAGGGTCTCGGAGACTCTCGCCGTCACGATGTATCGGCAGACGTTCGTGGTGAGTGACTACGGTTTCGGGGCCGCCGTGGCAGTTGTACTCGCCGTGATCGTGGTCTCCGCCTCCTGGATCTACCTTCGTCAGCAGATGCCGAAGCGGCCCTAAGGGTTTCACCATGGCTCGGTTAGCTCGCAACACCCTCTTGCTCCTTCTCGCAGGTTTGTGGCTCATGCCGACCTACCTGCTGGTCGTCAACGCGCTGACACCGGCCGACGAATACACCGGCACACCAGGTTGGTTACCCAGTGGCTTCGGGTTCTTCGACAATCTGAGCGAGGCTTGGAGTGCAGCCGGGCTAGGACTGGGCGTCTACAACAGCCTGCTCTACGCCACGCTCTCGGCCGGTATTGCCGTCCTCGCCGCAGCGATGGCGTCGTTCGCGGTCATCGTGATGCCCGTTCGCAGGCGGGGCCTGTGGTTTTGGCTGATCTATTCCGGGACGCTGCTGCCGTTGCAGGTCTTCCTTGCGCCGCTGTTCAAGGCGTACATCGGGGTCGAACTCTACGACACTCAATTCGGTATGGTGCTCATCTATGCCGCACTGTGCGTTCCATTCGCATTCTTCATGGTGCGTAACTACCTGACGACCGTGGCGGTCGAGATCAGCGAAGCGGCGCAGATGGATGGCGCGGGATGGTTCCGCCTGTTCTGGCAGATCCACCTACCGATCGCGAAGTCGTCGCTCCTGGCCGCCTTCGTGTTCCAGTTCACCTGGGTCTGGAACGATCTTCTGTTCGGCATAACCCTGTCCACTAGTCCCAACATCCGCCCTGTCATGGCCGCGTTGGCGGAGATCGACGGGGCGTACTCGAGCCTCGGTCCCCCGGTCGTGCTCGCTGCCGCGCTGGCCGTCTCGTTGCCCACGGTGGTGCTCTTTCTGGCCGTCCAACGGTTCTTCCTTTCCAGCATCAAGCCGGTCGGTTAAGGCTCCCGCCCAGCCGCGCTTAGGTGCTGGCGGTGCAGGCACTTTCCGACGACGACAACACAAAGGAGGACAGCCCATGCGATCGGGACGCATTCGCCGTCTGCTCGCGCTACCCCTCTCACTTGCGATCACGGCCGGGGTTGTCGGGACAGCGGGTTCCGGCACTGCGGTCGCGGCCTCGAATTCGAAGAAGCCTCGCGACTATGTGAGCTTGGTGAATCCATGGATCGAAACCGACATCGCGCGGTATTTCTTTTTCCAGTCGGCGAGCAACCCGTTCGGCTTCGTTAAGCTGCGTCCGGACAGCGGTGGGGAGTCTGGTGGTGGCACCGGATATCGCACGACCGACGAGTACGTGAAGGGCTTCAGCCACATACATGAGTGGCAGTTTGCCGGCATACAGGTAATGCCGACGACCGGCACCGATGTGGTGAAGACCGAAGGCGAGACGGGGTGGCAGTCGAAGGTCAAGCACGACAGCAGCGAGATCGCCCAGCCTGGCTACCACAAAGTACATCTCGACCGATACGGCATCACGGCCGAACTCACCGTCACCGACAGGGTCGGTCTACACCGCTACACCTACGACCGTGCCGGGCCGAGCGAAATCATCATCAACCTCGGCGGGACACTGGGTGAGGCCGTGATGAAGAACGCCGAGGTCACGCGCGTCAGCGACGACGAAATCGAGGGGTACGTCGTGCAACGTGGCGGGAGCTACGCGGACCACGACACCAAGCTGTTCTTCGTCATTACGTTCGACCGGCCCTTCGACTCGATGCACGGGTGGTCCAACGGACGGCTCGCGCAGGGTGGCGCGCCGATCAGCCACCTGGCAGGCACCAACATGGGATGAGGTTCCCCCGGTTTTTCGGAGGGTGGGTTATCTGGCGCCGGTTGGCTCGGGTTGAACGATAGCCGGCTGGGGTTGGCCGTGGTGTTGGGCGTACCAGGCAGCCTCGTACTCGTCCGGGGACAGC
>Ga0310840_100426_pt1 | contig 32361 bp, 26 predicted proteins | sample SM_ome_8_FD_201304 | JGI IMG/M metagenome (GOLD analysis project Ga0310840, IMG submission 201304) | Sorghum-adapted microbial communities enriched on stacked mutant (SM) sorghum from Joint BioEnergy Institute, Emeryville, California... ...
CGAGGGCCTATTGCAATTATTTCCATTCTTATCGGCTGTCCTTCAACCGGGCGATAAATAATTCTAATATTTAGTGACTTTGACTTAATCTTTGCAAAACCATGCAAGTCCCCATGTAACGATTCAGCAACTCCATCCGGCTTAAATAGGGGACCTTGCTTTGCCCTTCTTAAAATTTCTAATAAAACGGTTTGTCTATGTCCTTTATTAATCGCTTTAATATCTTGCTTTACATCCTCAACAAACCTCAGTTCAACATTATATTTTTCTAAAATAAGCTCCTGCAAATCTTCAAGTGTTTTCACATCAATCTTCCTCTAATAATTTCATTAATTCGTTTACATTAATATCTGCTTCATCAAAAATATCTGATAAAGTTTGATTTACAGGTTTATTCTTACGTGCATATGCCTCTTCCATAACAATTTGATCAAGTGCTTCTTCTACAACTTCTTTTATTTGAAGCAGTTGCTCAAAATAATCTATATCGACGACTACAGCCAGTGCATCTTTCTTTTTTGCATTTTGAATAACAAATACTTCATCTGAGACTCCATTTGAAAAACGATCAAGTATTTCTGATAATTTTTTTGTTCTAGAAATATCCGTAACACTTAAAACATTAGTTTTCAAAAAATTCAATGTGTTTGTATTGGCAATAGGATATTGTTCTTTTGTCAATGTATGAACACCCACTTTCCATCCTCCTTTCTTTAGTATATGCATTATTATCTATATTATACACATAATTTTACACAAAAAACAACACATTTATTTATGGCCTATATTCCATTTGTTAATACATTAATTCTTCGCATTCCTAACATATTTTTGTTATTACCTAAAGTACAGATTTCAAAAACATTACACCTTCCTTAATGCCTCAATCTGCTCTTCTTGTGATGATTCCAAATATATAGCTGTTGTCTGTATACTCTCATGCCGGGCCAATCTTCTTATGATTTCAATCGGTGTTTCAGCATTGGCTAAGTTCTTACAGAAGCTATGACGGAAACGGTGCGGAGTGATATTCTCCATGTTGGCGAGACGGGCGTATTTTGTCAGCATCTTTTGAATTCCCCGCTCGGATAAAAACGGTGAACGCTCGGATACAAATAATCGTGTGGATTCTTTATGTATATCCTTTTCTAGACTTTTTCGATACTTCAGCCATTTACGTAAATTTTTGGCGTGTTTTTGAACCAGTATTACAGTGGCAAACTTATTCCCTTTGCCTTCCCGAATGATCACTTGAACATCTTTATCTTTTGTTATAATGTCGTTTATTTCTAATGAAGAAACCTCATTTACCCGCAGTCCTGAATAAAGCATTAAATCGATAATGGCTAAATTTCGCAGCCGTTTGAATTCATTTGGCTCCAATTGTACATAACTAATGAAGCGGTCTTGTTCTTCTTTTGTCAGCCATTTTGTTTGATTTGCCCCATTAGCATAATCCAGTTTTTCGACTTTGATGCGTGTCATCGGGTTGTCCTTAATGATCCCGCTGGAAAGCAAAAAGGCAAAGAAGACTTTCAATGCAGCGATGTATTTATTAATGGTCGCCGGTTTCCGTTTGCACTGATGTTTTAAGTAGCTTATATATTCCTTAATATCGATTGGACGAGTTTCTTTTATTATATATTCTCCATCCCGCTGCTCTTTCCATGTTAAAAAATGAACGACCGTTGTCCGGTACGACGCAATGGTTTTTGGGTCTTTCGCTTCTTCATATAAATAGCGGACAAACGGAGTGACATAGTTCTGCATAACAAGCTCTCCTTCAAAAAAATTATGCGAACAATCTAATCCGTCGTTCTTGATAATTATGCGAACAAAAATAAAACCATTTTAAACTTGTTGTTCCTAGAATCGTATTTCTACGATCAATTATTATGTATAACTCAGGGGGAATCATCCCCCTGATCATTAACTTAGTAAAGAATCGACTTCGTGTTTATAACCATATTTTCGAAAGAAATCAATAAGTGCTGTTTCAATAATTTGACGTTGCGTAATATTTTTTTCATAACTATAATCTTCTAAAAGCTGATGAAGCAGATGACTCATTTGTACGGATTTTGTTTTCGCAATTCCCTTCACGAGATAACGCGGCACCTTATCTACAATAGGATCCTCCACTTTAATGTTCAATTTTTCGTATAATGTTTTAATGAGATAGATTATCTCTTGTTTTTCATTTCCATTCAATTGCTCTTTATTGTTATCGCCTGTCTTGGTTGTCTCCTTATCTGCTGAATCTTCGTCTATGATTACACCAGATTTACGAACATAGTTCCCTTCATTCACATTCCACTCATATCCTTTTTTCGTCATATAGTCCGCCAAGTCCTTATGGCTTTTAAATCCAAATTCGATTGCCACGGTCTTGGGATCTTTACCTTCATTGAATGCATTTATAATTCTTGATACTTTACCGGAGTGAACATTTTCATCTTTCATATGACTAATCCGAGTTTCTTTCGGCACATAATTCTTCTTTTCTCGATCCCATTTAAAATTTCTACGTCTCATATACATATCGAGCGTTCGATAGTCATTGTGTTTAAATTCCTTAGCTAATTCCTCTCTAGTTACACCTGCCGCTAAACTTCTTAAAATATAATTTACCCGTTCATCGTAAATCGGTTTTTGATCCTCTGGCATGCTCATGGCAAATTCCTCCCATAGTGTTTTATTTGTCTAAATTGGTGCATCTGTCTAAGAAGATGCACCTTGGATTTATAGTTTGTCCACCGCGGTTTGCAATTCGTTTTCATTGAGTTGAAGATACAGTGTTGTAGTTTTTAATGATTTATGGCCGAGCAATTTTGAAATGGCAAATACATCGACACCTTCACGCAGCAAATTGGTCGCAAAAGAGCGGCGTAGTGTATGGCAAGTCACGGTTTTATCCCACCCGAGTTTCTCCGTAGCCTTATGAAGGACAAGATTAATGTATCCCGCTGATAATCGTCCGGTTTTTGTAGTTGCCAGCACATAATCAGAATCTACATCCACACGAATATTATTTAGATAATCATCAAGATAAGGCTTTAAGGCCTTGGCAATCGGGACATATCGCTGCCTTCTTCCTTTTCCGTTAACGAGAAATCGGTTTCGTTCAAAGTCAATATCACTCATTTTTAACCCTTTTGCTTCGATCACCCGCATGCCAGAATACGACATCAAGGCAACCGCAAAGTGAATAATCGGGTGATCGATCGCGTCTAATAATTCCTCAATTTCCTCTTTTGTTAAGGCTACCTTTTTTTCCTCCATCACTTTTACTGGATCCACTTCCGCAGCTACATTTCGTTCCACCCACTGTTTTTTGACGGCATAATTAAAGAACGAGCGCAAGCTAAATAAATACCGATTGCGGCTTCGCGGAGCCAATTCCCGCTCATCAACAAGATAGTACATATACTCTTCCACATCTTCTACCGTAATATCTTCCACATAAACCAAACTATTGTAGCGGTCCGTGATAAATTGATTAAAGCACCGCAAGTCTTTCATATATCCCTTTACAGTCTCCGGACTCATCTCATGATAAATCATATATTTTTTAAAATGCTGCTGCCCTTCGGTAAACAGCATATTATTTCCTCCCTTCTACATGACTTTGAATCGGATTTTCAATGCATTTAATGCAAGATTTCTATTCTTCTCATCTAAATAATCCATGTCGTTTAAATCCAATTTTCCATTACCTGAATATAAATGAAGCGCAAGCCGCAGCATAAACTGTTCACTACGAGACCATACTTTTGCTTTTTTTAGTAATGCTTTTTGGTGAACAATCCCCTCTTCTAAGTCAACAAATTTACTTGTTAAACAAGTTTGCAATTTGTCATGATTGCTGAATAAATATAACAAAGCACCCCAGTTTGGATCTTTTGATTGATACATCATCAACACCCTCCCTTTACTTAGAGAACAAAGAAACGGAACTTTTTCCTTGTTCTCTCATTGATTAGTTCATTTTTATAAAAGCATGCATTCTCCCCTTGCCATTCTTTTTATATTTGTATTGAATGCCATTTGCTAATAAAACCGGTTCAATCCTTGTAATGGCAGACTTTAATTTGTTCGGCGGCACCCATTCGACAGATTCCGCATAAGTTAAAGGAACAGAACTCTTTAGACAATCCAAAATGTACGAGGCAGGTCCTTCTAGAACGCTCTTATTCTTCATGGTTTCGATAATCGAAAAGACCAGTACATCATGTTCGATTGCTTCTTCGGCGATTTCTTGGCGATTCTTCATAAAGACGGCTAGGAATTCCCCATCTTTAAACCCTAATGATGGTTCTGCTGCTGTAACCCATTTTGCGAAATCGGCCATTCGTGGTTTCTGTTTAATTTCTGTATTCGAATATCTTTTTAATGCCATCGAAACAGCATCGCACAAATAACCGAAAATGCTTCCCGAAAGCTGTTCAAATTCATCCCATATTTCTGACTTTGTCTTTCGGGTTTCTGGAAAAATGTTAGACAAGTATAAGACAATTGCCCTGTCGGCTAAATCCGGCCTTCTGGCTATATGTTCCATTCCATTAACAATAACGGGGCGAGTCGCTGTCATAACAGATTCTCCGCTGTTGGTATATAGCTTTCTTCGTGTAAATCCTCCTCCTGTCGAAAGTTTGCATAATACATCAGACATACGATTGCTAATTCCCGACAAATTATCAAATACCAACAACCAGTTTCTTTGAGCCATTATAAATAAGTCTTCTTCCGTTTTTGGTAAAGATCTTACAGGTGCAAACGCAGGATCAACAAGCGCTTTGGTCATTTCAGATAAAAGCGTTTTTCCTGCGCCGGATGTTCCCTCTAAAACCAAAATCGGAAAAGGGCCTTTTGGATTCAAACATCCAAAAATAAATGACAGCCACAGTTGAAATTGCTGATCAGTCATTTGAAAAATACTTCTTATCTTGCTTATATCTCCGTTTCTTTTTGGCACAGGCAATGGACGCATCGTATCCGTACGAATAAATTTCACCGGGGGATTTTGGATAATATTCCATCCCTCTTTTGAGATTTCAACAACTTCAGATGCCTCGTTTGTTAAATCAATATAAACTTTATCTTCATGATAAGCGATTCGAATAAAGACTTCTCGATAGTTATGATTCTCAAATTCTTCAATCGAAAGAATGGTATTAATGGTATCTTTCACGGCGCTTGACTTTGGGCTGTCTTGAAATAAGGAGTAGTATTGATTCACTAACCAGCGTGAAAACATTAAATCTTCCAATAGAATATTTTTCTGGATGCCATGAATGTTAATGGTAGCTGCCATTCCCAAATCACATTTAAAGAACTCTTCAGTCGTTGCATAAGCTAAATCGATCAATGCTTTGGTTTGTGTAATTTCCTTCTGTTCATACAAAGCTTTAATCTGTTCTTTTTTTGGCAATTCTTCGATGGATTTTACCGTTCCTACTCGATGTCGTTGCTGTTCAGACATAGAGGGTATCCCCCTTTAGCAATCGAACAGCTTCTTTAAAAGAAACATCATAAAGCTTTTGAACAGCTTGAAGGCCGTTTCCGGATCCACAGCCGGCAAAACAATGCCAACCACCGTTGTAAATATTAAAACCGAATGAATTATGCGCATCCTCATGGAATGGACATGTGGAACTTTTCCATTCGCCGTTTCCCCTAATATTGCTGACAAATCTCGAATAGAATTCCAGCCAATCCACGTCATTTAAAAGATTTTCTATACTTTTCAATTCTCTAGATTTGCGATATAATTGATTAGAAACATTTTGAGAAACACTTTTCTTATTTTTATATGTTTGTGCTATTTGTTTTTGGTTCATGACGAATTGAATAAACCATTTTGGAAGGTCGGCCTTTTCTATTTCACTTGGCGAAATGACCCATCGGTATTGATGACCGCTTGGGTGAATAGAAGGAGGGGCGACCACTTGTTTTTTATCGCTAAGAAAATCTACATCGTCCATCGGCTTGCATGAAGGCAATGGCACATAATTATAGTATAGATGCCATCCCCGATTCGATTTGCTTGTCCACGTTTTGGGCAAATCCCCCATTTCCTTCAATCGCATTAATGCCTCCTTTGAATCAATATCGATCACAACGACATTCGATACTTTGCCTGTCACAATTCCGATATTTTGTTTCTTGTAGGTTACCACTTTCCCGTCTTTTTCTTTTATTCCATTTACGATATCATTCTCTGTAAGAGGTTCATCGAGAAAACGATTTTGCCAACCTTTGATAATTGGCCTTTTTCCATCCAGCGGGATCGGAGTTAAACCAAATCGAAACAATTGCAATGCTTCTTGAATCGTATTCATTGTTACTCTCCTTTTCTCTTAGATTTTGCAATTTCGAATATCAGAGCATAGTATTTTTGCTTTTCCTGCTCGGAAAGCTCTTTACGCAAGTAGCGATATAATGTGGTTTCATGTACACCGATTTTTTCGGCTAATTCCCATGTACAGATCCCTTGTCTTTTTATAGCGTCTCTTATATCTTGATTAGGTAACATGTTTTCACCTCCTGTCCTGCTACTAGTACTAGCATAATATAGATTGGTTACTATTTCAATATTTTAAATCGCTATAAAATAGTAACCAAAGAAAAAAGGAGTGAGTTATTTGCCACGACAATCTAAAACACATAGTAACCATGCACTTTTAGTTAGACATAGGGGATATGAGTTGAAGGAAAATGTAATCTATCCTGTATCAGATGAAGTAGAATATTATGATCCTTTTTCTAAAATGGAAACGGGAGTATTAAAGGAGATTTTAGGAAAAGATTATGTAGAGGTTGATTTTGATGTACATACTTTATTCTTGAATTTAAATGCCAAGGATCCTGAACAAGTCTACCGGTTTGTTCAAAACTATGGACTTCTATATAATCCGCTTTTTATGGATGAGGAATTACAGAAGGATTTGATTCATCAGTATAGCTTAAAACAATTACGATATAGAATTGGCATCTTTTCAAACTTTTATAGCGAAGAAGAATTATTTTTAATTTCAAGCATCGTCAATAGAGGTATCTATCTGAAGGAATTCCAACAGGAAATTGCACGATTAAGAATGGTTGTTGAATTATATAGGGTAATCAAAGAACATGACATTTCCATTCTCACTGAAAATACACGATTTATGTTATTTTATGAATATAACCTTGGTCACTGGACTCTACAGCCAGTAAAAGATTTATTGCAACATCCTAAGTTAAAGAAAAAGCTAACGTCCATCCTATCACAAATAGAAAAGCTTCATACAAATAAAAAGGATTTTTCAAGACAACAGTTTGAATCGCTGCTCAACGATATTGACGAAATTTTTTCTGCCATCATTGATTTAAAACTGGAAGAAACGTTCATTGAAATGTGTATTGTTTATTTAGAAGCGATTATGGAAACCGGTTTAAAGGGGGTTTCCCCCAAAATATCATTTGACATAAATGGATCCATTGACCATACTTGGACATTTTCAAGTCTCTTAGCTGCGATTTATTTTATGGTTCATCAAGATTTTGTTGCCGGAAAGCGCTATAAACATTGCAAAAATCCAAACTGCCATCATATTTTTATTGCCAAAGCAAAAAATAACAACTATTGTTCGCCCCAATGCCAAACCCGCGCCAAAACGGCTCGCGAGCGGGCAAGAAAAAAGGCAAAAGCAATCCATTTATATGAACAAGGCCGATCCATTGAGGAAATTGCGAGGGAACTGAAAATAGAACCAGAACGGGTTCGCAGTTGGATCAACAAATACGAAGCGGATCGATGACGGTATATGACGGTTGGAGTGACGGTTGAGGATATGCACAAATGTTGATGGGACAAGGTTTATGACGGTTGTGACGATAGTGACGATATATTGTATTATAAAAATAAATAGTTATATCATTTAGTCAATACCATATACATATTAAACCAATATTTATATGAGTATTACGACCGTCACAACCGTCACATTCGTCACATCCTTGATATATCAAGGTTTCTCCGAATATTTAACCGTCACATCACCGTCATTTTTATCGTCTATTGCCAAAAAGGGCGCAGATGCTTTATGCCTAAAAAACATCCGTACCCTTTTCTTTAGCTCTTACCCTTTTGAATGATATTTGTCCAAAAACTCCCGTATAGCTAATGAATATAGATCGGAAATCCGCAATCGGGTTTTTGCGGCAAGTTCCTTCATCCCCTCCAGATATTCAGGTTGAATGGTAATGGTCGTTCTCACTCCCTTCCCGGTTAAATCTAACCGCATTAACGCTTGATGAATGTTGGCCTCTGCGGAAAACTTTACATTCTCTCGAGGACGTGAATGAAGATCTTTTGGTATGATCATTCGTTTCTTTGACACAATATCGGCATCTTTCGGCTCCTTATCAGGCTCACCGGAAAAATACCATTGTCCCTCTTGATTCATCCGATATCCCAGCTTTAACAATCTGGAACGCAAGGTGGTCTCCGAAAGTCCCAATTCCTTACTCAATTCATACACATTGGCACCCGTTTCATTTAAATAACGTACAATTTCTCCTGCCGTCTTCATCGAAACATCTCCTTTATTCATGAAAGCATCAATGAATCATCAAACGTCTTTTTGACTGCATAAGCAATATACTCGAAAACTTCCTGTATTCGAAGACTTGATGAACATTTTAATAAAAGTACACACGATCGACTAAGCGGGACACTTTTGTTTTGCACCGGTCTTCTGGATGTCGGGAAAGGTTGAGGTGATTAGCATGTTTTGGTGGATAGATAGAGGAAGACACCGAATTTTATCAAGCTATTCGAATATGGGTGGACACCTGCTACACTATTTCAAACGCCATCGCTTGCACTCACCTAAGCAGTCACTTGATGATTTCGATGATGAGGCGATCACCGGCTGATTCACTGAGCCATTTTTTAGGTGACAAACAGCATCCGGCCAAACGACAAGCGGTTTTCGCGCCACTGCCGGCGTGATGGCAAAGAGCCTTTTGACAACCCGAACTTCATTACTCAACATCAACTTTCAAAGGAGGATAAAGATGAGCATCATTAGCGAATACCAGCTGACCCATTGTTCGATGAAACTACTAGCGTATCTTTTTTATTATCGCGGCATGACCGCTTTACAATTGTCCCAAATATACTATGAATCCGAAAAGCCATTTCCCACGCAGAAATCAAGCGTCCACAACTATCTAAGCAAATTGAAGAAACAAAACTTAGTCGCTTCCAAGAAACTAGAAGACAGTGTTCGGCCGGGTTCCATTTATTATTTAACAACGAAAGGATTTGAGGCGGTTAAAGAAATGCTGAATATCGATGTTGGAGCAACAGAGAACGGATTTATCTTGTTAAACGAAAAGAACGGCATTCCGACACAATCCGATTTACCGTATAGCCTGTATCAGCCGCCGAAGCAGCAAATCAGTCATCATTTACTATTGATCGACTTTTTCATTCGTTTACGTATCCATTTCTCTGAAGAAGAATCTGTCGATCACCGGCTTTCCATGTATTGCTCAACCCCCTATACGTACAACAACATGGATGGCAAAATCAGACCAGATGCAGAAATCATATTGCCAAACGGGGACGCCTATTGGATCGAAGTGGATCGATCAACGGAAAGCCACTCCCAATTGCTCGCGAAATTTCAAAACTACAAAAACTTCTTATCCTATTTGGAGGAAAACAACTTGCCCATTCCATTTAAGGGAATCCTCTTTCTTACCGATGAGAAGCAGCAATTATACGGGATGAAGCGGCGATGGACGAATATCGTATCTGCCTATTTAAAGAGTATGGATCCCGATCAAGCAGCAGATATTCGCCTGCTCATGACACCGCTCAATAGGGTGGAAGAAACCCTGCGTTTTGAAATGAAGCGTATGAAATTAAATGAAGCAGCTAAGCAACTGCTTCATGAAAAACTTCATCAACGGGGTTATCATCATATTCTTCCATTCATTAGAAAGTCAGATCAATCATTATTTTATGCCATTGCCATGAATAAAAAATCATACAAAATCGTTTTCGTTCATGTGGGCAATGCGTATGACTCATCCTTGTACACCAACTTTCATCAATTCATTCAAAGACTCATGAAGATTCATCAAAGGGATGAAGTGAAACAACTGCAGCCAGAGGGATTTGAACAAATCGTATTTCATCCGAATCGAACTCCGTATATCATACCTGCTCTGCAAGGTGATCATGACTTAAAGGACATAGAGGAAGAGTTGGAGATGCTGAGTGAAGATATAACATTTATCCAGTTAGACACGGAGGATGTGTAGGACATATCATCCAAAACATCGATACAATAATGGGTTACGATAAATCGTAACGATGATCGCGGCAATAATAATCAGGTTTAAGAAAAAATCCTTTAAGATGGATCATGATGAGGTTACGATTGCTCGTAACCATCGAAGGAAACGAAAAAAGATGGCTTCTGAACCATTCAGAAACCATCTTTCCTTTTCTTTTTCGCTCTAAGACAATTTATGAATCATTGCCATTCTCCCTTTTGGAAACACGACCTGATGATTCTCATCAAACGTCAATGGTTCGTTTGCTTGAAAAATAAAGAATGCCTCTCCTTTTTGCATGGTTTCTTTAAAATCTTTATAACGCACTTCAAAGATAGCATTTGCTTCATCCAAAGATAATGCATCAATGACCGCAAATTCTTCATCCTTCTCCTTGATTCTTCGTACGACATAATAACGATTCATGAGTATCCCTCCATTAAGAATGTTGATAAATAAAAACATCGGCAAGAATGCCAACGACTGTTTTCGTCAAACATCCCTACCGATGATTTTTAACCCATTCTTCGGACCCAAAAGGCCATTGTTTATTCAATTGTTGAAGCAAAAGTAAATAAAAAGAATCGTACACTATTATTCTAACGGATGCTTTTTCTGGTTTTAACCCAATCTGCATATATTCCAATGCAAAAGAGCGCAGTCATTCTTTATTTGTTACAATAGATAAAAAAAGCATTGTATTGAAATGGGATTGACTTTTGTGCAACAGGGATCAACGGAACAATCAAGAGAACGATGGACACAAGCAGCATCCTTCCCCGCTCCCACCCCCTTATCATTGAGCAAGAAAACAAGCATATTTTCCATTCGTCCATTGACTCGACCATGCCAGCGGGAGACAGGGGATTGCCGCTTCAAGAGACAAATCGAACCGAATCCATATAAGAAGGGCGTGAAAAAACATGGATGATAACAAAGAATACTGTCCGTTTTGCGGGGCTGATTTGCAAGGACCGCCGATCCCGAAAGAAATCCAGCATCATTACGGCGCTACTCATGGATCCAGAAAAATCGGCATTTACAGTCGGGAAGAAGATCGTGTCATTAAATGGCAATGTCCGGATTGCGGAAAGGAATGGGAGCGGGAGTAGTGAAGGAGAAGTTCGTAAAGCTTCTCCTTTTTATTTTTTAAAAATAGAAAAAAAGAAAAACCCCTGTAGTGTTTATAGCAAACGATTAATGGTTCTTACGTTCTTTTGGTGAAAAATCGAGGTAATTGAGAACACAGAGCTAATATAAATAAAAATAAAAAACATCGGTTTGAATGAATACTTTTTCATAACCATTCAACCGATGGATTTTTAACCATGCCATAGCGGCCCAAAAGACCTCATTTTTCTTTTCAACAAATAATAAGTACAAAATAGCAATCTTTTAAATATTGTACCTCTCACCCTCCGCTATTCTAACCGAATTTTTTCGATAAAAAGGCTATCTCTTATGTATTTACTTTTGTTCTTCCATACCTTTAAGAATTAGCTGCTTAATTTCGTCCAGCAACACATCAGAGTAAAGACCCTTAATTTCCTCTAGCCGCTTCGTTTTCTCGTTCCAAATAGCAAACGAGTCAAAAAACCATTCTCCCTTGGATAATAGCGGTCTTTTTAAACGAATACGAGAATCATATACGAAGGGGAAGGAATGAAAGGAAGCCCTTACTTCCATGAATTGATACAGTTTCTTCATTACCACATCCTTCTTAATAAAAACTCGTTCCAACTCCACTCCATCGATCATGTGAGATTCACCCGCTTTATGGTTTATTCGTTTCACCGCTTTCTCTGTTCTCGTCATATAGTGTTTGCTGCTTCGAAGAAATCATCGACTTTTTCTGTTTCGACACTAAATTCAGACAACAATTCCGCTATCTCTTTTACTCAATACAGAGAATGCTTTCTGTCCCCCTTCCTTGACCCGCCCCCCTCTTTTCCAATTATTCACTATAAAGTCTAGAAAATCCTCCTACTGAATATCCTATAAATAGAAAAAAATTAAGCAAGATCTTTAGCATCATCAGCGGATTCGTTATTGTCGTAGCCATATTCTGTTTAGAATACTCTCACTACAAATATAGATACAAAACTTTTCATTTTAGTTAGAGCATGTATCTAATACAATTATTTAAAAATGAAAATGATTAAGAATTAGACTTGGCAAATCACTTCGCGCGATGATCGCTACTATCAATTTGCCGGATGAGATGATTAAATAATTATAGATGTGGCAAAAACACAATAAAACCAACCAAGCGATCCGGCAGCATTAATAAAATTAAGAGTATAGAGGTGTATTCAAATGGATGTTTTACTAAGAATTAATGCCCAAACCAAGCAATGCATCGGAGACTTCAATAACCTTATAAAAAAACAAGAGCATTTAATGGAACAATTAAATCAGTTAATAAAAGAAAAAGAAGAACACACGATACCTCTAGTACCCACCATTCAAAAATTAATCGAACACGGTCTAAGCCGAGATGAAATTCTAGATATAACGAATATTTCATCAGAAGAATTTGATCGCATTGTTTCTAAAGATAGACGCTGCCAACTACCGTATATTTATTTAAACGATGAGGAATCGAAAGAATTTAAGAAACTGCTTGAAGATATTCATCAATCAAAAGATATATATGAACTAATCGATGAAGAAAAAGAAAGAGAAAGGATCAAGTTCATCCATGGCGTCTTGCTCCGATATCAGAAGGAGATGGATCTATTATCCCCACAAGAAAACGAAGATAGCGGCGAAAAGATAATGAAATACTTGGAAAGAGCGGTTAAAAACGAACAGGCTAAAAGTGCTTATTCTTCAATGGTCCGTATCTTTGGAAACGAAATAAAACGGAAAAGAGAAGAGGTTTTGATTAAAATCTCAGATGACTAGATATCATCCATTTCAGGGTAAAGCCATTGTCGCTTTGCCTTTTTTCTTTTTAATCAAAGAAAAGGAAGAAAAAAGAAAAGCCCCGCAGAGATTTCTCTCCGCGAGACCTTTCATCATTATTCGGACCGTCTCAGACAGTGATGGATACCCAACCTACAAAATTATGCATCTTGAGGTTCGATTTTAACAGTAACCTCTTTAGTAGCTTCTTTACCATCTTTAGTAAAGCTTAATACGATTACAGCTGTATTATCAGTAGCATCATTAGCAGCTTGTTTAGCTAATTTTAGAACTCCATCAGTAAGAGTTAAATACTTACCTTTATCTTCTTTAATTGATTTAACAGCAACAGTTACACCATCGTTTTTTATTTGATCTTTTTTCAATTTTTGTACAACTGCAGTAATATTTTCATCAGCTTTGGTAGTTTTAGGAATTGTCACTTCAGATTCATATTTAGCAGCTTCATCATCAACTACTTTTTGTGCAGCAGCTTGAGCTGATGAATAAGCTGATGTAGCTGTTACTTTAACTGGTCCTGCAGTTAAAGAATCTGCAGATACAACCACATTAAATACTGAGTTTGCAGGGATTTCAGTTACTGCTGCAGATGCAGTACCGTTTCTATCAAATTTTAAGTCTCCATCAACTTTAGTGAAAGTCAATGTGGTTACGATAGGAGTACCATCAGGAAATTGATCATCAGAACCATCTAATTCAACACGTACACCATATTGGTCAGTTGCAACTACATCTGTTTTTGCAACCAATTGGACAAAGTTGAATGGTGATTTTGCAGTAGCTGCATCATAAGTGATACTTGTTAAAGCATCAACTTGTTTACCAGCATTTAAGTCAGCTAATTTACCATTTTCTACGATTTCTAACTTAGTAACTTTTGGAGCTACTTTGGAAATCGTAACATCTTGGGTTAATTTCTCACCAGTTGCGTTAATTGTTACAGTTAAAGGAAGTTTAATTTCTGTTTCATCTTTTCCGTATGTGAATTTTTTATCAACATCGATTGTTCCATCAGCAACATCAGTATTAAATGTAGCATTTGTAGACGAAACAGTGTAGTCAACCCCATGTGTTAGCTTTACTTTGCTTCCATCATCAAGCACACCATATACTTCAACTGCTTTATCATATGCATCATTATCAGTTTTACCAGCAGCTACTTCATCATACACAGTGCCGACAGATTTCACTTCATATGATTTATACTCTGTGCCATCTGTTACACGGAAGGTAACTGATTTTTCACTGCCTGTAAGTACCTCATCTTTAACTTCATCTTTGATTGAAATTGTAACTTTTTCTGTACCTTTAGCAATTGGAACAATTTTGTTCCCATCTATAATGTTAACTGCACCAGCATTACCTTCCGGCTTTTCATCTTTGATTACTAAAGAGTATTTAGGGGTTTGACCAGTAAAGTATTTTGCTTTTTGGGCGGCTGACATTTCGCGCTCATATTGGTCAATAATCTTCACATTATCTACAGAAAGTGTTTGAGCAGGTGAACCTGTAAGAACTGTTGTCTTAATGTCAGATGTTACACCTTCAACCCGCACAGGTTTTGCTTCTGCTTTAACTTGAATGTTTGCAATAGTAGATTTTCCAGTAGAAGATACTGCTACTAAAGAAATGTATCCTTCTTTAACATTTTCAGCAGGAACTTCTACGCCAATTTTTCCATCTACTTTTTTAACAACTGCATTTGTAAGACCAGATACTTTAATACCTCTTGTTGCATCGTTTAGAACTTTTTCATCTGTAACAAGATTACCTTCTTTATCAAGAACTTGGATTGGCACAAATAGTTTTTCATTAGCTACAACTAAATCTGGAACTTCAAAAGTTACTGTATCAGTACGTTGACTTTCTGCTACTTTCACTTTAAATGTAGCATTTTTACCGCTCGCAGTAGAGATCAGCATAACAGTCGTTTCGCCGGCTGTAACTGGACCATTTAGTCTCAATGCTGTTACATCTTTTCCATTTACTTTAATTGTTTCAAAATCAGTTGCTACCTTAACAATTAAAGGATTCGTGTTATTAATCAGTACAGCATTGGAAGCATCAAGAGCAGCTTCATCTACTACATTACCATATTGATCTTTACCTTCTACCAATAAGTAGAATGCATCTTTAGAAAGATCAGTTGTTTCAGTTAGAGCCTTACCATCTTTGTTGTAAAGACCAGTAATAGCAATTTCAGAAACTTGTGCTTTTGGTGATACTTTTACCGTTGCTGAAGCTGATTTTCCACTAGCAGCATGCACAAGTGTTAAAACAATTGAATCTCCTTCTTTAACACCATCTTTAACAGGTATAGTAACTACACCTTTTGAAGGATTTGCATTGCCGTTAACTACTGTACCAGCTGCATTTGCTGTTAACGCAGTTGTAGCTGTGATATCTTCACCGTATTGGTTCTCTACTTTATAACCAACGGTAACATTTTTACCATTTTTATTCAAAACTGCATTTTCACTTAGAATTTTTACAGTTTCAACTCTTTCATTTTCAACAGTTGTAGTAGCTGTTAAAACCTGATCAGTTAAGCCAGTAACGTTCACAGTGTACTCGCCAGCTGTTAATTTTCCTGTTAGTTCAATAACGGCTGCAGTTTTTTCATTATTAAATGTGATGGTTTCAGTATTAACTTTTACAGAACCTTTTTTCACTTCAAAGGTAGCTTTTGTTGTGTCAACAGCTTTGTTGAATTTAACTTCTAACTTTTTAGCGCCAATCGCACTTACCGACACAACTTCCGGATCAACATCAACATTCAAGTTTGCCGCGCGATATACAAAGCGCGCAAAGTCACCGCGCGTGATGTTTTCGTACGCGCCGAAGCTCGTTTCCGTTTTGCCGCTCGTTACGCCGTTGTCGTAGAGCGCTTTAACGAACGGAGCCCACGTTGCGTTGACGTCCGTGAACGGAAGCGCGTTGTCGTTTTGTTTTTCTAATTTATAAGCGTTGGCAATGATTTTCGCCATTTCGACACGAGTCAGGTTGTCGTAGGCACCAAATTTGCCCTCGCTTTTCCCATTCAAGATGCCCGCTTCAACCAACGCGTTGACGTATTTCGCACGGTCTTTCGGTACATCCGTGAAACCAGCGTCTTTTGCGTTGTCTACATCAAGTTTCAATACTTTCGCCAAGATCACCGCTGCATCCAAGCGAGTGATTTGTTCGTAAACGCCGAATTGCGTTTCTGTTTTACCGTTTGTTGCACCTGTCGATACTAAGAAATCGACCGCATCTTTATATTGCGGCGCCACATCGGTAAATCCTGCGGCTAACGATGCGACAGGAGCTACCGCAGATGCAACCATGGCTGCTGTTGCTGTCGTTGCAGCAAACTTGCGATAGGACTTAGGTTGATAAGCCATGAATGATTTCCTCCCCGTTTTGCATATATATTTTATTTTTATAGTGAATCGAAGGCATTGGGGTTGATTGGCATGCCAATGCCGTTCGATCGGCTAACGAGATTAGGAGTGCAGCTAGATGTGGCCATTAGCCAGCGAACATCTACCCACATGAGTATGTATGTCGGTGCAGTGGAAATGATTCCACCATATGGCTCGTAACCGCAAAAAATCCCAAACTCAACTACTATTCTATCAAAACCATGAGATTTTTCAACTGTTTTTTACAAATTTCTCGTGATGTTAGGCATTTAGGAAATATATGTCTCATAAGTTCCATTATACAATAAATCAAAAAATTGTAAATTGTTTTTTGCAAAAAAAAAATACGCAGGCGCTATGCCTGCGTTTGGGACGATCGGGCGTTGGCCTGATGGACGAACGCCATCGCCAAGCCCGAGATGAGCCAAAAGATCGTGTTCAGCTGCGGGATGAAAATTAAGTTGTTCGATAGATTTTGCACCATGAAGGTGGCGCTGCCGGCGATTAGGGCGACGATGATCAGTTTGCTTAGGCGGTCGGATGACGCCAAGTAAAGGCGGAGCAAGTACACATAATACACCACATAGATGGCCACGAAGGCGAAAAGACCGAGGAAGCCCGTTTCCGCCCCGACTTTTAAATACGAGTTATGGACGGAATATTGATCGTGGCCGATATAAAGCTCCGGGTATTTCGTCACGTACTCTTTGTAGCGGACTAAATAGTTGCCGATGCCGACGCCGATCACCGGATTTTCTTTCATCATCACCCAGCCCGTTTTCCATAGGGTGACGCGGGAAACGACGGCGCGGTTGGTCGTCGCTTCGTCTTGGGCTGCTTCTTCATCATCAGGCTCTTCATCCAAAAATCCGCCGTCTTCATTGCCGTTGTCGCCGGCGAAATGGCCGGCCAGGCCGCCTGGCAAATGGCGGCTAATGATTTTTTCCATCGCATAGACGGCCGAATACGTGCGGGACTGCACGTCAGGCATAAAGTAAACAACCGTCAGCAACACCGCAAACGACACGAGAATATGCGGGCGAATGGCGTTTTTCACAAACGTCTTCGGCATGAGCAGGACGACGAGCGCCACCCCTCCGAGCATGGCGACCCAAGCGGCGCGCGTGTATGTGAGCACGAGGTTAATGACGTAAATGGCGTACACGGCGAACATGAGCAATTGCGCTTTTCTCTCGCGAAAATAGACAACGGCAAACAATAGCAGCGCCGGAATGACGAGGTTGAGAAACGACGCGTAATAGTTCGGGTTGACGAGCGTCGAGTCGACGCGCCCTTTCGCTTCTTTTAGCGCATACAGCCCCGCCGTGTTTAACGAGATGCCGAACATGTATTGGATGACGCCATACACACCGACCAGCAAGGCGGAAAGGCCAAACGCCTGGGCAAAGCGCACGTATTGCTGGCGGGTGAACTGAACTTTGACGACAATGAAAAACAAGACGACATACGAAAGGTAGCGGGCCAGCTCCATGATGGCCGGAGCGAGGCTGGCGGCCTTCACTAACGAGACGGCCGCGATGATGAAAAAGGCGGCAAACGCCACGGCGATCGGTTTGAGCGGAAAATCGTTCAGTTTGACTCGTTGTTGCCGATAGTCGACCGCTGCCGCCAAGGCGATGAGCGGGATCATCACGACTTCCGCTGACAGCGGCAGCGGGCCGATATACGTTTTGAAGGAAACGAGCGGGATAAGAAAAAGCGCCAATAAAACGGCGTAATACGTAAACGGTTGTCTGACTCGCATCGTTTAAACTCCTTTTTCCCTAGTTCGGTGGATGGCCAAGACGCGCTCATACGTGGCCATCGTTTCTTCATATAAGCGCTGCAATGAAAAATGGGCGGAAGCGTGTTCGTACAGCCGCTGCCCCATCGTTTTCAGCTCGCTTTTCCGGTTGTACGCTTCCCGGATGGCCTCGGCTAAAGCGGCGCGGTCGCCGACCGGAACGATCCAGCCCATGTCATCCGAGGCGACCAATTGCCTCACCCCGCCGACATCGGTGGAAATGACGGGCAGGCGTTCATTGGCCGCTTCAAGCAGCGCGAGCGGGAAGCTTTCGCTATAGGAAGCCATTAAGGCGACATCGGACAGCGCGTAAATATCCGCGACATCGCTTCGAAACCCGAGAAACTGTACTTGACGCCCGATGCCGCTTTGCGCCGCTTTTTCACGCAGTTCGGCCGCAAGCGGCCCGTCTCCGACAACGAGCAGCTTCACGTTCGGATCGGAAAGCGAGGCGAGGGCGTCAAAAACGAGGGCATGGCCTTTAATCGGGTGAAGGCGGGCGACCATGGCGATCACCAAATCCTCTTCCCGAAGCCCGAGATCAACGCGCTGCAAAATGTGCGGACGGGGGACATCATCGAAGTCGATGCCGTTATAAACCGTTTGAATCCGTTCAGCGGCGATGCCGAGATCGATGAGGCTTTCTTTAAACCGCTCCGAGACCGCGAAAAAATAGTCGACTTTGCGAAGCGCCCATAAGTTGAGGCGGGTGAACCATTTTCCTTTCAATCCTGATTTCATAAAGTCAAGGCGCGGATCGCTATGGATGGTCGTCATCCACGGGATGGCGATCTTTCGTTTGATGAGCGCGCCGTACAAATTGGCGCGCGGCCCGTGCGTATGCAAGATGTCGTAGCGCTCGCGGCGAATGAGCGCGGTAAGCTTTGATAACACGGACAAGTCGTAGCGGGACGACTGAGAAAGGAGGCGCACATCAACCCCGAGCTGGCGCGCCTCTTCGGCGAGCGGCCCGTCTTGGAAGACGACGAGCGCCGCGACGCCCGGTGCAAATTTGGACAGGAGGGTAACGACATGTTTGCGCGACCCTCCCGTCTCCCCGCCGCTAATGACGTGCAACACTTTCACCGCAATCTCTCCTTGGCGGCCGGCCGGTCGTCGGCCGCGCGTTTTTCGGTGAGCACTTTCCATAAAAATTTTGGCAAGGCAAGCTGCCGTTTGAACCGTTTCGGATCGGTGACGAGCCGGTAAAACCATTCAAGGCCGAGGCGGCGGAACGGTTTTGGCGCCCGCTTCACATGCCCGGCGAACACATCGAAGCTCCCGCCGACGCCTTGAAATACTTTGACGTTCAACGCATCCATATACGCCCGGATCCATAATTCTTGTCTTGGGCTTCCAAGGGCGACAAACAGCAAGTCGGCGTTCGCTTCATTAATTTTCCGGACGATCGCCTCGTCATCGTTCACATAGCCGTTGACATAGCCGGCGATGCAAAGGCCGGGATATTTCGCTTCCAAGTTTTCTTTTGCTTTTTTGACGACTTCTTCTTTCGCCCCATACAAAAAGACGCGGTATCCTTTTTCCGCCGCGCGGGCGATGAGCCGTTCCATCAAGTCGATGCCCGTCACCCTTGAAGTGATGCGCCCGCCTTTTAATTTCGAGGCCAGCACGACGCCGATGCCGTCAGGGATTTGGTATGTCGCCGAGTTAATTAGCTGTTTCAGCTCGGCGTTTTTACTGGCGGCGATCAGTTTTTCCGGATTGACGGCAATGATCGTCGATCGCTGCCCGGATGCCATCCGTTTTTCGATATCGGCGAGAATATCGTCATAAGTCAAAGTTGATACATAGACGCCTAAATATTTTTCTTTCTCCATTGCCGATCATACTCTCTCCGACGGTAATTCTTGAATGGCGCGAACGACCGATAAATGGCCGATTTTATAAACGGTGACTCGCTCGTCATCGAGATGAATGCAATTTTTTGTATCGAAGATGACTTTTGTTTTCATCGGCGCCAACTCATCGGCGGTCAGCGCCTTGAATTCGTTATGGTCGGCCAAGACGACGATGAGATGCGCCCCATCAAGCGCCTCTTCCTTCGTGGCGAGCGGGAACGGCACTTGCGATGGCTTGACGTGCGGGTCATACGCACGGACGTCAAACCGCTTGTTCCGCCGAAGCTCTTCATATATTCCAATGGCCGGGCTCTCGCGCACATCGTCCGTATTGCCTTTATACGTTAAGCCGAACACCGCGATGGCCGGCGCCTCGAGTTCGGCGGTCATGCGCTCGATTTGTTCGACGACAAAGTGCGGCATCGAGTTGTTAATGCGCCGCGCCGTTTGGATGAGCTGCGATTCTTCTTTCGCCTTTTCGACGATAAAGTACGGGTCCACCGCCAAACAATGCCCGCCGACACCAGGGCCCGGCAGGTGAATGTTGACGCGCGGATGCTTATTGGCGAGCTCGATGACTTGATGAGCGTTGACGCCGATGCGCTGCGCGATTTTCACCAGTTCATTCGCTAAAGCGATGTTGACATCGCGGAACGTATTTTCCATCAGTTTCGCCATTTCGGCCGTGACCGCTTCCGTTTCAATGACTTCGCCTTTTACGATCGTGCGGTATACATCGGCTGCCTTTTTGGCCGCCTCTTTCGTGACGCCGCCGACAATTCTTGTGTTTTCGATCAGTTCGGTTAAAATGCGGCCCGGCAAGACGCGCTCCGGACAATGAGCTAAATACACGTCATGTTCCGGGTCGAAGCCGTATTCGCGAATGATCGGGGCGACGACATCATCCATCGTGCGCGGCGGAATCGTCGATTCGACAATCACGACGTTTCCTTTTCGCAAATATGGCGCTACCGATTTCGTCGCTTCGATGACATAATCCACATTGGCCGTATAATCGTCATGAATCGGTGTCGGGACGGCGATAATGAACACATCCGCCTCTTCCGGGGCGAGCTGCGCCCGAAATTTCCCTTCTTTGACGACTTTGTTGACGAGTTCGGCTAAGCCTGTTTCTTCAATATGAATGTCCCCGCTGTTGATCGTCGCGACGACAGTTTCGTTAATGTCCACGCCGACGACGTCAAACCCGGCGGCGGCAAATATCGCTGACGTCGGAAGTCCGATATAGCCTAGCCCTACGACACATACTTTTTCCATCGTGACAACCTCTCTTTGTTTTGAACTAGACTTTCCTTGTTTTCGCGCTTCTTCGACCAATCACGTTATAGTATAACAAAATGCGACTTATTTTGCATCATTGAATCTATAATAGGCAAATGCTACAATTAAGGTTGATTTTTATGGAACGACGTTCATTTAGAGGAGGAGCTATGTCGTTGAAAATTGTAATCTCTGGTTTTTATGGGCTTGGCAATACGGGAGATGAGGCGATTTTAGAGGCGATTATCGACAATCTTCGAGCCGAATTGCCGAACCCGGATATTACTGTGTTTTCCCTGTCTCCCGAACAAACAGCGAAAGCGCATGGGGTGAAAAGCGTATACCGTGGATGGCGCCATGATAATAAAGGAAAAATTCGGGCGCTGCGCGAAGCCGATTTATTAATCAGCGGCGGTGGAGGGCTGCTTCAAGATACGTATCCAACACGCTTTTTGTTCGGTCCGCTTCCTTATTATTTATTAATTGTGTTTTTAGCGAAGTTGTGCGGGACGAAAGTCATGTTTTTCTCGCAAGGGATCGGACCGGTCAACACGACGTGGGGAAAGATTTTAATGAAAGTGTTTGCCAATATGGCTGATTTTATTACTGTCCGCGATGCGTATTCGAAACAGTTGCTTCACGAGCTAGGCGTGACAAGACCAGAGACGGTCGTCACCGCTGATATTGTCTTTGCTTTTCATCATAAGGAAGATAATGCTTGCCTTGAAAGCCTTCCGCTTCGTGGCGATGAACAGCTCGTCGCCGTATCGGTGCGTCCGTGGCTTGATCAACGCGACTATTATGGAAAAATCGCCCGCGCGCTCGATCAGTTGATCGAACTCGAGGGCATTACGCCGGTCTTCGTGCCGATGGAAGGACATCATGATGTGCGTGCATCTGAGCGAGTCGTCGAACAAATGAATCATCGGTCCGCTTGTCATATTCTCGGCCCAGATTTTACACCGAACCAATATTTACATTTTATTAGCCGTTGCCGTTTGACGATCGGCATGCGTTTGCATTCGCTCATTTTTTCGGCCTTGACTGGCGTCCCGCATATCGGTCTCAGTTATGACCCGAAAGTGGAGAGTTTGCTGAAGCGGTCCGGCATGTGGGACTATTCGTTCCGTCTGGAGGAGATCGACGTTGATCGGCTCGTGAACAACGCCCGGTATATGCTCGCTGAGCGTGAAGCCGTCAGTGCGGTTGTTCAAAACAACGCCAAGCAAATGCGTCAGGAGGCCATGGAAAACATTCGGCTGTTGAAAGAAAAATTTTTCCCGCAAGGAGAAGATCGCCGATGAATATTTTGCTAGCAACTGTCTTTGACTATCCGCATGCCGGAGGGTTATCCACCCATGTAACCACATTGAAAGCTGGGCTTGAGGCACGGGGGCATCGTGTAGACATCGTTTCATTCAGCGATGTTCCCCCAGCCAAGCAAATGGTGCTGGCTAAGGGACCAAGCTTTTTGCTGAATAAAGTGTCAAAAGGAACGGGCATTATTTGGAGCCATGCAGTGAGACAGCGGCTTCTTTCCCGTCTCATCGCCGACAAAGCCGCTAACGAGCGATATGATGTGATCAATGCCCAAGAAGTGTTTGCGACGTTGGCTGCACTGCCATCTGGCATCCCGACGGTGACGACCGTGCACGGCTACATGACGTACGAAGCCATCAGCCGAGGTGCAGTGGTGGAGGGAAGCGAACAGGCGCAGCACTTATTGGAGAAAGAAATCGAGGCGTATACGAAAACGCGGAAAATTATTACCGTTGACCAACGCATTAAAAAGTATGTGCGGGAAAAAGCCGGAGTGGAAGCGACCGCCATTCGCAACTTTATCGATGTGGATCGATTCAAACCAGAGAAATCGAATCGACTCGCCTACCGGAAAAAACACGGGTTGCCTGAAAACGCGGCTGTCATTTTTGTGCCAAGACGGCTGACGAAAAAAAACGGGGTCATTTATCCAGCGATTGCCTTGCCACACGTATTGGAAAAATACCCAAACGCCATGCTCATTTATGCCGGAATGGGCGAAGCGTACGAGGAGCTGAAGTCGCTCATCGAACAGCAAGGGCTGAGCGAAAAGGCGAAGTTGCTTGGCGCTATTCCGCATGAGACGATGACCGAGTATTATGCCCTCTCGGACATTGTACTTGTTCCAAGCGTCCACTCCGCCGGAGTGGAAGAGGCGACATCCATTTCTGCCTTAGAAGCCATGGGATCAGGGTCGCCGCTCATCGCTTCAGCGGTCGGGGGCTTGAAAGAGATCGTCAGCCACCGGCAAGACGGCCTACTCGTCGAGGAAAAAAATGTGGATGAACTCGCTCAAGCCATCATCGAACTACTCGATCATCCGGAGTTTGGACAACAACTGGCACAAGCAGCGAGACGGAAAATCGAAGACGAATATTCCCACTTATCAGCAGCGAAAAAGTACGAAGACATTTATCGAGCCGCGCTGGCGCCATAACATCACGGCCGTCTCTTTGTCATCAGGGACGGCCTTTTTCAATTTTGAATGAAGGAAGTGACACGCATGCCCTCATTAAAACGGACGGCGATTTGGATCACGCTGCTCGCCCTCGTCGTTAAAGTAGCTGGTTTTTTGCGAGAAAGCATTATTGCTAAGGAGTTCGGCGCCAATGAATATACGGATGGCTACTTATTGGCGTTTTCGTTTATTACGCTCGTGTTAGCTGTCATTTCAGTCGGATTCAATAACGTCTTTCTCCCGTTGTACGTTCAAGCGAAACAAAACAATCCTAAAGCAGCGGAGCGAAACGCGAATGGTATTATGAACGCCACTGTCGCCATTTTTTTGCTCGTTGCCGTTCTCGGTTATTTACTGGCTCCCTCCTTCGTCCCAGCCATTTTTGGACGAATGGCAGCTGTTACTGAATCGGTGGCGATCCACATCACGCAAATTTTCTTTTTGTTTATGGGCGCCATTGCCTTAAACGGTATTTTAGATTCATATTTGCAAGGGCGGCGCATCTTTGTTCCATCGCAAATTTCGAAGCTGTTAGCTACTCTGATGGGCGCAGTGTTTGCTCTGTTGTTTTCCGATGTGTGGGGCATTTACAGCCTTGCTTACGGGTTTGTCTTTGGAATTATGTTAGGCATTGTCCTAATGTTTGTTTATTTGTATCGGAGCGGTTACCGATGGACGCCGACGTTGTCCATCGATCCCGACTTTCGACAGACGTTTTTGCGCCTGCTCGTCCCTTCGCTATTGAATGCATTCGTCGGGCAAATGAACATGTTCATTGATAAAATCTTCGCCTCGGGTACAATCGAAGGAGCAGTCACGTATTTGAATAATGCCTCGCTGCTCGTCAGCATCCCGCATACGATTTACGGCACGACCGTCGCGGCGATTTTGTTCACATTGCTTTCCGAACAAGTGGACAAGCCGCGCCAATTCCAACAAACGTTTTTCACCGGCATGGAGCTCTCTCTCATCACGTTAATGCCGGTAGCGGCCGGGCTGTGGGTGATCGGTGATGCTGCGATTGCGATCGTCTATGAACGCGGCCAGTTCACGGAAACGGACACACACCGCACCTATGTCGCCCTGCTTTTTTACTTGCCGCTCATCGTCACTCAAGGGCTGCAATATATTGTCGCCAAGTCGATGTATGCGAAAGGGAAAACAGCGGTCGTACTGCGGATTAGTGTCACAACAATTGTGTTAAATATCATCCTTAACTATGCCCTGGTTCAATCGTTCGGTTATGCTGGAATTGCGCTGTCAAGCTCGCTCGTTTCTCTCTACTACGTCACCGCTTGCTCAATCGCCGTCTATAAAGAGTTTGAACGCGGGGAAGCGAAAAAATTGATATCCTTGTTGATCCGCGTCGGCAGCGCAACAGCCATCATGGCGGGATTGCTCTATGGACTGAAAGAAGTGGCCAGCATCCACCAGTGGCCAGCGCTTCTTGCGCTTGCCGTGCTTGTTCCGCTTGGTGTAGCCATTTATATCGCGGGCGTATACGCCCTGTATCGTGAAGGATTTTACCGGTTGCTGCGCACACTCCGCTCGAAACGGAAACCGAAACCGTCGGCATAACGTCCTTCTTCTCAGCCGTTGGCGTTGCCTGCGCCGCCTGAATCGAACAAAGAGGCTCGCCTATCTCCCGACATAGGAAAAGGTGTCTCGAACCTTTCGAGACACCTTCCTTTTTACTTAACGATGGTCAGAGGCGACAATAAATCGCCGCGAATATACGCTTTTTGCGTCGGCAAATCTGGAACGATTTCATACCAGACGTAGCCGTCGGGCTGTTTCGCCGTTGTTCCCACCACCGTCACCGGTGTGTTCGCTTGTTTATATTCATACCAAACTGGCGGAACAACTGCCGGTTGCAGTCGAACATTGACACTTTCAGTGTTCGTCACCATCACTTTATATCGGCCAATGTCTTTTCTGCCTAAAAATTGGTCAGCCTGATACATCCAACCAGCAATTTTTTGCCCCCAATACGGGTCAGAGGCGTAACGGACGTTAAAACCGACTGACTTATCGCCAAGCACGGCACCGTTATAGCGCCAATCGCTTGGATTCGCGTATCGCCCAGCAACGATCGTTTTCGCCATATAATCGATGCACTCTTCGAACGACTTGAACGAATCGGCGCTATTGAGCGGATCGCTGTCATACGCTTTAATGCCGAACAAGTTGTTTTTCGTCTGCGCAAGCTGACTTAATCCCCAATTGCTTTCTAAAATCGCTTGAGCTAGCAAGTATAAAGCATTAACTTGGTACTTCTCTTCCGCCTGTTTAAACGCGGTACCAAGCTCTTTCAATGGGCTTTGAGAACGATAGGCGGCAACAAACCGATTCAGCTCATCGGCGGTATAATTCGTTTTTGTCCGCAACGATAGAACATTGAAATATTGATAGGCCGTACCGACGTGCTGACCAGCTTCATTATAAAACGTATCGCCATCCCAGCTATAGTACTTCTGTCCCACTTGCATAAAAGACGGCGCTTTTCCGTATGTGTAACTCGTATACGTATTGCTCGTCGTGTTGTAAATCACATGAACAAGATTGCCGTTTGTCACTTGGTAATACGATCGCCCTTGCAAAAGCGCTGTCGGAACGAGCAACACATCAGCCTGTTTTACGTACCCGATTGTATCGGCAATTTGTACTTTTACTTTTTCCTCGTCGGCTCCTAAATATTTCATTTCTGTATTTGGCTGAACGTAAGTAAGCGATGTGCTCAAACTAGCATTGTAAATGGTTGTCGTTGAATTTCCAGGAGCTGGTTGAGCAATGGCATAGCCGTTTGCCATTTTCACGATTTTCGTCCCTTGGACGATCACTTGAGTAGCGGGATTGGTTAAGGCCGCTTCAGCTTGAGCAAACGTGGCATACCGCTTTGGCCAAATGACGAGCTCCCCTTTTTCGATCGCCCCAATTTGATAGGCCATCTCCGGTATTTGCTCAGCCCACACTTCGAGCAGGCGGTACAAAAACGCCGCTGCATGTGCCCGCGTTGCTGCTGCTTTCGGGTCAAAACGGAACGTTTTTCCATCCTTATTCGGAATGCCACGGATAATGCCGTAATGAATGCTGTTGGCAATCGCCAACCGCGATGCAGATGAAAGATTGTCAAGATCAGTAAATGAAGAAAAGTCCGCTCTTTGCTTCTCGATTTCCAAATAATCGAACACACGATCAATCATCAGCGCCATTTCTTCTCTTGTAATTTGTTTATATGTACCGAAGGTGCCATTGGAGTACCCTTGGACAAGGCCGGCCGCACTTGCTTTGTAAATGCCATCGGCCAGTGCCGAAGATGGTGAAACATCAGAAAATGAAACAGTTCCTGTCACCTTAGGCAACTGCAACGCTCGCGCAAGGAACGTCGCAAACTGGCCACGCGTCACTGGCTCGTTTGGACGATATTGCCCTTCCGAATACCCTTGGACAATCCCTTGGTTCACCATGGCCCGCATTTCCTTCTCCAACGCGATACCAGTAATATCATCAGCGAACGACACGGAACTGTTTACAAACAATAAACTCAATACAAGAACAAGACTAACGATTCGACGCAATCATTTCTCCTCCCCTATTTATCCTATTTGTAGATTGATAGATCAAAGACTTATGTACTACCCGTGAACTAACGACAAAATGGTTAGTGTTTCGACATAGTCATATTTTAACAAGTATTGCAGATATGTTTATTGCATTTTTATTACATTTACATTAAATTTTTGTTGCTTTTGTAATACTTTCGGAAACAGCAAGAAAAAACATAGGGATTTTATTCAATTATATAGTAATACTTTATGCGATTACTAACTTTCTGAAAAAGGAGAGAAGCTTTGAAAAAACGATATCATTCTCGAATCCTTCTGTCACTAGATATGACTTTTTACGCAGATTGTTAGAGAACAGCCCACCATTCCTGGCACTAGCATCAGTGACAAAAAATCCAACCACTATCGTCCAGCCGCTCAATCTCCCTGGTCTTTCCCCGAACGGCCAAACGAATTCAGCTAATCAGCAAGACGAAGACCGTAACTCCACCGTGCATCACAATGTGCCGTCAAAGTCCGTTGCCTCTTCGAACTCCAAAACAAGGAACCTGTTATAACACCGAATAGATGAATGTATCATCATCCCAAGGGGATGTAGACTATTACAAGTTTACCGCCCGCGAAACGGCCACATATACGATACAAGTTGCACGTTCCTTCTGATCTTGACGTGGTAATAGCGGTCTATAACGCAAACGGAAAACTGATTGCGAAAGGAGATGATTATACAAAAGGCGATGATGAATACCTGACCATCAAACTGTCGAAAGGCAACTATTGGATTAAAGTGGAAGACGCGTTCGGCAACGCAAGCACCAGTCCGCCGTATAAACTGGGGAGCGAACAACGTTAACAGACAAGTGAAGCGAATCACCGTCAGCAGCTTCCCTTTCCTAGCTAGATGAAAAAAGTGCCCCAAACAGCTGGGACACCTTTTTCCTGTCTATGCACATTCAGCCATAGTTGTGGAACGAGCGGTTATTTTGCGAGAAGAAACAATCTGCCCAACCAACCTCTTCGTTTCACCGAAACCGCTCGTTATCGGCACGAGCCGTAAAGACAAAAAATTCAAGTCGTTTGACAAACTGATATGGCCGAAACGTTCCATCGGGATATCCTTCCGCGATTCGGGCGGCAGCGAGCTTGGCGATGGCCTCATGCCCGGTCACTCTTGCCGTCACATCTTTAAACATCATCGATGAACCGCCCGGCAGTGGATAAGCCCGCGATAAAATGATAGCTGTCTCAGCACGCGTAATCGGCTGCTGTGGTCGAAACGTTCCATCCGGATACCCGTTGATCAGCCCGCGCTCATAGGCGGATTGAATGTAACCAGAGGCGAAATCGGATGAAGCAACATCGCGAAACACCGTCGCTCGCTTTGTCGCATCAAGATGCAGCGCCCGACCAAGCATCACCGCTACTTCGGCACGCGTGATCGTATTATAAGGCTGAATCGTTCCATTGTTATAGCCGGACACTATCCCTCGGCTTGATAAGTAGGCAATCTCCGGCATATACCAAGCGCTCGCTGACACGTCTTTATAATAGGGATCCGGTACGTTCACCGTGATGGGAGCTGTTAATGCTGATTCTGCCCCATCATTGCGTATCGAAGCAAATTCGTACTGGTATGTTCCTTTAACGACATAGTCTGTATACGTCCCCGCTGTTTGCAGCGTTTCGATCTGTTTTCCGTTCCGATATACACGATACCCTTTTACTGCGCTTCCTGACAAGGTGACGGAAAAAGCGACTTCTCCTTTTTTCACCGACAATAGCTTCACTTTCAGCTCGGGCGGTTGGTTGGACACGGCCCGTACGAGTCCATAGCCGTACCACGGATCCCTCCCGGGTGTCCCTAAATCCAAGGCACGATCTCTTAACATTTGGCGCAATTCGATATTCGTCCGCTCCGGATATTGTTGCTTATACAAAGCGAGCACCCCTGTGACAAATGGCGCCGCCATCGACGTTCCAGACATATGCGTATATCCGTCACGACGGCCATCACCGTCAAGAGCAACCGGCACAGTGCTATAAACACCCTCCCCAGGAGCCGCTACTTCGATCGCTGGTCCCGTCGCCGAGTATGGCAACCGAACATTTTCTTTATTCACAGCAGAGACAGCAATGGCACTATCATACTTCGCTGGATATTCGACCGTATCACCTGTGCCGTTAGCATAGCCGTTGTTACCAGCGGCAGCAACGACTAAAATCCCGCTTTCGTACGCTTTCCGAATGGCCGCTTTCAAGGCAGGAGCATCTTCTGGAGCAGCTAAGCTTAAATTAATTATATCTACACGATGCTTCATTGCCCATTCGATGCCTGATAAAATATCGGATACATTTCCCTCGCCGTAACGGTCTAGCACCTTCACTGCATAAATACTCGCATCGGGAGCCACCCCGACCGTCCCGATATCGTTATCTTTTGCCGCAATAATCCCGGCTACGTGAGTGCCATGCCCGTTATCGTCTTGATAGGAATTAGGGCAATAGGACAACACGCAAGCGCCGCCCACTACACGCAAATCCGGGTGCTTTAGGTCAACGCCCGTATCTAAAATCGCGATTTTCACTCCTTTTCCTGTTACACCGTGGGTGTGCATCACGGGCGCTTTCACCTTTTCCACTCCCCAGTCGGTGATCTGGCCATCAATTGCCACCGTTGTATCTTGCTGTACATAATCAACCCCCGGCCAACGGCGTAACAACTCGACAGCCGTAACAGGAAGTGTTGCTGCCACCGCGGGAATCACTTCAAACCGTTTGGTGACATTCCCATGCAACGTTTTCACTGCTTGTTCATCCACTTGTTGTTGAAACACGACAATGACATTGGCAAACAATGGATGAGAAGCAGCAGCTGCACGAACTGGTACTACTGCTGCAACTATAAACACAATACAGATGGTCAACATCCACCACTTTTTCATTATCTGACCCCTCTCCCCAACTCACGCACTAGCTGGGTCAAGCCGCTATGTTTCAGCAGCCAATTCCATAGTCAAAAAACTTCGATGAATCGGAAGGCGCATTGTCTTCGCAGCTACTGAACCCGATCATATAACGGTTGAAAGTTCAAACCGGTTTCTGAGGCATAGTAGTCAAGGATACCAAGATAAATAGCTTTAGCCGCTTGTTCTTGCCAATACGACGATCCAAGCTTCTGTGCATCTTCCTTCCGATCAATAAAACCTAGCTCCACTAATGCAGCGGGCATACTGTTTTCGCGCAATACGTGCAAATTGCCTCTTTTTGTCCCACGGTCAACAGCATCCCATGCCGCGACGAGCCGCTTTTGAATACACTGCGCCAGCTTTTTGCTTTGTTCGACATATGGATTTGTTGCTGCAGCACTATAATAATACGTCTCTGTTCCCGTTCCACCCCCAGCATTCGTATGAATGCTGACAAACACATTTCCTCCCTTCTCTTTCGCAAAGGAGACGCGCTCGCTGAGCGGAATGAATACATCTTTCTCCCTCGTTAGGGCGATGTTAAAGCCCGTACCTTCAAACAACGATTTCACTTTCAGTGCGACATTCAAATTAATATTTTTTTCCACAAGACCATTTGCTGTCGCACCAGGGTCATTGCCTCCATGCCCAGGGTCAATAATGATCGTTTGCGTTTTTACATAGTTTGATAGCGCATCTCCTGCGTCAGGCTGTGAAGCACCCTTGGCCGATAAATAACTGCGACTTACGAAACCTTCTAAGTCTGATGCACGAATATACGCCCAGTTGCCAACAATATGTAAAATATCGACAGACTGTCCTTTATATAATAGACTTACGGCGCTATAACTCGTAGACGGACCGCGTCGGACATTCAATGACGAAGCGTTGACAACGGCTTGACCGATCGGTGTCAGCTCGCCACCATTCACACGATATTGCGGATTGATGGCTCTTGCAACAAATACAGCAAAGTCCGCCCGAATAATCGGCTCATCTTCACCAAATGTGCCATCAGCTTTCCCTTCCGCGATTCCCTTGATTTTCAATTGCTGCACCGCCGTTGATCGTGTAGTTCCGCCAAGCGAATAAGCCCGATTAATGAGCAGGGCCATTTCCCCACGCGTTACAAGTTGATTAGGTCGGAACGTCCCATCTTTGTAGCCGCTGATAATGTTGCGCTCAGCTGCTTCTTGTATGTATCCAGAGGCAAAATTTCCTTTTCCAACATCTTTGAAACGGGTGTCGCGCTGCTTCCCGTCAAAGTTTAACGTCCGCCCAATAATGGCGGCAGCTTCCGCCCTTGTTACATGTTTCGACGGATAAAAATAGCCCGATACACTCCCTAGCACAATTCCCCCTTCGGCTAAGTAATAAATTTCATTTTTTGCCCTGTGGGTCGTGCCCACGTCGTGAAAATACGGTGCAGCCTGCGGATGGCTCATCGGCATCGGCCACACCGCCAGCCATATAAGACAAAAAGAGATAAAAATCTTCTTTGTCATACACCCTGTCTCCCTTTTCGACAAATTTTTTCTCTTATTCTACCATAAATCCTAGATGTCATGAATAGATTTGTAGTACATTTTTCATAAAGTAGTATATTTTTCATAAACAAAAAAAAGCGATGGTCACATATATGTTCGACCACCGCTTGAATGTGTCAACATGCTCTCTCCTCTATTTGCAACTGCCGTGCGGCAAGTGCTCCTGTTCCGTTAATC
>Ga0310840_100449_pt1 | contig 31045 bp, 33 predicted proteins | sample SM_ome_8_FD_201304 | JGI IMG/M metagenome (GOLD analysis project Ga0310840, IMG submission 201304) | Sorghum-adapted microbial communities enriched on stacked mutant (SM) sorghum from Joint BioEnergy Institute, Emeryville, California... ...
CCAGCATCTGCCCCGACATGCCCAGGTGCCCGAGCACGGCGTCGCCAGAGTCCAGCGCCAGCCAGAGGTACTTGGCCCGGCGGCACACCTGCGTGACCGTACGACCGGCCACGGCCGCGGCGAAGTCGGCCGCGCCGGCCACGTGCCGCCGCACCGCGCGCGGGTGCAGCACATCCGCCGCCTGGATCTGCCGGCCGACGACGTAGCGCGCGAGCCCCTGCCGTACGGTCTCGACCTCGGGCAGCTCGGGCATCAGTCGCGGCCGTCGGTGCCGGAGACGGCGCCGCTCGAGACCGCGCGGCTGGCGGCGTCCCGGGCGCCACCGTCCGCGGCGCTCCTCCGGCCCGTGGCGTCGCGGGCCGGGGCGCCGTCGCGGCCAGCGGCGGCGGCCGCGTCGGTCCCGGACGCGTCGGAGTCCGCGCCGTCGCCCTCCTGGTCCTTCTCCCCGGTCAGGGCGAGGAAGGCGGCCTGCGCGGCGCGCTGCTCCGCCTCCTTCTTGGTCCGGCCCTGGACCCCGCCGTGCCGGACGCCGGCGACCACCGCCCACGCCGTGAAGGTCTTGGCGTGGTCCGGACCGGTCTGCTCGATGTCGTACTCCGGCACGCCCAGGCCCCGGGCGGCGGTGAGCTCCTGCAGGCTCGTCTTCCAGTCCAGCCCGGCGCCGAGCTGAGCGGCCCGGGCCATGACCGGATCGAAGAGGTTGTGCACCACCTCGGCCGCGGTCTTCAGGCCGTACTCGAGGTAGATCGCGCCGATGATCGCCTCGAGCGTGTCGGCCAGGATGCTCTCCTTGTCCCGCCCGCCGGTGCTCTCCTCGCCCCGGCCGAGCAGCAGGTACGGCCCGAGGCCGTGCGGCCCCAGCTCACGGGCCACGTCGGCCAGGGCCCGCGAGTTGACCACGCTCGCCCGCAGCTTCGCCAGCCGGCCCTCGGGCAGCCCCGGGTGCTGGTGGTAGAGGGCGGTCGTGACGACCAGACCCAGGACCGAGTCGCCGAGAAACTCCAGCCGCTCGTTGGTCGGCAGGCCACCGTTCTCGTAGGCGTACGAGCGGTGGGTGAGCGCCTGCTCCAGCCGCTGCGGATCCAGGGTGACGCCGAGCGCGGCCTCCAGGTCCGACACGGGCGGCCGCTCGGTCATGGCCGCACCCCGGTCGATCGCGACATGCGGGGACCCCGCAGTCAGACCTCGACGACCTGACGGCCCTTGTACGTCCCGCACACCGTGCACACGGCGTGCGGCAGCTTCGGTGAGCGGCACTGCGGACACGAAACGGTGGCGACCGGGGTCGCCTTCCACTGCGCCCGGCGGGACCGGGTGTTGCTGCGCGAGACACGGCGCTTGGGTACGGCCACGGTGCTGCTCTCCTTGCTGACGAGGGGCTACTCGGCTATGGGTCAGGACTGCTTGAGCTGGCTCAGGGCGGCCCAACGAGGGTCGATCTGAGTCGTGTGACTGTGGTCGGGCGGCAGCTCGTCGCGCGGCACCCCGCAGTCGGGGCACAGCCCGGGGCAATCCTCCCGACACCGGGGGTGCAGCGGCAGCGCCAGCACCACGGCGTCACGCAGCTCGGGCTCCAGGTCGATGAGGTCCCCGTACATCCGCCCGACCTCGTCGTCGTCGGTCGTCGTGTCGGTGGTGCTGTCCTCGTAGGCGTACAGCTGCTGGAACTCGACGTCAAGCGTCTCGTCGATCTCCCGCAGGCACCGACCGCACTCGCCGTGCAGCGGCGCCTTGGCCCGAGCCGAGACCAGCACCCCCTCCGAGACCGACTCCAACCGGAGGTCCAGCGACACCGGGTCGCCTTCGGCGACTCCGATCAGCTCCAGTCCGAGGCTCGCCGGAGCCGGCACCACCCGTTGCAGGGTACGCATCGCACCCGGGGTACGCGGCAGGTCCTTCGTGTCGAGGACGAGCGGCGCCCGGGGATCCAGGTGCGTGGGCTGGTGATCGCGCATGGTGAGCCTCCGGCCACGGTGGACCGGAAGCCCAGCTTACCGTACGGGCTCACCGGACGGGCGGCGCCCGGTCCCCCGGCCCGGGCCGCCGGAACCCGTCGGCGCCGAACGGGGCGCCGCCGCAGAACGGGAGCCGGTCGCTAGAACGGGAGCCGGTCGCTAGAACGGGAGCCGGTCGCTAGAACGGGAGCTGATGGTCGCGGTCGCGGTCGTCGCTCTGGAACGAGCCGATCTCCCGCAGCGCGTGCATCTTGTCCCGGCCTCGCTCGATGGAGGCCAGGGACCGGTGCAGGAACTGCTCGAAGTTGGCGAGCGTGGTGTCGACGTACTCGTCCACCTCGTCGCGCAGCCGCTGCGCCTCGGCCCGGGCCTCGCTGATCAGGCGGGCGCTCTCCCGATCGGCCGACACCACGACCTCGCTCATCGAGACCAGCCGATGGTGCTCGGCCTCGGCCTCGGCGATCATGCGCTCCGCCTCACGCTGGCCCGCTTCCAGGATCTTGTCCCGCTCCTCCAACAGGGCCGCCGCGCGACGAAGCTCACTGGGGAGCTCCACCTTCAACTGCTCGAGCAGGCCGAGGAGCTCCGCCCGGTCGATCATGCAGTTTCCCCGCGACATCGGCACGCTCCGGGCGTTCTCCACCAGTGCGATGATCTGGTCGATACGGTCCATCGCGTCCACCGCGTACTCCCGTTCCTGTCGTGAGGGGTTGTCGTCGCGTCGGGGCCGGCTGCTCCCCGAAGGCCGTTCACCATGATGCAGCGCGCACCGTCGCCGGCAAACGACCGACCGTACGGGCAAGGGCTCAACGACCGGATGCCCTGAATCGTTCGGCGAGGCGCTGGGCCACGACCTCGGGCACGTGGGCGCTCACGTCACCGCCCCATTTCGCCACGTCCTTGATCAGGCTGGACGACAGGAACGAGTGCTGCGGGTTGGTCGGCATGAACAGCGTCTCCACGCCGGCCAGCTCGAGGTTCATCTGGGCCATCTGCAGCTCGTAGTCGAAGTCGCTCACCGCGCGCAGCCCCTTGACGACCACGGTGGCCTGCTGGGCCCGGCAGAAGTCGACCAGCAGCCCGCGGAAGGACTCGACCCGTGCATTCGGATAGGGCGCGACCACCTCGCGGAGCATCTCCATGCGCTCCTCGATGGTGAACAGGGCCTTCTTGGACTCGTTCACCAGGACGGCCACGATCACCTCGTCGTACAGTCGCGTCGTGCGGCCGATGATGTCAAGGTGGCCGTTGGTGACGGGGTCGAACGAACCGGGACAGACGGCACGCCTCATCGCACGCCCTTCACATACGCCGGACGGAACTGTGCCCGAGGAGCCCGGGCAGCGAGGACGAAGCGCGAGGGCCGGTCGGGCCAGCTATGGGGTTTGGTGGCGACCACTTCAGGTCAGTGGGCAAGGTACCAAAGCACGCTCTCGCCGTACCGGCGAGAACGGTGCAGAGTGATCTCTTCCACCTCCGGGGGCGGTCCCGACCGGACCGAGCGCTCCACCACCACGACCGCATCGTCCGCCAACCAGCCGTACGCCACCAGGGCCCGCAGCAGCTCCCCGATCTCCTCGTTGGGCACGTCGTACGGCGGGTCGGCGAAGACCACGTCGTACGGGTCGCCGTCCGGACCCGCGGCGAGGGCGCCCGGGAGGCGGGCGACGAGGACCCGGCAACGCTCGGCCAGGTCCAGTGCCGCGATGTTGGCCCGGGCGACCCGGGCCGCCCGGGGATCGGCCTCGACGAGCAGCACCGCCGCCGCGCCCCGGGAGGCGGCCTCCAGCCCGACCGCGCCCGAGCCGGCGTAGAGGTCGGCGAACCGGCACCCGCTGAGCTCGGTCATCGCCTCGAGCGCGGCGAACAGCGCCTCCCGCACCCGGTCGGAGCTGGGTCGCGTGCCCCGGCCCGGCGGGGTCTGGATGCGGCGCCCGCCCAACGCCCCGGCCACGATCCGCGTCACGCCCGCCCACCCCCGGAACCCCTCGTTGATCTAGGGCACAGGGTGGTGAGTTGATCTCCAACCACCACTCCAAGCCCTAGATCAACGCGGAGAGGCCCTGGATCAACGCGGAGCCGGCCTCGCGTCACCACCCGGGGTCAGCCCTTCTCGAGGAACTCGGCCTGCTCGTCGTCGACGATGGCGTCGACGGCGGCGGCCAGCGCCCGGTGGTGGGAGAGGTCGGGGTCGCGCTCGAGCAGGGCGATCGCCGCCATCCGGGCCTCGCGGATGAGCGGCTCGTCCTCGACCAGCGAGAGCATGCGCAGGTGCCGGGAACGGCCGGACTGGGCCTCGCCGAGCACGTCCCCCTCACGGCGCAGGGCCAGGTCCAGCCGGGCCAGCTCGAAGCCATCCACAGTGGACGCGACCGCGGCCAGGCGCTCGCGCGCCGGCGTCCCCTCCGGCGCCTCGGTGACGAGCAGGCACAGGCCCGGGGCGCTGCCCCGACCGACCCGGCCGCGCAGCTGGTGCAGCTGCGACACCCCGAACCGGTCGGCATCGAGGATCACCATGACCGTGGCGTTGGGCACGTCCACCCCGACCTCGATGACGGTCGTGGCGATCAGCACGTCGAGCTTGTGGGCGGCGAAGTCGCGCATCACCCGGTCCTTCTCGTCCGGGGGGAGCCGGCCGTGCAGGATGCCGGTGCGCAGGTCCTTCAGCTCGCGGTCCTGCAGCACCGGGGCCAGTTCGAGCAGGGCCAGCGGCCGGCGGGGGGCCGACGAGGTGTCGTCGGCCGGCTCGGGCTCCGTCTGGTCCTCGGCGCCGTCGCCGCCGATGCGGGGGAACACCACGTACGCCTGGTGCCCCTGGGCCACCTCCTCCCGCAGCCGCTCCCACATGCGTGCGGTCCACCGGGCATCCCGGGCCGGCACCACGTGGGTGGCGATCGGCGAGCGCCCCCGGGGGAGCTCGGTCAGCTCCGAGGTCTCCAGGTCGCCGAACACGGTCATCGCCACGGTGCGCGGGATCGGGGTCGCGGTCATCACGAGCACGTGGGGCGGTTCCGCCCCGGCCTTGGCCCGCAGGGCGTCGCGCTGCTGCACCCCGAACCGGTGCTGCTCGTCGATGACGACCAGGCCCAGGTCCTTGAACTCGACGCCCTCGGAGAGCAGGGCGTGGGTGCCGACCACGATGCCCGCCTGCCCCGAGGCGGCCGCCGCCAGGGCCTGGCGGCGGGCCATGGCGGACTGCGAGCCGGTCACCAGCACCACCGCGGTGGCCTGCTCGGCGCTGTCCAGCTCGCCGGCCCGGCCGAGCGGCCCGAGCAGCTCCCGGATGCCCCGGTGGTGCTGGGCGGCGAGGACCTCCGTCGGGGCGAGCAGGGCCGCCTGTCCCCCGGCGTCGACGACCTGCAGCATCGCGCGCAGGGCGACCACCGTCTTGCCCGAGCCGACCTCGCCCTGCAGCAGCCGGTGCATCGGGTGGGCCCGAGCCAGGTCGGCCGCGATCGTCTCCCCGACCCGGACCTGACCGGCGGTGAGCTCGTAGGGCAGCGACGCGTCGAACGCGGACAGCAGGCCCCCCTCCCGGCGGGGGCGCGGCCGGGCCGGCGCGGCGTCGGCCCGCAGCTTGCGCCGCACGAGCGCCACCTGCACCGCCAACGCCTCGTCCCACTTGAGCCGCTTGCGGGCGGCCATCACCTGCTCGTACGACGCGGGCTTGTGGATCCACCGCAGGGCGGTGCCGAGGTCGACCAGCCCACGCTCCCGCCGCATGGCGTCGGGCAGCGGGTCGGTCACCCGGACCACGTCGAGGACCGTCCGGACGGCCTGCATGATCACCCACGACCGCACCTCCCTGGTCGCGGGGTAGATCGCCAGCAGGTGCTCCAGCAGGTCGTCGGGCGTGGACCGCCTGTCGATCCGGTAGAAGTCGGGGTGGGTGAGCTCCTTGTCCTTCTTGAACACGTTGACCGTGCCGGCGAAGAGGGCCCAGTCGCCCCGCTTCAGCGCGCTGGCCGGGGAGACGACGCGATTGCCCTTGATCGCGCCGAAGAACTTGATCGGGATGAGGTCGAGCTCGCTGTCCCGGACGGTGACCGTGACGATGCCCCGCTTCCCGTCCCGCGTCCGCTGCTCCGTGACCGAGACGACCTCGGCATAGATGGTGACCTCTTCCTTCGGCTGGAGGTCGCCGATCCGGGTGGGCTTGTTCCACTCCTCGTACCGGCGGGGATAGTGGCGCAGCAGGTCGCCGACGGTCGTCATCCCGAAGGCGCGTTCGAGGGCCTTCGCGGTCCGCCCATCCAGGACGCTCTTCCCGAGCGGAGTGTCCAGTGTGGTCACTGAGCCAGCCTCTGCTCCACTGCCAGCCGCTGCTCCACCGTCAGCCCCTGCTCCACCGTCAGCCGCAACTTTCTGGCCGCCGCTACTCCACGCCCACGAGCAGGGGATGGTGCGGCTGCCCGCCGTCGTAGGTACGCACCTCGACGAACGGCCAGGCCTGGGCCAGGTGGGCGGCCAGCGCCTCGCCCAGCCCGTCCGGGGCGTCGGCGCCGAGCACGAGGGTGACCAGCTCGCCCCCGCCCCCGAGCATCCGGTCGAGCAGGGTCATGCAGGTCTCGCGCAGGTCCCGGCCGATGACGTTCACGTCACCCTCAACGAGCCCGAGCACGTCGCCCGGCTCGCACCGGCCGGCCACGGTCAGCGCCGGCTTGGTCGCGATCGTCACCTCCGCGTAGCGGCACGCCCCGGCCGCCTCGGCCATCGCGATCATGTCGTCGTGGAAGTGGCGGTTGTGGTCCCGCACCGCGATCGCCGCCATCGCCTGGACCGGCGACCGGGTCGGCACCACGCCGACGTCGATGCCGTTGACCCGGGCCTGCTCGGCCGCCGCCTGCGCGACCGCCAGCACGTCCGGATCGTTCGGCAGCACCGCCACCAGCCCGGCGCCGGTCGCCTGGATGGCCTGGAGCAGGTCACGGGTGGACGGGCTCGTCCCGGGCCCGCTGGTGACCACGACCGCTCCCTCCTCCTCGAAGATCTTCGCGAGGCCGGCACCGGTGGCGACCACCACGAGCCCGCGCGCCCCGGGCTCACGGACGACCGGACCGGCCGGAGTCGCCTCGTCGGCGAACCGGGTGACCGAGATCCGGTGCGGGCGGCCGGCCCGTACGCCCGCCTCGATCGCGGCGCCCACGTCGTTGACGTGCACGTGCACGTTCCACACGGGCACGTTCGACCCGGGACCGCTCGACCCGGGACCGCTCGACCCGGGCCGGCCACTGCCGCGGGTGGGGTCGTCGCTCGTCATCCCGGAGCCCACGATCACCACGGAGTCGCCCAGGGCGAGCAGCTGCGTGCGCAGGGCCGCCACCGCCTCCTCGGGCGCGTCGAGCAGGTACTGCACCTCGTAGGCGTACTCCGGGGACCCCGTCTCGCGCGGCACGGTCAGCGTCGCGGCGTCCCGGACCACCCGGACCGGCGGCTCGGTCGCGGGCGCCCGGCCGGTCACCACCTCGACCAGGGCGTTCAGTAGCACCACCAGGCCCCGCCCGCCGGCGTCGACCACCCCGGCCCGGGCGAGCACCGGAAGCTGCTCCGGAGTGCGGGCCAGCGCCTCGGTGGCGCCCCGCGCCGCCGCCTCGGCGGCCGCCGCCAGGTCGTCGGTGTCGACCGCGCCCGCGGCCTGGCCGGCGGCCGTGGCGACGCTGAGGACCGTGCCCTCCACCGGCTCGGCCACCGCGCTCCAGCCCGCGCGGGCCGCGGCGGCGAGGGCGTCGGCGAGCAGCCGGCCCCGGATGACCGGCGCGTCCCCCACGGTCTCGGCCATCGCCCGCAGCAGCTGCGACAGGATCACCCCGGAGTTGCCCCGCGCGCCCATGAGCGCGGCCCGCGCCATCCGCTGCAGGACCGCGCCCGGCCCGGCCGGCGCCGCGTCGCAGGCCGGCTCGGCGGCGATCGCCTCCCAGGCCGCGCCGAACGTCAGCACCATGTTCGTGCCCGTGTCGCCGTCGGGGACCGGGTAGACGTTCAGCTCGTCGATCTCGGCCCGATGGCGGCGCAGGGCGTCCAGCCCGACAGCGCACCAGCGGCGCACGGCGGCTGCGTCCAGGCTGTCGAGCACCCCCCCACCGTAATTCCTGTTCCGGCCAAGCGCTCGGTCCGCTCCTCGCTCGCCAGCTCGCCGCGATGCTCCCTCGCACCGCCGGAGAAACCCCCAGTCCCGGCGAAGCGCTCGGTCCGCTCCTCGCTCGCCAGCTTGCTGCGATGCTCCCTCGCGCCGCCGGAGAAACCCCCAGTCCCGGCGAAGCGCTCGGTCCGCTCAGCGCGCGTCCGCGTCGCGCCACGACGCGCGGCCGGGGCCGATTCGCCCGGGGCGTCGGCGATGGGCTAGACTCCCGTAGCTGGCGCCCCGACTGTTGGTGCCCAAGATCTGGCCCATCCGAGGGCAGCCTTCACCAAGCAGGAGATGACTCGTGGCTAGCGTGTGCGACGTCTGCGGCAAGCGGCCGGGCTTCGGCCACAACGTGCCGTGGTCGAAGAAGAAGACCAACCGCACCTGGCGTCCCAACATCCAGACCGTGCGGGTCGCCGCGGGCGGTGGCACCACGCGGCGGATGTACGTCTGCACGTCCTGCATCAAGGCCGGCAAGGTCCTGCGGGCCGCGCGCGGCTGAGCCGGTTCCGCCGGCCCAGGACGGCATCGTCGTCGATGACCGTACGGTCTGGTCGACCGTACGGTCATCCGCCTATCGATCCCGCGCCGGCTGGCGCCGTCTGATCCGGTCCCGCGTCGACCGGTTCGGCCGCTACAGGTCCCGGCCGAAGCTCACACACTCCGGCGAGTCCTTGTAGTAGCCGTAGTTCGGGATGCGCTGGTAGCCCATCTTCGTGTAGAAGGCGATCGCCTCGGGCTGGGCCAGGCCCGTCTCCAGCACCACGCGCCGCATCCCGTTCTCCCGGGCCGAGTCCTCCAGCGCCCGCAGCAGCGCGGTCGCGACCCCGCTGTTGCGCGCCTTCGGGGTGACGTACATCCGCTTGATCTCGGCCACGTCCTCAGCGAGACCGCTGCCCTCGTCGAAGTGCGAGATCGTGCGCCAGCCCCCGCACCCCACCGGCTCGCCATCGAGCCACGCGATGAGGAACACGCCCTCCGGGGGGTCGAACTGCACCGACTCGATCGGGTTCTCATCCCCCGAGCCGTAACGCTGAGTGAGCTCTTCCTGCGCCTCAGCGACCAACTTCTGCGCCACCGGCGCACCGAACCGGGACGGCCGAATCTCAATGTTGGACACGATTACCGAGCATACGATGATCAGCTCCGTCGATGATCACCGCCGGGTATGGGCATGACTCGTGATTACCATCCGTAACCGCTCACGACGCGCAGCGGTACCGACCCGGCCCGGTCCCAGCGCTCCGGCGAGGCGGCCGGCGTCAGCGGAAGTGGTCCCAGCCGGTCGGCCCGTCGGTGTAGCGCCGCCCGTCCACCGTCACCCCGGTGCCCTCGGTCACGCGGCCGATCACCACCCACGGCTCGGGGAGGGACACCGTCGGCGGGAAGGTCGCCACGAGCGGGTGGTCGTCGCCGCCGGTGAGCACCCAGTCGTACGGGTCGACGCCCAGCGCCGCCGCGGCGTCCACCATGGGCTGGGTCACCTCGAAGGCATCCCGATGAATGTCGATGCCGACCCGGCTGGCCTCGGCGATGTGCCCGACGTCGGCGAGCAACCCGTCCGACACGTCGATCATGGCCGTGGCCCCGAGGTCGGCCGCGGCCGGGCCGGCCCAGTACGGCACGGCCGGCCGCCGGTACGCCTCGACCAGGGCCTTCGGTGAGCGGAACCCGCGGGACAGCACCGTGTACCCCGCCGCGGCCTGGCCGATCCGGCCCACCATCGCCACCACGTCCCCCGGTCGCGCCCCGGACCGCAAGACCGGCGACCGGCCCTGCAGGTCGCCGAGCGCCGTGACGGCCACGGTGATGACCGGACCGGCGGACAGGTCCCCACCCACCACCGCGGCCCCGACGGCCGCGCACTCCGCGGCGAGCCCGTCGGCCAGCTGCTCGGCCCAGCGCTGGTCGTGGTCCCGGGGCAGGCAGAGGCTGACCAGCAGCGCGGTCGGCACCCCGCCCATGGCGGCGATGTCGGCCAGGTTCGCCGCCGCGGCCCGGTGCCCGACGTCGGTCGCCGAGCACCAGTCGGTCCGGAAGTGCCGGCCGTCGACCAGCACGTCGCAGCTGGCCAGCACCCGGCGGTCGGAGGCGCTCACCAGCGCCGCGTCGTCACCCGGCCCGAGCAGCGTCGTCGGCGCGGTACCCAGCCGGGCGGTCACCCGCTGGATCAGGCCGAACTCGCCGGTCGGAGCGGTCGTGGCGTGCCCGCCTCTGGTCATGTCTCCCCCCTCCACGTCGGCCGGCCGGCGACGGTGCGATGGCCGACTCGGCCGTCCTAGCCGGATCAACGCGGCAGTTCGGGTTCCGGCGGCCTGTTCGGTCCGCTCGTCGCTCGCGAGCTCCCTGCGATGCTCCCTCGCGCCGGCGCAGATACGCCCGTTCGCTAGTCTCACACCGCACCCGTCGCGCACCGGTGCGGCTCGCAAGGGGGGCACTGGTACGGCTCGCCGGGGGCGCAACGGGCTCGCAGAGGGCGCTACGGCTCGCAGAGGGTGGGTGGCCATGGTCCAGGCGTACATCCTGATCCAGACCGACGTGGGGAAGGCCCGTGACGTCGCGGCCGCGATCCACGACATCCCCGGCGTGGTGCGCGTGGACGCCGTCACCGGCCCGTACGACGTCATCGTCCTGGCCGAGGCCCAGAACATCGACGAGCTCGGCAAGATGATCGTGAGCCGCATCCAGCTCGTGCCCGGCATCACCCGGACGGTGACCTGCTCCGTCGTCCACCTGTAGCCGTGGCCCCCGCAAACTCCGCCCGCTCCTCGGCGCCGGACCCGATCCGCCGGCGCGCCGCGATCATCGCCACCCTGGTCGCCGTGCCGGTCGCCCTCGCGGTCCTGCTGATCGGGGTGTTCGTCATCGGCGGCGGCCAATCACCCGCGCCCGTCCCCACCAGCCCGGTGACCGTGGCCGAGCGTGACCTGTCGCCCGAGGTGGCCGGCCTGTGCCAGGCGGTGATCGCCGACCTGCCCGACACGGCCGCCGGCCAGGCCCGCCGTCCGGTGTCCGCCGGCTCGGAGCAGAACGCCGCCTACGGCGACCCGCCCATCATCGTGGAGTGCGGGACCACACAGCCGGCCGTCGGCGACACGGACCTCGTCTACCCGCTCTCCGGCGTGTGCTGGTACTCCGTCACCGAGGCGGACCGGACAGTGTGGACGACCGTGGACCGGACCGTCCCGGTGACCGTCACCGTGCCGGGCCCGTCCGAGGGGGCCGCCCAGTTCGTGGTGCCGTTCTCGGACGCGATCGGCACCAACCTTCCGCTGCGCGACACCATGCCGACCGGCTGCTCCGACCCGGTCCCCACCGCCACCTGAGCCACGGCATCTGCTGAGCCGCGGCGTCCGCCGAGCCACCGGTCAACCGGAAGCCGCGGTGGTCAGTGCAGGCCGGTGCCGCGGCGCAGGGCGGAGCGGATCAGGCGGGCCACCAGCTTCGGGTACTCCAGGCCGGAGGCGGCCCACATCCGGGGAAACATCGACATCGGCGTGAACCCCGGCATCGTGTTAATCTCATTTAGGTAAATATCCAGCTCAGGCGTCACGAAGAAGTCCACCCGGGCCAGGCCGGCGCAGTCGAGCGCTTCGAACGTGCGGCAGGCCAGCTCCTGGACGCGCCGGGTCACCCGCTCCGGCAGCGAGGCCGGGATGTCGAACTCACACGCGTCGTCGAGGTACTTCGCCTCGAAGTCGTAGAACTCGTGGCCCGACACGACCCGCACCTCGGCCAGCACCGAGGCCTCGGGCGCGCCGCCCGCCTCGCTCTCGAGCACCCCGCACTCGATCTCCCGACCGACGATCGCCGCCTCGACGAGCACCTTCGGGTCGTGGGCCCGGGCCGCCTCGATCGCCGCGTCCAGCTCGTCGTACGAGTGCACCTTGGTGATGCCGAACGACGACCCGGCCCGGGCGGGCTTGACGAACAGCGGCAGCCCCAGGCGGGCCTTGTCCTCCTCGGAGAGATGCTGGCCCGCGCGCAGCACGGCGTACGGGCCCACCGGGATGCCCGCGGCCGCGGCGAGCTTCTTGGTGAACTCCTTGTCCATGGCCGCCGCCGAGGCGAACACCCCCGAGCCCACGTACGGCACCCCGGCCATCTCGAGCAGCCCCTGGATCGTGCCGTCCTCGCCGTAGGTGCCGTGCAGCACCGGGAAGACGACGTCGACCTCCCCCAGCACCCGGCCACCGGCCGCCGGCTCGAGCACGACCAGGCCGTTGGCCGTCGGGTCCGCCGGCAGCATGACGGCGTCGCCCGAGCCGGCCGTGATCTCGGGCAGGGTTCCGCCCTGGATGGCCAGCGTCGCCGGGTCGGCCGAGGTGAGGACCCAGCGACCGTCGCGGGTGATGCCGACCGGGATGACCTCGTACTCGTCCGGGTCGAGGGCGGCGATCACGCTGCCCGCGCTCACCGCCGAGATCGCGTGCTCGGCGCTGCGGCCCCCGAAGACGACGGCGACCCGGGTCCGCCGACGCCCGGGGTCGGACGGAGTCGGTGGGGTGTTCACGCCGCTCACCCTACCGGCCCCGCCGGGCGCCGGGGGCGTCCGCGCGCAGAGCGCTCAGGGTTCCCCGACCCGGGCGGCGGCGTCGAGGGCCCGGGCGATGTCGGTCACCAGGTCGGCGGTGGTCTCGATGCCGCAGGAGAGCCGGACCAGGCCCTCGGCGGCGTCGTCGCCCCACTGCGCGCGCCGGTCACCGGTCGTGTGCAGCCCGCCGAACGAGGTCGCCGCCGTGACCAGCCGCGACGCCCGGAAGAACTCGGCCACCGCCGCGCGGCCGGCCAGCTCGAAGGTGACGACCCCCGGAAAACGACGCATCTGCCTCGATGCCACCACAGTGGACGGATCGGTCGGCAGGCCGGGCCAGCGCACCGACCGTACGGCCGCATGGCCGGCGAGCAGCGCCGCCACCGCGGCCGCGTTCTCGCTCTGCCGGGCGAGCCGGAGGTCGAGCGTGGCGAGCGACCGGTGGGCGAGCCAGGCGTCCACGTTGCCGGGGATGCCGCCCGTCCGGGTACGCCAGGACCGGATGAGCTCGATGAGCGCGGGGTCGCGGCTGGCCACGTACCCCAGCAGCAGGTCGGAGTGGCCGGTCAGCGCCTTGGTGCCGCTGGCCACCACCACGTCGGCCCCCAGGGCCAGGGGCGTCTGTCCGAGCGGGGTGGCGGTGGAGTTGTCCACCGCGACCAGCGCGCCGTGCGCGTGGGCCGCTGCCGCGACCTCCGCGATGTCACACACGTCGAGCCCGGGGTTGGACGGCGACTCGAGCAGAACCAGCCGTACGCCGTCAAAGGACGGGTACGGCCCCGCCGTCGGGGCCAGCGACACGGTCACGCCCCGCGGAACCAGCTCCTGCTGGGCGAACGCCCGGGTGAGGTAGTAGCCGTCGGCCGGCAGCACCACCGTGTCGCCGGGGCGCAGCACGCTGAACAGGAGGGCGGAGATGGCGGCCATCCCCGTGGCGAAGGTCAGGCACTCGCCGCCCTCGAGCTCGCCGATGGCCGCCTCGAGCAGGCGCCGGGTGGGGCTGTCGGGCCGGCCGTACGCGTCCCGGCCCGCCACCGGCCCCGTGTCGGGGTCGAGCGCGAAGACGGAGGCGAGCACCGGCCCGGGCAGGAACGGCTGGCCCGGCTCCGGCTTCGGCAGGCCGGCGTGGACGACCCGGGTGCCGTCGCCGTACGGCTCGGCGCCGGCGGTCGAGCCCACTGCGGCGTCGGGCGCGCTCACTCCGGCTTGGTGTCGCGGCTCATCAGCGCCACCATCGCCTCCTTCACCGGCTTGTTCTCGTGGCAGACCGCCTCGACCTGTTCGGTGATGGGCATCTCCACGCCGCAGTCCCGGGCCAGGTCACGGATCGACAGGCAGCTCTTGACCCCCTCGGCCACCTGGCGCGTGGCGGCCAGGGCCTGCTCCAGGGTCTCGCCCCGGCCCAGGCGCTCGCCGAAGCTGCGGTTCCGCGACAACGGCGACATGCACGTCCCCACGAGGTCCCCGAGGCCGGCGAGCCCGGCGAAGGTGAGCGGGTCGGCCCCGAGGCGAACCCCCAGGCGGGCGGTCTCGGCCAGGCCCCGGGTGATGAGCGTCGCCTTGGTGTTGTCCCCGAAGCCCATCCCGATCGCCATGCCGCAGGCGAGGGCGATGACGTTCTTCACCGCGCCGCCGAGCTCGCAGCCGATCACGTCGTCGTTGGTGTACGGCCGGAAGTAGCGCGTGACGATCGCCTGCTGCACCACCGTCGCCCGCTCCTCGTCGACGCACGCCACGACCGCGGCCGCGGGATGCTGGAAGACGAGCTCGCCGGCGAGGTTGGGCCCGGTCACCACGGCGACCCGGGACGGATCGATCTGCGTAACATCCACGATGACCTCGGTCATGCGCTTGCCCGTGCCGAGCTCGATGCCCTTCATGAGGCTCACCACGGTCGCCTCCGGCCCGATGGCGCCGGTCGTGCCCCACCGCCGCAGGTTCTCGCGCAGGGTCTGCGACGGCACCGCGATCGCGACCATGTCCGCCCCGTCCAGCGCCTCCTCGGGCTGCGACGTCGCGGTCACCGCCTCGGGGAGCACGGCCTCCGGCAGGTAGTCCGGATTCCGGTGGCGCTCCCGGATGTTCGCCGCCACCTCCTCCCGACGGGCCCAGATGATCACCTCCCGGCCGGCGTCGGCACAGAGCTTGGCGAAGGCGGTGCCCCAGGAGCCGGCGCCCATCACCGCCACCCGGCGAATCTCCGGAATCCCCACCTCAGGCCTCCCCCGCACCCTGGTCACCCACCACGGTGGTGTCCCGCCGCCCGGGCTGCCACAGCGGCGGCGGGGTGGCACCGCGCAGTTGCGCCACCATGTCGCGCACAGTGAGCATGATGTGGTCAGTGATCTCCGCGAGCGTCCGCGTGTTCACGGGCGCACCCTCCCAGGCCGACAGGTCCACCGGCGGCCCGGCCACCACCGACACCGGCGTCCGCGGCACGGGCCGGAACGTCTTGGTGCGCGGATCGAAGATCCGCTGCGGCCCCCACATCGCGACCGGCACCACCGGCGCCTTGGTGGCCAGCCACAGCCGGGCGACGCCGGTCTTGCCCCGCATCGGCCACAGGTCGGGCTCCCTGGTCGTCGTCCCCTCCGGATAGATCAGCACGCACTTGCCCTCGTTCAGCGCGCTGATGGCGGCATCGAGGGCCTTCACCGCATCGACGGTGCCACGCTCGACCGGGGTCTGGTCCACCGCGCGCAGCAGGAAGCCGAGCACGGGGTTCCGGAACAGCCCGGACTTGGCCAGGAAGTTCGGCCACCGGCCCGCGTCGTAGACGTAGTGCGCGAGCACCAGCGGGTCCGCGTGGCTGATGTGGTTGGCGACGATGATGACCGGTCCGGTCGCCGGGATGTGTTCCATGCCGCGCCAGTCCCGCCGGGTCATCAGCGTCGTCACCGGCTTGACCGTCACGACGGCCAATCGCTTCCAGAAGCCGATGCGTCGCCCCACTCGCGCTCCTTCCGATGTCCGACCACGCCGCCCGCGGAACGGTACCGGCTGACGTCCGGCCGACCGAAGCCGCCCGTTCACCTGCCGCTCATCATGCCTGCCGGGACGAGCGACGCACCATCGCCGCCGACGGCCTCCGTCAGTGGAGGGGGCCGCGCGGGCGCGGGACGGCCCCGGCGTTTGCTGCGACTTTCCCGGCGGCACCGGACAAGATGGCACGGTGAGCTGGACCGTGATCGTGCCTGTCAAGCGCCTCGCCCACGCCAAGAGCCGGCTCCGCGACGGGTTCGGCCCGGAACAGGGCGGCGGGCCCGCCCACGAGGAGCTGGTGCTGGCGATGGTGCTCGACACCGTGGCGGCCGCCCTGTCCAGCCCCGTGGTCGGTCGGGTCGTCGTGATCAGCCCCGACCCGGCGCCGGGTGAGGAGGCGACGCTGCTGGGCGCCGAGACGCTGCCGGACGTGCCGGACGCCGGACTCAACCCGGCCCTCGCCTACGCCGCGACCCACGTGCGCCGCACCAGCACCGGGGGTACGGAACCGGGCGTGGCCGCGCTCACCGCCGACCTGCCGGCCCTCCGGGAGGCCGAGCTCACCGAGGCACTGCGCCACGCCGAGCAGGCCGCCGGCTCGCTCGGCCCCCGGGCGCTCGCCCGGTCCTTCGTCGCCGACGCCGCCGGCACCGGCACGGTGCTGCTGGCCGCCCCGCCGGGCGCGGCGCTCGAGCCCTGTTTCGGGCCCGACTCCGCGGCCGCGCACGAGGCGAGCGGCGCGGTCCGCCTGAACGGGGCCTGGCCGAGCCTGCGCCGCGACGTGGACACCCCGGCCGACCTGGCCGAGGCGCTCGTCCTCGGCGTCGGGCCCCGGACGGCCGCGGCCTGGGCCGCGCGGACGGGCCGCCAGCCGGCCGACGTCACCGGCCGGTTGGAACAATTGGGACAAGACGCCCGAGCCCCGCGAAAGGACCGAGCCCCGCGGTGACCGACCCCACCACCCCACCCGCGACCCCGCGCCCGCGGCGTCCCGCCGAGGCCACCCGCGAGCGCCCGGAGCGTCGCGCCACGCCGCGCCGGGCCCGGGCCGGCCGGGGCGCGACCGGGGTGGCGTCGGCGACCCGCGCGGCCGAGCCGTTGCCGGCGGACCGGTTCCTCAACCGGGAGCTGTCCTGGCTGGACTTCAACGCGCGGGTGCTCGCGCTGGCCGAGGACCCGGCCATCCCGCTGCTGGAGCGGGCGAAGTTCCTCGCGATCTTCGCCAGCAACCTGGACGAGTTCTACATGGTCCGGGTCGCCGGGCTGCGGCGACGCCTCAGCACGGGCCTGCCGGTCGAGGGCTCCGGTCCCCTCACCCCGCGCGAGCAGCTCGCCCGCATCGCCGACCGGACCGCGGAGCTGATGAGCCGCCACGCCGCCTGCTTCATCGACGACGTCGAGCCGGCGCTGGCCGCCCAGAACGTGCACCTGCTCCGCTGGGACGAGCTGGACCCGACCGATCGGGACCGGCTGCGGGACTACTTCCGCGCGCAGGTCTTCCCGGTGCTCACCCCGCTCGCCGTCGACCCGGCTCACCCGTTCCCGTACATCTCGGGGCTGTCCCTGAACCTCGCGGTCGTGGTGCGCGACCCGGACGGCGGCCGGGACCGCTTCGCCCGGGTCAAGGTGCCCAACAACGTGCCCCGCTTCGTCTCGGTGGACCACCCCGGGCGCGCGGACGCGGGCACCACCGCGGCCGACGGTGGACCGCGCCAGTTCCGGTTCATCGCGGTGGAGGAGCTCATCGCGGCCCACCTCGGGCAGCTCTTCTCGGGGATGCAGATCATCGAGCACCATCTGTTCCGGGTGACCCGCAACGCGGAGCTCGAGGTCGACGACGACCGCGACGAGGACCTGCTGCAGGCACTGGAGCGGGAGCTGTCCCGCCGTCGGTTCGGGCCGCCCGTCCGGCTCGAGGTGGCCGACTCGATCTCCGACCACGTGCTCGACCTGCTCGTGCGCGAGCTGGACATGCCGCCCGAGCACGTGGTGCGGGTGCCGGGTCTGCTCGACCTGTCGGCCCTGTGGCAGGTCTACGACCGGGTCGATCGCCCCGACCTCAAGGACCGTCCGTTCGTGCCGGCGACCCACCCGAAGTTCGCCGAGGGGGAGACGCCCCGAAGTGTCTTCTCCCGGCTCCGGGAGGGCGACATCCTGGTGCACCACCCGTACCACTCGTTCTCCACGAGCGTGCAACGGTTCATCGAGCAGGCCGCGGCCGACCCGGACGTGCTGGCCATCAAGCAGACGCTCTATCGCACCAGCGGCGACTCCCCGATCGTGGACGCGCTGATCGCCGCCGCCCGCGCCGGCAAGCAGGTGGTCGTGCTCGTCGAGCTGAAGGCCCGCTTCGACGAGGAGGCGAACATCGGCTGGGCCCGGATGCTGGAGCGGGCCGGCTGCCACGTGGTGTACGGGCTCGTGGGCCTGAAGACCCACTGCAAGATCGCCCTGGTGGTGCGCCAGGAGGGCGGCCAGCTGCGGCGGTACTGCCACATCGGGACGGGCAACTACCACCCGAAGACGGCCCGCAGCTACGAGGACTTCGGGCTGCTGACCGCCGACCCCGAGGTGGCCGAGGACCTGACCGACCTGTTCAACGTGCTCACCGGCTACAGCCGGCAGACCTCGTACCACCGCCTGCTCGTCGCGCCCCACGGGCTGCGGGCCGGCATCATCGAGCGCATCGAGCGGGAGGCGGCGCACGCGGCGGCAGGGCGGCCCGCCCGGATTCAGATCAAGGTGAACGCCATCGTCGACGAGGAGATCATCGACTCCCTCTACCGGGCCAGCCAGGCCGGCGTCGACATCGACCTCGTCGTGCGCGGCATCTGCACGCTGCGCCCCGGCGTCCCCGGGCTGTCCGACCGGATCCGCGTGCGGTCGATCCTGGGCCGGTTCCTCGAGCACTCGCGGGTCTTCCGGTTCGGCAACGGGGGCGACGAGGAATTCTGGATCGGGTCGGCCGACCTGATGCACCGGAACCTCGACCATCGGGTCGAGGCGCTGGTGCAGATCACCGACCCGGCCGCGCAGGCGGAGCTGCGCTGGGTGCTCGAGACGATGACCAGCGACCGGGCCGGCGGCTTCGACCTGATTCCCGACGGCTCGTGGCGCCGGCGTACCCACAGTGGACAGTCTCCTGTGGAGGATGTGCAACAGGCCCTGCTCCGGCGGGCCACCGGCCGTCCGGATTAGACATTCGAACGGCTTCTGTCAGGAACTTTCCCGGGTTTGCCCGTAACCAAACGACGACTGACTCTTTAATGCGCCGGTACGGCCGGTTAAGCTGGCCTAATGCTGGAGGAGGAGCGCAAGTACGAGGTCGCGGCGGGGTTCACCATGCCCGACCTCACCGAGTGCGTGCCCGAGGGGGGCCGCCTCATCGTGCGCCCGCAACGCCGACTCCGCGCCATCTACTTCGACACCACCGACCTGCGCCTGGCCCGCGCCGGCGCCTGCCTGCGGTACCGCCGCGGCGACGACGAGCCGTGGACCGTGAAGCTGCCGACCGAGGTGGCGGGCGTCCGCACCGAGGTATCGATGCCCGGCCCGGCCGGGACGCCGCCGGGGCGCCTGCTCGACCTCGTCACCGTCTACACCCGCGGCGTGCCGGTCGCCCCGGTGGTGACCCTCACGACCGTCCGCCAGGCCTACCAGCTCTGCGACCGCGAGGACCGGGTCGCGGTCGAGGTGGTCGACGACACGGTGACGGTGCCCGACGGGCGCCGGGTCGCGCTGAAGTTCCGCGAGATCGAGGTGGAGCGCAAGGCGGGCCGGGCCCGGCTGCTGGACCAGGTGGAGGTGGCCCTGCGGGACGCGGGCGCCCTGGTGGGCGAGTTCACCCCCAAGCACGTCCGGGCCCTGGGACCGGCGGCCCTGCAGCCGCCGGACTGGCCGCCGGCGCCGGCGCGGCTGCCCCGCCGGCCGACCGTGGCCGACGTGGTGCGCGTGGCGATCCAGCGCGACATCGCGCGCATCGTCGCCCACGATCCGCTCGTCCGGCTGCGCGCCCCCGTCGGCCAGGACGACACCGCGGTGCACCAGATGCGGGTCGGCTGCCGGCGGCTGCGCAGCGACCTGCGGACCTTCGCCCCGGTGCTGTCCCGGGAGTGGGCCCGCCGGCTGCGGACCGAGCTGGGCTGGCTGGCCGCGGCGCTCGGCGCTGCCCGCGACGCCGAGGTGCTGCGGGCCCGCCTGCGCCAGACCGCGGCGCAGGACCCGTTGTCGCCGCTCGACCCGGCCAGCGTGGCCCGCATCGACGCCGACCTGGCGGTCCGCCAGGAGGACGCGCTGGCCGCGCTCGACAAGGTGATGTGCGACGAGCGGTACCACCGCCTGCTCGACGCCCTGCTCGAGGCCTGGCACGAGCCGCAGGTGGCCCGCCACGCGGACGAGTCGGCGGAGGCGATCCTGCCCCGCCTGGTCGCCCGGCCGTACAAGCGGCTGGCGTACGGCGGGGACGGGGTGGTCGGTGCGGGCCAGCTGGACCCGAACGCGCCGGACGAGGTGTGGCACGCGGTCCGCATCAACGGCAAGCGGGCCCGCTACGCCGTCGAGGCGGTGGCCGCCGTGCTGGGTGGCGAGGCGAGTGCCCTGGCCAGCGCCCTGGAGAAGGTGCAGGAGCTGCTCGGCGAGCACCAGGACGCGGCGGTCGCGGCCCAGACGTGGCTCGCCATCGCCAACGCCGACCCCGACGACCACGTGCTCGCCACCACCGCGGGCCGGCTGTACGAGCGGGAGCGGGCGGCGGTCCGGGCGGCTCGAGCTGCGTTTCCTGCCGCCTGGCGGGCCGCTTCTCGGCGCAGACTGACGGAGTGGATGCGGTAACCGACCCACCCACCCGAGGCCCCGTCCGGGCCGCGGGCGGGCTCGTCGCGCACGACGGGCGGGTCCTGCTGGTGCACCGGCCCCGTTTCGACGACTGGTCGCTGCCCAAGGGCAAGCTCCAGCCGGGTGAGCACCCGCTCGCCGCCGCGGTCCGCGAGGTGTACGAGGAGACCAGGGTCCGCGGCGTGCCGGGGGTGCGCCTGCCGTCGGTGACCTACCAGGTCCGGTCCGGGCCGTCCCCTGTGGACAAGATCGTCGACTGGTGGGCGATGACCGTGGCCGACGTGGAGCCGTTCGCCCCGACCGACGAGGTCGACGACATCGCCTGGCTACCCGTGCCGCGGGCGCTCGAGGTGGTGACGTACGAGCGCGACCGCACGGTGCTCGCGGCGTACGCCGGCCTGCCCGCCCTGTCCCGACCGGTGGTGGTCCTGCGTCACGCGAGCACGGGCGACCACCGGGCCTGGGCGGGCCGTCCCGACGAGCGCCCGCTGGACCGCCGGGGCCGGGCCCAGGCGGCGGACCTGGCCGGGCTGTTGCGGGTCCTGCGGCCGGGGCGGTTGGTCAGCGCGCCGGCGCTGTGCTGCCGGCAGACCCTGACCGCCCTCGCGCGAACGCTCGGCATCGATCTGGAAATAGAGGAAGACATCACCGCCGGCGCCGACCCCGCCACCGTCGCCGCGGCGCTGCGCCGCCTGGCCAACGACCGGTCGGCGAGCATCGTCTGTGGCCAGGGCGAGGTGCTCACCACCGCGCTCGCCACGCTGGCCGGCGGCGACCCGGCCGCGCCGGACCGGAGCCTCGCCCCGGCCGGCGGGGTCATGCTCTCGTTCAGCGGCGCCACGCTGGTCGCCGCCGACCCGTTCACCCTGGCCGGGCCCTGACGCGACACGCGCCGGCCACCGAACGGTGACCGGCGCGGACCGCGTTAAGGGGTGACGCCTACCGGCTGGCCTTGCGGGCCGGGGCGGCCTTCTTGGCCGCGGTGGCCTTCGCGGCCTTGGTCGCCTTGGTGGGCGCGACCTTCTTGACCGTCTTGACGGCCTTAGTGGCCTTGGCGGCCTTGGTCGCCTTGGGCACCCGCCCGGACGCCACGAGCTCCTTGAAGCCCGTGCCGGGCCGGAACGCCGGAACCGACGTCTTCTTCACCTTCACGGCCTCACCCGTACGCGGGTTGCGCGCGGTGCGGGCCGCCCGAACGCGCTTCTCGAAGACCCCGAAGCCGGTGATCGAGACCTTCTCGCCCTTGGTCACCGCGTTCTGGATTTCCGTGAGGACGGCGTCAAGCGCCGCCGTCGCCGTCTTCCGGTCGCCGAGGCGATCGGTAAGTGCTTCGATGAGCTCGGCCTTGTTCACGAGTCATTCCTCCCATGGCGGTCATCGCTGCCGTTCGACAACAGCGCCTCGGCAAGCTGGCATGCCGAGCATGCGACACAATTCTGCGCGCACAGTAGCCCTCGCGCTATGGCTACACAACATTCGTGCCCCGCGCGTGTCGCGGATTCCTGTCTCCGCCAAGGGTTTGCCGCCGGTGGCCGGCGAATGCCGGCCTGGGGCAAGCGGATCCGGCCACCGGCGGCCCGGCCTAGCGCACGACGGGCTTGAAGGAGGGACGGGTCGCCTCGAACGCGGCGATCTCGTCCTCGTGGCGGAGGGTGAGCCCGATGTCGTCGAGCCCTTCCATGAGGCGCCACCGGCTGTGGTCGTCCAGCGGGAACTCCTGCTCCAGGTCCGGACCCCGCACCACGCGGGCCACCAGGTCGACGGTCAGCTCGGTGCCCGGCCGCTCCTCCAGCAGGACCCACAGCTCCTGGATCACCTTCTCCGGCAACGTGACCGGCAGCAGGCCGCCCTTGAGGGCGTTGTTGCGGAAGATGTCGCCGAACGAGGGCGCGATGACCGCCCGGAACCCGTAGTCCTGCAGCGCCCAGACCGCGTGCTCCCGGGAGGAGCCCACGCCGAACCGCGAGCCGGCCACGAGGATCGACGCCTTCGCATAGGCGGGGTCGTTGAGGACGAACGACGGGTCGGTCCGCCAGACGGCGAACAGGCCGTCCTCGAATCCGGTCCGGGTGACCCGCTTGAGGTACTCGGCCGGGATGATCTGGTCGGTGTCGACGTCGGAGCGGCGCAGGGGGGCCGCCACTCCGGTGTGGACGGTGAACTTTTCCATGGCGACGCCCTTCAGTTCAGGTCGGCCGGGGACGCGAGCCGACCCACCACCGCCGTGGCGGCGGCGACGGGGGGTGAGACGAGGTGGGTGCGACCACCCCTACCCTGCCGGCCCTCGAAGTTGCGGTTGGAGGTCGAGGCGGAGCGCTGGCCGGGCTTGAGCGTGTCGGGGTTCATGCCCAGGCACATGGAGCAGCCCGCGTAGCGCCACTCGGCGCCGGCCTCGATGAACACCTTGTCCAGGCCCTCCGCCTCGGCGGCCGCCCGGACCTTGGCCGAGCCGGGCACCACCAGCATCCGGACGCCGTCGGCGACCTTGCGGCCCCGCAGGACCTCGGCGGCCGCCCGCAGGTCGTCCAGCCGCCCGTTGGTGCACGAGCCGAGGAAGACCACGTCGATGGGGATGTCGCGCATGCGGGTGCCGGGCTTGAGGTCCATGTAGGCGAGGGCCCGCTCCGCGGCCGCGGCCTCGGTCGGGTCGGCGAACTCCTCGGGCGACGGCACCACGCCGTCCAGCGGCACGCCCTGGCCGGGGTTGGTGCCCCACGTCACGAACGGCGTCACCGCGCTGCCGTCGAGCACGATCTCCTTGTCGAAGACCGCGCCCTCGTCGGTGCGGAGCGTGCGCCAGTACTCCAGCGCCGCATCCCAGTCGGCCCCGGTCGGGGCGTACGGCCGCCCCTTCAGGTAGGCGAAGGTCGTCTCGTCCGGGGCGATCAGCCCGGCCCGCGCGCCCCACTCGATGGACATATTGGAGATGGTCATGCGCCCCTCCATGGAGAGGCGTTCGATGACCGGCCCCCGGTACTCGACGATGTGGCCCACGCCGGCGCCGGTGCCCACCTGCGCGATGAGCGCGAGCACCACGTCCTTGGCCGTCACCCCGGGCTGCAGCTCGCCGGTGATGGTGACCGCCATGGTCTTGGGGCGGGCCTGGGGCAGCGTCTGGGTGGCCAGGACGTGCTCCACCTCGCTGGTGCCGATGCCGAAGGCGAGGGCGCCGAAGGCGCCGTGGGTGGCCGTGTGCGAGTCGCCGCAGACGATCGTCATGCCCGGCTGGGTGAGCCCCAGCTGGGGCCCGATCACGTGCACGATGCCCTGCTCGGCGTCACCCAGGGGGTGCAGCTTGATGCCGAACTCCTCGCAGTTGCGGCGCAGCGTCTCGACCTGCGTCCGCGAGATGGGATCCGCGATCGTGAGGAGGTTGTCGGTCGGCGTGTTGTGGTCCTCGGTGGCGAGGGTGAGGTCGGGCCGGCGAACCTTACGGCCGGCCAGCCGCAGGCCGTCGAAGGCCTGGGGGCTCGTCACCTCGTGGATCAGGTGAAGGTCGATGTACAGCAGGTCCGGCTCGCCCTCGGCCCGACGCACGACGTGCGCGTCCCATACCTTCTCGGCGAGCGTCTTCGGGGTTGTGCCTGCCCCGCCAGGTGCCCCGGAACGCGCCGGCGCGCCCGGAGCCGTGTTTGACGTGTCTCCCACCATCTGGACATCCTACAATCTGGGAGGTAGGTTTCAGGACGTGGGACACAGTATGAGCGGAGTGGGCGTCCTGGACAAGGCGGTTGCCATTCTCAGTGCCTGTGTCGACGGCGCCAGCCTGGCCGAACTTGTGGAACGGACGAAGCTGCCCCGGGCCACCGCCCACCGACTCGCTCAAGCGCTGGAGATCCATCGGCTGTTGGTGCGCGATGCCCACGGTCGATGGCGCCCCGGCCCTCGCCTCGGTGAGCTGGCCAACGCCGCGCCCGATGTCCTGCTCACCGCGGCCGGCCCGGTTCTCGCGGCGCTGCGCGACGCCACGGGCGAGAGTGCCCAGCTCTATCTGCGCCGCGCTGACGAGCGCGTCTGTGTCGCCGCTGCCGAGCGTACCAGTGGGCTGCGGGACACAGTGCCGGTCGGCGCAGTGCTTCCCATGTTCGCGGGCTCGGCCGCCCAGGTCCTGTTGGCCTGGGAACCGCCCGAGGCGGTCATGCCGCTGCTGCCCCGCTGCAAGTTCACCGGCCGGACGCTGGCCGAGGTCCGGCGCCGCGGCTGGGCGCAGAGCGTCGCGGAACGCGAGCCCGGGGTGGCGAGCGTCTCGGCGCCGGTACGCGACCGGACCGGACGGGTCATCGCCGCGGTCAGCGTCTCCGGTCCGATCGAGCGGCTCGGTCGCCGTCCCGGGGACCGGCTGGCCATGGCGGTGGTCCGGGCCGGCCAGCGCCTGTCGGGTCTGTGACGACGGACGGCGGGCCGGTTTCGCGTCGGCGGACGCCGGGACCGTACGGCTCGCCAGGACCGTACGGCTCGCCGGGGGCGGCGCTCAGGAGGCCAGGGCGGCCCGGGTCACCTGGGAGAGCCGGTCGCGGAACTGCTTCTCGTCGGGGTGCACGTGCACGCCGCCGAAGCCGATGCGCTCGTGCCGCACGTCGGTGATCACGAAGTCGGTGATGTCGAGCAGCCACCGTCGGTACGCGCGCGCGTCGGCCTCCTCGGCCTTGGTGCGCAGGATGTTCATCGCGGTCTGGGCGTAACCGATGACGAGCTCCCGCCCCTCCGGCGTGGTCGGGTCGACGCCCGACGCCTTCGGGTCGTCGTCGTAGACCTTGACCGCCGTCACCGCGAGCTCGGCCACGAGCGGGTTGGCGTTGGTGCGACCGTTGGCCACGGCGAGCAGGCCGTTGTCCAGCTTCTGCTGGTTGCGGGCGGCACCGTCGTCATGAACCGTGCTGGCCGCCCCGACCAACCAGCGGGGCAGACGCACCAGCAGGTTGCGCTCCTCGGCTGTGAACTCCGCCCTGGCTGTCACATCACCCTCGATCTCGCGCTCGGCTGACGAAACCGTCTGCCGAGAGGGTATCGGACATTCGCGGTCTTACGAACGACGGACGCAGCGTGGCGGCCGGTCCGGTCCCGGCGGCGCGCCGGCAGCCAAACATTTAGGTCCGGCTCCACCGGTCCGGGTGGAACGAGCCGGCGGGGTCAACGGCCGGATGGGCGCGGCCCGAGCCAGGCCGCGACCTCGTCGGCGATCGCGGCGAGCTGCGCGCCGGGTTCGACCTCGAACAGGCAGCGGGCCGACCACGACGGGTCGACGGAACCGGGCTGGACGGTGATGTCGAGCACAACGCGTCGGACGCGATCGTGGGTCGCGTCGACGACCAGCTCACGGCGCAGCGAGTGCCAGCACCGGACGCCGTCCCAGCCGCGCCAGTCGTCGACCAGGCCGTACAGGAAGTCGTCGAGCCGGACCAGATCGAAGGCGCCGATGGTGGCGGTCGTGGTCGCGGTCAGCCCGTCATCGGTGATCTCGACGTCGAAGCGGTGGATGTACCCGTCCCCGTACGGGTCGTAGGGCGGGCCGAGGGTGAGCCGGCCGGTCTGGGGTGGCAGGTGCAGCACGAACGCTGGTTCCACGCCGGCATTGTGGGCGGGCCGGGACGAGCCCAGCGAGCGGTTTACGGGGACCGATACGGGCGGCGGAGCGCGGGCGAGGCGGGAGACACGCCGGCCCGGGAGAACACATCACCCCAGGTCGCCGGCTCGGGGCCGGGTGACCTGGGGGGTTTGAGTCCGTAGCCCCGACCGGATTCGAACCGGCGCTACCGCCTTGAGAGGGCGGCGTCCTAGGCCGCTAGACGACGGGGCCCTAGAACAGGTCGTGCCTGTGAGCGGGTCTCATGATGACACAGACCGCCCGCCTGGCTGGACCGGGGGTCGGCACAACACGAAACCAGCAGCCGATGAGTAAACCAAGCGGCCCGGGTGGCCGCGGCAACGTTCATCGGTGGCTGGGGTACCAGGACTCGAACCTAGACTAGCGGAGCCAGAATCCGCCGGGCTGCCAATTACCCCATACCCCATCGATGCCGCACCGCTCAGCGGTGGCATCGGCCAAGTACTTTACCGCACTCGCGGCAAGATCCCAAACTGATTCGGCCGGCCGACCGAGACCGGTTCGGCCAGCCGGCCGTCCGCCCCTACTCCAGGTCGATGACCGGGTTGGCGATCTCCCCGATCCCCTCGATACGCACCACGCACGTGTCTCCGGCCACGAGCGGGCTCACGCCGGCCGGCGTGCCGGTGAGGATCACGTCGCCCGGCAGCAGGGTCATCACATGTGACACATACGACACGAGCGTGGCCACGTCGAAGACCATGTCCCGGGTGCGGCCGAGCTGGCGGACCTCCCCGTTCACCTCGCACCGGACCTCCAGGTCGCTCGGGTCCAGCTCGGTCTGGATCCACGGCCCCAACGGGCAGAACGAGTCGAAGCCCTTGGCCCGGGTGAACTGGACGTCGCGGCGCTGCAGGTCCCGAGCAGTGACGTCGTTGGCCACCGTGTAGCCGAAGACCGCCTTGAGCGCGTTGGCCCGGTCGATCCGGCGAGCCCCGGTGGCGCCGATCACCACCGCCAGCTCGGCCTCGTGCTCGACCTGCTTCGACTGCGGCGGCCGCCGGATGGGGTCGCGCGGGCCGATGATGGACGACGATGGCTTGAGGAAGATCAGCGGCTCCGGCGGGACCTCGTTGCCGAGCTCGGCGGCGTGGTCGGCGTAGTTGCGCCCGACGCCGATCACCTTGCTCGGCAGGATCGGCGAAAGCAGCCGGACGTCGGCCAACGCCCACCGCTGCCCGGTGAACTTGATCGTGCCGAAGGGGTGTCCTTCGATCTCCGCGACGGTCAGGCCGGCGATGTCGTCCGACGAGCCCTCGACGACACCGAACGACATCCCCTTGGTGTGGGCGAAACGAGCGATACGCACACGGCCAATCTAGGCGCGGCCGGGGGCGCGGCCACCGCCAGGGCACCACCGGCCGCTGTCGCACACCGGTCAGGCGGGCCAGACCACCTCGTCGAGGAACCGCTCCACGGCGACGGTCACCTCGCCCAGCACCGCGGCCGAGGCGGACAAGCCGGCCGGCACCATCAGCAGGTGGTCGGCGTCGGGGATCTCGCACACGTACGGCGTCAACGACCGCGCCAGCTCGCCGTCCCACGCCCCGGTGTCGGCGGTCCCGCCGATGAGCAGGAACGGCGCGGTGCTGGCCCGCAGGGAGGCCACGACCAGGTCGTCCAGCAGCAGCGGCGTGTACCAGACGGCGGGCAGGTTGCGCTCGACCGCCAGCGCGGCCGCCTGGGTGGCGAGCGACTTTCCGACGAGCAGCGGGGTGACGGGGGCCTGGTCGAGGACGGACCGAACCTGGTCCAACACCCAGTCCCGCCGGCTGGCCGGGGTCGCCATGGCCGGGTCGGTGGGCGGCGGTGGCGCCCAGTCGACGGCCTCGACCGCCGCGCCGCGGGCCCGGGCGGCCGCCGCGGCGTAGAACAGCAGTGGCTGGTGCGGGCCGAGCGTCCGGCCGGGGATGATCACCGCATGTCGCGTCACGCGGTGAGCCTATCGACGCGGCCGGCCGCCGAAGTCGTGGTTTCCCCGCCAGGAGTCGTGGTTTGCCCGGCTACAGGCGACGGTCGGTGGCCTCGTCGGGCACGCCGTCGAAGTACTTCTGCAGCACGGCGGCGAAGACCGGCTCGGTCGGGTCCGCCCGGTGGAACAGGGTCATCGACGAACGCAGCTTCATGGCGTCGACCGGTCCCAGGATCTCCTCGGCGGTCTTCCCGCGGACGTCGGCCACGGCCTGCGCGCACTCCCGCAACCGCGGCCCGAGCACCGGGTGCGCGAGGTACGCCCGCGCCTCGTCCAGCGACCGGATGGCGTACCGCTGCGACATCGGGCTGAACCCGAGCCCGGCGATCTGCGGGAAGATGAACCACATCCAGTGACCGGTCTTCCGGCCGCGCCGCAGCTCGGCGAGGGCGCCGTCGTAGACGCCATCCTGGGCGGCCACGAACCGCGCCAGGTCGTACGGGTCAGGGTCGTACGGGTCGGTGTGGTCGGTCATGCCGGGGCCCCCACGTCGGCGGGTGGGCGGTCCGCGCCGTCGGTCGCCTCGGCCAGCTCGAGCAGCCGGTCGCACTCGGCGATGAGGCGCGCGCGGAGCGGGGCGGCCCGGTCGGCGAACTCGCGCTGCCGGCGGGCGAACTCAGCGCGGCCGGCCGGGGTCTCCACCGGGATGGGCTCGTAGCCCAGGGCGGACAGGTCGTACGGGCTGGCCTGCATGTCCACGGCCCGGATGTCGTACGCCAGCTCGAAGCAGTCCACGACGAGCTCGCTGGGCACCAGGGGCGACAGCTCGTACGCCCAGCGATACAGGTCCATGTTGGCGTGCAGGCATCCGGGCTGCTCGTAGGCGATCTGGTCGGCGCGGGTCAGCCACACCTCGTTGCGGGGCCGGGCCGGTTCGGTGAAGAACCGAAACGCGTCGAAGTGGGTGCAGCGCAGGGGACCGGCCTCGACGACGGGCACGGGGTCGGTGCGCAGCGGCCAGGCCCGGTGCCGGATCTCCTCCGGCGGCTGCCGGTACACCATCGCCCACTCGTGCAGGCCGAAGCACCCGAACCGGCCCGGTCGGCCCGCGGTCGCCACGAGCAGCTCGCGGATGCGGACGACGGTGCCCCGCCGGCGCTCGAGGAGTGCGGCGTGGTCGAGCATCACACCGTCGGGGACGGCGACGTACTCGGGGCCGGGCGGCTCGGCGTCGGCCAGGATCACCTCGGCTCCGGGGTGCCAGCGGCGCAGCCGCCCGGGGCGGTTGGTGTAGTAGGTGAAGAGGAAGTCGACGACCGGGTGCTTGATGCCGTGGCGGCGACGTTCCAGGTGGTCGGCCACGAGCCGATCCACTCGCGCTTCATGGTCGGCGCGCCGGCGCCGCCACTCCTCTGCCGCCAGCCGAACCGTCATCTCACGCGAACAGCAACGCCATCACGGCGACGAACCCGATCAGCCACCCGGCCATCAGGCCGAGGCCCGTGTACTGCCGCCCCCGCCGGTACTGCAGGGCGCTGACGATCACGCAGGCCAGCGTGACCACGATCTCCCCACCGAAGATGGTGACAAGCATGGCGGCGATGTCGCGGAACCCCTCGCTCCCCGGACCGGCGATCCGGACGGCCAGGAAGCCGGCGAGGACGACGACGGCGTGCGCGCCGACCGCGGTGGCGGCGGCGATGACCCCGCGCTTCGGCGCTTCGGCGGCGGGGGTCGGCGTGGTTGCGGTCACGGGCAGGACGGTAACCGACCGACCCGGGTGGCGACCACCAGGGTCCGCTACGGTCCCGTCGTGATGGACGGCACGCCGGTCCGTACGGTCGGGAAGCGGGTCCGGACGGTCTGGGACCGGCTGGTGGGCGGTCGCCCCTGGTCGGCGCTGGTCGCCTGGCCCCTGGCCACTGGCGCGGCGACCGTCGCCCTGGTTCGGGTACTGGGTCTGGACTGGGGCGCCCCGCTGGTCCAGATCGTCGCGTTCACCCCGTACCTGGCGATCGGCGGCGCGGTGGCGGCCGTGCTCAGCGGCCTGACGCGCCGACCGGTGGCGACCGTGGTGACTGCCGTCGCGGCGCTGTCCCTGGTGACGGTCGTGGCGCCGCGCGCGCTGGGCTCGCCCGCGACCGGCCCCGGCACACCGCTGGTGGTCATGTCCGCGAATCTTCGCTACGGCGGCGCGGACGCGGCCTCCATTGTGGACCTAATGCGGGACGCGGACGTGGACGTGCTGGCGCTCCAGGAACTGACCCCCGAGGGGGAACAGGCGCTGCTGGACCGGGGCCTGGCGGAGGTGCTGCCGTTCCGGGAGAGCCATCCGGGGCCGTGGGCCAGCGGCACCGCCGTCTACGCGCGATGGCCCCTGTCCGACGGGGGCGTCCGGACGCCCTCGGACGACGGCTTCCTCCAGGCGTACGCCACCGTCACGCTGGACCACGGCTCCGTGACCATCGAGTCGGTGCACCCCGTGCCGCCGATCGACGCGCGGCAGACCCGCGAGTGGCTGGCCGGCCTGGTCAATCAGCTGCCCGCCGACGAGGGTGGACCGCCGCGGATCCTCGCGGGCGACTTCAACGCCACGCTGGACCACCGTGCCCTGCGGGCCCTGCTCGCCACCGGCTACCAGGACGCGGCGGACACGGTTGGCGCCGGTCTGACCCCGACCTGGCCGTTCTACGGCCGGCGGTCCGCGGTCACCCCCAAGGTGGCGCTCGACCACATCCTCGTTCCGAACGGGATCGGTGTGCGCGATTTCCGTGCGGTGACGATTCCCCGCACCGACCACCGCGCCATCCTCGCCACGCTGCTGCTCCCACCGGCCTAGTCATCGTCGCCCGCGGGGCCGATCACCGTCACCCGCCAGGCTGGTCGATCCTCGCCGGCGGACCGATCAACTCTCGCCCACCGGGGCGGGTCAATCCTCACCCGCCGGGCCAGTCATCGTGTTGGCCTGGTCGTCGTCGGTGGTGAGGATGATGTCCTTGTCGCGGGTGACGTGGTAGGTGCGCCCGTCGGGCAGGGTCCAGGTGGTGACCCGGCCGCGGGTGGTCTGCTGGTCGGTGACGCGGACGCCGGGGGCGTGGCG
>Ga0310840_100457_pt1 | contig 30627 bp, 26 predicted proteins | sample SM_ome_8_FD_201304 | JGI IMG/M metagenome (GOLD analysis project Ga0310840, IMG submission 201304) | Sorghum-adapted microbial communities enriched on stacked mutant (SM) sorghum from Joint BioEnergy Institute, Emeryville, California... ...
CGACAACCCGGACTCTCACGAACACCGAGAGCGACCGAAGGCGGTCGCTCCGGTTAGGCTGCTGGCATGCCAGGCACGGTCGGGCGAGCTTCCACTCCCCCATCCGCCGTCGCCGACGCGCCGCCGACGCCGGACGCGTTGCTCTCACCCCCGGCCGGTCACCGCTGGGCGGACACACCGCTCGGTCCGCGGGAAGGCTGGGATCCCGCCCTGCGGGGAGTCGTCGACCTGGTCATGTCCGCTCCTGTCGCGATGGCCCTGGCGTACGGCGACGACCTCGCGCTGATCTACAACCGAGGGTTCGCCGAACTCATCCGCCCGAAACACCCGGCGGCGTTCGGCCGTCCGGCCGCCGAGGTGTTCCGGGAGGTCTGGCAGACGCCCGGCGTCGGCGACGTGATCGAGCGGGTGTACCGGACCGGCGAGCCGTACCCGGACCGCGAGAAGCCGCTGTCGATCCCGCACGACGAACCGGGCGGGGACGAACCGGGCGGGCCGGAGCTGGTGCCCACCCGCGGTTACTCGGCGGTCCGGGACTCCACGGGCCGCGTCGTCGGCGTGCTGGCGGTGGTCCCCGAGACCCCCGAGACCAGCCGACGGTTGCTGGGTCTCGGCGCGCTCGCCTCGGCGCTCGCCGACACGGGCACCCTCGACGAGGTCGCCCGGGTCACGCTGTGCCACGCGGTATCGGCGCTCGGGGTCGACCGTGTCGAGTTCGGCGTGGACGACGGCGGCGGATGGCGGGTGGTCCGGCGGGTCCGCGGCGAGCTGCTGGACGAGGCCGACGAGCGGCTTCCCCCGCTGTGGCGTCGCCACCCCGCGGACTCGCCGGCCCCGCTGGTACGAACCGCCGACAGCGGCACGGCGGTGTTCACCAGCGACGGCCGGCCGCTGCTGCGGTGCGCGGTCGACCGGCACGACGAGCGGATCCGGGCGCTGGCGGCCCTCCCGCTGCGCACGCCGTCACTGCGCGGCGGGCTCTCGGTCGGCTACCGGCGGCCGCACGTCTGGTCGCCCGCCGAACGCGCCCTGCTGACCGCGTTCGCCGAACTGGTGGCCCGGGCCGCGGAACGGGCCCGCCGTGTCGAGACCCAGCACGGCGCGGGCCTGCTGCTGCAGCGGAGCATGCTGCCGGAGCACCTGCCCGACCTGCCGCCGCTGCGCATCGCGGCGCGCTACGACGCCGGGGTCGACGGCGACGCCGGTGGGGATTTCTACGACGCCTTCGCACTGCCCGACGGGCGGCTGGCCGTGGTCGTCGGCGACGTGGTCGGCCACGACGCACGAGCCGCCGCGCTGATGGGGCAGGTGCGCGCGGCGCTGCGCGCCCTCGCGTTGGCCGACCCCGAGCCGGCGCCGGTGCTGACGGGTTTGGACCGGCTGGTGGCGAGCCTCGGCGCGGAGGCCCGCAGCGACGAGCTCTTCGTCACGGTCGTCTACGGTCTGATCTCACCTGGTGACGGTCGGCTGACCGTCGCCAGCGCCGGACATCCTCCGCCGCTGCTCCGACACGCCACCGCGAATCGGTCCGCCACCGTCCGGTTCCTCGACGTCCCGCCGGGTGTGCCGCTCGGACTCGGTGGTCTGCGGGCGGCCATCACCGTGGACTTCCCGCCCGGCGACACGCTCCTGCTGTTCAGCGACGGCGTGGTGGCACGTCGGCGGCACAGCCTGACCGCCGGCCTCGCCGCGCTCGCCGCGGCGCTCGCCACCTCCACCACCGGGGATCCCCGCGCCCTCTGTGTGCTGGCCAGCGGGGCCGTCGCCGGCAGCGCCGAGGACGACCTCGCCATGCTCGCGGTCGAGCACGCGGCGACGCCGAGCCGGTCGGCAAGCATGGAGGTACCCGCCGAGCCGACCGCGCCGGGACGGGTACGCCGCTGGATGACCAGCCTGCTCGGGCGGTGGGGCGTTCCGGAGCGGGTCGTCGGGTCCGCGGTTCTCTGCACCAGCGAGCTGGTCACGAACGCCCTGCTGCACGCCGGCACCGCCACGCGGGTGAACGTGGACCTCCGTGCGGAGCGGCTCCTGGTCTCGGTCACCGACCGCGGTACCCGGGGCGCGGTGTCCCGGGTCCACACCGACGGGCTCAGCGGCCGTGGCCGCGGACTACGGCTGGTCGAGAGCCTCAGCGACGCCTGGGGTACCGACCCGACGGTACGTGGCTGCACGGTCTGGTTCGAGATGCGGTTGCCTCCGGCGACCCCCACGCCCGACCCCGGCTGAGGCGCGCGGACCCGGCGGTTCCGCCGGCCGGTCACCCGCTGCTGGGCGATGACCCACGGGTTCGCGAGCATGGCAACCGGCGTGCGCGGCAGGGCGGCGCCCCGCGCCCCGGTCGCCCTCCTGGCCGGGCAGGCGGTCGAGACCCGGGTGGGCGGACTCCAGGCGTGACGACGGCTCCGCGACCCCACCGACAGACACACGCTGACCTGCGCCGATGCCGCCGACGGGAAACCGGTACTTCACATGAAGGCAACATGGCCTTACCGTTGTCGATGTCTGTGGGAGCGCTTCCACTGATACATATCAATTTCTTACCGTCCCTCGAGGGAGCACCGCATGCGTCTGAGATCCGCGCTCGCCGCCGCCGGCGCCGTAGCCGCCACGGCGTTCGCCGCCACGGCCGGCGCCGTCGGCCTGCTGCACCCCACCGCCGCCCGCGCCGCCGACTCGGCCTTCTACGTCGACCCGGACACCGGTGCCGCCCGCTGGGTGGCCGCCAACCCGGGCGACCCGCGCGCCGCCGTCATCCGGGACCGCATCGCCAGCGTCCCGCAGGGACGGTGGTTCACCCAGAACAACCCGGGCACGGTGCGCGGCCAGGTCGACGCCTTCGTCGGCGCCGCCGCCGCAGCCGGCAAGATTCCGATCCTCGTGGTCTACAACATCCCCAACCGGGACTGCAGCGGCGCCAGCAGCGGCGGCATGCCCAACCACACCGCGTACCGCCAGTGGATCGACGAGGTGGCGGCCGGGCTCGCCGGACGACCCGCCGCCATCATCCTGGAGCCGGACGTGCTGGCGCTGATGACCAGCTGCATGAACGAGTCGCAGCAGGCCGAGACCCGCGCCTCGATGGCGTACGCCGGCAAGCGCCTCAAGGCCGGCTCCAGCCAGGCGAAGGTCTACTTCGACGCGGGACACTCCGCCTGGCTCGCGCCGTCCGAGATGGCCGCCCGGCTCGTCGCCGCCGACATCGCCAACAGCGCCGACGGCATCTCGGTCAACGTCTCGAACTACCGGACCACCGCCGAGTCGGTGAACTACGCCAAGGCGGTGGTGGCCGCCACCGGCGCCCCCCACCTGAAGATCGTCGTCGACACCAGCCGCAACGGTAACGGCCCGGCCCCCGACTCGGAGTGGTGCGACCCGCCGGGACGGGCGATCGGCACGCCCAGCACCACCGACACCGGTGACCCGGCCGTCGACGCCTTCCTGTGGATCAAGCTGCCCGGCGAGGCCGACGGCTGCATCGCCCCGGCGGGCCAGTTCGTTCCGCAGCGGGCGTACGAGTTGGCGATCGCGGCCCCCACCCCGCCGACGACCCCGCCGACCACTCCGCCCACCACCCCACCGACGACCCCGCCGACCACTCCGCCCACCACCCCGCCGACCACTCCGCCGAACGGCGCCTGCCAGGTGAGCTACCAGACCAACCAGTGGCCTGGCGGCTTCACCGCCGACATCCGGATCACCAACAACGGCCCCGCGCTCAACGGTTGGACCCTGAGCTTCACCGTCGGTTCCGGTGTGGCGCTCAGCAACGGATGGAGCGGTATCTGGAGCCAGTCGGGCACCCGGATCACGGTCAGTAACGAGGCGTGGAACGGCTCGCTTCCCACCGGAGGCACCGTCACCATCGGGTACCAGGGCACCTACTCCGGCAGCCTGCCGGCGCCCACCGACTTCACCCTGAACGGATCCGCCTGCACCAGTTGATCCCGGATCCGTCCGGCCGGGCCGCCGCCCACCGACGGCGGCCCGGCCCCCTCCCACACCGGCCCGTCGCGACGGACGGTCCGCCCGCGGCGGCCCGGGAGACGCCCACACGACCGAGAACAGCGAGAACGACATGACCGTCACCGAGGCCCGGCAGCGGACCGTCGGCCAACTCCTCCGCGGCTGGCGCGAACGACGCCGGATGAGCCAGCTCGAACTCGCCATCGCGGCGGAGATCTCCACCCGGCACCTGAGCTTCGTGGAGACCGGCCGGGCCACGCCGAGCCGGGACATGGTGCTGCGTCTGGCCGAGCGGCTCGACGTACCGCTGCGGGAGCGCAACCAGTTGCTCCTGGCGGCGGGGTACGCCCCGGTCTACCCGCGGTCGCCGCTGGACTCCCCCGCGCTGCGCCCGGTCCGCGCGGCGGTCCGTCGGGTCTGCGCCGCCCACCAGCCCTACCCCGCCGTCGTGGTGGACCGGCTTTGGCACCTGGTCGAGGCCAACGAGGGTTTCGGGGTGTTCACCAGCGGCGTCGAGCCGGCGCTGCTCGTCCCACCGGTCAACGTGCTCCGCCTGGCGCTGCATCCGGCAGGGCTCGCGCCCCGGATCGTCAACCTCGGTCAGTGGCGGGTCCACCTGCTCGGTCGGCTCCGGCGACGGCTCGAACTGACCGGGGACGCCGAACTGGCCGACCTGTACGACGAACTCCGCGGGTACCCCTGCGACCAACCGGAGCCGGAGGTGGAGGTACCCGGTCCCGGAGAGGTGGTGGTACCGCTGCGGCTCCGCGACGGCGAGCGTCAACTCGCGTTCCTCAGCACCGTCCTCACCATCGGCACGCCGTTGGACGTCACCATCGCCGAGCTCACCGTCGAGTCGTTCTTCCCCCTCGACGACACCACCGCCACGGCGCTGGCCCCGGCCCCGAACCCGGAGGTCCGGGTCACCGGCCACCACTGAGGCCCCTCCGTCCCGGGCGAGGACGCACCCCGGTCTCCCGCCGGTTCGGCATTCCGCCGTCCCCACCGCCGGTGCCGTGGCCCACCCGGCGCTGCGGCCACGCGGCCGCCCGGTGCCGTCCGGCGTGGCCCGGTTTACCCCGCTCCGCGGCCGGGAAGTCGAGTGCTGACGAGGGGAGGCGGTGCATGATGTCCAGAAATCCCACGGCGTCGTGGCAGTCCGGAATTCCGGGTTTGACTGGTGGTGGCAACCTTCCGGTCGGACCCTCCGGGGCTCGGCCCCACGCGCCGGGCGGCGCGGGCGCGGAGCCGACCCGCCCCACCGTGACCGTCGCCTCGTACCCCGACTACCCGTCGGCGCAGTACGCGGTGGACTTCCTCTCCGACAACCACTTCCCGGTGGAGCGGACCGCGATCGTCGGGACCGACCTGACGCTGGTGGAAACCGTGCTGGGACGGATGACCACGGGCCGGGCCGCGCTGGCCGGCGCGGCGACCGGTGCGTGGTTCGGCCTCTTCATCGGCCTGCTCTTCGGGATCTTCACCGTCGGGAACTGGTGGGCGGTGATCCTGGTCGGCCTCGTGGTCGGCGCGGGGTGGGGGGCGATCTTCGGCGCCATCGCGCACGCGATGACCGGTGGCCGTCGGGACTTCGCCTCGGCGAGCAGTCTGCGCGCCAACCAGTACGCGGTGACCGTGGACGCGTCCCTGGCCGATCAGGCCCGGCAACTCATCGCCCGGATGAGCTGGCCGGGGCAGCCGGCAACCGGCACCCCCCACTAGGCGGCGCGCGCCCATCGCCGGCCCCTCCGTCCGCCGGCGCCCGTCCGCGCGGGCGGCCGGCGGACGCGGCTGTCTCGCGGCGTCGTACGTCAACGAAATGTTGACGTACGACGTACCGCCGCGCCACGATGGCCGGATGCAGGAACACCTCGGGCCCCGGTCCGAACCACCACCGACGTCGCCGCCCACCGCTCGCGCCGCCACCCCGTCCGACCACGACCGGCTCGGCATCCTGGCCGACCACACCGCCGTGCTGGCCGCCGTGGGGTCCGTCGAGGCCGACCCGCCAGCACTCCTGGCCGCGTTGCGGCGGATCGCCGGTCTCCGCCGCGGGCTCGACGAGGCCGAACGCCGACTGATCGAGGCATCCCGGGGCCGCGGGGTCAGCTGGGCCCGGATCGCGGACGCGCTCGGGCTGGCGAGCCGGCAGGCGGCCGAGCAGCGCTGGCTGCGCCTGTCCGGCGAACCGGGCCGGGATCCGGGCGCGGTGCGGCGTCGACGGAAGCGTCAACAGTTTGTTGACGCAAGCTACGGCACCGCGATGCCCCGGCTCCGAGCCGCCGTCACCGCCCTGCACCGACTACTGGACCGTGATCCGACCTGGGACGACCGGCATCCCCGCGCCGGGCTGGCCCGGGCCACCCTGGCGCTGGCCGCCACCGCCGACCCACGGGCGCTGTTCGCGCTGGCCCTGCAGGCCGGGACCGATCTGGACGCGATACCCCGGGAGCGGATCCCGGCGTGGTCGACGACCGCGCTGGACGAGCTGCGACGGGCCATCGCCGCCGCCACGCCGCGGTCCACCCAGACCGCGACGGAGGAGATTGAGTCCGGGCAGCTCAAGAATTGTTGACATCGGACACCCGCCACCGCAGGATGTGAGTCGCCTCGACTCAACAATGTCCGGAGGGTGTCCTCGGCATGCATCCGCCACGACCACACTCCCCACACCGGGTCAACGTCCTGCTGCTCGTCGGCATCTCGCTGCTGTCCGGGTTCGCCGGCACCGTCATGCAGGTCGTGTCCGGGGTCTGGGTACTCGACCTCACCGGGTCCAGCAGTCTCGCCGCGCTCACCGGCACCTGCATCTTCGCCCCGACGCTGCTCGGTCCCGCCCTGGGCTCCGTCGTGGACCGCCTTCCGCGCCGCCCGTTACTCGTCGCGACCCACCTGGGCACGGCAGCCGTCGTACTCTCCCTGCTCGCCGTCCGCTCCGAGGCCGGAGCCTGGCTCATCTTCGCGGTGATGCTCGGATACGGCCTCAGCTTCGTCCTCATCGACGCCGGCGAGTCGGCCGTGCTGCCGGCGGCACTCACACCCGAGGCCCTCGGCACGACCAACGGGCTGCGTACGAGCGCACAGGAGGGGGTCAAGCTCGTCGCGCCGGTGGTCGGCGCGGGGCTGTTCGCCTGGGGTGGTGGACACACGGTCGCCGCGTTGACCGCGGCGCTCCTGGCGGTCGCCGCCGCGCTCTACCCCCTGCTCCGGCTCAGGCACCCACCCGCCGACGCCGGTCGCGCACCACTGGGCACGGACCACGGCCGGCACCGGATCCGGGACGGCATCCGACACCTGCGCGCCGTCGCCGAACTGCGGACCACGGTCCTGGTCGGCACGGTCGCGATCGCGATGTCCGGGCTGAGCACGGCGGGCCTCTACGCCGTCGTCGTCGACGACCTGCACCGGCCGGCCGCCTTCCTCGGTGTCCTCGCCTCCGTACAGGGTGCCGGCTCGATCCTGGGCGGGCTGGTCGTCGGCCGGCTGCTGCGGACACGGGGCACCGTCACCGTCAGCGTTCTGGGCGCGCTGCTGTTCGCGCTCGGCGTCGCCGGATACTGCGTGCCCCGGTGGCAGGTGGCCGTGGCCGGTGCCCTCGTCGTCGGACTCGGTCTCCCCTGGACGCTCGTCGCCGCCATGACGACGGTCCAGACCCGTACCCCCCACCACATGCTCGGCCGGGTGGCGGGAACCGCGAACACCCTGCTCTTCGCCCCGGTCGCGATCGCCACCCCGGCCGGGGCGGCGATGGTCCTGCTCGACGACCGGCTGCCACTGGTTGTCGCGGCGGTGTGCTGCGTCGCCGCCGCGCTCGTCGCGATCCGCCTGCTGCGCCGCACAGCCGGCGACGACAGCCCTGTCGACCAGCCCGGTCCGGCCGGCGCGCCGGAGGCGGAGCCACCGGCGGAACGGGTGGACCATCCGGTCGGGTGAACCCGCACGGGTCGCCGTCGCGAGCCGGTCCGAGGCGCCGGCGTCCGCACCGACGGACGCAGCCACAGACCGGCTCGCCGACGCCCCACCCGTCCCCTCCCGCGGGGACAGCGGGTCACGCGGACACGGCGAAGATGCCGGCCACCCCGAGGACGACCATCACCAGTACCGCGACCAGAGCGCCTCGCTCGCTCTCGACCGCCGCCGGCTCCGACAGGTCCCGCTCGACGTCCGAGATGTCGCCGGACATGTGTCCTCCCCCTGGTCGTCACCGTTCGGTCCTGGGCGCACGGCCGACCGCCGGTCGGTCCGGACCCCGGCCGGTGGTGGCCCCGTCCACACCGACGGCCGGCCGCCTCGCCGGGCCCGCCCCGACCCCTGCCGGCAGGCCCACGACAGCGAATTGCCCGTCCCGGGCCGCCAGAAACCCGAAGGGCGACACGGTTTCCGGGTAACATGCCGCGGCTTCGCGGACTCACCGGCACCTCGCCGGCCACCATCCCGATCCCACCCAAACCGGACACCGCCGGTAAGACCACACCAGGCGCACGTCCGGCCGTCCCGACTCAGGCCGCCGGAGGGGGCACGTCCAGGTCCGTGTCGTCGGCAACGTCGTCGCAGCGTACGACCCGTACCTGTGCGGCGTGCCGCCGCAGGTAGTCCCGGGCGCCGACGTCACCGGTGGCGGACGCCGCGACCCCGGGCCAGTGGTCGCGGCCGAGCAGCACGGGGTGGCCACGCCGGGCACCGTAGCCGGCGACGGCCAGCGTCTCCGGTCCGGCGTGGACGACCAGCCGGCGGACCGCCTCGGCGGTGATGCCCGGCATGTCGACAAGGAGCACGACCGCGGCCACGACGGCCGTCTCGGCCAGGGCCGCCAGGCCGGCCCGCAGCGAGGAACCCATCCCGGTCGGCCAGTCGGGGTTCTCCAGGGGTACGGCGTCGCCGAGGTCGGCGTGGGCCCGGACACGGGCCGCGTCCGCTCCCAGGACCGCGACGACCGGCCGGCAACCGGCGTCCCGGGCCGTCCCCACCGCTCGTTCTACGAGGAGGCGGCCGTCGTCGAGCCGGACGAGCGCCTTCGGCCTCCCGTACCGGCGCCCGGCTCCGGCGGCCAGCACCAGTCCGGCGACCCGGGGACCCGGCTGCGGCGGCAGAGGCGGGGAGATGGCGGCCTCCAGGGTGAGGGACGACGAGGCGTCCGCGTTCGTCGGCTTCTCTCCAGTGACCACTTCTTATACACCACGGCGCCACGCACGGTCTCCTCGCACGGGCCTGCGGGCGTCGCACCGGGCGGTGCGACACTGGGCCGGTGCCGCCGCTGCTCGATCCCCTGCCCGACCTTCCGGTCCGGTACGCGCTCGTGGAGCTGTCGGAGGCGGTACGCGACCGTGGGACCGCCGTCCTGGTCGCGCCGCCCGGGACCGGCAAGACCACCCTGGTTCCGCTGGCGCTGGCCGACCAGGTCGACGGGCGGGTCGTGATCGCCCAGCCGCGCCGGGTCGCGGTCCGCGCCGCCGCCCGGCGGATGGCGGAGCTGCTCGGCGAACGCGTCGGCGAGACCGTCGGGTACGCCGTCCGCGGCGAACGCCGGGCCGGGCCGCGCACCCGGATCGAGGTGGTCACCACCGGCCTGCTCGTCCAACGGCTGCAGCACGATCCGGAACTGGCCGGCACCGGTGCGGTCGTGCTCGACGAGTGCCACGAACGGCAGCTCGACTCCGACCTCGCACTGGCGTTCGGCGTCGAGGTACGGTCCACGCTCCGCCCCGACCTGTGTCTGCTGGCGATGTCCGCCACCGCCCGACAGGAGCGGCTCGCCGCGGTCCTCGCCGGGACGGACGGACTGCCGGCGCCGGTGGTGCAGAGCGCCGCGGGGCGGGCGTATCCGGTGGAGGTCGTCTGGGTGCCCCCGCCGCGACCGGTGGATCCACCGCACGGGCTGCGCGTCGACCCCCGGCTGCTGGACCACGTGGCGGCCACGGTCCGGCGTGCCCTCGCCGAGCAGGACGGTGACGTGCTGGTCTTCCTACCCGGGGCGGGTGAGATCGCCGCGGTCGTCGAGCGGCTGGCCGACGCGCGCGGCGCGGTCGACGTGGTGACGCTGCACGGACGACAGTCCGGGGGCGAACAGGACGCGGTGCTGCGACCCGCGGCGGGCCGGCGTCGGGTGGTCCTCGCCACCGCCGTCGCCGAGACCAGCCTGACCGTGCCCGGGGTGCGGGCGGTGGTCGACGCCGGGCTGAGCCGGGTGGCACGGATGGATCTGGCCCGCGGACTGGGCGGCCTGGTCACGGTGCCGGTGTCCCGGTCGGCGGCCGAGCAGCGCGCCGGGCGCGCCGGGCGCCAGGGGCCGGGTCGGGTCTACCGGTGCTGGTCGGAACACGACCACGAGCGCCTGCCGGCACACCCGGAGCCGGAGATCGCGGTTGCCGACCTCACCGGCTTCGCCCTGCAGCTCGCCTGTTGGGGTGACCCGGACGGGGCGAGCCTCGCGCTGCCGGACCCGCCGCCGCCCGCCGCGATGCGGGCCGCCCGGACCACCCTGGAGGCGCTCGGCGCCGTCGGTCCCGACGGACGCGCCACCCGGCGGGGCCGGGCCATGGCCGCCACCGGCACGCATCCCCGGCTGGCCCGGGCGCTGCTGGACGGGGCCGGCAGGCTGGGATCGCGACGGGCCGCCGAGGTGGTGGCGGTGCTGGCCGAGGCCCCGGCGGGTGGCGACGACCTGGTGGCCACCTGGCGACGGCTGCGGTCGGGTACCGACGCCGCCAGCGTCCGCTGGCGGTCCGAGGCACTCCGACTGCGCGCCGTCCTCGACGAGTCGGGCGGCGCGGGCCGGGCCGGCGGCGGGGACGGGGAGGCGACGGGTCTGCCGGACGACCTGGCCGCCGGGCTGCTGGTCGGGTTGGCCTTTCCGGAGCGGCTGGCCCGGGTGCGTCAGTCGGGCGCGACGACGTACCTGATGGCGGGCGGCACGGCCGCGGAGCTGGCGCCCGACTCGGCGCTGCGGGGCGCGCGGTGGCTGGCGATCGCGGTCGCGGACCGCGCACCGGGTCGAGCCGGCGCGGTGATCCGACAGGCGGCGGTCGTGGACGAGGCGACCGCCCGGGAGGCGGGGGCCGCGCTGCTCCGGCAGGACCAGGAGATCGCCTGGTCCGGCGGGGACGTCGTGGCCCGCGAGGTGACCCGGCTCGGCGCCATCGTCCTGCTGGACCGCCCGCTGCGCCGGCCCGACCCGGCCGCGGTCACCGCCGCACTGCTCGACGGGCTCCGCCAGGAGGGCCTCTCCCTGTTGTCCTGGACCCCGGCCGCCCGGTCGCTGCGGGACCGGCTCGCGTTCTGCCGGTACGCGCTCGGCCCGCCGTGGCCCGACGTGAGCGACGCGGCGCTGCTGTCCGGGGCGGAGGAGTGGCTGGGCCCCGAACTGGCCACCGCCTCCCGGCGCGCCGACCTCGCCCGGATCGACGTCGTGGCGGCGTTGCGCCGGCTCGTGCCCTGGGCCCAGGCCGCCCGGCTGGACGAGGTGGCGCCGGAACGGCTCACGGTACCGAGTGGCTCGCGGCTCCGGGTGGAACTACCGCGACCCGGCGTCGCCCGTGCTGGCCGTGCGGCTGCAGGAGGCCTTCGGCTGGCGGGAGGTGCCGCGGATCGCCGACGGACGGGTGCCGGTCCTGCTGCACCTGCTCTCCCCCGCCGGCCGGCCGGTGGCGGTGACCCGGGATCTCGCCTCCTTCTGGCGGACCGGGTATCCGCAGGTCCGCGCCGAGTTGCGGGGACGCTACCCCCGTCACCCGTGGCCGGCGGACCCCACGGAGGCGGTGCCCACCCGTCAGGTCCGGCCCCGCCGCTGACCGCGGTCGGCCGGCCGGTGCGGGCCGTCAGCCGTGGACGAGGTCGGCGATCACGACGGTGATGTTGTCCGGTCCACCGGCGCGAAGGGCCAGGTCGACCAGCCGCTGGGTGCAGGCCGCCGGATCGGCGTGTCCGAGCAGTGTCTCCGCGATCGCCTCGGCGGGGACCACGTTGGACAACCCGTCGCTGCAGAGCAGCCAGCGGTCGCCCTCCCGGGGCACGAGTGTGGTGTAGGCGGGGGTGAGGGGTTCCCCCTGCAGCGCCCGGGTGACGACGGCACGCCGGGGGTGGTGCTGTGCCTCCTCCGCGCTGATGACCCCCTCGTCGACGAGCAGCTGTACGAAGGTGTCGTCCCGGGTCAACTGCGTCATCGTGCCACCGCGGAGCAGGTAGGCGCGGGAGTCGCCGACGTGGGCCAACGCGAGACAGCCTCCGGTCCGGGCGAGCAGGAGCGCGGTGAGGGTGGTACCCATGCCCTGTCGCTCGGGATCCTGGGCGATCGCGGACCGGATGCCGGCGTTGGCCGCGTCGACCGCGTCCTGCAGGACGCCGACCAGGTTCTCCTCGGCGGTCTCCACGTCCAGTGGCCGCATCGCCTCGATGGCGATCCGGCTGGCCAGGTCACCGGCGGCCATCCCACCCATGCCGTCGGCCACGGCGAGCAACCAGGGACCGGCGTGGACGGAGTCCTGGTTCGCCCCCCGGATCAGACCGCGGTGGCTCATCGCCACGGATCGCAGCTTCAGGCTCATGGCAGGCAGCCTGCCAAAAAGATGGCCAAAATGCTCGTAGTAGATCACCGACTGGCCGGACCGGAGCAGAATTTTACCCCGGGTCACGACGGGGGCTGCGGTCCGCGGCAGGCCCACCAGCCGCTTCGCCCGGCGCCGCCGTCCGGTCACCACACCATTCAGTCCAGTCGATTGACACGCCGGTAATGGGCTGGCAACATCGGAGCGGGCTGGGAGCGCTCCCAACGGGCGGTGCCGGGACCGGACCGGTCGGCTCACCCCGCGCGCCGCGCCCACGCCCCGCACCCCACGGCAGTACCCACGACACCCGCACACCGCCCGACCCCGAACGAGCCGACCACCGACACCCGACCACGAGCCCGGACGGCCGCCCCGCGCAGCGCGCCGACCGGGCGTCTGGCATACCTCGACCGGAAGGACTCGCCTGTGCCGCGACCCCGCCACCGTCACCGCCATCCCGGGCCCCGCCGGCCCCTCACCCTGCTCGCCGCGACCGCGCTCCTGCTCGGCGGCGGCACCGCCGCGTACGCCGCACCGGCGGAGCCACACGCGAGCACCGAGCACATCGTGAACGGCACCTTCACCGACGGCACCGACCCGTGGTGGTCGACCGACAACGTCACGCTCTCGGTCGTCGACGGCCAGCTCTGCGCCGCCGTGCCGGGCGGACTGGCCAACCCGTGGGACGCCAGCATCGGGCACAACGGCATCCCACTCGTCACCGGCGCCAGCTACGCCCTGCGGTTCCGCGCCTCGGCCGACGCCCCGGTCACCGTCCAGGCCAACGTGCAGCTGAACGAGGCGCCGTACACCACCGTCCTCTCCCGAGCGGTGACACTCGACGCCCAGGCCGAGGAGTTCTCGTACGAGTTCACCGGCACCCTCGACTCGACCAACGGAACCCTCACCTTCCAGCTCGGCGGCCCCGCCGAGGGGTACACGTTCTGCCTGGACGACGTCTCGCTGACCAGCGACGCCTCGACCGACCCGCCGGGCGGTGCGGAGCAGATCCGCAACGGTGACTTCAGCAACGGCACCGCCGGCTGGTACTCCTACGGCACCACCGCCAGCGGTGTCGTCGACGGCCGGCTCTGCTCGCAGGTACCGGGCGGGCTGGCGAATCCGTGGGACGCCGGGGTCGGGCAGAACGACATCCCGCTGATCGCCGGGGAGACGTACGTCCTCTCCTTCGACGCCTCGGCCGAACCGGGCGCGACGGTCCGGGTCACGGTGCAGCTGGGCAACGAGCCGTACACGTCGTACTTCGTCGAGGACCTGGCGCTGACCGGCGAGGTCCAGCACGTCGAGCGGACCTTCACCGCCACCGAGGACACCGACCGCGCCCAGGTCGCCTTCCAGCTGGGCGGCTCCGCCGAGGCGTACACGTTCTGCCTCGACAACGTCTCGCTGCTCGGCGGTGAGGAGGAGCCGCCGTACGTGCCGGACACCGGCCCCCGGGTCCGGGTCAACCAGGTCGGCTACCTGCCGGACGGTCCGAAGAACGCCACCATCGTCACCGACGCCACCGAGCCGGTGACCTGGGAGCTGAGGTCGGCCGACGGTGCCGTGGTGGCCAGCGGCCAGACCACCCCGCGCGGCGTCGACCCCGCCTCGGCGCAGAACGTCCACACCGTGGACTTCTCCTCCGTGCGCACCCCGGGCACCGGCTACACGCTGAGCGCCGACGGGGACACCAGCTACCCGTTCGACATCTCCGCCGACGTCTGGACGCAACTGCGGTCCGACGCGCTGCAGTTCTTCTACATCCAGCGCAGCGGTATCGCCATCGACGGCGACCTGGTCGGTGCCGAGTACGCCCGCCCGGCCGGCCACGTCGGGGTGGCGCCGAACCAGGGTGACACCGACGTGCCGTGCCAGCCCGGGGTCTGCGACTACCGGCTCGACGTCCGCGGCGGCTGGTACGACGCCGGCGACCACGGCAAGTACGTCGTCAACGGCGGCATCGCCACCTACCAGCTGCTGAGCGCCTTCGAGCGGACCAAGACCGCGCCCAGCGCCGGCGGCGGCGCGGCGCTCGGCGACAGCACCCTGCGGGTGCCGGAGCGCGGCAACGGCGTGCCGGACATCCTCGACGAGGCGCGCTGGGAACTGGAGTTCCTGCTCCGGATGCAGGTCCCGGCCGGCAAGCCGCTGGCCGGAATGGCCCACCACAAGATCCACGACCGGAACTGGACCGGGCTGCCGCTGCAGCCCGAGGACGACCCGGAGCCGCGCGAGCTGCATCCGCCGTCGACCGCCGCCACGCTCAACCTGGCCGCCACCGCCGCCCAGTGCGCCCGGCTCTACGCCCCGTACGACGCCGCCTTCGCCGACCGCTGCCGGACGGCGGCCATCACCGCGTACGCGGCGGCCAAGGCGAACCCGACCCGGTACGCCGACCCCAACGACGGCAACGGTGGCGGTTCGTACAGCGACAACGACGTCAGCGACGAGTTCTACTGGGCCGCCGCCGAGCTGTACCTGACCACTGGTGAGGCGTCCTACCTGGCCGACCTGACCGCGTCGCCGCACCACACCGGGGACGTCTTCGCGCCGACCGGCTTCGGCTGGGCCAACACGGCGGCACTGGGCCGGCTCGACCTGGCCACCGTGCCGAGCAACCTGCCGGACGCCGAACGGCAGCGGATCCGGGCCTCGGTGGTCGCCGCCGCCGACGCCTACCTGGCGACGCTGCGCGGACAGGCGTACGGGCTGCCGATGCCGGGGCACGCCGGTGCCTACTTCTGGGGCGCCAACAGCAACATCATCAACAACGCGGTGGTCCTCGCCACCGCGTACGACCTGACCGGCGAGCTGAAGTACCGGGACGGCGCGATCCAGTCGGTGGACTACATCTTCGGCCGCAACGCGCTCAACCAGTCCTACGTCACCGGCTGGGGTGAGAAGGCCTCCCGCAACCAGCACAGCCGGATCTACGGCAACCAGTACGACCCCTCGCTGCCCAACCCGCCGGCCGGCTCGCTCGCCGGGGGCGCGAACGCCAGCCTCGACGACCCGTTCGCCAAGCAGCTCCTCGACGGCTGCGCCCCGATGTTCTGCTACGTCGACGACATCGCCTCGTACGCGACCAACGAGGTGGCGATCAACTGGAACTCGGCGCTGGCCTGGATCGCCTCCTTCCTCGCCGACCAGGGCGCGGCCCAGCCGGCCGAGCCGAGCTGCCGGGTGACGTACACCAACTACGGCACCTGGACCGGCGGCACCGGCTTCACCGGGCAGGTGACGATCACCAACACCGGCTCCACGCCGATCACCGGCTGGACCCTGCGGTTCGCCTTCGTCGGGGACCAGAAGGTACGGGAGGCGTGGATGGCCAGGGTCAGCCAGTCGGGCGCCACGGTGACCGCGACGAACGAGTCGTACAACTCGCGGATCGAACCGGGTGCGAGCGTGATGTTCGGGTTCAACGCCACCACGGCCGGCGGCGCGAACCCCGATCCCGGGCTGTTCTTCCTGAACGGGGCAGCCTGCCGCTGACCTCTGGGTACGCAGAGGGTCCGGGCCGGGCGTGGCGGGTGCCACGCCCGGCCCCACCCGTTCGACGGGTGGGCGCCCTCACTCGCTGTGCGTGCCGGCGCCGACGTCGGAGGCCGCCTCGCCGATCCACACCGTCTTCAGGTTGCAGAACTCTCGGATGCCCTGCGCGGAGAGCTCCCGCCCGTAGCCGGAGTTGCGGACCCCGCCGAACGGCAGCTCCGGGTACGAGGTCGTCATGCCGTTGACGAAGACCAGGCCGGCGTCCAGGTCGGTGACGAACCGCTGCTGCTCGGCCGGATCCCGGGTCCAGACGTTGGACCCCAACCCGTAGTTCGTGCCGTTGGCCAGCGTGACCGCCTCGTCGTACGACGAGACCCGGTAGAGCCCGGCGACCGGTCCGAAGACCTCCTCGGCGTACATCCGCATGTCGGGGGTGAGGTCGGCGACCACGGTCGGCGGATACCACCACCCGGCCCGTTCGGGAGGCTCACCGCCGCACAGCACCCGGGCGCCCCGGTCGACGGCGTCGCGCACCTGCGCCGCCACCTCGGCCCGCCCCCGCTCGGTGGCCAGCGGGCCGACGTCGGTCTCGTCGGACATCGGGTCGCCGACCCGCAGCGCCGCCATGCGGGCGACGAACGCCTCCGCGAAGGTGTCGTAGACGTCGGTGTGCACGATGAACCGCTTCGCGGCGATACAGGACTGACCGTTGTTCTGACAGCGGGCCGCCACGGCGACCTCGGCGGCCCGTGCCACGTCGGCCGAGGGCATCACCACGAACGGGTCGCTGCCGCCGAGTTCCAGGACGGTCTTCTTCAGGTGCCGTCCCGCACTGGCCGCGATCGACCGTCCCGCGGCCTCGCTTCCGGTCAACGTCGCCGCCCGCACCCGGGGGTCGGCGAGCACCCGGTCGATCGCCGAGGACTCGATCAGCAGGGTCTGGAAGGCGCCGGCCGGAAACCCGGCCCGGCGGAAGAGCTCGTCCAGGTAGAGCGCGGTCTGGGGCACGTTGGAGGCGTGCTTGAGCAGTCCGACGTTGCCGGCCATCAGCGCCGGGGCGGCGAACCGGATCACCTGCCAGAGCGGGAAGTTCCACGGCATCACGGCCAGCACGGGACCCATCGGCTCGTACCGGCCGTACGCGCGAACCGCGCCGACCGCCGCCGCGTCCGCCGGTTCGTCGGCGAGGAAACCCTCGGCGTGCCGGGCGTAGTACCGGCACGCGGCGGCACACTTGGTCACCTCGGCCCGGGCCGAGGCGTACGTCTTGCCCATCTCCGTCGTCATCACCCGGGCGACGTCGTCGCGCTCGGCGTCGAGCAGGTCGGCCACCGCCGACATCCACCGGGCCCGCTCGTCGAAGCTCGTGGCACGCATCTGCCGGAACCCGTCCTCGGCCCGGGCGAGCGCGGCGTCGAGCTGCGCGTCGGTCAGTTCGTCGAAGGTCTTGAGCAGCTGACCGCTGGTCGGGTCGATGGTGGCGATCGACATCACGTCTCCCCTGTGCGTCGACGGATCGGCCGCCGCGCCGCGGCGCCCCGCCGGCGCGCCCGACGCGGTCGTCGGAATCACTCGAACAACGAATGGCGGGTTCCGGGCGGCTCCTCCCGGCGCCGGGCGTTCCGGCGGCGCTGGATCACCACCAGGTCCACCACGGCCACCGTGGCGAGTGCCAGGAGGACCGCCCCGAGCACCGGCAGTTCGGCACGCAGCGCCAACACCCCGAGCACCACGCAGACGACCAGGCCGAAGGAGGCCAGCACGAGACGGAGGTTCAGCGCGCTGTACGCGTGTCCCACCGTCCCCTTTCGCCCCTTGGGCTGGGATCTCGTCGCCACCAGGCCCGGCTACCCGCGATCCGCGCCGGCTAACCTGCCACGCCGCCGCCGGCGCACGCGATCTTCGGCGCCACGGACGGGTAGAAAGGTATGCATGACGAATGCCAATACCGTCGTACCGCCGGAGAGCCACGCCGACCTGCTGACCCGTCCGCTCTTCGCCCACCTGGCGACCGTCCGGCCGGACGGCGCACCGCAGAGCAACGTGATGTGGTTCGCGTGGGACGGCGAACGGATTCGACTGACCCACACCAAGACCCGGCAGAAGTTCCGGAACCTGCAGCACGAGCCGCGGGTCGCCCTCTCGATCGCCGACCCCGACGACCCGTACCGGTTCCTGGAGGTGCGGGGCGTGGTCGAGAAGATCGAGGACGACGACGCGCAGGCGTCGTTCTACCGGTCCCTGCAGGAGCGTTACGGCATGGTGTTCCCCATCACGGACGCGTCGGTCCGGGTGGTCGTCACCGTCCGGCCGGAGAGCTTCTGGGCGGTGACCGGTGGTCTCCCGGCCCGGAAGTCCTGACGGGAAGCGGCTTCTCACCACACCGGACCGGCATCCGGTGTCGAGCGTGGACCCCGGCCCGCCGGCCGTCGTGTCCGCAGGACGACACCACCCCGGGGTGACGCCCCGGGGCGCGGGGTTCCAGGCGGGAGCTGCCAGCGCGTAGAGTTACGGTTCGACCGCCCTCCGCCTGCTGGTGTCCGAAAGCCCCGCTGGCGTCCGCGAGAAGCCCGCTGGTGTCCGGGAGAAGCATGGTCAGACGATGGACCGCCGCCGTCACCGCGGTACTCGCGGTCCTCGCCCTGGCCTGCGAGGGCGGCACCGAGGGAGGGCCGCCCTCGCGCCCACCCGGCTCACCCCGACCCGGTCTGCCCTCGTCGATCGCCGCCCTCGGCGACTCGATCACCACCGGGTTCGGCTCCTGTCTGGTGCTGGCCGCCTGCCAGCGCAACTCGTGGGCCACGGGCGGTTCGACCCGGGTCGACAGTCTCTACCGCCGTCTGTTGGAGGCCAATCCCTCGATCCGGGGCCACGCCCACAACCTGGCGGCCAACGGGGCGCGGGCGGCGGACCTGGCCGGCCAGGCACGCGACGCCGTACGGGCCGGGGTGGACTACGTCACCGTCCTGGTCGGCGCCAACGACGCCTGCCGCTCCCGGGTGGAGGACATGACGGAGGTCGCGACCTTCCGGGAGCAGCTGGACCGGGCGCTGCGGGTGATCCGGGAGGAACGCCCCCGGGCCCAGGTCCTGGTGCTGAGCATTCCGGATCTGTACCGGCTGTGGGAGATCGGACACACCGACCCGCGGGCCGTCCGGGCCTGGGGCAACCGGATCTGCCCGGCGCTGCTGGCCAACGCGACGTCGACGGCCGAGGCCGACCAGACCCGACGCTCGACGTTCCGGGCCCGGATCGACGCCTACAACCGGGAGCTCGCGGCCGCCTGCCGGGCGTACGGGTCACGGTGCCGGCACGACGGTGGCGCGGTGCACCGGGTGCGGTTCAGCCTGGACATGGTCAACCAGGTGGACTACTTCCACCCGGACACGGACGGCCAGAACGAGCTGGCCAGGGTGGCCTGGCGCGCCTCCGGACTGGCCCGCCGGACCGACTGACCACCGTGGCGTCAGTGGGTTGACGGACGCGCCGGCGACGCGCCGGGCCCGGGCCGGTAGTACGCCACGCTCCGGGCCGCCAGGGCCTTGGTGGCCGACGAGTTCGCCCAGCCACCGAGGACGATCGCGGCGCCCGGAACCGCCTTGGCGACGAGCCGCTTGACGGCCCGGATCCCGACCATCCGCGCGAGCTTCAGTCCCAGTCGCAGCATCGCCTGCCGCAGCGGTGTCCCGGACTGTCCCAGCAGCACGCTGGCCCGCTCACGGCCGACCGCCACCCCGAGCGCCAGCCGCGCCGTCTGCGCGACCTTGTGCACGCGCTGCAGCACCAGCAGGTCGGTGGCTCTGTCCGGGTGCTCCGGATCGTGCTGGTAGGCAGCGGCGACGTACAGCACCATGCGGGCCTGCATCCAGGCCAGCACACCCAGGTCGACCACGGTGCCGGGCAGCCCGGCGACACCGGAGATCGCCCCGGACAGTCGCGCCCGGGCGACGAACCTCCGGATCGCGAGCTGGGCCACCTCGTCCGCGGTCAGCCGCGGGTTGTGGGCGCGGACCCGCGCGGCCCAGTCCCGGGCCTCGGGCCCGAGCCGCCGGACCGCCTCCAGTGCGAGGTGCTCGGGTGCGTACTCGGGATCGGTCCTCATCCGCTCCCACAGTCCCAGCGGCGGCGACGCCACCGCCGCGGGGTCCTCCGGGCCCTCCGACCCGGGCAGGTCGGTCGGCTCGCGACCGGCCGCGGCCCCGCCGCCCCGCTGTGGCACGGGCGTCGCCCGGGTGGGAGGCGGGGCACCGTCGGCCGTGGCCGGCGGAGTCTGACCGGTCGGAACGCGGGGAGTCGAGGCGGTGGCCGACGGGGGTGCGGCGTCGGCGCCGAGCGGCGGGGACTCGGTCAACAGGCACTCCGGGAGGGGTGGTGGACGGATCGGACGGCACGGGCGCGGAATCCCCCGGCCGGGGTGGGTGAGGGGTCGCCCGCGCTCCGGTGCGGCCGCGGCCGGTCGGGGGTGGCGGGCCCGACGAGTTCGTGCCGGCGCCGTCCGGCGGGTCGTCCCCTCTCGGGCGACCCGAGGGATCCGTGGATCCGGTGCACCGGTGACGGCATCTCGGCCTCCTGAACTCGTCTTCTCTCAGGTGTACCCGATGCCGGGTTCCGACGACGCCGGGAGTGGCCGCGGCGGCCCGGGATCCTCATCATCGCCCGGCCCGGCAACGTGACCCGAGGGAGCCCGGGGCCGCGCGGGGGCGCGCCGCCGGCACGTGGGCGCCGCGGGGTTGCCCTCCGCCCGCCGCCCGATCGGACGCCCGGCCGCCCGTCACCCGGCGCCCACCGCCGTTCTCCCCACGTCACCCCGGTGTGAGACCGTGGAGTATGCCCCAGGTCCCCACCGGGAGCGGGCGTGACCTCCGCCGGCTGCCCAAGGCCAACCTGCACCTGCACCTGACCGGCTCGATGCGACCGGCGACCCTCGTCGAGCTGGCCGACCGCCACGGGCTGCCGTTACCCGAGCCGCTGCCGGACGGCACGGTCTCCGACTGGTCGGCGTTCCAGGACCGGTACGACCTGGCCCGGGCCGTCCTGCGGACCGCGGACGACCTCCGGCGTGTCGTGGCCGAGGCGGCCGAGGACACCGCCGCCGACGGGGGCACCTGGCTGGAGATCCAGGTCGATCCGACGACGTACGCCGCCCGGCTCGGCGGGCTCGAACCGGTGGTGGAGGCGGTGCTGGCCGGCGCGGCCGGCGGCCGGACCGGCGTGATCCTGGCCGCGAGCTGGGGCGGTTCCCCGGAGCAGGCACTGCGGGTGGCCCGGCTCGCCGCCCGGTACGCCGACCGGGGCGTGGTCGGGTTCGGCCTCTCCGGCGACGAGCGGCAGGGCCGGATCGCCGACGTCGTTCCCGCGGCCCGGGTCGCGGCCCGGGCCGGGCTGCTCGTGGTGCCGCACAGCGGCTTCTACACGCCCGCCCGGCACGTTCGGGACTGCGTCACGCGGCTCGGCGCGCACCGGATCGGTCACGGACTCGCCGCGGCGGGCGACCCGGCCACCCTCGACCTGCTCGCCGGCCGCGCGGTGACCCTGGAGGTGTGCCCCAGTTCATACCCGCCCCTCGGGATCACCGCCGACCTGGCCGCGACGCCACTGCGGACGCTGCTGGCCGCGGGCGTGCCGGTGGCGCTGGGCACCGACGATCCACTGCTGTTCGGCGCCGGCCTGCTCGACCAGTACACGCTGGCCCGGGACGTGCTGGGCTGCACCGACACCGAGCTGGCGACCCTGGCCACGCACTCCGTCGAGGCCTCGGCCGCGCCGCCCGCGCTGCGCGCCCGGATGCGGACGGGGGTCGCCGAGTGGCTCTGCGGAATGGACCAAGATAGCGGAAGCGTTTGCTACATCGGGGCGCCGTTCGCACGGCCGCGTCCCGGTGTACCCCGTTGAGGAGGTCCTGACCGGTGCTCGACCCGAACGAGCTCTATCAACTCACCGACGACCTGCCCGAGCTCGGGCAGCCGGTGCTGATCCAGGCGCTGTCCGGCTTCGTCGACGCAGGGAACGCGACCCGGATCGCCCGGGAACACCTCATGGCGACGCTCGACTGCCGGACCATCGCCACGTTCGATGTCGACCAGTTGCTCGACTACCGGTCCCGGCGCCCGATCATGATCTTCGTCGAGGACCACTGGGAGCACTACGAGCAGCCGAAGCTGGAGCTCAACCTGCTGCGAGACGACGCCGGCACGCCGTTTCTGCTGCTCTCCGGCCCCGAGCCCGACTTCCAGTGGGAACGGTTCGTCACGGCACTCATCGGGCTGGTCGAGCGGCTCGGTGTCCGACTCACCGTCGGGCTCAACGCCATCCCGATGGCGGTGCCGCACACCCGCCCGATCGGGGTGACCGCGCACGCCACCCGCCCGGACCTGATCCTCGGCTACGAGTCGTGGCTGCAACGCATCCAGGTCCCCGGCAGCGCCGGGAACCTGCTGGAGTTCCGCCTCGGCCAGGCGGGGCGCGACGCGCTCGGCTTCGCGGTGCACGTGCCGCACTACGTGGCCCAGTCCGAATACCCGGGCGCCGCCGAACTGCTGTTGAACTCCGTGTCCCGGACCACCGGGCTGTTGCTGCCGACCGAACGGCTGCGGCTGGCCGCCGAGGCGGTGCGGGTCGAGATCGACCAGCAGGTGGCCCAGACCGATGAGGCCAGGTCGCTGGTGCAGGCCCTGGAGGAGCAGTACGACGCCTTCACCCGGGGCCGCAGTGGCCCGAACCTGCTCGCCAACTCGGTCGGGCCGCTGCCGACCGCCGACGAACTCGGCGCGGAACTGGAACGGTTCCTCGCCGAGCACGGGCGTTCGGGAGAGACCGGCGGGAGCTGAGGCGCTCGGGATTCCGGCGAGACGTCCCGGAGCCGAGACATCCCGGAACCGGGACACCCGGAGGCGAGGGCACCCGGGAGACGAGACCCGGTCGGGTCCGTCGGGCGGCGGTCGCGGGCGGGCGGTCCGTACCAGCCGGTGCGGCGCAAGGACATCGGGCAGGCTGGGCACATGCGCCTGGCTACCTGGAACGTGAACTCGGTCAAGGCCCGGCTCCCCCGGCTGCTCACCTGGCTCGCCGACACCCGGCCCGACGTCGTCTGCCTGCAGGAGACGAAGTGTCCCGACAGCGCGTTCCCGGTCACGGAGGTCGGCGAGCTGGGCTACACGGTGGCGAGCCACGGCGACGGCCGGTGGAACGGGGTGGCGATCCTGTCGCGGGTGGGACTGGCCGACGTCGCGGTCGGCTTCGCCGACGAGCCCGGCTTCCCGGAACCGGAGGCTCGGGCGATCTCGGCGACCTGCGCCGGGTTGCGGGTCTGGTCGATCTACGTGCCGAACGGGCGTACCCCGGACTCGCCGCACTACGAGTACAAGCTGGCCTGGCTCGCGGTGCTGCGCGACGCGCTCGCCGCCGACCTGCGCCCGGGACTCCCGCTGGTGGTCTGCGGCGACTTCAACGTCGCACCGACCGACGCCGACGTGTGGGACCCCGCGTTCTTCGTCGGCTGCACCCACGTGACCCCGGCCGAACGGCAGGCCCTGGCCGACCTGCGCGCGCTCGGACTCTCGGACGTCGTGCCGACGCCGATGAAGGGACCGCACCCGTTCACGTACTGGGACTACCGGGCCGGGATGTTCCACCAGAACAGGGGCATGCGGATCGACCTGGTGTACGCGACGGAGTCGTTCGCCGCCACGGTCCGGTCGGCGTACGTCGACCGCGAGGCCCGCAAGGGCAGGGGAGCCTCCGACCACGCCCCGATCGTCGTCGACGCCGACCACCACCCCGGCCCGGCCGCCGTGCCGACGTCGGGCCCGGCCGCCGTCCGGCCGCCGACCGCGCCGCGTCGGCCGTAGGGTGGAGCCATGGCAGTAGTGAAGATCAACGCGATCGAGGTTCCGCCCGGGGCGGGCGAGGAGCTGGAGCGGCGGTTCGCCGCCCGGCAGGGCGCGGTCGAGAACGCACCGGGGTTCCTCGGCTTCGAGCTGCTCCGCCCGGTCGGCGGTGAGTCGCGGTACTTCGTCTACACCAGGTGGGAGAGCGAGGAGGCGTACCAGGCGTGGGCGTCGGGCCCGGCCAGGGAGGCGCACGCCCGTTCCGGCGCGGGCGGCCCCGACGGCGAACGGCACCCGCCGGTGGCCACCGGGGCCACGCTGCTGGAGTTCGAGGTGGTCCAGCAGGCCGGGCCGGCCCGGTAGGGGCGACCGCGGCCGGCCACCGGCGCCTCGGTCAGTCGTCGCGGGAGTCCACCAACGAGGCGAACGCGACGATGTTGTCCTTGTAGCCGGTGCTTCCCCCGACCCACCGACCGCCGCAGGTGATCAGCCGGAGCCAGGGGCGTCCGTAGTCGCCGTACACCCGCTCCACCGGGAGGGCGTCCTTGTCGAAGCGTTCGACCGAGTTGACCTCGAAGATCGCCACGGAGCGGTCCTGCCGGGTCACCTCCACCCGGTCCCCGGGGCGCAGTCTGGCCAGACCGTGGAAGACCGACGGACCGGTACGGGTGTCCGCGTGCCCGACGATGATCGCCGGACCGAACTGACCGGGGGTGGGTCCCCGCTCGTACCAGCCGACCTCGTTGTGCCGCTCCAGGTCGGGTACGGCGATGGAGCCGTCCTCGGCCAGGCCCACCCGCCGCACCGGGGCACGCACGCCGATCGACGGGATCTCCAGCCGCACCGGGCGGCTCGGCGCCAACACCGGGAACTCCCGCGGTGGCTCCCGGGTGCCGCTGTCGCGCCACCACGGCCCGCCCGTGGAGCGGCCGAGACCGGCCCCGGTGGCGAAGACGCCGAGCAGCACGAGGACGACGGCGAGCGGACCGGCGGCGCTCCAAGGCCGCCGACCGGCTCCACGCGCCGCCGAGGACCGCGGGTACGACGTCGCCTCCCGACCGCCGGTGAGCGGTGGGCGGGCGGTGGCGCCGGTACGGGACATCGGACCGGACTCTCCTCAGCCGCGGCCCGCCGCCCCGGCCCGCCGCCGTCGCCGCAGCGCGACCAGGCCGAGCAGCACGCCGAGGCCGGTGGTGGCGAGCCCTCCGGTCACCAGCACCCGTCCCGGGTCGTCACCCGCCGTGCCGCCGAACCCGGCCGCCGGCCCCTTCTGCGGCCACGCGCCCCCGGTGCCCACCACCATCAGTCGGGTGGAGGCGTTCCCGCCGTCCGGACAGCTCAGCCGCACCCGGTAGGTGTCCGCCCGGGTGGTCTGCGGCACGGTCGCCACGGCGGTCAGGAACCCGGCCTGGGGCTGCACGGTGACACTGCCGAACGCGGGCGACTCGACGGTGGCCGGCTGCGTGTTGGTGCGGCAGCTGGCCTTGATCCCGACCATGAAGCCGGCCTCCACGGTGCTGGGATTCGCCTGTACGAAGACGTCGGCGGCCCGGGCCGGGGCGCCACCGAGGAGGATCCCGGCGAGCACGACCGGCCCGGCGAGCAGCAGGGCACGGTGACGGCTGGACACTGTTCCCCCCTCGCGGACGTCGTCGGGCAGGGCCGGCTGGTCGCCACCGGGCCTGCCGCACGGGGAAATCCTCTCATCTTGTGGCGCCGGACACGTCCGGTCGCGGATTCTCCACCATGATCGACGGTCGCCCCGGGCCGTCGCGTAGGCTGAACGTCCTGTGACCCTCGCCAGTCCGCACCGGCCCGGACCCGCGCCGGAGCCCCCGGCTCGGACCCCGCCGGGTGGCGCGCCCGCACCGGACGGGTACCCCGCCCGGATCCGCACCTTCCACCCACGCCGGGGCCGGCTCGGTGCCCGGCACCGCGACGCACTGGACCGGCTGTGGCCGGCGTACGGGCTGACGATCCCACCGGGGCCAAAGGCGTGGGAGGCCGGATTCGCCGGACGTGACGCGGCCATCGGGCCCGACCCGAGCCCCGAGTTGCCGGCGCCGCTCGACCTGGCCGCGCTGTTCGGGCGCCGGGCCCCGGTCGTGCTCGAGATCGGTTTCGGGATGGGCGACGCGACGGCCGCGATGGCCGCCGCCGACCCCGGGCGGGACTATCTCGCCGTCGAGGTTCACACCCCGGGCATCGCCAACCTGCTCTCCCTGGTGGAGCGTCTCGGGCTGACGAACGTCCGGATCGCCCGGGGCGACGCGCTCGACCTGCTCCGGTACATGCTCCCGCCGGACCGGCTCGCCGCCGTGCACGTGTTCTTTCCCGACCCGTGGCCGAAGGCCCGGCACCACAAGCGCCGGCTGATCCAGCCCGCGCACGTCGCGCTGCTGCGCTCCCGGCTGGTCCCGGGTGGGGTCCTGCACTGTGCCACCGACTGGGCCGAGTACGCCGAGTCGATGCTGGAGGTCCTGAGCGCCGACCCCGGTCTGGTCAACACGTACCCCGGGTACGCACCCCGCCCGGCGTACCGCCCGGTGACGAAGTTCGAGCGGCGCGCGCACCGGGCCGGACGCCCCTCCTTCGACCTGATCTTCCGCCGCCGCTGACCGCCGTCGGGGCCCCGCCGTGCCCGCCCGGGGCGGCCGGGCGGCTGCCGGCGGCGGCCGCCGTGGGGGGTGGATTGGCGCCGGCGTGGGCGGGAAGGCACCATGGACCACCTATGACGCTCACCGACCGGCTGCCGGGCACCGCCGACCCTGACACCCTGTTCGACACCTTCGCGGGGTGGGCCCAGGAACGGGGGTTCACCCTCTACCCCCACCAGGAGGAGGCGCTCATCGAGATCGTCTCGGGCGCCAACCTGATCCTGAGCACCCCGACCGGCTCCGGCAAGAGCCTGGTCGCCACCGGCGCCCACTTCGCCGCCCTGGCCGACGACCGGGTGAGCTTCTACACCGCGCCGATCAAGGCGCTGGTCTCGGAGAAGTTCTTCGCGCTCTGCGAGATCTTCGGGGCCGACAACGTCGGGATGCTGACCGGGGACGCCAGGGTCAACGAGGACGCCCCGATCATCTGTTGCACGGCGGAGATCCTCGCCAACATCGCGCTGCGCGAGGGCGCGCAGGCCGACGTCGGCCTCGTGATCATGGACGAGTTCCACTTCTACTCCGAGCCGGACCGGGGCTGGGCCTGGCAGGTACCGCTGATCGAGCTGCCCCAGGCGCAGTTCGTCCTGATGTCGGCCACGTTGGGCGACGTCAGCCGGTTCGTCGACGACCTGACCCGGCGCACCGGCCGGCCCACCGCGGTGGTCAAGAACGCCGAGCGGCCGGTGCCGCTGACCTTCTCGTACGCGATGACGCCGCTGCACGAGACGCTGGAGGAGCTGCTCGCCACGAAGCAGGCCCCGATCTACGTCGTGCACTTCACCCAGGCCGCCGCCCTGGAACGGGCCCAGGCGTTGATGAGCATCAACGTCGCCACCCGGGCGGAGAAGGACATGATCGCCGAGGCGATCGGCAACTTCCGCTTCACCGCAGGCTTCGGACGTACGCTCTCCCGGCTGGTCCGGCACGGTATCGGCGTCCACCACGCCGGGATGCTGCCGAAGTACCGGAGGCTCGTCGAGACCCTCGCCCAGGCCGGGCTTCTCAAGGTCATCTGTGGCACCGACACCCTCGGGGTCGGTATCAACGTGCCGATCCGCACCGTCCTGTTCACCGGCCTGTCGAAGTTCGACGGTGTCAGGACCCGGCTGCTCAAGGCCCGCGAGTTCCACCAGATCGCCGGCCGGGCCGGCCGGGCCGGGTTCGACACCATCGGCCGGGTGGTGGTACAGGCGCCGGAACACGTGATCGAGAACGAGCGAGCGCTGGCCAAGGCGGGCGACGATCCGCGCAAGCGCCGCAAGGTGGTCAAGAAGAAGCCGCCGGAGGGCTCGATCGGCTGGGGCAGGCCCACCTTCGAGCGGCTGGTCGAGGCCGAGCCGGAGCCGCTGACCTCCAGCTTCCAGGTCAGCCACGCGATGCTGCTCAACGTGATCGCCCGGCCCGGCGACGCCTTCGCCGCGATGCGGCACCTGCTCACCGACAACCACGAGGACCGGGCCGCGCAGCGACGGCACATCCGCCGGGCGATCGCGATCTACCGGGCGCTGCTGGCCGGTGGCGTCATCGAACGGCTGGACGAACCGGACGAGACCGGCCGGAGGGTCCGGCTCACCGTCGACCTCCAGCTCGACTTCGCGCTCAACCAGCCGCTGTCGCCGTTCGCGCTGGCCGCGATCGAACTGCTGGACGCGGAGTCCTCCAGCTACGCGCTCGACGTCCTGTCGGTGATCGAGTCCACCCTGGACGATCCCCGGCCGGTGCTGGCGGCGCAGCAGTTCAAGGCCCGTGGCGAGGCGGTCGCCGCGATGAAGGCCGAGGGGATCGAGTACGAGGATCGGATGGAGCTGCTGGAGGAGGTGACCCACCCGAAGCCGCTGGCGGAGCTGCTGGAGACCGCGTACGAGACGTACCGGCGGGGCCACCCGTGGGTCGCCGACTACGAGCTGCGGCCGAAGTCCGTGGTGCGCGACATGTACGAGCGGGCCATGAACTTCACCGAGTACGTCAGCTTCTACGGCCTGTCGCGCTCCGAGGGCCTGGTGCTGCGCTACCTCGCGGACGCCTACCGCGCGCTGCGGCAGACCGTTCCGGAGGACGCCAAGACCGAGGAGCTGGTCGACATCATCGAGTGGCTCGGCGAGCTGGTACGGCAGGTCGACTCCAGCCTGCTCGACGAGTGGGAGCGGCTGCGCAACCCCGTCGAGACGGCCGAGACGGTGCTGGAGGAACGGCGGTCGCCGGTCACCGGCAACCCGCGGGCGTTCCGGGTACTGGTCCGCAACGCCCTGTTCCGCCGGGTCGAGCTCGCGGCGCTACGCCGCTGGGACGCGCTCGGCGAACTCGACGGTGCCGACGGCTGGGACGCCGACGCCTGGGCGGAGGCGCTGGAGCCGTACTTCGAGATGTACGACGAGATCGGCACCGGTCCGGCCGCGCGCGGACCCGCCATGCTGCTGATCGACGAGGGTCCGGACCGGTGGACGGTCCGGCAGATTCTCGACGACCCCGAGGGTGACCACGACTGGGGGATCAGCGCCGAGGTCGACCTGGCCGCCTCCGACGCCGCCGGCACCGCGGTCGTGCGGATCACCGAGGTCGGCCAGCTCTGACCGCGGGCCGGCCGGCGCGCGCGGATGTGGCGGCGCCGGCCGCCGGGAACCGGGCAAAGAGACTGGGCGGTGTTACGTGCCTCGATTAGAATGTATGTACGAAAACGGCCCCTGATCTGGGAGGACAGCCGTGACCGAGCCCGTCTCCACCCCCTCCGCTCCCACCCCCGCGCCGTCTCCCTACGCCACCCTGCTCGCCTTCACGCGGTACGTCGACCGGACCGGCCCGGCCAAGGCCAGTTTCGTGGGAGGGCTGCGCAAGCAGCGGGCGAACCGGTCCGGGTTCAACCCGCACGGCCAGCTCGTCAAGGCACTCAAGGCGGACATCGCGTTCCGCACCGGCGGCCGGCACCTCTCCGAGGTCGCCGGCACGGTCAAGCCGCGCTGGCGCCCGCTCTACGAGGCGCTGGTCCCCGGTGCGGTCACCTACCTGCACTCGCTCGGCGACCCGTCGGCGGTCGAACTCATCCGGACCCGCGACGCGCTCGGCATGATCGGCGGACTACCAGTCAAGATCAATCCACACCTCGGCCTGCGGTACGCCGACGGCCGGCGTGAGGCGGTCCGGCTGTACTTCGACGAGCAGCCGCCGAGCCACGAGGCGGTGCTGGCCACCCTGCACCTGATGAGCCGGCAGATGGATCAGGTGCTCCCGGCCGCCGAGGCGGTGCTGGTCGACGTACGCCGGGGGGTTGCCCACCGCCCGGACCCGGCGGTCCGCAGCGAGCAGGTCGAACACTGGCTGGCCGGGGAGGCCGCCGCCTTCACGGCCATCTGGTCCACCGCCGCCTGATCGCGACCGGCCGGATCCGCGACATTCCCCCCACCCGGACACATCCCCCTCCCGACGGGTCGCCGGCCGGGCCGAGCCGGGGTCGCGAAGCCCGGCCGGCGGGCTGCCGGGCTGGCAGGCTGGGGGGATGGGAGTCGACATCGTCTTCGAGATGGCCGCGGCGACCACCGACGACGAGGCCGGCGTCGCCACCGGGTGGCTTCCCGGCAGACTCTCCGAGCGCGGCCGGCGGTACGCCCGTGAGCTGGGCCGGCGACGGCGTGCCGACGGGCTGAACGCCATCTTCTGCTCCGACCTGGCCCACGCGGTCGAGACCGTGCAGCTCGCCTTCCCGTTCCGGGAGCTCCCCGTGCGGTGGGACACCCGGCTGCGGCAGTGCAACTACGGCGTCCTCAACGGCAGACCCCTGACCGAGGTGGCCGAACGGCGGCCACGGCACCTCGACGTGCCGTTTCCCGGCGGGCAGAGTTACCGCGAGGTCGTCGAGCAGGCCCGCGGCTTCCTGCGGGACCTGGCCGGCGCCTGGGACGGCGCCCGGGTGTTGGTCGTGGCGCACTCCGCCAACCGGTGGGCGCTGGAACACCTGCTGAACGGCGCCGACCTGGCCGACCTGCTCCGCTCCCCCGACAGGTGGCAGCCGGGCTGGTGCTACCGACTCCCCTCGGACTGGGACCGCCGGCAGTCCCGGCCGGCCCGCAGCCAGCCGGGACACCCCACCGACCGCCCGGGGTGACCTCGCTGACCGCCACGCCCACGCCACCACGGACGCACAGGTGA
>Ga0310840_100464_pt1 | contig 30205 bp, 25 predicted proteins | sample SM_ome_8_FD_201304 | JGI IMG/M metagenome (GOLD analysis project Ga0310840, IMG submission 201304) | Sorghum-adapted microbial communities enriched on stacked mutant (SM) sorghum from Joint BioEnergy Institute, Emeryville, California... ...
AAGGTCGAGGTAGTCGAGGCAGAACACGGTCGCGGCCTCCGGGGTGGGCCGGGTGGGCGGGTCGGCCAGGGCGACCGGTCCGCCGGGCGGGCGGATGGTGACGTCCCAGCGTTCCCCCTGGACCAGCCGCAGGTCGCCGGCGTTACGACTGTGGTCGACGACGGTGATGGTGACGGCCAGGCGGAGCCCGAGGACCAGCCGCACCAGGTGGGCCAGGGGTGGTGCGTCGGGGCGGCGGGCCAGCACGAACACCCGGCCACCGGCACGACCCCGGCTGGCGTGGCGAAGATACGCGGTCAGCGGGTCGTCGCCGGCGTGGCGGGGAGTGACGGTGCCGTGGCGCAGGTCGTGGTCGAGCTCGGCGCCGCTGTCCAGATCGATCAGATCCTCGGGGCGTACGCCGAACATGTCGGCCCAGGGTTCGAGCCGGAACAGGGCGGGAAGCCGGTAGACGGGCTTTCCCCCGGGATGGGTGGCCACGACGGGTGCGGACAGGTGGCGGCCGGACCGCCACCCCTGCCGCCCCGGCTGAACCCCACCGCCGGTGGCATGCCAGGTGGTTTCACCGGCACGCCAGCCGGCGGGGTCGGCCTGCCAGGTCAGGTGCACGACCCGGCTGGACAGATCGGTGACGGTGACGGTCACCCCGTCGTGGATCCGGTGGGTGTCATGGCAGGTGTCACAGCGCAGCAGGGAGGGGGCACGGCCGGCACCGGCACAGCGTGGGCAGTCGGGATCCGCGCGTCCGGTGGCCAACCGGCAGTCACAGCGTTTCAGCCGGGACCGCGGATCACAGTCGGGGCAGTCGGCGTACGGGATGGCCGGGCCCTGCCAGGACGGCGCCGGCGGCTCCCACCCGCGCCGCACCAGCACGGTCTGCCGGGTGACGATCTGCCCGGTCGGCCACTCGACGAACCGTTCGCTGTTACCCGCGACGTGCAGGGTGGTGTGCCACCAGTGGCCGTCACGCCACACCGCCTGCGCGCCCACAGCGGCCGTGCTGGCGCAGTCGTCGAGAATCCGCCGCTCAAGCCGGTCAAGATCGATGACAGGTGGGTCGGTGCGCGGCTGGTAGCCGGCAGCCAACCGGTGGGCGGGGGCGGTCAGGCCACGCTCGGCCAACCCGCAGCAGACATCCGCGTCGGAGGTGGCCAGGATCGCCCCGGCCAGACCGCCGGCGTGCCCGACGGCCCGGTCAGGTACCGGTGTTCCGGGTACCTCGTAGCGGACCGTCCAGGTCAGCCCGGCACCCGCGGGTTGCTGACGGGCCTCGACCACAAGGTCGAGGCAGAGCAGGTCGGCCAGCCGGCACCACCGGCCGAGTTCGACGGCCGGGTCACGGGCCGGGGCGGGCCTGCCACGCCCCAGGTACACCCGCCAGGCGTCCAACGACTCCCCCGCCAGCGCCGCCGCCTCCTCCGCCCGGCGGGCCACCTCCGGCGACTCCGGGCGCCAGGCGCGCGGCAGCAGCACCAGCGGCCCGTCCGGCGAACCCGGCTGCCGCGCATCCGTCCACGACTCGACTCCCACCACGGCCGCCAGGTCACGCAGCAGCGGCCCCAACGGCAGGTACCAGCTTTCGCCGCCGTCGCCTGGCCACGGCACGGGTTCCACCACGCCGGGTACGACGTTGGCCGACGCCACCGCCCCGGTGTCGAGGTTGGCCATGGTCAGTACGAGTTGGGCGCGGCGCCGCCCGGTCTGCCCGCAGTCGTGGCACGGCTCGCCGACCGCACCGTCTCCCTGGCAGAGCAGGCAGTCGCGGTACGGCTCCCCCGCCGGCCGGTCCATGCCGTCGGTGACCAGTAGCCGGTCGCCGCCGTCGGTGCAGCGGCAGGCCACCACCGCGAACCCCAGCCCGTCACACGACGGGCACACCACCACCGGAGATCCACCGTCGGGAACCGGTCCGCTCACCACACCACCTCCGGTTGCGGGACCGGCACCTGGTCGATCGACGTGCAGGGGGTGGGGTGCTCGACCGGCAGCTGGCAGTGCCGGCCGTCGGCCATCAGCCGGCCGCAGAACAACCGGAACTGCAACCGCTGATCGTCCCGCCCCGACACGCTCGCCCTCACCGCGTCAGCCCCGGGCAGCATGCCCACCATCTGCGCCGCGATCCGGGCGAAGCGCCACGCCGCCGCCTCGTCCTCGGCGGCAAACGGCACGTGCACCACATACCGGCCCGCCATCAGCGCCTCGCCAGCTCGTACGCCTTCGGTGCCTGCCGGGACTGCCAGTCCCGCAGCGCGGCCTTGATCCGCTCGTTCTGCTCCCGCAGGCTCGCCACCTCCGCGTACGCCCGCGCCAGATCCCCCGCCACCCGATCCAGAAACGCCGCCACCTCGGCCGGGTCCACCCCACGCCGACCCAACCCCACCCGACTGAACCTGCGCGACCGCACCTGCCACGGCCACAACGGCCGATCGCTCACCGCCGACCGGTACACCGTCGACCTCGCCACCACACCAAGCCGCCGCCGGGGCGAACCCCGCCCCACCACCGCAGCCCTCAACGGCGAGTACGACAGCAGGGCGTGACCAGGGGGTCGGGCCGGACACCCGTACATGCCGACCGACCCGCCACACATGGTTCACCAGAGGCGAGCACCTGCGCAAGTGGGTAGGTCTAATTAGACAGGCTAATTAGCCACGGCTAATTGGGTAGGGCAGGACGGTGAGTACGGTCGCCCCCATGCCAGAGGTTCCTGGTCCCCTCGTTGGGCCGGCCGAGATCCAGGCCATGCTGGGCGTTTCGAGGTCCCGGGCGCGGCAGATCATCAACCAGCGCAACTTTCCCGAACCGTTCCAAAAGCTCATTGGCGGTTCAGTGTGGCTCAAGTCGGACGTCGAGCGGTGGATCGCCGAGCACCGGAGACCGCAGCGCACCGCCCCACAGGACGATGAGCAGGAGCAGGCCTAGCCGGAACCAGCGGCTTGATCTTCGAGCTCAGACGATGACGCGCTGCTCTTGAAGGCGTCCAATCCATCGGATCCCCACACCGCCCCCTACGACGACATCCTCATCCCGATCCGACCTCGGCACACCCGCACAGATGCACCAGCTCTAGCCGCAGCCGCTCTACCCTCTGCCCTCTTCATCTGCGGTTACCGCACCTGGGCGAAGCAGGCGGCAAAGACGGGCAATCAGCACAAGACAACCATCCTGACCGAAAGGTGAACATCCGTGTGCCGTGCAAGGAGTGCCCATGCCTACGCAGCCGGACTACGTACGGATCTCTGACGCATACGCGTCCGCGATCGTCGAAGGGAAGTTGAAGCCGGGAGACAAGCTGCCCTCGATCGCCGAGATGACACAGCGCTACGGCGTCGGAGCAACAACGATCAAGATGGCGCTCGTCCGCCTCGAAGCTCGGCGGCTCATACGGCGCCACCAGGGCAAGGGGACGTTCGTCGAGCCATCCGAGAAGTGGCTGCTCCCCGAGGACGACGACAAGCCGACGATCGAGATCTAGCGGGCAACACCAGCGAGGACGGTCTGGCACCCGGCCACGACGAGAGCAGTCCCCAGAGTTCCACCCGAACCCGTGTCCGCCGGGAACGGCTACGACGACCGGTCTGCCGGCCCTAGCCGAGGTGACGGTGGCCGATCCCCCGGAACAACCGGCGGAGCATCCCGCGTACAACTCGCAGCACCCACACGAACCCCAGGACGCGGACAGGTGATCCAACCCGAACGTCGGGCGGCTACACACACCTGACCCCGCTCACGTGCCGGCCGTCGACGGCGAGTACGGCAGCACCATCCGGAGACTTGTACCGTCACCAGCATGGAGCTCGGTCCGGACGACGAAATCGACCACGGCGCGCCGCTCCCGCCGTACAAGCAACTCGCGGCGATCCTCACCGCCCGGATCGAGCGCGGCGACTGGCAACCGGACCGCGCCATCCCGAGCGAACAGCGGCTCGTCCAGCAGTACGGATCGCCCGCGCGACAGTCCGCCGCGCGATCGCCCGCCTGGTCGAGCAAGGCGTGCTGTACGTCGTGCCCCAGCGCGGCACCTACGTCCGCCGGCCCGACCAGTAGCCGCAGCCAGCACGGCCACCGTCGGTTCACAACCTGAACGAGCCACCGCAAGGGTCGGCGAGCGGATCTGCCATCCGTCTCCAACGCACCCGCACGTAAGCTCAGCGAGCTTTCCTGCGAGGACGCGGACAGGCGACCCGGCGTCAGAAGAATCTGGCCGCCCTCGCCCCACCACCGCAACCCGCATCCGGCAGGTACAGCAGCGGGGTGCAACCGGGCCGGACAACCCTACAAGCCAACCGGGTGAAGCAACTGAGCGCCGACCTAGCAGCTCCGGCTTCTAACCTTTATTACCAGGTAACATACGCTACCCCGTAACCTAGCTCCTTTGCCTGTGTGGTGGGTTGATGCTGTCGACTGAGGAGCGTCCCATGGCTACACCGCTGTACCAGCAAATTGCCAACGACATCGCCGCGCAGGTTCGGAGCGGCGTTCTCAAGCCGGGCGACCGGCTACCCACCACGCGCCAGCTCATGGAGCACTACGGCGTGAGCGAAACCGTGATTCGGTTCGTCATGATCCAGCTCAGAGCCGAACGACTCGTGTACGGCCAGCAGGGCCGCGGTGTCTACGTCGGCCCCGAGCCTGACTCAGGGTAGTACGCGTGGGCGTCGATTAGAAACGTGCTGTACGTCGTGCCTCAGCGCGGCACCTACATCCGCCGGCCCGACGAGTAGCCGCAGCCAGCACCAGGGTCACATCGGCCGGCAACCCTGAACCAGTCGCAGCACGGGGCGGCGCGCAGGTCTGACATCCGTCGCAACAGTATCCACACACAACTCAGCAACCCTTCCCAGCTAGCACGTGGCCAGACGGCCTCGGCACCAGCGAGAGCGCAGCCGCCCCACCACCGCAGCCCTCAACGGCGAGTACGATGCCGGGCGTGACCAGGGGGTCGGGACGGACATCCAGTCCAAGCCAACCACCCCGGCCCGGGAGACGCGAGCGCTGCACGGGCCGGAAGCCAAGGAGCGCCCGCACGGGGAAATCAGGCTGACTGACTCCGTCAGATCAATGCGCAACTGGTTCGCAGACAGAACTTGCCGCGTACGCCCCTCCTAGTGATCTCACGACAGGTGGAAACCAACAGGAGTGTGCCCATGCCTGCTACGAAGTGGGAGACGCTCGCTGAGCACATCCGGAACCAGATCAGGATCGGAGAGCTGAAGCCGGGCGACAAGCTGCCATCGACGGCGCAGCTGAAGGCCGAGCACGGCGTATCCAATGCTGTCATTCGGTATGCCATGCATGCCCTGCGCACCGAAGGCTTGGTCGAGAGCATCCACGGCGTCGGCGTCTTCGTGGCAGAGCGCAAGTAGCCCAGGCACGGCTGCCCTAGAGCCGAGATCTTGGGCACAAGCTGTCGCGATCGCGACAGTACCCGTCGAGACTATTGCATCTTTTCGGTGCCGAAGTCGTCGCATCACAGCCGCTTTCGCTCCTTACGCGTGCGGCCAGGAACCACCACTTGCCCGACCTGGGTGGTGGTGTTCGCCGTAGGGCGAGCACCTCTGAGCGAAGCCGAACGGCGAGGACATAAAGCAGACGTCCGGCGCAAGCAGGTGACGTTGAGGACAGCGAGTCCGCCTCTACAGCAGGTAGAGGATGCAGGGAAGGCGGTTTTCAGTCGACAACCCCATCACGCGGCCGTGATGGCAGCCGGAGCAGTCGCCGTAGCCGCCAAGGCTATCTGGGATCACGCCAGGAAACAACAACAAAGAAAGAAGGAAGATGGTAATCAAGCCTGAGCTGACCGAATACATCCGGACCCTGGTACGCGGGGACAACGAGGCTCACGACAGGCTTCAGGTGAAGCTCGACGCAGAAGGATGGGATGGATTCCCTCGATTCCTCGCGTCGCTGTTCTTCCTGGCCGTTGATCGACGCTTCGGGGAGAACTACTCGCCCGCAGAAGTGATCAAGTTCGTGGCCGATCTGCGCGCCGATCTTGCGAACGGTGGCCCCAACATCAGCGCCGAAGACGCGGAAGCTCTCATCAGGGCAAACCTCGATCCAGAACTCGACTACGATATCGAGCCGAGCATGATCGGCAAGATCCAGGCCGCCGTCGTCTACAAGGTGTTGACCGACGCCTCGATCACCGACGAACAGCTCGACGCTCTCCTTGCCGAGGCAGCCGAGTTGGCGGGCCGACCGTAAGCCTGAACCACGCACGGCGGAACGGGCGGCGTCCCGAACCCATCGAGTCCAGATCAGCGACCATGACCCGCCGACCACCCGAGCAAACGTCGCGCTGTCCACGTTGTCCCGAGGCACCTGGCCACCGAACTGGGAAGCGATAACGACTCGGGTCTCTCGGTGTGACCCGAAAAACGATCAACACGTTGTCGTTACTCGACGCCCTGCAGGGTTTTCATCTAGGCCGACCAGCGCACTCAAAGATCACTGTGGACACCAGGACGCTGCGGGCCGGCGGTCCTGCCGCTGTCGGGACTTTCGGCCCTGCTATCGCCGGCAATGGGGGTGGTAACGATGGTGGCTGCCCGATGACTTGGAGGTCAGTCTTGCTCACGCCCACCCGCCGTGAAGAGCCATCGTCCGGCATAACGCTCGGGGTACGAACAAAGGGCGACGTGGGTGATGATGACCGTGACCGTGCCCAGGCGATGGTCACGGACGTCTTGATCCGGCATCGGCACGCCATCGGTGACGCACGACTTCGGCTGTCCCGGTTGGACCGTGCACCACTGCTGGTCCAGGTGAACCTGCGGGTGTGTGGCGCACCCGCGCGGATCCAGGTCACCGGGCCGGACCCGGCGACCGCGATCACCACAGCGGCAGGCCGCCTGGACCGGCAGATCCGCCGGTTGACCACCGCGTGGGAGCCGTGGCCCTGGCCCGACCCGGAGCGCAGCGCCTTCGGCGTACCCGGCGAGGCGGCGATCTCGCGGGTCAAGACGTACCGGCTGATTGCGGGGATGCCGTGTCAGGCGGCGGCGTACCTGAACGCCATGGACTACGACGTGTTCCTCTACACCGACGCCGAGACCGGCGAGGACGCGATCGTGTACCGGGCCGGGCCGACGGGGTTGACGCTGGCCCGCCAGCGCACCATGCGCCCGCCGTCGCTGCCGGTGACGCTCCCCCTGACGATCAACCCTCGTGCGACACCGACCCTGACCCCGGCCGAGGCCGCGGCCTGGCTTGCCGAGCACTGGCTGCCGTTCGTCTTCTTCACCGACCCCGCCACCGGGCGCGGGAACCTGCTCTACCGCCGCTACGACGGTCAGCTCGGCCTGATCACCCCGCACGCCGGCGATTCTCGGCGGCTGTACATCCCACGGATGCCAACCTCCCCGAAGGAGGAGCGCGTGGGCCACAGCGACTAGCACCCGCCCGCAGTTCGCGATCACGGCCGGCTGCGGGGCCTGATGCCCATGGCCGAGCCCGGCTGGCCAGCCTCGGAAGGCTCTACTCTCCCGATGGATCGCATCACCCGGAGGTCGCAGCGCTTGCGCGGGCTCAGGCGGCTTCGTCGTCGAGGATGCCCTCCTGGCGGCGGATCAGGCGCCAGGCCGCGCGGCGGGCGCTGCGGTTGAGGGTGCTGCGGAAGTCCGGGTCCGGACCGAAGTAGTGGCGCGCAAGTTCGGCAATCGTGTCGAAGTGATCCATCATCTTCTCCTCGAAGACCGGGATGAAGACGTGGCCGAAGTTCTCCTCGTCGTCGTTGGCGACCGCGGCCTGCCGTACCTTCGCGACAGCCATCGCCTCGTGCAACGGCTTCACCATGTCCTGATTGGTGAAGTTGGTCCCGTACTTCGCGTTGAACCGCTCGATCAGCTCGGAGAGCAGGGACTTCTCCGGCTCCTTCGCCCCGCCGGAGCCGTCACCGAAGCCCTTCATCTCGGCCGGCCCCTCCGGCTTGAGGCTGACGTCGTGCTCGCCAGTCTTCTCCACCCGCAGGTGGGTCAGATCGACCTCGCCGATGTCGACCCCACCGTCGTTGCGCCTGGGCAGCTTGGTAAGCAGGTGCCGGCCGTAGAGGTAGAGCCGTTCGAGTTCGGTGTCGGTGTAGGGGACGATCTGGGCGAGGAAGCTGTACTTGCGGACGTAGTCGGTCAGATCGGCCCGGAACGTCTCGGCGGTCTCCCGGTCCCCCTCGTCCTCACTGTCGAGCAGCGCGGTGAACCGCTCCACGGCCGGGTCGAGGTGCCGGTACAGCTCGGCGTGTAGCTTCGCCCAGCGTGCCGCGTTGCCGGAGGCCTGCTCATCGGCCGCCAGGTACGCCTCCACGAACGCCTGCATCTCCGCCTCGACCAGCAGAGGCCGGTAACTGTTGTCGCGCGTCGTCCGATCCACCGACCGCGACGGTCGGATCAGGCGACACCCCGTACCGGCGCCGGGTGTCGCGCCGACGAGCCGGCGCGACACCCGGTCGACCCCCTCCCTCCCCACACCCGGCACGACCCCTGACGGAGGTACGCCGTGACCGCTTCCCCCGCTGAGACGGTCGACCAGCTCCTGTTGGAACACCTCGACAAGGCCAACCTGCCCGAGGCCGTCGTCGACCTGATCCTCGCCGCGATGTGCGGCGAGGACGAACTCGCCGCGACCATCGGCGGTGCGCCGTCCCGGCGACCGGCTCCGGAAACCGCAGCCGCCACCGCCGAACCGATCGGCACCTACCTCGCCAGCATCGAGGTGACCGGGTTCCGGGGCATCGGCCGCACCGCCGAACTCAAACTGGAGCCCGGTCCCGGGCTGACCGTTGTCACCGGGCGCAACGGTTCGGGCAAGTCCAGCTTCGCCGAAGCCGCCGAGTTCGCCCTGACCGGCGACAACAAGCGCTGGTCCGGCCGCGGCGCCAGCTGGCAGGACGGCTGGCGCAACCTGCACAGCCCGGCGGAGCCGCGCATCCGGGTGCGGCTCGGCATCGAGGGACACCGCAACGGCGCCGTCGTCGAGTGCCGCTGGCCACACGGCGGCAAGCTCGCCGGGCACAAGATCTCCCTCCAACTGGCCGGGCAGCCCAGCCGGTCAGTCGCCGAACTCGGCTGGGCCACACCGCTGGAGCTGTACCGGCCGTTCCTGTCCTATTCCGAACTCGGCGGCCTGCTCGGCGGCAAGCCAACCGAGATGCACGACTCGCTGCACCGCATCCTCGGGCTCGGCCGACTCGTCGAGATCGAGGGGCTGCTCAAGAGCACGCGAAAGCGCTTGGAGGACCAGCGGAAACACGCCGCCGACACCCGGCCGGAACTGATGGCCGCGCTCGCCGCGCACCCCGACCCGCGCGCCCGACGCGCCGAGGCGGCGCTCGCCGGCAAACTCGCCGACCTCGACGAGCTCGCCACGCTGGCCACGGTGGACGACGATGTCGAGGACACCAACGTCGTACCGTTGCGCCAACTCGACCTGCTGGAGTTGCCGAGCCCGGCCGAGGTGGCGAACGACGTCGAGCGGCTGCGGAACGCGCTGCACCAGATCGTCGAGCTGGCCGCGACACCCGTCGCCGAGGCCCGGGCCGTCGCGCGGCTGCTCGCCGAGGCGCTGCGGCACCAGCGCGCGCATCCGGACCAGCCCTGCCCGATCTGCGCCGGCCGGATCCTCGACGCGGCGTGGGCCGCCGAGGCGGAGCGCGAGCTGCACCGGCTCACCGAACGGGCGCAGCAGTTGGACGACGCGCACCAGGCGGTACGGGACGCGACCCGCACTCTGCGCGAGCGGATCCCCGCGCTGCCCGCCGCGCTGGCGCAGGATCTGCCCGCCGAGACGGTGCCGCTCGGCGACCTGCGGATCGCCTGGCAGCACTGGCACGAACTGGTCGGTTCCGACGACCCGCGGAAGATCGTGGAGTCGGCGCTCGGCACCTTCGAGACGCTTCGGGCCGCGTTCGAGCCCGCGCAGGCGGCGGCCCGGCAGGCGCTGGACCGCCGGCAGCGGGACTGGCGGCCGGTCGCCGACCAGATCCGTGCCTGGGTCGACGCCGAGCGGGCCGCCCGGCGCGCCGCCAGCCTGCTCGGCGCGGTGCGGAAGGCAATCAGCTGGCTGCTGGACACCGGAGCGCAGATCCGCAACGACAAACTCGCCCCGATCGCCGCCGAGGCGACCGCCATCTGGGACACGCTGCGGCAGGAGAGCAACGTGCGGCTCGGCGACATCCGGCTGGTCGGCACCGGCAACACCCGCCGGGTCGACCTGCGGGTGGACGTCGACGGCGTACCCGGTGCCGCGCTGGGCGTGATGAGCCAGGGCGAGTTGCACTCGCTCGCCCTGGCGCTCTTCCTGCCCCGGGCAACCATGCCGGAGAGCCCGTTCCGGTTCCTGGTCATCGACGATCCGGTGCAGTCGATGGACCCGGCCAAGGTCTACGGGTTGGCCCAGGTGTTGGCGGAGGTCGCCCGGCACCGCCAGGTGATCGTGTTCACCCACGACGACCGGCTACCGGCCGCGGTGCGGCACCTGCAACTGAAGGCCGAGATCCTGTTGGTCAGCCGGCTGGCCCGATCTCAGGTGATCGTGAACACCGACCGCGACGGCAATCCGGCACTGCGCTATCTGAGCGACGCCCGGGGGATCGCGCAAGACGATGACATCGACCGCGCCGTGCGGGTACCCGTGGTGTGCAACCTGGTCCGCGACGCCATCGAATACGCCTGCCACGACCTGATCCGTCGCCGTGCCTTCAGCATCGGCGCGCGGATCGCGGACACGGAGGCGAAGATCGAGGCGGTGCGGGGTGGACTGAGCCAGACCCTGACCCTGGCGCTGCTGGATGACGCGAAACGGGTGGGTGAACTGCCGGCCGCGCTGGACCGGCTGCACCCCGCTGCCCGGCGGGTGGTGCGTGCGGCCAACAGCGGCACCCACGGCGGCGATCCGGGTGGCCTGATCGGTCTGATCGAGGACGCCCGGCGCATCGTGCAGAAACTGGCCGCGTCATGAGCCCGCAGCAGCTCCTCGACGCCGCCGCCGACCTGCTGGCCCAGCCGACACCGAGCATGCGGCGCTGCTGGCAGCGTGGGTGTGCCTGCCTCACCCGGCTGGCCCTGGAACGCGGGCTTCGTCGCTACTGGGAACGGGTCGCCCCGTCCGTTGCTGGCGGTGCCATGCGGCACCAGCTCCTCGCCCTGCCCATCTTCGCCGGCGCCGAGGTCGCGGCCACCGCCCGCGCCGCCTGGTACGGGCTGTCCCGGGCCATGCACCACCACACCTACGAGCTGGCGGCGACCGCCGCGGAACTACAGGGCTGGCACCGTGACGTCATGTCCCTGCTACCCCGGCTGGACGCGCCACCGGGTACGACGACCGACGCCAGTCCCCGCTGATCCACGCGCTGGGCGCCGCTGCCGGGGATGGCAGCGGCGCCCACGGCGACCCGGGTTCGCTCGCAGGCACCGCGACGGGCCGCGGGCAGAATGACCTCGGTGGCGCGCCGGTGCTGGGCCTCGTCGTGGGCTGCCTGGCGCTCGCGGCCGGCTGCCGCCGACACGGCGCGCGTGGTCCGGGACCGGAGATTGACCATGTGACTACGGTGGACTCGCTGGGCAGTCGCAACCAGGGAGGAACGCGTCGTGCGGTCACGGCTGTCGGTGATCTGGAAAGCATCGCTGCCCACCGCGTTCTCCCTGGTCACGGGCCTGCTCGTCGAGAACATGAACCTGTCCAGCCGATGGCTGTGGATCGTGGTCCCGGCGAGCGTCCTGCTCACCGTGGCCGTGGTCTGGGAGGAGACGCGGCGCGACAGGCGGCCACCCGCGCGCGCCGCCGACGTCGACCTGCCGGCCCTCGCCGACAGCCTGGCCGTGGCGGTGGCAGCCGAATGGGAGCGGCAACGGGCGGAGCACCGGTCGGGTGACCCGGTGCCGCTGCCGGTCTCCTGGCATCCGGCCGAGCCGCGCCTGGTCGACCAGCCGGCGAACGTCCGCGGAACGCGGGTGGGGACCCGCGCGACCCGGGTGAACCTGAGCGGCCGACTGGAGGAGATCGCGGAGGTCTACGCCCGGATACCGTCCGGGCGGCTGGTGATCCTCGGCAAGGCCGGGTCCGGCAAGAGCGTCCTCGCCGGTGAACTGCTCGGCCAGCTCCTCGACAGCCGCCAGCCCGGCGAACGGGTGCCGGTGCTGTTCGGCCTCCAGTCCTGGGATCCCGAGTCGAACCTGAAGACCTGGCTGGCCGACCAGCTCGCCCGGCGCAACCCGGCGCTGGCCCTCCCGTACGACGGTCCGATGAACGGGCAGCTCACCCGGGCGGCGGCGCTGCTGGACGCCGGCCTGATCCTGCCGATCCTCGACGGCTTCGACGAGATCAACCCCGGGCTGCACAAGGCGGCGTTGCGGCAGCTCAACAAGGCGGCGAGGCTGCCCCTCGTCCTGACGAGTCGTCGCGACGAATACCGGCGCGCGGTGGAGCGGGCCGGCGTGCTCTCCCGCGCCGAGGGCGTCATGCTGCACGATCTCGACTTCGAGACCGTGGCCGAATACCTGCCCCGCACCACCAGCCGCCGGGCACCCGGCACCGACGACGGGGTGTGGCAACCGGTGCTCACCCGGCTACGCGAACGGCCCGACGACCCCGCGGCGGCGGTGCTCCGACAGGTCCTGCGAACGCCCCTGATGGTGTTCCTGGCCCGCGCCAGCTACTCCGACACGCCGGGCAACGATCCGGCCGAACTCCTCGACCAGGAGCGGTTCCCGACCCAGGAGGCGGTCGAGGAGCACCTGATCGCCGCGTACCTCCCCGCCGTCTACCAGCGGGAGCCGCCGCCGGGCGGCCGTACCTGGCGGCCCGACCAGGCGCGGACGTGGTTGGCCTGGCTCGCCGCCCACCTGGAGACGCAGGGCGCCGCCGACCTGACCTGGTGGCGGTTGCGCGACAGCGTCCCCCGGTCCGAGCGGCTCCGCTTCCTGACCTACGGGTGGCGCGGGGTCATGATCGTGGCCAGCGTGGTGACCGGGCTCGTGATCGAGAACATCGTGCTCGCGATCGGCTACCTGTACATCGGCGGGAACGTACTCCTCCTCAGCGAGCGGCGCTGGATCCGGAACGCGGCACCCGACCCGCAGCCCAGACGGGTCCGGCCCACGGCCCGCGAACTGCTCTCCGCGCTGTCGTACGGGGTCATGGCCGGGATCCCGGCGGGACTGGTCATGTCCGCCATGGCCGCCGACCCGGTGATCGGCAGCGTGATCGGGGTCGCGGTCGGGACCGCCGTGACGCTCGGGGTCGCGGTCGGCGTCTCCCGCCCGTTCGACCAGACCTGGGCGGTCAGTGTCGCCGACTCCCTGTCCGCCGACCGGACCCACACCCTTCGCCAGATGCTCGTGGGCGGGGCCGGCATCATGGTCGCCAGCGGGATCGTCTTCGGTGTGGCTTTCCAGTACGGCCTGGTCGCTGGTGTGGTGGCGGGTCTGATGACCGGGCTCGTGATCGCTCCCGCGATGCTGCTGCCCTTCGCGTGGGGCCAGTGGCTGCTGGTGGTGAGGCTGTACCTGGCGGTCACCCGTCGGCTGCCCTGGCGCTGCGTCGCGTTCCTGCGCGACGCCCACCAGCGCGGCATCCTGCGCCAGGCGGGTGCGGTCTATCAGTTCCGGCACCGCCGGCTGCAAACCTACCTGGCGCAGCAGCACGCTTCGTCGCGAGCGGCGTCGACACCCTGATCGCCCACCCGGCCGGCGTGAGGTGCGGTGCCAGGGGTTGCCCGTCGGCGTCAGACCGAGGTCGCCGTACCGGAGGACGTCGACCCGACCGGAAGCGCTGCGCGGCGGGCTGGACAAAGGGTGACGAGAGTCGAGAGGATTCCCCCCGCACCTCGGCACCGGTGCCGGACAGAAGGAGACTTCTCGGTGTCCACCCTCAGCGAACAGGAGAGCCTCGAACCGGCCGCGACCCTGTGGCGGGACGGGCGTCCGGTCTACGACCGCGGCGACACGGTCTGCGTGATCGGCGCCGGGGCCAGCGGCCTCACCGCGGTCAAGAACCTGAAGGAGTACGGCTTCGGCGTCGACTGCTACGAACGGGAGACCGGGGTCGGCGGTGCGTGGAACTGGCGCCACGACCGCAGCCCGGTCTACGCCAGCACCCACCTCATCTCGTCCCGGCCGCTGAGCGAGTTCCCCGACTTCCCGATGCCGGACACCTGGCCGGACTACCCGCACCACAGCCTGGTCCTGTCCTATCTGGAGCGGTACGCCGACCACTTCGACCTGCGTCCGCACATCTGGTTCGGCACCGAGGTGATCCGGGTCGAACCCGCCGAGGACGACCGGTGGGACGTCACCACCCGCAGCACCGGTGGCTACGGCGCCGAGCGGACCTCCCGGTACGCCGCGGTGGTGGTGGCCAACGGGCACAACTGGGCCCCGAAGGTGCCGACCTACGACGGGCTGGACGAGTTCCGTGGCCAGGTCATCCACGCCTCGGCGTACAAGGACGCCACCCAGGTGCGGGGCAGGCGGGTGCTGGTGGTCGGCGGGGGCAACACCGGCTGCGACATCGCGGTGGAGGCTGGCCGGCAGGCGGCGCGCTGCTGGCACTCGACCCGGCGCGGTTACTGGTACGCGCCGAAGTACGCCCTCGGGCGCCCGGCCGACCAGGTCCGGCACCGGGCCGCGGCGCTGCGGCTGCCGCTGTGGCTGCAGCAGTGGCTGTTCCACCGGGCCCTGCGGCTGACCGTGGGCGACCTGACCCGGTTCGGACTGCCCCGGCCCGACCACAAGATCTTCGAGACCCACCCGATCGTCAACAGTCAGCTCGTGCACGACGTCGGACACGGCGCGATCACCCCGGTTCCGGACGTCGCCCGCTTCACCCGTACCGGCGTGGTCCTGGTCGACGGCCGTGAGATCGAGCCCGACCTGGTCGTCCTGGCGACCGGCTACCTGCCGCGCTTCGAGTTCCTCGACGCGGAGATCCTCGGTGTGGACGCCTCGGGCCGGCCGTCGCTGCACCTGAACGCGTTTCCCCGACGCCATCCGACGCTGGCGGTCGTCGGCCTGCTGCAGCCCGACTCGGGGCTCTTCCCCCTGATGCACTGGCAGGCGGTGATGATCGCCCGGTTCCTGCGGCTGCGTGACGTCGCACCGGAGCGGGCCGGAGCCTTCGCCGCCCGGATCGCCACCGACACCGGCCAGCGGTGGCACCCCGCCAGGCTGAGGGAGAGCACCCGGCACTGGTTCGAGGTCGGTCACGTCGCCTACCTGCGCGCGGTGCAGCGCGCCCTGGACGAGCTGGAGGTGCCCGCGTGAGCAGGCGGAGCGGACGCACCCGGATCATCCGCACCCCGGAGTGGACCCGGCCGGTGCCGGCGGTACACCGGGAGGTGCTCGTCGCGAACCCCGAGGCGGACGAAGGCAAGCCGCCGTTGCTCTTCGTACCCGGGTTCGGCCACGGGGCCTGGGTCTTCGCGGAGTACTGGCTCGACCACGCGGCGTCGCGGGGGTTCTCGGCGTACGCCGTCAGCCTCCGCGGCCACGGCGGCAGCGGGCCGGCCCCGAGGGCGACGCTGCGGGCGTACGCCCACGACGTGGTCCAGACGGCGGCGAGTCTGCCCCGGCGGGCGGTGCTGGTCGGGCACGGCGCCGGCGCGCTGGTGGTGGCGTACGCGCTCGCCCGCTATCCGGCCCGGGCCGGGGTGCTGGTCGCGCCGGTCTTCGGCGGCTGGGCCACGCTCGCCGCCGCGCTGCGGCGCAACCCGGCCGGCACGGTGCCGGCCGCCTTCGGCGGGGCGCTGCGTCTGAGTCGCCGACAGCTGTTCAGCCGGGAGCTGCCGGACGCGGCGGCCCGGTCGTACGTCGGACGGCTCGGGCGGGCGTCGACGCGGGCGCAGTGGCAGCTGCTCGCCCACCGGGCGCCGGAACCGCCGGTCGGCACCCCGCCGATCCTGGTGCTGGGTAGCCCGGACGACCGGGTGGTGCCGGCCGCGGTGTTGACCCGGACGGCCCGGCGGTACGGCGTCGCGCCGCTGCTCTTTCCGGGCATGGGACACGACCTGATGCTCGACGCCCGGTGGCGGGAGCCGATCGACGCGATCCTGGACTGGCTGGACAAGGATCTGGCCGAGTAGTCGGACCGGCCGGCGGAGTCCACCCCGCCGGCCGGTCTCTCACGTGCCCAGCCGGTTGGCCAGCACCCCGCCCTGGTCCAGCGCGGCGAGGTACGACCGTGCCCAGGCCCGGATGTCGTGTGTCCGCAGGTGCTCGCGCATCGCCCGCATCCGCTCGGTCAGGTCGGTGTCGCTGGCCTGCAGGGCCTGCAGCAGCGTCGACTTGAGCCCCTCCAGGTCGTGCGGGTTGACCAGGAACGCCTGGGTGAGCTCGGCCGCGGCGCCGGCGAACTCGCTGAGCAGGAGGGCACCGTCGTCGTTGACCCGGGCCGCCACGAACTCCTTGGCGACCAGGTTCATCCCGTCGCGTAGCGGCGTGACGGCCATGATGTCGGCGGCCCGGTAGAGGGCGGCGAGCTCGGTGCGGTCGAACGGCTGGGTCAGGTAGTGGATCGCCGGCTCGCCGACCCGGCCGAACTCGCCGTTGATCCGCCCGACCTCGCGCCCCACCCGGTCCCGCAGGATCTGGTACTGCTCGACCCGCTCCCGGCTCGGCACGGCGACCTGGACCATCACGGTGTCCCGGACCTTGACGTGGCCGGTGGCCAGCAGCTCGCTGTACGCCTTCAGCCGCTGCATGATGCCCTTGGTGTAGTCCATCCGGTCCACGCTGAGGATCACGTGCTGCGGGTCGCCGAGGTCACGCCGGATCTGGGCGGCCCGCCTCGCCACCTCCGGGCGGCCGGCCAGCGCCTCCATCTCCCGGGTGTCGATGGAGATCGGAAAGGCGCCGATCCGGACCACCCTCTCGCCGACGGCGATCCGGCGGTCGGTGGCGCTGAGACCGAGCACCTTGGTGGCGAGCTGCGCGAAGTTGTGTGCCGCCTGCGGGCGCTGGAAGCCGACCAGGTCGGCGCCGAGCATGCCGAGCAGCAGCTCGGCGCGGCGGGGGAGCTGCATGAACAGCTCCGGCGGCGGGAACGGGATGTGCATGAAGAAGCCGATCCGCAGGTCGGGGCGCAGGGTGCGCAGCAGCTCCGGCACGAGCTGCAGGTGGTAGTCCTGGACCCAGACCACCGCACCCGGCTCGGCGACCTGGGCCGCCGCCTCGGCGAACCGCCGGTTGACCCGCTGGTACGCCTCCCACCAGCGACGGTGGTAGACGGGCTGTTCGACGGCGTCGTGATAGAGCGGCCAGAGGGTCGAGTTGGCGAAGCCCTCGTAGTGGTCGCGGACGTCGTCGTGGGTGAGGGGGACGGTGTGCATCCGGACACCGTCGACGTCGGGGAGGGTGGGGGCGGGACCGGTGCCGCCGGCCCAGCCGACCCAGGTTGCCGGGGTGTGTTGGAGGAGGGGGTGGAGGGCGCTGACCAGGCCACCGGGGCTACGACGCCACTCGCAGGCGCCGTCGGGCGCCACGCTGTCGTCGACGGGAAGCCGGTTGGCCACCACCACGAGTGGACTCTGTCGCATTCGGGCACCTCGTTCCGGGCGAGGCGACCACATGACGAGCGATCGCGTAGTCGCTGAGGGGCAGGTGACGTACAGCAGTATTCCTACTCATGCGAAATTACGCGATGGTTACGCCTGAACACCAGACAGCGATGAATCTCGCGATCTGGGCGGACCGGTCAGACCACCGCACCGCCGTTCGGGTCGTCATCCTCTTCGTCACCGGGGCGTAGCCGCCAGATCAGCATCACGAAGCCGGTGAGGATGCCGGTGAAGCCGAGCAGGGTGGCCAGCCCACGGCCGACCGGGAGCAGGGTCGGGAAGAGGAAGAGCGTGAACCCGACGACGATCGCCAGGACCCCGATCACGGCGTACTTCGACGGCCGCGGCAACGGGGGAGGCGGGGGCGGGACGTAGCGTTCCTCGTCCTCGTCGGGTAGGTCCGCCCCGAAGGTGTCGAGCCCGTCCAACAGCGAGGGCTCGTCGTCGCGGCCGACCGAGATGCCCGCGACGTCGATGGCCGAGGGGAGCCGGCGTCCGCCCGTACCACCGGGGCCGGGCGCGTCGTGGCCCGGCCGGGCCGGGGAGGTGACACCGCCGGGCTGGCCCGTGCCGCTCTCGGTGATGTCCTCGGCGGCGGGCCAGGAGCGCGCGTCGGCGGCGACCTCGGTGTGGTATCCGGCGACGATCCGGGCCCACTCGGCCTCCACGTCTGGTTCCGGGCGCGACGCGGGCGGCGGTTCCGGCGTGTCGTCGGCGAGTTGGTTGAGGTAGTCGCGGGCGGTGTCCAGGTGACTGCGGTCGACGTAGAGCCGGTCGACGGGGCGTGACGGCGCCGTCGTGGTCCGGGTCAGCGGGTTGAGGTCGGCGGAGGGCTGGAGGTAGGCGGCGATGCCGCCGGCCGCCAGCACGTCGAGCAGGTGTTCACCGAGGCGCGGGTCCACGTCGCCGGCGACCGCGTACTCCGTCGCCACCAACCCGTTGTCCCGCCGGCCCCGGCGGTCTCCTCCCGCTGACACTGCCGACACCCTCCCTCCCGGCCGGTGGGCGCGACGGTGTCCCCGCCACCGCTGGCTCCACCCACCGTGCAATGGAATCGTGACACGGCGGGCACGGGTTCCGGGAGTGCGTTGTGGTGTGCCGTACCCGCTTCGTAGGCTCGGTGCCGACAGGTTTCGGCTCTCCGGTCACCGCCGGACACGCCCCGCCCGCGGCGCGGCCCGGGAGCCGGCGGCGGGTCCGCCGCGGGACGCACGCGGGAGGCTCGGGGAGGGAGACCGGGTGCTGTACTGGCTGTTGAAGTACGTCATCCTCGGTCCCTGGCTGCGGCTGATCTTCCGGCCGCAGGTGGAAGGGCTCGAGAACGTGCCGGACTCCGGTCCGGCGATCCTCGCCAGCAACCACCTCTCCTTCTCTGACTCGATCTTCATGCCGTTGGTGGTCAAGCGAAAAGTGACCTTCGTGGCGAAGGCCGAATACTTCACCGGCAGGGGGTTGAAGGGCGCCCTGGTGCGGTGGTTCTTCGTCGGCACCGGCACCATCCCGCTGGACCGCTCCGGTGGACGCGCCGCCCAGGAGGCGTTGGACACCCAGCTCAGGGTCCTGCGCGCCGGCAACCTCGCCGGCATCTACCCGGAGGGGACCCGGTCCCCGGACGGCCGGCTCTACCGGGGCAAGACCGGGGTGGCCCGGCTCGCGCTGGAGAGCGGCGCACCGGTGATTCCGGTGGTGATGCTCAACGCCGACGAGATCCAGCCGCCCGGGCGACTGATACCGAGGATCAAACGAGTGAAGATCCGTTTCGGCAAGCCGCTGGACTTCTCCCGCTACGCGGGGATGGCGGGCGACCGTTTCGTGGAGCGGGCGATCACCGACGAGATCATGTACGAGCTGATGGAGCTCTCCGGCCGCGAGTACGTCGACGTCTACGCCCACAAGATCAAGAACCGGCAGCGGACGGCGGCGCTGCCCACGGCGGGAAGGGCCGAGGGCCCGGCCGCGGCCTGAACCGACGGCGGCCCGGTACGTCGGAGGCGGCGGACACGCCGTCCGACCCCGAACACCACCGCGCGGGGGGGGGGCAGTCTGCCGGGCGCCCCCACGCACCGGCGCCACGGCGGCGCGGGTCAGGAGGCGAGCACGGGCGTCGTGCCGGGAGCCGGTGGGTTCTGGGTGAGCCGGAGCAGCCCCGGGGCGCGGTTGCGCAGCGCGAAGGTCCGCACCTCGGCGAGCGTCAGCTCGGCCTCGGTCCGCTCACCGGCCCGGTGCAGTTCGCCGGCGGCGAGCGCCATGGCGAGCATCCGGTCGGTGGCGTCCGGGATCCCGGCGTAGATCTCCGCCGCCCCGGCGTACAGCCGACCGGCGCGGGCGTGGTCGCCGTCGTCGGCGGCCATGGCGGCCGCCACCGTGCTCGCCGCGGCCTCCACCCAGGGGGTGCGGTGGGTGACGCGGTCGAGCATGCCGCGGACCCGGGCCGCCGCCGGTCGGCCGGAGAGCGCGGCGGCGTACGCAGCCGCCGGGATCCACTCCCCGCTGGCCAGTGCCGGTACGGCCGACCACGAGGTGGCGAGCTCCTCGATCAGCTCGGTGGCCTCGGCCCGGCGTCCCTGCAGCGCCCGGCAGAGCGCGCCCAGCCCGAGCATGGTCCAGTGCAGCCGGTGGAAACCGCTGCGCCGGGCCGTCTCCAGCGCGTCGGTCACGTCGTCGACCATCGGCGCGTTCCGTCGGATCGGCGTCGCCTCGCCGGCCCGGCCGGCGGGATCGCCTCCCCGGCCGGCGTCGATCGCCTCGTCCGAACCGCCCGGCGCCCGTGCCTCGCCCGTCTGCGGCCGGGCCCTCGCCCCGGGCACCGGTTCGTCGCGGAGCACCCGCAGGCAGGCCCGGATGCCGCGGACCTGCATGTCCCACCGCCCGGCCGGGGTGTCGACGAAGGCGTCCGCGACGGCCAGCAGCCTGCCGAAATCGCCCTCACAGTACGCGCGCATCGCCTCACCGGAGCCGCCGGTCGCCAGCGCCTCGCCCCGGGCCAGGGCGGGGCACGCGGCGATGATCTCGCCCGAGCGGATCCAGTCGCCCTCCTCCCGGACGGCGTAGGCGAGGTTCTGCGCCGCGCGGGGCAACGCGAGGAGCTGGTGGGTCTGGCAGAACTGGTGGATCTCGTACAGCTCGACCAGGCCGGCCGGATCCCCGGCCTGGTAGCGTGCCGTCGCGACGGTGATCCGGGCGTTGGCCTGGGTCTCCACCAGCCCGAGCCGCTCGGCGATGTCCGCCGCGGCACCCGCCGCGGCGATCGCCGGGTCACGTTCGTAGTTCAGCATGTGCAGCCGGCCCAGCTCGGCATAGGCGTCCGCCTTCTGCGGGGTGTCCGGCAGCGCGTCGAAGAGCTCGACGGCCCGGTCCAGACAGGACAGTGCGCCGGGCCGGTCGGCCCGCAACCAGGCGGCCTGGCCGAGCAGGGTCCAGGCCCGGGCCGCGCCGCCGTGCTCGCCGTACGCGAAGAGCCGCTCCGCCAGGGTCTGCAGCTGTTCGGTGCCGCCGCCGGCCAGGAAGGCGTTGCCGTCCCGGAAGTACGAGATCTCGGTGCTCAGCAGCTCCAGCTGGAGCCGGCCGACCGGGTCGGTGTCGTCGGCCAGCCCCAGCGCCCGGGCCGCGTGGTTGGCCGCCACGTCCAGCGCGTGGAGGGCGTACGCCCGGCGCGCGGCGCGGTGCAGCGCCTCCCGGGCCGGCCGGGCGTATCGGGCGGTGTCCACCCCGAGGGTGTGGGCGATCTCGTGCGCCGCCCAGCGGTGGTGGGCCAGGACCTCGGCCAGGTCCGTCTCCCGGCCCTGGGACATGCTGTCCAGCCAGTCGGCGGTGCGTTCGTGCCGGGCGACCCGCTCGGTCCGGGGCAGTCGCTGGTAGCAGACGTCACGGACCAGGATGTGCCGGAACCGGAACTCCGGCTGGCCCTCCATCGTGGAGGCCGGCTGCTCGTGGACGAAGTCGCGCTGCTCCAGGTGGCGTAGGGCCCGCTCGACCGCCTCGACGGGCTGCCCGAGCGCGGCGGCGACCGCGCCCGGCCAGAAGTGCATGCCGACCACGGAGGCGGCCAGCAGCACCGCCCGGTCCGGCGGGTCGAGCAGGTCGACCCGGTTGGCGATGACCGCGTGCACACTCTCCGGCATCGGAAGCTCGTGCCGCTTCTCCAGCGACCACCCGCGCCCGGACTGGCGCAGCGCACCCTGCTCCATCAGCATCCGGACGTACTCGTGGGCGTAGAGCGGGTTGCCGTCGGCCACCTCCACCAACGGACTGAGCATCTCGGTGGAGAACGCCGCCTGGCCGAAGATGTGGCCGTAGAGCGCGGCGATGGCGCTGTCCCGCAGCGGCGGCAGGGTGATGGTCAGCGCGGCGGTGATCGTCTGCGCCCAGCTCGGCTCCCGTTTGACCAGCTCGGGCCGGGCGGTGCACAGCAGCAGCAGCGGCACGTTCTGCGCGTACGCGCCGAGCAGCTCGACGAAGGTGAGCATCGCCTCGTCGGCCCAGTGCAGGTCCTCGAAGACCAGCACCGTCGGCCGGCGCGCGGCGAGCGCGACCAGGAACCGTCGCCAGGCGGACTCGGCCTCCTCGGCGGGCAGCGTCGGTCCGGGCAACCCGACCAGTGGTCGCAGCGCGTCCATCAGACGGTCGGCCTCGCCCGGGTCGACCAGGCCGGCCAGCGTCGACTCCAGCCGGCGGGCGGCCACGTCCGCGGAGTCGGTGTCCAGGATCCCCGCCTCGGCCTTCACGATGTCGGCCAGCGCGGCGAAGGTGACGTTCTCCCCGAACGGCGGGCAACGGCCGACCCGCCAGGTCAGCGGTTGGTCGGTCAGCCGCTCGGTGTGCCGGAACAGCTCCCGGACCAGGCGGCTCTTGCCGATGCCGGCGTGCCCGAGCACGGTGACGAGCTGGGGCAGCCGGTCCCGGATGGACCGGTGCAGGGCGTTGACCAGCAGTCCCAGCTCGTGCTCGCGGTCGATCAGCGGCGTGGTGTCCGACTCCCGATCCGCGGGTTGCCGGAGGACGGGGGCGAGGGCCAGCCAGACCTCGGTCGGCGAGGAGCGCCCGCGCAACGTCACCGGGGGCTGCTCGGCGTACCGGATCGCGTCCCGGGTCAGCGCGTACGTGGTGCCGCAGACCAGCACCCCGCCCGGCGGCGCCACCGACTGCATCCGGGAGGCGGTGTTGACCACGTCCCCGGCCACGATCGCCTGCCCGCCGTCCCGGGCCGCCGCGATGTCGACCAGTGCCTCGCCGGTGGCGACCCCGACCCGGAAGCGCAGGTGGTCGGCGCCGGTGGGGGTGAGTCGGGTCAGCACCCGCTGCAGCTCCAGTCCGGCGTGGACGCAGCGCAGGGCGTCGGTCTCGGTCGCCACCGGCGCGCCGAACAGGGCCATCACCGCGTCGCCGATGTACTTCTCCACCACACCGCCGTACTGGCTGATGACCCGTCGGGCCGCGGAGAAGAAGGCGGTCTGCATGTTGCGGACCAGCTCGGGGTCGACCCGTTCGACGTACGGGGTGAAGTCGATCAGGTCGACGAAGAGCACACTGACCCGGCGCCGGTCCTCCTGGGACACGGTCGCCCGGCGATCCGGTCCGCCTGGTCGGGGCGCGCCGCAGCCGGTGCAGAAGGCGGCGTCCGGGGCGAACGGCCGCTCGCACCGCGGACAGAGCGGGGCGAGTTCGGTCCCGCAGCCGGCGCAGAAACGGTCGCCGGCCGCGGCGGTCCGGCCGCAGTTGGCACACGGAGCGGAGATCCCGTCCTCCTACAGCGTCGAAGTGGTGTGCTCTCTGCCGGGCTGCGCTCATCTCCGGTCGGGGCCGGAGACCGCGGCGGGTCGTCGAGGACCGGGCCGGGTGTGGACCGGAGGTCGGCGAACGCCACCGCCGAGTATCGCCGTCGAAGTCCAGTGTCGGGAACCGGGCTGTTGGCTAGTGGACACTCCACCCGTCGGCGATTCGCGGTACAGTCGTGCCGCCGATCGACCGCGACCAACCGAGGGACAGGCAGGCGACCGACGAGGGACAGGCAATGGTGTATGTCCGACTGGAAAAGGAGTGGACCGACGGCGACGGTGTCGGGCATTCCGCGGGCGACATGATCGATGTGGACGCCGCCACCCTGGCGAAGCTCCAGGCTGCGGGGATCGTGGCCGGGGAGGGCGTGGAGCCGGGCGCGAAGGGCGGCCCCACGGAGGGCACGGACTGGCTGGGACCGACCTGATCCCCCCCGCCCGCTCACGGGTCGGGCGCCCCGGAGGTGGCGACGCGGTCACCCGGGGCGCCGGTGGTGTCCGTCCGGTGTGCCTGCCGGACGCGTCCGGGGCCGGTTGGTGGACGGTCGAGGCACAGATGGCGGACTCCGGCGTCCGGGCTTCCGCCGGCCGGGGGGCCGGGAGCGGGCGACGGCCGCGACCGGGTGGGACGGTCGCGGACCGGGCTGGCGGGTGCCCGCCTAGCGGTCGACCATGCCGGCGCGCCGGCGCAGCGCCGCGACGTCGGTGACGACGATTCGGCGTCCCTCGGTACGCAGCCAGCCCCGACTGGCGAACGAGCCGATGGCCTGGTTGACGCTCTGCCGTGAGCCCCCGGCCATCTCGGCGAGCTGGCTCTGGTTCAGCTCGATGGTGATCATGGGAGCCGGACTCTCCCCGGCGAGCCGGACCAGCGTCTTCGCGACCCGACCGGGCAGGTCGAGGAAGACGTGGTCGGCGTTCTGTTCGGTCAACCGCCGGATCAGCCCGCCGAGCGAGCGCATCACCGCGTCCAGGATGCGCGGGTTGGAGTGCACCAGCTCCATGAAGGCGGCCCGGGACAGGGCCAGCGCGCTGCAGTCCTCGATGGCCTCGGCGGACGCGGAGCGGGTGGAGGCGTCGAGCAGGGACACCTCGCCGAGCACGTCGGGGGGGCGGATGACGTTGAGCACGGCCCGCTCGCCGGTCGGCGCGGTGCGGAACACGGCCACCGCCCCCCGGCGCAGGATGATCAGAGACTCGCCGGGGTCGTTCTCGACGAACAGCAGCTGGCCCTTGCGATAGGTGCGCGGGACCGCGGCGGCGATCACTCGTTGACGCGCCTCGGGTTCGAGGCCGGCGAACATCTCGACGCCGGTGAGGGCGTCACCCGGCTCAGGCAGGCGAACCTCCAAGGCTCAACCCCTCCCCGGTGAAAAATACTTGTATTGCCCCCGGACGACCCGCAACCACCCGAAGTATCGGCCTGATCCTGATACCGGTAGGAGTCCGGCAGCGGTACACGTCAGATCATGACGGCCATGTCGCTTGCTGTACAGTCCTCGAATCACTTCTGTGACAGTTCTGTCGCCAAATGGCTCATGATCCGGGGATGGTTCCGGCGCCCACGGGTGGCCGGCGGGACGTGGAGGGCTTCCGGGGCGCGTCGGCCGAGGCCGACGGCGGGCGGGGCCGCCCCGACCGTGCGGCGCGGACCGACCCGGCGCGTGGCGGGCTCGGACCGGGCCGGCGGCCCGTCCGGGTGCCGGGACGGGTGGTCCCCACCGACCCGGGCCGCGGCGACGAGCCGCGATGGGCGAGGATGGCGGTGATGGTCTACCGCTATTTCTACGACTGCGAGTTCATCGAGGACGGCCGGCTGATCGACCTCGTGTCGATCGGCGTCGTCGACGAGTACGGTCGCGAGTTCTACGCCGTCTCCACCGAGTTCGACGGGTCCCGGGCGGTCCCGTGGGTGCGGCGTCACGTACTGGACCGGCTGCCGTCGCCCGGCGACCGGGCCTGGCGCTCCCGGGAGCGGATCCGCGACGACCTCTACGAGTTCCTGGTGGAGCCGATCCGGAACCGGCCGGGGGAGGAGATCGAGCTCTGGGCCTGGTACGCGGCGTACGACCACGTGGCGCTGGCCCAGCTCTGGGGTGCGATGACCGCGCTGCCCCCGGAGATTCCCCGCTTCACCCGGGAGCTGCGGCAGCGGTGGGACGACCGGGGCCGGCCGCCGCTGCCGGCCGCCACCGAGCGGCACGACGCCCTGCTCGACGCCCGGCACAACCTCGCCCGTTGGCGGGCGATGCACGCCTGACCCCGGTGTCCCGCGACGTCCGACGGGCGGCCGCCCGCGCCCGCCGTCGGCCCGACCGGTGCGGCGGATCCGGCGCGACCGTCCGGATCACGCCCGGAGCGATCCTCGGGCGGTGTCCCGGCGACCGGTGACGGGTCGCCCTGGCCTGCCTTCGGGGCGCCGACTACAGTGCGCAGTGACGGCCCGCCCCGGGCCGGCAACGACGCCGACGGTCTGACACGACTTCGACCCTGGGGCTTAGGCGGGCTACATCGAAGGCTCCTGGAGGATGAGCAGATCATGCGTATCGGCGTGCTCACCGGTGGTGGTGACTGCCCGGGTCTGAACGCGGTGATCCGTGCGGTGGTGCGCAAGGGTGTCGCCACCTACGGCCACGAATTCGTCGGGTTCCGTGACGGGTGGCGCGGTCCGCTGGAAGGGCTCACCAAGCCACTCGGCATCGCGGAGGTGCGGGGCATCCTGCCGCGCGGCGGCACCATCCTGGGTTCCTCCCGGACCAACCCGTTCAAGATCGAAAACGGCGTCGAGAAGATCAAGAACAACCTGGCGGAGCAGGGCGTCGACGCCCTGGTGGCGATCGGCGGCGAGGACACCCTCGGCGTCGCCACCAAGCTTCACGAGCTCGGTGTCCAGGTGGTGGGCGTGCCGAAGACGATCGACAACGACCTCGGCGCCACCGACTTCACCTTCGGCTTCGACACCGCGGTCAACATCGCGATGGAGGCGATCGACCGGCTGCACACCACGGCCGAGAGCCACCACCGCACCCTGGTCGTCGAGGTGATGGGCCGGCACGCCGGCTGGATCGCCCTGCACGCGGGTCTCGCCGGTGGTGCGAACGTCATCCTGCTTCCCGAGCGGCCCTTCGACGTGGACCAGGTCGCCGGGTACGTCGAGAAGCGTTTCCAGCACCAGTACGCGCCGATCGTGGTGGTCGCCGAGGGTGCCCAGCCCATCGAGGGCCAGCTGATCCTGCAGAACCAGGAGCGGGACGCGTTCGGCCACGTCCGGCTCGGCGGCATCGGGCAGTGGCTCGCCGAGCAGCTGGAGGCGAAGACCGGCAAGGAGGCCCGTACGGTCGTCCTCGGGCACATCCAGCGGGGCGGCACGCCGACCGCCTTCGACCGGGTGCTCGCCACCCGGCTCGGGCTGCACGCGATCGACGCGGCGCACGAGGGCGACTGGGGCAAGATGGTCGCACTGCGGGGCACCGACATCGTCCGGGTGCCGCTGGCCGACGCGACGCGCGAGCTGAAGACGGTGCCGCTGGAGCGCTACGCCGAGGCGGAGGTCTTCTTCGGCAGCTGACGCCCGTGGCAGGCCGTCGCCGGCCCGGGCGGCCTGCCGGATCAGGGTGGTGTGGTGAGTGGCCCGCCGTGCCCGACCCGAGGTCATGCTCGGTGTCTCCGCCGGCACGGCGGGCCGTCCCGCTCTGGGCGGGTACACCACGACGGTGTGACGGCATCCCACGGAAGGAGGGGCGATGGCGCCGGGCGTGCACACGGTGGCCGTGATCGGCACCGGGAAGATCGGGGAGCTGATGCTCTCCGGACTGCTTCGTGCCGGGTGGCCGGCGCGGCGCCTGCTCGCCACGACGCGCCGCCCGGCCCGTGCCGAGGAGATCACCGCACGGTACGGCGTGACCGTGGTGGACAACCTGACGGCGGTGGCCGAGGCGGACGTCCTCGCCATCGCGGTCAAGCCGCAGGACGCGGCCGCGCTGCTGGAGGAGATCGGGCCCAAGGTGCCGGCCGACAAGCTGGTGATCTCGCTGTGCGCCGGCCTCCCCACGAGTTTCTTCGCCCGGCGGCTGCCGGAGGGGACCCCGGTGATCCGGGTCATGACCAACACCCCGGCGCTGGTCGACGAGGCCATGACGGCGATCTCCGCCGGTGAGCACGCGACGCCCGAGCATCTGGCGTTGGCCGAGGAGATGTTCCGGCCGCTGGGCGCGACGATCCGGGTGCCCGAGTCGCAGCAGGACGCGGTGACCGCGCTCTCCGGCTCGGGGCCGGCGTACTTCTACCTGCTGGTCGAGGCGATGGTGGATGCGGGGATCCTGCTCGGGCTGCCCCGCCAGGTCGCCCACGAGCTGATCGTCCAGACGGCCATCGGTTCCGCGATCATGCTGCGGGACTCGGGCGAGCATCCGGTCCGGCTGCGCGAGGCGGTGACCTCGCCGGCCGGAACCACCATCGCGGCGATCCGGGAGCTGGAGAACCACGGCGTCCGGGCCGCGCTGCTCGCCGCGTTGGAGGCCGCCCGGGACCGGGCCCGGGAGATCGCCGCCCAGAACGAGTGAGCGAGAACGTCCGGTTCACCCTCGCCCAGGCACGGCACCTGGTCGCCACGTTGCGCCCCCGGATCGACGAACTCGTCCGACTCCGTGCCGACCTGGCCGAACTGCGCGTGGACCTGGCCGAGCGTGGGTCCAGTCCGCTCGGCGGGCTGCCCGAGGCCAAGAGCCTGGAGGCACGCATCGTCGACATCCTCGAAGAGCTGGGCGGGCACGGCATCCAGGTCAAGGGGTTCGCCCCGGTGTTGCTCGACTTTCCCGGTGAGCGGGACGGCCGGCCGGTGCTGTGGTGCTGGCTGGAGGGCGACGACGACGTCGAGTGGTATCACCGGGCGGAGTGTGGCTTTCCCGGGCGGCGTCGGGTCTGAGCCGTTCTCGGACTGCCCGAAACCAACCTGACCCGGTCTGGGGTGCTCTGATCGCTGCCGTGTCGGGCTGGGGCCGGTGTGTCGCGGACCGGGTCGCGGCCGCAACCGGCGGTGAGGGGCACGCAGGAGCGACAGCCGCCGATACCGGCGAGCAGGCCCGAACCTGCCGATCCGGCCGTCGCCGGCCTGGTCGCCGCGGTCCGGAGATCGAAACATGGGCATCTTGACGAAGTGGCGGACTCCTGAGTAGCGTCCTTCATTAAATGGAAAGTTTCCTAAGAAATAAGGAGACGCCATGAGACGATCCTTGCGCCGGGCCATGTGGGCCGGCCTCGCGGCGGCCCTGGCCGTCGCGGCGGTCCCGGTCACCGCGGCGCTCGGCGCCGGCAGCCTCACCGCGACCTTCACCGTCAGCTCGGACTGGGGCACCGGACACGAGGTCAGGGTCACGGTCACCAACGGCACCGACGCGGCGGTACCCACCTGGCGGCTGGAGTTCGACCTGCCGGACGGGACGACGATCAGCAGCTTCTGGGACGCGGACGTGACCCGCACCGGCAACCGCTACGTCGCGGTGAAGAAGAGCTGGGCCGGCGATCTCGCCCCCGGCGCCTCCTTCAGCTGGGGCTACATCGGCACCGGCGGCTACCGCGCCCCGCTGAACTGCACGATCAACGGTGCCTCCTGCGGCGGCGGCACGCCGACCCCGCCGACCACGCCACCGACCACGCAGCCGACGACCGCGCCCACGACCCCGCCCACCACACCGCCGGTGACCACCCCGCCGGCCGGACAGAAGGTCGTCGGCTACTTCGCCCAGTGGGGCGTCTACGCCCGCAACTACCACGTCAAGAACATCCACACCAGCGGTTCGGCGAGCAAGCTGACCCACATCCTGTACGCCTTCGGCAACACCACCGGCGGCCGGTGCACCATCGGCGACAGCTACGCCGACTACGAGCGGGCGTACACGGCGGCGGAGAGCGTGGACGGCGTCGCCGACACGTGGGACCAGCCGCTGCGCGGCAGCTTCAACCAGCTGCGCAAGCTCAAGCGGATGTACCCGCACCTGAAGGTGATCTGGTCGTTCGGCGGCTGGACCTGGTCCGGCGGCTTCACCCAGGCGGCCCAGAACCCGGCCGCGTTCGCCGAGTCCTGCTACAACCTGGTCAAGGACCCGCGTTGGGCCGACGTCTTCGACGGCATCGACATCGACTGGGAGTACCCGAACGCGTGCGGGCTCACCTGTGACAGCAGTGGCCCGAACGCCTTCAAGAACCTGATCGCCGCGCTGCGCGCCCGGTTCGGCTCGTCGGCGCTGGTCACGGCCGCGATCACCGCGGACGGCAGCAACGGGGGCAAGATCGACGCGGCCGACTACGCCGGCGCCGTCGGTTACCTCGACTGGCTGATGCCGATGACCTACGACTACTTCGGCGCCTGGGCCGCGCAGGGCCCGACCGCCCCGCACTCGCCGCTGTACTCGTACTCCGGCATCCCGCAGCAGGGCTTCTGGTCGGACGCGGCGATCCAGAAGCTGAAGAGCAAGGGCGTTCCGGCCAGCAAGCTGCTGCTGGGCATCGGGTTCTACGGGCGCGGCTGGACCGGCGTCACCCAGGACGCCCCGGGCGGGACGGCCACCGGCCCGGCACCCGGCACCTACGAGGCGGGCGTCGAGGACTACAAGGTGCTCAGGAACACCTGCCCGGCCACCGGCACCATCGCCGGCACCGCGTACGCCAGGTGTGGCAACAACTGGTGGAGCTACGACACCCCGGCCACGATCGCCGGCAAGATGGCGTACGTCAGGAGCCAGGGGCTGGGCGGATCGTTCTTCTGGGAGCTCTCCGGCGACACCGGCAACGGCGAACTCGTCACCGCCATCTCCAACGGACTGCGGTAGGTCAGGGCCGACGGCCCGGATCTCCCCACCGCGTGCCCTGGTCGCCCACCGGCGGCCAG
>Ga0310840_100473_pt1 | contig 29620 bp, 32 predicted proteins | sample SM_ome_8_FD_201304 | JGI IMG/M metagenome (GOLD analysis project Ga0310840, IMG submission 201304) | Sorghum-adapted microbial communities enriched on stacked mutant (SM) sorghum from Joint BioEnergy Institute, Emeryville, California... ...
TTATGCTAAGATGGGAGTAGCTCATGAATGGATCCTCCTGTACGAATGGGTGTTGTGGTGACTTCCATTTTACACGAATCCATCCATGGGCTCCTTTATTTTTATCTGTCGCACTTCATATTACAATTCGTCAAGTTAAGGATTTTGAATCGCTAACTCATCATGCTTTTCGTCATACCCCCATGTTAGTCCCCCGTCTGTGCTGGCAAGATAAATGGTTCCTGCATCTTTGCCATCTCCACTCTTTATCGTAAGCAGAATAGGGAAAAGTCCTTCTTTTCCGTTGAAAATCGGTGAAAGGGGCGTCTTGTAATAATCATTGAACCTTTGTGGAAGGGATATCGGGAGTTTTCCCCACGATTTTCCCCTGTCTTTGGTCCAATAGATTTCAGGCCCAGCATCCCCATAGTAGCGGAAGCCCAAAAAGCCAATATCCTTGTTGGAAAAACCTGCGCCTGTCAGATGTTCCGAATAAATATCATTCGGGTTCCCAACTTCTTCCCATGTCTTTCCGCCATCCGAGGTCTGGAACACATAATTTAATGCACTTCCTACACCTCGGGGGTGTCCGCTGATCATCCATCCCTCATTTTTCGACATGAAACCGATGAAAAACTCATTTCCCTTTGCGCCTTGCACAATATGATCATTCCACGTTTTTCCCATGTCATCACTAATCAGTACATGAATTGGCGATAATTTGCCTGGTTGCGGATTATACACGATGGCCGTTTTATCCTCGGAAATAAAAAATCCGCCCGCGCTTATTCCTCTGTCCCAGGCCTTTCTGGTCATGTCTAATTTTAGAGGCGTGGTCACTGTAACTGCCCCGTTCCGGTAAGAGACAGAAACGTTGCCGTCCGCATTTATAAAATACGAATTGCCGGCATCATACACAACAATTGGGTCCCCTTCGATGCTCGAATAAATCGTACCGGGTTTAATTGATTCGCTGCCATTCGATAGGTTAGTGCAGGCGACCAATACGCCAAGCGTTCCGATCAGAAGAACGACGGTACGGAAGCCGAACCCGTTTCGTCCTTTCTTCGCAACAAGAATGGAAATGATCCTATGTTTCATCGCATTTTTCCCTCCGGTAAAGTAAGTTCAGCAGCTTCAGACGGTAATTCCCCGACATTTCGCCAGCGCTTTTCAACAACCGGCGATTTACCTTGGTTCCGTATTTTTTCTTCTGCAGTAACAGACGAATTGTGATCTCAATAAGTTCATTTGTTCCCATATTTTGGGTTCCAATTATTAATTTTGTCCAATAAAAATGGACCCGATCAACGGTCTGGGTCCATGCATGATCTCGCAAATGTTCGACCTGTAGCAGCCACCAATAAATGGGGACATCTGTTGACCGGATGGTCGCAAGCGGGTGTTTCGAGGATCAAGGATCTGGCAACACCGGACCGGCTGTAACGCTATAACGTACCGTTACCAGATTATGTACATCCGCAAAACGGTTATCAGCTTGTCCGCAGTGAATCGCCGGCTTCCATGGTTCCGTCAGCCGGATTAATGACAAGGGTTTGTGGACAATTTGAAAGGCCCGCCTAAGGGGCTTTCGTGATCATGTCCGGTTCAGCGGTCGTCCGGCTCGTCGGCTTCCGTCCCGCCTTTCCGGTATTGGTTGGGGGAGACGCCGAACATTTTTTTGAAGGCGGTGCTGAAGTAATGCTGGCTGACATAGCCGACGCTTTCGGCGATCTCGTGAATCGCCAGGTCGGTTCCGGTCAGCAGGCGGGTCGCCTTCTCCATGCGCATCATCGTCACGAGGCTGACGAACGGCGCGCCGAGTTCCTGTTTCAGGATGCGGCTCAGGTACACGGGCGACACGCGCAGCTCGGCGGCCGCCGCTTCGAGGGACAGCTCCGGATCGGCGTAGCGCTCGCGGATGAGCGCCCGGGCGCGCCGGACGATCGGCGACAGGCGGGCTTCCCGGCTGACGGCGGACCGGGCCCGCCGCAAGGCCGCGCCGACGTCGGCGATATCCTGCCCCGCCGGTTCGAGATGGACCTGGACGGTCAATTTCAAATAGTGCTGCACCGCCTGCTCGATCTTACTGGCCAGCTCCGGCGGCACGTCGTCCCAGATCACGACCAGAATGAGGCCGGCGGCGTCCCGGAAGATCAGATGCCCGGTCTCCCCGAGCAGTTCCGAGGTCATGTTCTCGATGGCGAACAGCATCAGCTGGCGTTCGGACTCGTTCCGCAGCGACTGGCCCGTGTCGAGCTCCGGCCAGCGGATTGCCATGACGGATTCGGGCGAATGGCCGGGAAGTTGCAGGAACTGAAGCTGCTCCGCGATTTCTTCGCGGCTGAGCGCGCCTTCCATCCATTCCAGACAGAACCGCTCGCGGAGCAGGGGCAGGTTCTTGCGGATTTGCAAGGCGGCCGCATCCAGGTAGGCGCTCAGTTTCGCCTCCCGCTCCAGCCGGTCCCGCACGCGCGTCATGATCTGCGTCAGTTCCCCCGGGTTGGTCGGCTTGAGCACATATTCCTGGACGCCGAGCCGGATGGCTTCCCGGGCGTATTCAAACTCGTCGTGGCCGGTAATGATGACGACCAGGCACGACGGGAGCCGCTCCCGGATCAGGCGGATGAGCTCCAGGCCGTGCATGATCGGCATGTTCAGGTCGACGAGCATGACGTCGGCCCCCCGCTCTTCCGCGAGCTCCAGCGCCTCTTCCCCGTCTTCCGCCTCCGCGCATACTTCCATCCCGAGCGCTTCCCAATCCACCGCGTCGCGGATGCCTTCCCGGATGATCGCTTCGTCGTCGGCAATCAGCACCTTCCAGCGCCGCTTCACGCTCGCACCTCCTTCCGGCTTCCGTCCGGCGCCTCAGGCGGCAGCGCGGGATGGACGATGGTCACCGTCGTGCCTTCCCCCCGCACGCTGTCGATCGTAAGGCCGTACCTGCCGCCGAACGTCAGCTTCAGACGTTCATGCACATTGATTAATCCGAAACCCCGGTTCTTGTCCATCGATCCGCCCGCCGCCGCGGTCTCCGCTTCAGCCATCAGCTCCTCGGGGTCGAGCTCGCGGCCGACCCGGTCCAGCGCCTGCCGCACTTCGGCGAGCCGGCCTTCGTCCATCCCCGCGCCGTCGTCTTTGACCCGCAGGATGAGCTCGCCATCCCGGACAAAAGCGTCCACTTCAATGGTGCCGGGTCCCCGCCGCTCCTTGATGCCGTGGTAGATGGCGTTTTCGACGATCGGCTGCAGGATCAGTTTCAGCACCGTATGCCCTTCAAGTCCGGGCTCCATGCGGATCGCGTAGTTCAGCTTGTCCCGGTACCGGACCTTCTGGATATTCAGGTAGCTCTCCAGATGCTCGAACTCTTCCGCAAGCGGAATCCGGTCCCGGCCTCCGCTGAGTCCGATCCGGAACAGCCGGGCGAGCGACTCCGCCACTTCCGCCGCGTTCGCCGCTCCTTCCCGGCGCGCCATCCACTGGATCGTGTCCAGCGTGTTGTACAGGAAATGCGGCCGGATATGCGCCTGCAGGCTGCGCAGCTCCGCCTCCCGCTTCTGCCGTTCCTTGTGCTCCATCAGCGTGATGAGCCGGTTGATCCGGTACAGCATCCGGTTGAAGCTGCGGCCCAGCATGCCGATCTCGTCATGCCGCTCGCTGATGAACCGGGTGAGCAGATCGCCCGACTCCGCCTTGTGCATGAAGGAGATGAGCTGCCCGATGGGCCGGGAAATCGTGCGGGACAGGTAATACGAGGCCGTGATCCCGAACAGGCAGACGAGAAACACGAAGCTGACGATGTAGAACTGGATTTCCCGCATCTCGCGGATCGATTCGCGGACCGGGAACACCCCGATCGTCGTCCAGCCGGTGAACGGCGATTTGACATAGATGAATTGGATTCTTCCGGCTTCCGTGTCCCGGAAGAGCGACCCGGATGTTCCCGTGAACCAGTCCGGCGAGACGCCGACGGCCGGGAGGTTGGCCGGCACATAGACGGGGTCTCCCTCGTCGTCGATGACCATGAGGTAGCCGTTGCGGCCGAGGCGCACATTTTTGAGTTCTTCCGCGATCACGCGCAGTTTCAGGTCGATGAGGACGACGCCGAGCACGCGCTGGGAGTCGGGGTCGAGCACCGCACGGGCGACCGATATCACCTCGTCGTCCCGGTAATTGACGTGGCTGGTCACATGCCGGCCCTCGGGACGCCCGACAATCGTGAAAATGCCGTCCCGCTTCACCGCTTCTTCATACCACGTCTCCAGGGTCAGGCGGTGGCCTTCTTTGGCGTACAGCTCGTTGCTGATCGATTCGCCGTCGCTGTTTACGATGAGGATGCCGGCGACTTCCGTGTACAGCGTGCTGATCGTCTGCAGGAAATGCCGGATCTCGTAACGGTCGCTCACCTTCGCTTCCTGTCCTTCCGTCCCGTCCAGAAAACGGCGCACATCCGGATTGCCGGAGGCGATGTAGGTGATGTTCTGGAGACTTGCGGCGTAGTGCTCCAGCGAACGGTTCACTTTGCCGATCAGCTGCAGCGTGTTTGCCGTAGTCTGCCGCTCCAGCACGCGGTCCACCGAATAGTGAATGAGCAGCCCGAGGCAGACCGCCGGCAGGATGCCGATAAGCAGAAAATGGGCGATCAGCTTGTAGCGGATCGGCCAGTCGTTGATTTCCAGCCATTTGCGCACGCTTCCCACCTGCCGCCCTGGCGTCCGTCATTTCACGTAATAATGGTCGACATTCTCCCGGGTCACGACGGAAATCCCCGTGTCCACATAGACGGGAAGCGGGGAGGCGTCCGCCGTCTGTCCGCTGTCCGGCGTGACCAGCCCGTGGTGGAGGTGGAACAGGTACAGCAGCGACCAGTACCCCATGTTCCACGTGCCCTGGGCCAGCGTCGCGTCGATCTCGCCCTGGCGCACCATGTCCAGCGTCACCTTGTCGGTGTCGAAGGCGACGATCTTCACCTGATTCTGCCGCTGCCTCAGCCGGATTGCGTCCGCGACGCCGACCCCGCCGACCGCGTCGGTGTTGAAGATGCCCTTCACGTCCGGATACTGATCGAGAATGGCGATCGCCGCATCCCGCGATACGATGCGGTCCCCCTTGCCGTCCTTGACGGCGACGATCGTGATTTCCGGATATTCGGCCCGGATCGTGTCGCGGAAGCCGTTGGTCCGTTCCTGATGGTTGAGCTGGTTGGGCAAGGTCACGACGCCGACCTCCCCTGCGCCGCCGATCAGCCGGGCCATCGTCCGGGCCGCCGTCACGCCCGCGTTGTAGTTGTCCGTGGCGAGCAGGGAATAAGCCTTGCTGTTCGGCGCCCCGGAATCGAACAGGACGACCGGAATCCCGGCGTCCACCGCCTTGTCGATCGACGGTGTAAGCGCTTCCGGATTCATGACGGTGAGCGCGATGCCGGCCGGTTTCTGGGCGATCACCTGCTCCAGCACCGTCACCTGCTCGCGCACGTCGTATTGGGTCGAGCCCCGGTACTCCACCGAGACGCCCAGCACCTGCGCCGCGTCTTCGAAACCTTTGATGACGCTTTTCCAATAATCGATGCCGGACTGAAACGTCACCATCACGTACTTCTCGTCCAGGCTGCCGACCAGGGCGGCGGAATCGCCGGCCCCGGCCGACTGGCTTTTCCCGTAGAAAAAGTTCAGGGCATACAGCACATAAGCGCCGATGATCACCAGATAGAGGAGCAGCATCTTCTTCATGCGCGGACCCCCGCCTTATCCATTGGTCAGCCTTCGTTCCGCGACCCGCTCTGACGGGCTGCATCCGTCTGCGCGTTATCCGGGTCCGCCGGCGTCTCATCCAATGTCGTGCTGCCGCCCGCATGGCCTTCGTCCGCATCGGACTGCTGCGTCACAGAGGTGTTCTTCTTCGGCGTGCCGGTCAAGCCGATGTAATGATCGTATGCGTCAAAAATTTTCCGCGCGATCGGCGCGGCCCCCCGGCCGCCGTATCCGCCTTCGGGCACGACGACGGCGACCGCCAGCTTCGGCTTGTCGGCCGGGGCGAACGCGATGAACACCGCGTTCTCGACGATGCCGACGCTCGTCTGCTGCTCGGAGGTCCCGGTCTTGCGCCGGAAGTCGTACGGGAATCCCTCGAATCCCCGCACGTTCGATTTCATGCCGTTGATGACGACATCCCAATACTCGTCCGGCAGATCGATCGTGTTCAGCACGACCGGCTGGAACGTCTCGACCGTCCGGCCGTCGGCGTCGACGATCCGTTCCACGAATTGCGGCTTCAGCCGTTTGCCGCGGTTCGCCAGCGTCGCCGCATACTGGGCGAGCTGCAGCGTCGTGTAGCGTCCCTGCTGGCCGAAAGAAGCGTAAATCAGCGCCGACTGCGGGCTGCCGTTCTCCGCCTCGTGGAAATAGTCGATAACGCCCTTGGACTCGCCCGGCAATCCGCTCTCGGTCAGCACGCCGAGCCCGAACTGTTTCACCCAATTGTCCCAGATCTCGACGCCTTTGCGCCCGTCGCGCCGGTACAGCGCATTGCCGATCATTTCCGCCATGAACGTGTTCGACGACTTCTCGATCGCCTTCGATGGCGTCAGCCGCCCGAATGCCCGTTTCTCGGCGTTGCGGATCGAGACGCGGTACCCTTCGCGGCCGAACTGGAACACGCCGGTGTCGTTGTAGGTCGTTTTCGTCGTAATGAGCCCTTCCGCCAGCCCGATAAGCACGGTCAGCGGCTTCTGCGTCGAACCGAGCGGCACGAGCGAGGACGGGTGCTTGTTCGCTTCCTCCTGCGAGCCCCAGTCCTGATAAGCCTGGGAAATCGCGCCGTTCTTGTGGAACGTCTTCGTCGCTTCGTAGTTGGACGGGCTGATCTGACCGCCTTTCCAGACGTTCGGGTCGTAGTCCGGCATGCTCGCCATCGCGATCACCTTGCCGGTGTCGACCTCGATCGCGACCGCGTAGCCGGCGCGGGCGTACTCCGCCCGGTCGCCGCTCGACTTCGGCGCGTTTCGCAGATACTCGATATGATCCAGGATGGCCTTCTCCGTCGCGAGCTGCACATCGCGATGAATCGTCAGATGCAGGTCGCTGCCCTTCTCCGGCTTCGTGATGACCGGTTCGCCGATGATTTCGCCGAGGCTGTTCACCGGGTACGTTTTGACCCCGTTCCGGCCCCTAAGCACATCCTGGTACATCAGCTCGATGCCGTCCATCCCGACGTCCTCGTCGTTCAAATATTTCAGCGTCGGATCGGACGATTGCAGCTTCTGTTGGTAGAAATCCTTCGTCGCGGCGGACGTGACGGCCGAGTCGAAGTTTTTCAGGTAGCCGACGAGCTGCACCGCCACCGTGTCGTCGTCATAGTGGCGGATCGTGTCTTCCACGATGCTGATGTTCGGAAATTTCGCGCTGTTTTCCGAGAAGTGCGCGATTTCCTGCTTCGTCAGGTTGTATTTGATCAGGCGCGGCGTGTACATGTTGTTCTGCCGGAAGTTGATGTCCATCCGCTCGATGATCTGATCGATCGTGATCGCTTCGTTCGGATCGCCGTATTGCGTGAACACTTCGTAAAGCTCTTCCGCGATCTTGCGCGCCACTTCTTCCTTGATCGAGCGCTCCATCGTGAAATAGAGCGACTGCGTCGACACCGAATACGCGATCGGCTGGCCGGTCGCGTCGTAGATGTTCCCGCGGATCGGCGGAATCTGCACGGGCCGGCTGCTGCTTCTTTCCCGTTCGGTGCGCAGCTCCGGTCCGCGCACGAACTGCAGGATCGCCAGCTGCACGATGAGCACGCTGAACAGGACGAACGTGCTGAAGAAGAAAAGATTGAGCCGGAACGAGAAATGCCGCCGATTCGCGATCAGCCTTCGCTGTTCTTCTTCCGTCCGTTGTTCGTTCGCCACGACCGCATCCCCCTTTTCCGCATCATGGTTGAAAAATGTTCCGCCGCACGCATCCGATATTTCCGCTCCCCCTCACGTGTCCCGCACATGGGTACGGTCGAATTCCGGCGGATTGAACCAGTCGCCGGACGCTGCCCAGGTGGCGTCGAGCGGTATCCACTGCTCTCCCGTTCGCACTTCATTCCAGGCGTGCGGCCCGAAACCGCCGCGGCCGTCCGCGCCGAGCCCGGTGACGACCCGCGCTTCCAGGCCGGCGCTGCGCGCCATGACGGCATAGAGGCGCGCGATGTCGATGCAGACGCCGCGCCGCGTGCGGAACGTGTCTTCCGGCGTCTGTTCCCGCCACTCGCCGCGCTCGGTGTAGGCGTCCGCTTTGTCCCAGTCATAGGCGATGCGCGTCCCGATCCAGTCGTACAGGGCGCGCGCCTTCGCTTCATCATCCTTCGCTCCCGCAGTAATGCGGAGCGCGGCTTCCCGGATGTCGTCCGGCACGTCGCGGTCGATGATCTCGTACCGGCGCTGCAGAATGCGCCGGAATTCCGCTTCGACGGCCCGCGACAGCACCGGTCCCTGCTCCGCCATCACGCCGCCGGCCACCGGCTCGAGCAGACGTTCCGACGCAGCCCGGTAGAGCGGGGACGAATCGATCCGGGCGGCGAGCGGCGCGTTCGGCAGCAGCGACACATAGACGAACAGCGCCGCCATCAGCACGAGCGCCCGTCCGCCGCCGTGCACGAAACCGAGCGCGGCGCCGGCCGCACGGCTCAGCGCGCCGCCGGGAGCGGCTGCATAGGCGCGCATCCGCGAGGCGCCGGCCATGGAGCCTGCGCCGGCGGCGAGGGTCAGCGCGGCCGCGGCGAACAGCCGCAGCAGCAGGCGGATGACCAGATAGCCGATCAGGAACAACAGCCCGAAGCGAAGCAGCGAGAAATCCCTGACGCCCGTAATGAACGTGTGCCATGCCACAGACCAGTTGTCCATTTCACCGGCGGGCGGCCTGAGATCCGCGTCCATGAGACGCGATTCGACAACCGGACTGAAAGCCGTCGCGAACCGGACGGCGAGCGCCAGCGACGCGATCGTGCAGAACGTCTCCCACAAGAACAACAAGAGGTGCTTCGCGGAACCCGGCGCACCTCGTTTCATGCCTTGCCAGAGCGATACGGCGATGATGATGACAACGGCGACCGCGACAGGCTCCGCAAAATCGGATGCGCGCATCCGCATCACGCCCTTTCGCCCCGCCGCGGATCAACCCGCGGCTTTGGCCTGATCGATGAGCGACGCGATCGTTTCGTCCACTTTCCAGCGGCCGAGCGGCGCGCCGTGGTAGGTCACCGACACTTCGTTGTCGCCGATCTTGCCCTTGATGACGAGGCTTGCGGTCTGCACCGTGAACGTGCCGTCTTCGCTTGTCGTGTAGACCGCGTCCGAAGCTTCTCCCGCCATGGCTTCGAGCGCTTCTCGCTTCAGCGCCGCGGCGGCCTGCTCGGTGATCTGCGCTCCAAGCTCTTTCAGCTTGTCTACGCGCAAATCTTCAAGCGAATATCCGCTGTACAGCAGCACGCCGATCACGATGACGGCGACAAGCAGCCATTTCACGACGGTTTTGACGATCTTGATGACGATCAGCAGCGCGATGAGCGCGATGACCAGCACATACCAGCGATCGGTCAGAAATTGTTTCCATGTCTCCAGATCGGCCTGGAACAGTTCGCCCAGCATCGCGGTACCCCCTTTATGATATAGCTGACGATGGAAAACGCTTGAAAGTTGTATGTATGCCGTTCGATTTCATCCGGCCGCGGATCGGCATGCCGCTGCGGAGGGCGTACGGCCCCATCGGATATGTCCCGATGGCGTGCGCTGACGGTGCGTTGTTCCGTTAGCAGCCCGCCCGGACGCGCCGACCGCAACGCTGACGGATTTGTTCCGTTGCAGGCGGTATGCGGCTTCGAAAATGCAAGCCTCATCCGGAAAAAATCCCGATCTCATTATAGCGCAGGCGCTGCCGGGCGTCCACGCCGCGGGACGGGGCCGGACGAGTGCCCGCTCCGAGCCCTTTGCCCTGCGGCGCGCTGTAACGTGCACACCACGTTACAGCCTGCGGCCCGCCGTTTCCTCGCCTCCTGTAACGCGGATACCACGTTACAGACCTCGGCGCACCGCTTCCTTGCCGCCTGTAACGCGGATACGACGTTACAGGCCCAGGCGACCCGCCTCCCCGCCCGCTGTAACGCGAATACCACGTTACAGACCTCGGCGCACAACTTCCTTGCCGCCTGTAACGCGGATACGACGTTACAGGCCCAGGCGCACCGCTTCCTCGCCCAATGTAACGCGGATACCACGTTACAGCCTTCGGTGCCGCCGGACAAACAGACATAACTCGTCCGGCCCGGGCGTATGATCAGAAGGAACCCCGCAACACGCAAGAAACGGAGCGTGACCGCATGAAAACCGCCTTCTGGCTTTATCTGTTCTCGTTCATCGCCATCTTCGACCTGCACGCGCAGTATCCGATACTGACCCCGTTCGCCGTATCGCTCGGTGCCGCTCCGTCTTTCATCGGCCTGATGATGGGGCTCTATTCGATTACCCATCTGCCCGGCAACGTGATCGCGGGATGGAGCGTCGACCGGTTCGGCAGCCGCGTTTTCATCGTCCTGAGCCTGCTGGCAGCCGGCATCATTCTGCTGCTCCAATCCCGGGTGGAAGACCCGTGGCACCTGCTGGTGCTGCGTTCGATCAGCGGCTTCGTCCTCGCCTTCCTGTCGCCGGCCTGCATGGCGCTGCTCGCCCGGATCACCGCCGACCGCATCCTGCAGGGCAAGCTGATGGCCGGGAACGGGCTCGTGCACACGCTCGCCTCCGTCGTTTCCCCGGCCGCCGGTGCACTGCTCGTCGCCCGACTCGGCTTCGAGCTGTCCTTCTTCGCGCTGGGCTGGCTGCTGATCGGCACGGCGGTGTGCGCGCTCCTGTTCATCCGCGACATCCGCCCGACCGCAGCGGCGCCGAACGCGGCGGCGGGCGGGACGGCCGGCCCGGCTCATGCCGGCGTGCCGGGCGCACATGGCGCGGCCGCCCATCCGGCGACGCTCCCGGTCCCCGGTGCGCCGCAGACCGTCGCCGCGGACGACGATCTGCCGCTGCCCTGGCTTGTCTATGTGCTGCCGATCGCGATGTCCTGCGCGCAAGGCATCCTGTCGTTCGAACTTCCGCTGCTCGCGCTGCACGACCACAGCATCATGCAGACCGGCATGCTGTTCTCCGTCCTCAGCCTCGGCTCCCTCGTGACGCTCAGCATGATGTTCCTGAACCGGTATTCCTCGTTCCGGCGGACACTGGCGGGCGCGCTCATCCTGGCGCTTTCCTATTTCACCGCCGCCGTCGGCGACCTTGTTCCGCTGCCCGCGCTGCTGTTCATCATCGGCATGGCGAAGGGCATCATCTATCCCGCGCTGACCACGCTGCTCATCGAGCTGACGGGCAGCGCGAAATACGGCCGCACGTTCTCCGTGCTGTCCATCGCCTATTCCGTCGGCGCTTTTCTCGGTCCGCTCACGGCCGGGTACGTCCGCGACGCGATTTCCCCTTATTTCATCGCGTTCCTGGTGATGATGACCGGCGCGATCCTGCTCCCGTTTGCCGGGCCGCGGCGCCTGCACACGGCTTCCGGCCGCATCGGCTGATGCCGAATTCGACATTTCCCAGGAAATTGATACAATGGATGGCAGCAGAACGATGCGGGGGATGCTGCATGGAGATCGTCATCATCGTGGAAGGAAAAAACGATAAAGCCCGGCTGCGGCGGCTGCTCACCGGCGAAGTCGACATCCTGTGCACCTTCGGTACGCCGGGGCCGGATCAGATCGACCAGCTGGTGCGGAAAGTCGGCGATCGGGAGCTGTATATTTTCACGGACAACGACGCTTCGGGAAGGCGCATCCGCGGCATCTTGCGGGACGCTTTCCCCGACGCCGGGCACATTTACACGCGCAGGGGCTATCCCGGCGTCGAGAACACGCCCGACGAATACCTCATTCAACAACTGGAAAAAGCCGGGCTTGAAGAGTACATCATCCGTCCGGAGGATGACGATCTCGCCCGGCTGCTGCAGCACGATCCCTAAGCGGCTTGCTCCGTCGCGGGCCGCCCGGCGATCCGTTCCCCCTTCTGCGCCGCGAAGCGCGTGCCTCATCTTCCGCAATGGCCGATTTCCTCGACAATTGCCCGAATCCCTTCCTCGATGCGGTTCGGATCGGCGCGGGACACGCTGATGCGAAGGAACTTGTCCCGGTCTCTGCAGTCCGAAAGATAGTACGGTTTTCCCGACGTCACCGCGACTTTTCGCTCCGCAAGCCGCCTCACCAGCCGTTCCAGATTGACCGTCCGGGGCAGTCTGAAATGGGTATACAGCCCGGAGCTTGCCGACGGCGCCTCGATCCAATGTTCGGGATCCTGCTTGCGGAGCGCCTCGTGCAAACGCTGATTCCGGGCGGCGTATTGCTTGTACATGCCGCGGCGGTGCCGGGCATACATGCCGTTCTTGATATACACGTCAAGGACCGCCTGGGACAACACGGACGTTTCGGCGAACCGGCTGTAATGGCGGAATGTGTCGATCAGCGGTTCCGGGAGGACGGCCGCACCGAGCCGCAGACCGGGAAAAATGATCTTGGAGAAACTTTTCAGATAGATGACATGGGAAGTCCGGTCATGCGCGAAGATCGGCTCGAACCCTTTGACTTCCCCCAGGTCGGCCATGTAGTCATCCTCCACCACGTAAACATCGTATTTGCCGGCCAGTTTCGCCACGGCTTCCCGCTCTTTGCCGCTCAGCGTCGTGCCCAGCGGATTGTGGAATCTCGACATCGTATAGAAAAATTTGATCCTTCCGCTTCTGAATTTGGCCTCCAGCTCGTCCAGATCGATTCCCCCGGACGTCCGCATAATCCAGGATACCGGCAGCCTCTCCGCTTCCAGAAATCTCAGATAAAGATTGTAGCTCGGCTGTTCCACCAATATTTCCGTCTTGCCGTTCGGGAACGGCATCAGCGTCAATATGCCAAGCGCATGCTGGATTCCCGCGGTCAGCATGATGCGTTCCGCCTTGGCGAACACCTGGCTGTCGGCCAGATGGGATGCGAGCGTCCGCCTGAGATTGTCCGTCACCGCCAAGTCCCCGTAGTTGAACAGTTGCCTGCCGTAAATCTCGAACGCCTTGTTCAGACAGTGCTGGAAATCCTGGTGCGGAAACAGGCCGGCATCCGGCGACGACGACGAGAAATCCATCACGCCATGCTCCCCGCCGCGTTTTTCCCCGCCGGCCTGATCGACGACGTAGTAACCGCTCTGGGGGATGGAGTAAATGGCGTGCCGCGTCTCCAGTTCGGCATAGGCCTTGACGATGGTGCCGGGACTTACCCCGTACTGTTGTGCCGCCTCCCGGACGGACGGCACCCGCTGTCCCGCGCGGTAGTGACCGCTCGCGATTTTGTGCTCCATATCGGCAAGGATTTGCGCATATTTCTTCACGCCTTCCATCCTCCTCGTGCTTGCGGCTCAAACTGCACAGACGACGCAACTGTATCAATACAGTCGGCAAAATCTCGCATTGCGGCCCGTTGACCTTCCGTCTACTATTCATCCATGGGATTGTTCGCGAACACCCCGAATGGTTTCAGGGAGGGAAAGGCCATCCATCACCACGAATTGAAGCTTGCTTATGTCAGCGCGGCACTGAACGCCGTCATCATCGGGTTCTCGTTCCTGTTCGTCAAAATCGCGCTGGAGTCCGCCGCCCCGATGGACATCCTGGCCTGGCGGTTTGCCGTGTCGTTCGCCGCTCTGTCGCTGCCGGTCCTGCTCGGCAAGATCCGGTTGAACTTTCGGTGCAGACCGATGCACAGGCTGCTGCTGCTCGCAACCTTGTACCCGCTCGGCTTTTTTCTGTTCCAGACGTACGGACTCCAGCATGCCGCTTCGGCCGAAGCCGGCATTCTGAACGCCTTTACGCCGGTGCTCATCCTGATGATGGCTTCGGTCTTCCTGAAGGAATCGGCCGGCGGATTGCAATGGATATCCATCGGCTTGTCCACGGCCGGCGTCGTCTTCATTTATTGGATGAAAGGAAGCGCCATCGACCTGTCGAACCTGACCGGCATCCTGCTGCTGACGGGATCGTGCGCCGCGTTCGCCGGATACAGCGTACTGGCCCGTTCGATGTTGAAATCGTTCCACCCCATGGAACTGACCTGGTGGATGCTGGGCATCGGCTGCATCTTTTTCCTCGCCGTGTCAGGGATTCAACACGCTTCTGACGGTACGTGGAACGAGCTGTTTGCCCCGCTCGGCGATTTCCGCTTTATCGTGTCGGTGCTCTACCTCGGCATCCTGTCCTCGCTGGTCACGGCGTTTACGGCGAACTATGCGCTGTCCCGGTTGCAGGCGGCGAAAGCCGGCGTATTCGCCAATCTGTCGACGGTCGTATCCATTGCGGCCGGCGCGCTCATCCTCGGGGAGACGATCGAAATCTATCATCTCATCGGCACGTTCATGATCATCGCCGGGGTGTGGGGAGCGAACCGTCCGTGGAAGCGGCCGTCCGCGCAGAACCATCCCGCGTGACGATGCTCGAAGAGCCTGCCCGTGGACGAGCGGCCGAGCGAGCCGTCCCGCCACCCCGAACTGGTCGGCATCTGGATCGGTTATGTGGAGAGCGAAGCGGCGTCCACGGAGCGAATTTTGACCAATGTGCAAGCAGGGCGTTATGATTTCAAATCCGAACGTTTGGAGGCGGAATGATGAACCAGGCAGATTTTGAAACGTGGATTGCGGGATTGCCGGAGGTGCGGCGCGAGGAGAACTTCGGGTACTCGTTCTTTTTTGTCGGAGACGATCAGCGGCTGCCCTTCGTCACCATTGCCGACAGCGACTCGGAGTATGACCAGGTGTCCAACCTGAACCGGGAAGGCGTGTTTCGCCTGAACATCGGCGTCAGCCGCGCCACCTTCGAACGACTGACGGCCGGCAAGCGGTCGGATGACCTCGATTATTCGGAGCTGAACGTGTTTCTGCCGCATCCCCATTATGCGCGGCAACATTTCGTGTGCATCCTGAATCCCGCAGGAGATCACGTTGAACAGACAAAGGCGCTCATCATGGAAGCCCATTCGATCGCGAGAGAGCGGCAGAATCGGAAAAGCGGAAACTGACGCTTCCGGCGGCATTGAGCCTCTCCGCCCGGCCCGCGGTCCGGCCGCAGGCCGGGCATCCGGCATGCGGCCGGCTTACATGACCAGCGCAATGACGATCGTGACGGTGACGATGCTGAGCAGCGTCGAGAAGAAGACGGCCTGGGAGGCGAATTCCTTCTCGTTGTCGAACTCGACCGCGAGCAGCACGCTGCTGAGCGAAGTCGGCGAGGCGGACGAGACGATGAGCGCCGCGGCCGTCAGCCCGTCGAAGCCCATGAGCAGCGTCAGCCCCCACGCGAGCACCGGCCCGACGGCCAGCCGCAGCAGCGCGGACAGCCCGACATCGACCGCGAGAGCGCGATCGATCCGCCACGACATGCTGCCGAGCTGCACGCCGAGCGTCAGCAGCGCCGTGCCGAGGAACGCGTTCGCGAGATACCCGATCGGCGCCTCCAGGACCGGCGGGATCGGCACCTCGAAGGCGCGCAGCAGCAAGGCGAGCGGGATGACGTAGATGATCGGCAAGGACAGGACGACGCGCCCGATTTCCCGAAGATTCGCTTTGTGCGCATTGACCGCGTACACGCCGTATGTATTGGGAGTCAGGCTCTGCAGCATCGAAATGAGCACCTGGACGGACAGCGTGTACGGATTGCCGGCGAACACCAGCTGGTTGAGCGGAATGCCGTAGTTCGCACTGTTGTAGAACATGACGCTGTTACGCATCGCCGCCCGCCGTCCGCCGGACGCACCCCGCACCCGGCAGACGAGATCCGCAAGGACATACTGGATCGCCATGAACAGCAGCCCGAACAGCACGATCTTGCCGAACATCGATGCCGAGATCTCCGTGTCATAGAGCAGGCGGAACATGATCGCAGGCGAGAAGACATAGAAATTCAGCTTGGACAACGTCCGGATATCCAATGAAAAAGCCCGCTGCATGACGACGCCTACGGCAATCATCGCGGACAGCGGGATGACGTTGTTTGTCAAAATATGCAGCAGGATGGACATGATGTCATCTTCCCCATTCACGGCGGCCGTGCGGTAAGGCGCGGCCGGCTTTCGCGGTCGGATGCGAGGATCAGAGCAGCTTGTCGATCTCTTCCAGCACTTTCTCGGGCGTCAGCGTCTCGTCGCCGCCGCCGCGGATGTAACTGCGCAATCGGCCCTGCTCATCCACCAGCGAAATGATGTCAGAATGCACCAGATTGTCGGGGTCGGGATTGATCACGCCAAGATTGAATCCCTTCGCGATCTTGACGATTTCCTCGGCCTCTCCCCTCAGGAAATGCCAGCCCGACCGATCCGCCTTGAACCCGTCGGCGTACTGCTCAAGCACTTCCTGCGTGTCGCGGTACGGGTCGATCGAGATCCAGTGAAATTCCACCTTGTCCCCGAAGAGCCCCCGCTCCTGCAGTTCGGTCTGCACGAAGGACATGACCCGCGTCGTAATCGGACAGACGTCCGGACAAGACGCGAAGAAGAAATAGACGAGCCGGATCTTGCCGTCCGATTCGGAGAAGGAAAGCGGCTCCCCGTCAAGATCCGTCAGCGTGAAATCCGGCACTTCGAGTATAACCGGAAGTTCTTCCTTCTTCCAGGGTCCGTAGGTGTACAGCAAGTAGCCTGCCATCAGCAGAACGAGCACGCCGACGGCCAACGGAAATTTGTAACGATTGACGAATGCCACGGAGACCGCTCCCTTCTCGCATCATTACGGCAGCCAGGCGCCGTCGCCCTGCGTATTGACAACCATCGCCAGGAAGACGACCATCAGGTAATTCACCGACAACATGAAATTCTGTTTCGCCCACACGGTGTCGTCCCGGGCGCGCACGCCGGAGATCGTATGCCAGCTCCAGACCGCGCCGAACACCACGGATACGATGAGGAAAATGATCCCCGAGTACCCGAACGCATACAGCAGGACGCCGGCCGGAATGAGCAGCACGACATAGGGGATCATCTGCCATTTCGTCCGCCGGACGCCCTTCACGACAGGCAGCAGCGGGAATCCGGCCGCCCGGTATTCCTCGACGCGGCGGATGCCCAGCGACCAGAAATGCGGCGGCTGCCACAGGAACAGAAGCGCGAACAGCAGCCATGCGCCCGCGTCGATCTGCTCCGTCACGGCGCAATACCCGATTACGGGCGGCATGGCGCCCGATACGCCGCCGACCGATGTGCTCCAGGTCGAATGGCGCTTGAGCCACAGCGTATAGACGACGATATAGACGAACATGCCGAGAAGGCCGAGCCAGCCGCATAATGGATCGACCAGGAAGAACAATATCGAGATGCCCGCGATACCCAGCACGATGCCGAAGGCGAGCACGAACGCCGGCGACAGACGTCCGGACGGCAGCGGCCGGTTCCGCGTGCGCTCCATCTTGATGTCCCAATCGCGGTCGAGATAGTTGTTGAGGACGCAGGACGACGCGATCGTCAGCGTCGTGCCGAGCAGCGTCCAGATCAGGAGCAGCCAGTCAATGTCCCATTTCGATGCGACCCAGAAACCGCCGAATGCGGCGATCAGGTTGAGTCGAATGATCCCGGGTTTCGTCAGATTAAGCAAGTCTTTCAGCACGTCGGGCCTCCCGAATTCAGGCGCCGATAATTGGAGCGGCCTGACGCTCCCGGCCCATGGAATCGTTACCTATCATACCGTAAATGCTTGGCTGTTGACAATCATCGCGCCGGCGGGTTCAACAATTTGACACTTTCGCGGGAACCGGGCGGAACACTTGGGCGTTTGCCGCCATAGGATGATGTAGCATTCGCCCATGCGAAGGCACGATATGCCGTGGAAGGAAGTGATGATGAACCGGATGGCCGTCATCAAAGCCAACTCCGAGGACATCAAGCTGCTGGCGCGTCTGATGCGCGCGGAAGCAGAAGGAGAAGGAGAGCTCGGCATGCTGATGGTCGGCAATGTCGGGGTGAACCGCGTCCGGGGCAACTGCCTCGACTTTCGGAATATCCGCACGATTCCGCAGATGGTCTACCAGCGCCCGGGCGGATTTGAAGCGACGACGAAAGGATATTTCTACCAGAGGGCGCGCGAAAAGGAGATCCGGCTGGCGGAACGCGCCGTAAACGGCGAACGCCAGCATCCCGCGACGAACGCGCTCTGGTTCTTCCGTCCGACGGGTCAGTGCCCTTCCACCTGGTGGAATCAGGCGCACAGCGGACGGTTCAAAAGCCACTGCTTCTATGCGCCGTCAGGCAGCGATTGCCCCGGCGTCTACTAAATGAAATAAAGGAGGAAACCAAGCGAACATGTCCAATCAATCGTATGACGAAAACCGCCTTGGCACGCCGTACGCATCCGGCATGCCGGGCACACAGTCCCCGTCCGGGTGGTGGTCGACCGGTTATCCCGATACCGCGATGCCTTACGCAACCGATATGACCGGCGTTTCGCCGTTCATGACCACAGGCGGTTTTCCGGGCATGCCGAGCGACATGACCGGCGTCTCGCCGTTCATGACGACAGGCGGTTTTCCGGGCATGCCGAGCGACATCACCGGTGTTTCGCCGTTCATGACGACAGGCGGCTTTCCGGGCATGCCGACCGACATGACCGGCGTCTCGCCGTTCATGACCGCAAGCGGCATTCCATCCGTGCCGAGCGGAGCCGGCATTACGCCGACGGGCGGCAGCATCGTCACGGTCCCGCAGGAAGAGTCCTACATCGAGAACATTCTCCGGCTCAACCGCGGCAAATTGGCGACCGTGTACATGACATTCGAGAACAACAGCCAATGGAACGCGAAAGTGTTCCGCGGCATCATCGAGGCGGCCGGGCGCGACCATCTCATCCTGAGCGATCCGTCGACGGGCACCCGGTACCTGCTGCTGATGGTCAACCTCGACTACATTACGTTCCAGGAGCCGATCAACTACGAATACCCGTTCCAGGGCGGCATCGTCACGCAGCAGACGCCGTTCAATACGACGCGCGAAAACGAGACGGAAACGGACTATACAGATCTGAACACCCAGGCGTGAACATTGCCGGAAGCAAGGCGGGACACGGCAGACCAGGGGGATTCGCTTGACAGCCTCATCTCCCGGATGCCGTCCGCTTCTTCCTTCGTGCCGGCTTCCCAGACCTCCACGAACAAGCCGGGTTGATCCGTTCCTTCATATAAATACATCTCCGGATGCGAGACCTTGAGGGATGCCATCAGGGCCAAATAACGCTCCCGGTTCTCCTCCGCAATCCGGTACTCCGCGAAACAACGATACATGAACTCCCCTCCAGCCGCCGATCAAGTTGAATCCGCGGGACGAACCCGGTACAATGGTAAGCATAGCAACCGGCGGAGGAGACGGCAAGAAGCCCGGATTCATCCGGGCTTCTGCAGCTTCATATGCTTCAGAATTGACGGGAGCCCGCCAATTGTTGTTCAGCGATCTGTACGAGGCGCTTCGTGATGTAGCCACCGAGCGAACCGGCGTCACGCGTCGCCATGTTGCCGTAGTAGCCGTCTTGGGGAATTTGTACGCCCAGCTCTTGAGCCGCTTCGTACTTGATTTGCTCCAGCGCCGCTCTGGCTTGCGGAACGACCAGCGTGTTGCTGTTCCGGTTTTGGCCTGCCATGGTTGTCGTCTCCTTTCGTCCCTTAAGCTGTAGTGTTGATGCAAGCTTGCAAGCTTATTATGCACCTCATCCGTTTTCTTATGCTTGACCATGCACAAGTCCCGAATCCGCCCAAGGAGAGACGAAGATGTCCAAAACCGCTTCCCTCTTGTTCGCTGTCGCCGCCGTCGTTCTGATGCTGGCGACGGGCGTCGCCATCAGCCACAACGGGTGGCTGGCCGCCCTGTTCTTCATCCTGACGTTCGTCGTCATCGGAGCCGGATTCATCTATCGGGCGAAAGCGCTCAAGCGCAAATGACGGAGCGGCCGGCGGAGATCCGCCGGCCGCCGCCCTTTTCATCCGGCGATCCGGTCAGCGCGGCGGCAGAAATCCCATCCGCTCTTTGGCCAGCGCGACCGTCCGGTTCGCGATTTCCGCCGCCCGTTCCGCGCCTTCCTTCAGCACGCGGCCGAGCTCCCCGGAGCCGCGGATTTCCCGATACCGCGCCTGCAGCGGCTCCAGCACCGCCACGACGCATTCCGCCAGCTCTTTCTTGAACGGACCGTAGCCCTGCCCTTCGAACCGCCGTTCGACTTCTTCCACCGTCAGCCCGGCGCAATGCGCAAAGATGCTGATCAGGTTGCTCACTTCCGGCTTGTTCGCGGGATCGTATTTCACTTCCCGGCCGGAGTCGGTAACCGCGCGGGAAATTTTCTTCCGGACGACGTCCGGCTCGTCGAGCAGCGCAATGTAGCTGTTCGGATTCGGATTGCTCTTGCTCATCTTCTTCGACGCGTCATCGAGCGACATGATGCGCGCGCCGACCTTCGGCATGTACGGCTCGGGCAGCTTGAACGTTTCCCCGTAGCGCCCGTTGAACCGATCCGCCAGGTCGCGGGTCAGCTCCAGATGCTGCTTCTGGTCGTCCCCCACCGGAACCAGATCGGCGTTGTACACGAGAATATCCGCGGCCATCAGCGTCGGATAGACGAACAGCCCGGCGGGCACGGATTCCCTGCCGGCCGCCTTCTCCTTGAACTGGGTCATCCGCTCGAGCTCGCCCATGTACGCGAGCGTCGTCATGAGCCAGCCAAGCTCGGCGTGCGCCGGCACATGCGACTGGATGAAAATCGACGAACGCGACGGATCGACGCCCGCCGCAAGGTACAGCGCCGCCACCGATTCCGTCTGCTCGCGCAGCGCGGCCGGATCCTGCGGCAAGGTGACCGCGTGCAGGTCGACCACCATATAGAAGCATTCGTGCTCATCCTGCAGCTTCACGAAGTTCTGGATTGCGCCGATGTAGTTCCCGAGCGTGAGCTGACCGCTCGGCTGGATGCCCGACAGCACCCTTGCCATGCGTATCTCCCCCTTGACCTGAATATAAAAATCCCCCGCCGCAAGGGACGAGGGACCGTGGTGCCACCCTTATTCGCTTCGACGCCGCATGCCGGACAAGCGGACGGCGAAGCCTCACAGCTCCGTAACGGGGAGCAACCGGGAAACCATGGGCGGCATCCGGCCGCTTTCCGATTTCCGGCTCAGGGACCCATTCCGCCAGCCGCGATGCCGGTTTGCACCTTCCACCGGCTCTCTGCAATCGACAGTTCATGGCGTACTCTTTCCCGTCATGGCCGTTGGCAACATTATACCCGCTGCAATGCGAAAGTCAAGGCGGCTGCCGGCGATGGCCGCAGGCACAAATTTCGACCTTCACGTTCCATCTTTGGCAGATCTGTGATAGCATGAGGGCTGCAGGACTAGTTGTCGGAGGGACGGGATCACATTGGCCGAGTTGAAAGTGGCCCACTGTGCGATGTGCGGCAAAGTGTTTCAGGTCAACCTGCGGAACCTGTGCAATGAATGCGCCGAAATTCACGACCGCCGGTTCGAAGCGGTCGACCGGTATCTGATGAAGAACCGCCATGCGACGACCGAGCAGACGGCGGAAGCAACCGGCGTTCCGGTCAAGCAGATCCGGGAATGGATTCGGCAGAAGAAAATCAGCCTGGCGGTCCATCCGAATTTGACCGACGTCTGCGATCTGTGCGGCGGTCCTTCCCGGACGGGCCATCTGTGCGCCAAATGTTCCGACCGGCTCAGAAAGGACATTGACAAAATGCTGGCCGAGGAGCAGGCGGAGCGCGACCGCAAGCGCGAACACAGCTACAAGATGAAGGGGCAGGCCGAAGACTGACGAATTAGTGCAAAAGTTCCGGTTATGTATATTTCCTCCCAGGGCAGCCATACTAAGACCGCCCAAGGAGGTGAACAACATGCCTTCCAACAAACGGAGCAGCAACACGCTCGTCGTACCTCAGGCAAGCGCCGCGCTTGAGCAGCTGAAATATGAAGTTGCCCAAGAACTCGGCATCCAAATCCCGCAGGACGGGTATTACGGCTACATGGCGACGCGCGACACCGGGGCAATCGGCGGTTATATCACCCGCCGGCTGGTGCAAATCGCGGAAGAACAACTTGCCGGCCGATCCGCAAGATAATCCGGAAACGAAAGATGGAACGGGGTTCTCCGCTTGACAGGCGATCTTCAGCGGAAACCCCGTTCTTTGTTCATGGGTCAGCTGCCCCTTCATGCCTTGCCGCCTAGGCCAATTGATTCGAGGATCCCGACGGCTTCGGCTGGTAGCGGAACATCCAGTTCGCCGTATTGTAGTTCGATTCGTACTGCACGCTCGCCGTCCATTCCCGGTTGCGCCGCACGGCAAAATCGAACAGGATCTCGCCGTGGGTCCAGTTCCGTTTCATCCGGAGCGATTCGACGGCCATCCTCCGGAATTCGTTCACCTGCTGAACCGTGAGTCCCCGTTCGTTCTCGAGGAAACGGCCGTTGACGCATTCGATCGGGTGATGGCGGACGCCGTATTTTCCGATCATGTTGTTGCGGATCTGGATCGTTACCGTTCCCGCCACCGCGTCAGTCAACTCCGGCTCCAGCTGGCGGAACACCTGGTCGATCTGCCTGGCGAGGGGCATGTCCTCCAATCTCATCATTGTCCTCCTTTCTTCCTTGTAATGATAACCCTTCCATAGGGATTACAGCCTAGATTATACAACAATTTACACTATGCGACAATATTGAAAATGATTGCCCATACCAATAGTCCCTGCCATGAAATTAATCGACAATGATAGACCAGATTCGGCTTTGGTGTTATAATATGGCATAATTCTACAAGTAAGGGAGCATTGCATCATGAGCTGGTTAATGAAGCAATCCATACGGACGAAATGCCTAATCGCCTGCTACGCGGTTGCAGCTGCATTCTCTCTTGCCATGCTGATTGCAGCGCTGGTCGGCGGCCAGGGAATTTTGCTGCCCCTTGTGCTGATCGTTGTATTGTGTGCCGCTGTCTATCCTCTTGCGATCCTTTTTGAGAGAACGCTTTCAAGTTCGATGGACGAGATGCGCACGGCCGCATACCAGATCGCGAAAGGCGACTTTACCGTCCGGCTTGCGGGCGACGAAGACACGGGCGCTTCCAGCATCGCCCAGGCCTTCAACAGCATGGTCGAACGGCTGCGCGACATATTGCGCGAGACGTCGTCGATCACGAGGCTTGTTTCCGATGCAAGCCGCACGATTTATGAACGCAACCAGCAACTGAAAACCGTCATGGAGCAGGTGACCATCTCGGCGGGCGAACTGGCCACCGGCGCGAACCAGATTTCGGAGGACGTCTCGCAGATGAGCGAGTCGATCAGCGAGATCGAGAGCAAGGTGGCCAACTACGCCGACTCGACCAGGCAAATGAATGAACGGTCCGCCCATACGCTGGAACTGGTCCGTCAGGGCCGCCAGGCCGTGGAGAATCAAACCGAAGGCATGCGCCGTAACGTGGAAGCGACCGAAGCCGTTTCCCGCACGATCGAAGAACTGGCGAAACATGCGGACGGCATTTCGAAGATTACCCGCTCCATCTCGGAAATCGCGGATCAGACGAACCTGCTTTCCCTGAACGCCTCGATCGAGGCGGCGCGCGCCGGCGAGCACGGCCGCGGGTTCGCCGTCGTCGCGCAAGAAGTGCGCAAGCTCGCCGAAGAAGCCGGCGCGTCGACGAAGGAAGTGTTCACCCTCGTCCGCGGCATTGAACAGGGAATCAAGAACGCGATCGCCAACATGAAGGTAAACGAGGACATCGTCCGCGACCAGAACGAGCTGATCCGCCAGTCCAACGAAATCTTCAACGAGATTGTGAAGAGCGTGGAATTCATTTCCGATCAGATGGAAGCCTTTACCCGCGAAAGCGACGCCATGCTGGAGAGCGCGCGCAAGATCGCGGCTTCGATCCAGAATATCTCCGCCATCACCCAGCAGTCGGCTGCCGGCACCGAGCAGGTGTCCGCGTCCATGAACGAACAGATGGCCGCGGTGCAATCGGTTGTCGACGAAGCCGAGCAAATGCAGCAGACGGTGCTGAAACTGCAGCGCACGATCCAGATTTTCAAAATTTGATATACTGTCCGATCCCTCCGCAGCCGCCTTGCATGAATCCGGCGTTCATGCCGCAAGCTAATGGCAGCACACCGCGGAGGGATCGCTTTTGAACTGCTTGCATCTTCCGAAATTATTGTCCGTCATGCTTGCGGCATCGCTCGTGGTGAACGGTCTGCCGCAGCCCGTACATTCGCCGGCGTCCGGGCCCGGAACGGGGCCTGGCGAAGCGGAGCGGACGGCGGCATTGCCGTCCGGGCAAGCCGTTCGTCATGAATCGGACGCCGCCATCGGACATGCGCTGTTGGCAAAGCCCGGGCGGAAAGCCTGGAAGAAGCGCCGCATGAAGAAAGCGCGCTATTCCTGGGCCGCGCTCGAACAGCGGCATCCGGGCGCGTTCGTCACCCATGGACCGGTTCATGCCAAAGCCGCCGCGCTGACGTTCGATGATGCGCCCGATCCCCGTTTCACGCCGCAAATTCTCGATATTCTCGCCCGGCACCGCGTCCGGGCGACATTCTTTATCGTCGGCAGCCGCGCCCGGGCGCATCCGGAGCTTGTCCGGCGGATCGTGCGGGAAGGCCACCTCATCGGCAACCATTCCGATACGCACGCGCTGCTGACGAACAAGACGGCGGCCGGGTTCGAACGGGAGATCCGGCGCACCGACCAGACGCTGCTTGCGATCACCGGCAGGAAGCCGCGCTTCATCCGGCCGCCGTACGGCGAAATCTCGCCGAAGCAGACGGACTGGACGGCGCGGCGCGGATATATCGTGGTGAACTGGAATGTGGACGCCGTCGACTGGCGCAATACCCCCAGCCGGACGATCCTCGCGAACGTCCGGAAGCAGCTTCGTCCCGGCGCCATCATTCTGCTGCATGCCGGCGGCGGCCGCGGTCAGGATCTGTCGGGCACGATCAACGCGCTGCCGCGGCTGATCGCCATGCTGAAAAAGCAAGGCTACCGGCTGAACACGCTCGACGAGTTGCTCGGCCAGCGCGGCTACAGAACGTAAACCGTAATATACTGGACGCCGAACTTCATCGCCTTCGCGCGGCTGTCCGGCACGAAGATGTCGACTCGGTTCCCCTTGATCGCGCCGCCGGTATCCCTGGCGATCGCATACATGCCGCCCTGCGGCAATCCGTCATAGTCATAGCCGGTAATGTACAGCTTCGATCCGAGCGGAATGACATCGGGATCGACGGCGACCGTGCAGAGGCTCAGCGGATTGCCAAAGTAATCCACCGCTCCCCACTTGCCGTTCTCCTCGGCCGATGCCGTATAGGCCGTCGCTTTCACCTGGATCGCTTTCCGGTATGTCTTCGGCGTCTCTCCGGCTTTGCCTGCGGCGAAGGTGGAGACCGCCGCGGAAGCGGAACCGGTTGCGGCGGACCTTGCAACCGCGTTTGTTCCGGAAGACGCCGCCGCTGCCGCACCGGAGGCCGTGCTCTTGTTCCCGGCATCCGGGATGATCAATTTCAATCCCTTGTAGATGTTCAGCGGGTCGATGTTCGCGTTTGCCGCCATGAGCTTGTCCAGCGGCACGCCGAACTTTCTCGAAAGTTTCCAGAACGTGTCGTCGTCGCCCGCCGTGTAGACGGTCGCGGCGTCCGCGGCGCCTGACGCGCCGGCCAGCAGCACACCGGCAGCGAGCAGCGCGGCCGAACCGCGGCGAATTTCCCGAAATTTCCTCTGCATCGCAATTCCTCCTCGAACACGAGGTTAGCACGGCGGCAAATGGCAATGTAAGCGGAAAGTCCTTCCACATTCGCGCCAACCCGCATCGGGAAGCGATTATGAGAATTCTTTCAGGATCCGTCTATACGTGAAAAGCCGGGCACGCCCGGCTTTTTCGCTTACTCCAATCCGATCCAGTCCTTGCCCGCGCGCTCCCGCCAGACGCGCCGGATCGCTTCGACCTGCTCGGCGGGCAGCGGTCCCTTCTCGAGCAGCTTCGCGTTCTGCGCCCAACGGTCCGGGTTCGACGTGCCGACGATCGCCGTATGCACGCCCGGAATCGACAGCGCGAACCGGAGCGCGATCCCGACCGATTCGTCGAAATCGCCTTTCAGAAAATCATAGTCCAGCACCTGAAGCCGCTCCCAATAAGGCACCGCATACGGGTCCTCCGGCCGCTGGCCCGTCCGCCAGGCGACATTCGCAACCGGCCGCTTCACGATCACGCCCATCCCCCGCTTCTGCGCTTCGGGAAGCGTCAGGTCGATGGCTTCCTGGTCCGCGATGTTCACCGATGTCATGAGCGAATCGAACACGCCGGTCTGCACGGCGTAAAGCGCCGCGTCGGAGTCGCCGCTGTATCCGATGTAGCGGGTTTTTCCCTTTTCCTTGGCCCGCCGGAGCACTTCGATGACGTCGCCTTGCTTCAGCACTTCGAGACTGCAGCTGTGCAGATGAATCAGATCGACATAGTCGGTCTTGAGCCGCTTCAGGCTGCGGTCAATGCTTGCCTCAAGCACCTCCGGCTGCCAATGCTCGCCCGGCAGGCCGGCGGTATGGCCGCATTTCGTGAACAGGTAGTAGTCGCTCCGGCGGTGCGAGACGGCCTGTCCGATCAATTCCTCGCTCGTCTTGTAGCATTCGGCCGTATCGATGACGTTGAGGCCCGCATCCAGCGCGCTTCCGAGCAATCGTTCAACCTCGGACACCGAAGCGCCCCTGAATCCGATCTCCGCACCTCCGAACCCCAGTACGCTGACCGTCATATCGGTATTGCCGTAGCGGCGCATTTCCATGCGTCAGTCCCTCCTTGCCGCAGCATGAGTTTACCCCGCCCATTATACCGCATTTCGACGCGGGGCATATAGGACGGCTTTGACCAAAAACAGGACACGCTTGAGCAAAATTCGGGAAGAAAACAACAGCATGGCGCATTATGGCGCATTTTAGGACCATTTTCCTGCAAAAGAAGGAATCTCCGCGCCGGTGTCGAATGTTAACATTCTGTCTGAGCCATTGTCGGAGGTGAATCATGAGACTGCTGCCCGGATGGTTTCGCAGACGATACACCCTGCTCATCATCCCCGAAGATTCCGACGCCAGCAGCAGAGTGCGTCTGACGATTGTGCCATTCCTGCTTGCCGGAGCCGTTTTCGGCTTGCTGGTTGCAAGCGCCGTCATTTTGCTGGCACTGCGTTCGGCAGATGCGCTCCGCATTCAGGCGCTGCATAAAGAACTGGCGGAATCCGCCGACGCCTATGAAGCATCGCTCGCAGACCGCGAACAGTCGATCGCCCTGCTGAAGTCCGAAGTGCTCCGGCTGACCGAGGAAGCCGGCGCCGTAAGGCAGAAGCTCGAAGAACTCGACAAGCTGGAAGCGGAGATTGAGGCCATCGTGGAGATCGCGCTGCCGGGCGATACGAACGGCCTTGCTTCCACATCAGCCGGCCGGAAAACGGCCGTCACGCCGCTCTCTTATGACGTCGGTGTGGGCGGCGAGAACCATCCCGTCGACGAGGACGGCCTGGCGGAAACCGAAGCTTACGGAAGCGTCGAACTGATGACTTCATTGAAATATGAAGCGGAGCTGCTCCGCGCCCGCCTGGCCGCGAAGAAAGAAGAAGCGGACCGCGTGCTGGACAAGCTGCGGATGCTGCCGATCGCATGGCCGACGGACAGCACCCGCCTCACGTCCGAATTCGGGCTTCGGTCCGATCCGTTCACGAGGCGGCTTGCGCGGCACAGCGGCATTGATCTCGGCGGCAATTCCGGCGACCCGGTCTACGCCGCCGGCGGAGGCACCGTGATGGAATCGGACTATAACCGATCGCGCGGCCATTATATCATCATCGAGCATGAATCCGGTTATAAGAGTGTTTATATGCATTTGCGCAAACGGCTGGCCGGCGCCGGCCAGAAGGTCGAACAGGGCGAGAAAATCGGCCTGCTCGGCTCGTCCGGACGGAGCACCGGTCCGCATCTGCATTTCGAAATCTGGAAAGACGGCCAGGCCGTCGATCCGCTGCCTTACCTGCAGCTGTTCAAGGAGGAGAAGTCGTAATGTTCAAACCAGGCAAGTCCAGGTCCGATGCCGCCGCGACGGACACCTATATCGGGCCGGGCAGCGCGTTCGAAGGCCGGCTTGAGTCGGACGGCAGCATTCGCATCGAAGGCCGCGTGACCGGCAGCGTGAACAGCAAAGGCGATGTCTCGATCGGCGACACGGGCGTCGTCGAAGCGGACATCACGGCGCGCAACATCGTCATTGCCGGAACCGTGAAGGGTAACGTGCAGGCCACCGAGAAACTGACGATCAAGCCGAAAGGCACGCTGACCGGCGATATTCTGACCGCCCTGCTCGAGATCAACGAAGGCGCCCGTTACGAGGGCACCAGCCGGATGATGCCCGCTGCCGGCGCGGCGTCCGAGCAAGGCCGGGACGAGCAAGGCCGCAACGGAGAGAAAAAATCCGCCCAGAAGCCGGACGGAGAGAAGCGGCAGGAACAAGCCCGCGCGCAGGAGCAGCAGCGCCAGGAGAAGCGCACCGGCTGATGAAATCCTTTCCGGCCGCATAACGCCATGATTTCCGGTCGATACTAATCGGGTCTCTGCTTTCCCGGAGACAGCTCGATTGCATCGCAACCGGAGGCGATGGCCCTATGCGGCGATCGGAGGACAGGCGCGCGCCTGATCCGGAACGGAAGCTGCTCAGCATGTTCCCTGAAGCCGAAGTGTTCGACATTCTCGACGCGTTCGGCGATCCGGACGGCGAGTTCGCGGAGGAACCGGGGGAAGCCCGGCGAATTTCCTCATCCCGCGGCCGATCGAAGCCGGAGACGGATGCCGTCACGAATGACGGTCCGTTCCCCGACGTGCCGGACGCCGACGCCGTCGCGGCCGGAAGCCCGGTCGATCCGGTCTCTCCGCCCGACGAGTTTCACGGCACCGATCTGCTGAACGGCGCCGTTCGGACAGCGGACGAAACAAGTCAGGACCGGTAGCGCCCGCAGGCGCATCCGGTCCTGAGTTGTTCATGGCGGGACCAAGCCGCCGCCGCGGCTTCCCGCACGGCCCGCTCGTCACACGCTCTTCTTCGTGTAGCGGTTCGCATACGACGATGCCGCGTAGGATTCGGGCTTCACCCGCGCCGCATAGACACCCATCGCTTCGACGCGGTCAATCATTTCCTTCACATAGCGCGAAGTCTTGTTGAGCGTCGGGTGCGTCCCGGCGTCGATGTCGATGAAATGCTCAAGCGCAGCTCCCTTGTAGATGTAGGGGAGCACGATTTCCTCCATTTTCCGCAGCGCATCCCCCATGAAATAACTTGCCACTTCCTGCGACAGCGTCGTCTCGTAAGAGAGCTTCTCCTTCAGCGAACGCAGTTCGCGCGGCACGATCGTCTGGCGGTAGCATGCCCACGCCCCGCGACCGACCCGGCGAATGATGATGCCGGTTACGAACTTCGTGCTTCCGCGGTAAACCTGGCTGTCCGTGCCGACGATGAAATGATACACCGCCTTCGGATCTTTCGCCA
>Ga0310840_100497_pt1 | contig 28851 bp, 20 predicted proteins | sample SM_ome_8_FD_201304 | JGI IMG/M metagenome (GOLD analysis project Ga0310840, IMG submission 201304) | Sorghum-adapted microbial communities enriched on stacked mutant (SM) sorghum from Joint BioEnergy Institute, Emeryville, California... ...
GCCGCATTAAAAATTCGGACATCCACCCAAATAAGAAGCGCTTTCAATTTTCCGTGAGACTCTTTATAATGATTGAACTCCCGAAAGGTTCGGACAAAAGCGATCGAGGGTGGGGATGCGTCATGCCCGAGAAACAACGACAATGGATGGCCCGATTCCGCCGGCTCCGCATCCGCGACCGCCTGTTTGCGGCGATGATTGTCGTATCCCTTCCGCCCCTGTTCTTTCTCGGATTTCTGTCATTCAACATCGCCAGGGACACGCTGACGGAGTCCATTCTGGAGTCGAACGGCGACCATCTGCAGACGACGAGCGAAGTGGCCGACCTGCTCTTTCGCAACATCATCAATCTGAACCGGTTCATCGTGCTGAACGATGAGATTCTGGGCGACCTCAGGAACAGCAAAATCCGCAACAGCCGGGAGCTCAGCGAAATGAATGAATTGACCATCAACCGGCTGCAGCGGGTGATCAACAGCAACTCCTTTGACACGCGGTTTGTGGATTCGCTGTGCATTTTCGACCTGTATTACCAGACCTACTGCCTCGGACGCCCGGACAATGCGGGGATGTACGAAGGGCCTGACAAGAAGACGTTGATCGAACAATCGGACTGGTACAGGGAAGCGGTGGAGGCGCAGGGGCGCGTCGTGTTCTTCAGCTACAACGTGCTGGACGGATCGACAACTTCGTTCTCGACCGTCAAGCTGTTCCGCGACCCGGAGAGCATTGAGGGCCGGCCGCTCGGCCTGCTGGTCACCAATCTGTCCGTCTCCTTGTTCCAGAACGTTTCTCAGGCCACCCGGGATTACGGCCATTTCGTGGTCGTCGACGCGACGGACGATGCGGTGCATATCCTCTATCCCGAGGCGTGGAGCGGCCCGCGGGACGAGGCCGTCACCTATGACGATCTGATCGCCGAATGGGAAAACGAAGGCTATCTGGTCAGCGATTATCGCAACGTCTCGACCGGCTGGCACTTCATCCATCTCCTCCAAAAAGAGGAACTGCTTGCCCGGTCGAACCGGATCGGCACCTACACGGGACTCATCGCCGCGCTGATCGCGGTGGTGGCGCTCACCATTTCGTACCTGGTATCCGGCGGGATTACGCGCCCCCTGCTGCGGCTGAAGAAAATGATGGTCGACTGGAACAAGGGCACCCTCGATTTCAACGTGAAGTTCAATGACGACGAAGTCGGGACAATCGGAGAAACCTTCCTCCGCGTGGCGTATCAGAACATGGAGCTGGACGCCCGGCTCATCCAGGCGGAACTGCGCGAACGGGAAGCGGAGCTGCGCGCGCTGCAGGCGCAGATCAACCCCCACTTCTTGTACAACACGCTGGACTCCATCTACTGGATGACCCGGCTCAAGAAGACGGAGGAAGCCGCCACGATGGCCCTGGCGCTGTCGGAAAGCTTCAAGCTCAGCCTGAACAAGGGGAAGGAGACGATCCCAGTCTTCAAGGAACTGAAGCACATCGAGCATTACATGACGATCCAGAACATCCGCTACAAGGGACGCATCCGCCTTGAAATGGATGTGGAGCCGGATGTGATGAAATATGAGATGCTCAAGCTGATCCTGCAGCCGCTGGTGGAGAATGCGGTGTATCACGGACTGGAGCCGAAGCCGGGGGACGGCTTGATCCGGATCACGGGCAGGCAGGACGGTGACGAGCTGGTCTTCGTCGTGGAAGACAACGGTGTCGGCATGGAGAATATCGCGCTCATCGAGCAGGGATACGGGCTGCGCAATGTGCGGGAACGGCTAAGGCTCTATTACGGGGACCATTGCGCCTTCACGGTATGGAGCTCGCCCGGCGACGGAACCCGGATCGAGATTCGCTTCAATCCTGGCAAAGGGGGATCGGTGCATGTGGAAGGCGGTCGTGTGTGACGACGAGTATATCGTGTTGGAAGCCCTGAGCATCATGATCGACTGGGAAGGCCTCGGGATCCGTCTGACCGGCACGGCGGAAGACGGACTGTCCGCCCTGGAACTGATCCGCAGGGTGAAGCCGGACATCGTGCTCACCGACATCCGCATGCCGGGACTGGACGGACTGCAGTTGATCGAGACGGTGCTCTCGGAAGCGCCCGATACGCATTGCATCGTGTTCAGCGGATTCAACGAGTTCGAGTACGTCAAGCGGGCCATCCGCCTCGGCGTGGCCGACTACGTGGAGAAGCCGATCACGGAGGAGGCCATCGAGCGGGCGTTGGGCAAGGTGCTCGGCCGGATCGAGCGGGAATCGGCAATCCGATCGATGGAGCGGAAGCTGCAGGATACCGACGAGGCGCTGCTCGAGAAGGCGGTCTGGGAGCTGCTGCTGTTCGGCAAGGAGGCGGAGCAGGCCTGGCGGGAGCAATTCGGCCCGGAAGGCGACCGCGTGGCCGGCGTCACCGTGCTGGCGGCCGCGGAGCCGTTCCGATTGCCGGAGCATCCGGCCTATCGCGCCATCCATCTGCGGGACGACAAGCATCATCTGGCCGTGATGTTCCATTATATGGACCTTCCGTCCGCCCATTGGGACAGCCTGGTTGACGAACTGGACGACGCCGGCCTGGCGGTCGGCATCAGTCTGACGCATCCGCCGGAGGAGGCGCACGCCAGTTGGCGGGAGGCCGTGCAGGCGCACAAGGCCGCCAAACTGCTGGGCATCCGCGGAGCCGTCCGGTTCGGCGAGCTCGGTTCCGGATCGGACAACCCGAGCCACCTGTCGGCCCTCGAAGAGGCGATCCTGCTCGCGCTGCGGGCGGGCAGCCGAACGATGGTCGCGGAGGAGGCGGACCGCTTCCTGCGGGAGATCCTCGAGTCGAAGCCGGACCCCGACACGGTGGAGAGCGAAATGCTGAAAATCATTTACGCGGCGGAGGAAGCGGTCGGCGAACATCGGGACCCGTCCGGAAAACCCCACATCGAGATCGCCGAAGCCGCCGTCGAAGGCCGGCTGTCGGAATGGTTCCGCGAGCGGCTGGAGCGGCTTGCGGAACAGGCCGCCGCGAGCCGGGACCGGGACAAGCATTCGGCGATCGAGAAGGCCAAGGAATACGTGGTGCAGAACGCCTTCCGCGACGTGTCCCTGCAGGAGACGGCGTCCTTCGTCGGTCTCCATCCCGCCTACCTGAGCGTGCTGTTCAAGGAAACGACCGGCGAGACGTTCATTCAGTACCTGACCCGCAACCGGGTGGAACTGGCCAAGTCGCTGCTGCGCAAAGGCATGAAGATCAGCGAAGTGAGCGACCGGGTCGGCTACATGAATCCCCGCCATTTCGGCGAAGTATTCAAGCGGCATACCGGCATGACGCCCGGACAATACCGGGATTCCCGGTTGTCGTCATGAGCATCCGGCCGGCACTAAAAATTCGGACCCCGATCCAAAAAAGATCGCGATTTATGAAGGAAGCGTTTGCAATTACAATGGACGCAAGCGGGAACCCGGGACCTGCAACCGCGACTATCGCACATCAAAGGGGGATACCATCCGTGCAACGCAAATCCATCGGCATGATTCTGGCATGCCTGCTGCTGCTCGCCGGCATCCTGTCCGCTTGCGGAGGCAACAACAACGGCAACAGCGGCGGCAGTACGTCCGGCACGAACGGCGCGGCCGAAGGAAGCTCGGCCGAGAAGAAGGAGAAAGTCAAACTGTCGCTGCTCGTGGACAACAGCCAGGATTCCATCAATATCGGGGAAGCCCTGAGCAAGGCGTTCACCGAGAAGAATCCCCACATCGAAATCGAGCTGGAAACGCGCCCGCAAGGCACCGAAGGCGACAACTTCGTCAAGACGCGCCTGGCGACCGGCGACATGAACGACGTCTTCTTCTACAACTCCGGCTCGCTTCTGCAGGCGCTCAATCCGGAACAAAATCTGCTCGACCTGTCGGGCGAAGCGTTCCTGGACAACCTGCTCGAATCGTACCTCCCGGTCGTATCCTCGGGCGGCAAAGTGTTCGGCGTGCCGTTCCGCTCCTCGGTCGCCGGCGGATGGTTCTACAACAAGAAAATCTATGAAGAACACGGTCTGTCCGTGCCGAAGACCTGGGACGAACTGATGGCCAACCTCGACAAGCTGAAAGGCACCGGCGTCGCGCCGATCATCGGTTCCTACAAGGATACCTGGACGAGCCAGCTGATCGTGCTGGCGGACTACTACAACGTGCAGCAAGCGGAGCCGAACTTCGCGAACGACTACACGGCGAACAAGGCGAAGTACGCGACCACGCCAGCCGCGCTGCGCAGCTTCCAGAAGCTCGGCGAGACGGTCGGCTACTACAACGAAGATTTGCTGGCCACCACTTATGACACCGCGCTGGCGATGCTGGCGGAAGGCAAGGGCGCGCACTATCCGATGCTGAGCTTCGCCGTTCCGGTCATCGAGCAAAACTTCCCGGATCTCATCGACGACATCGGCTTCTTCGCCCAACCCGGCGACGATCCGGACAAAGTCGGCCTGACGGTGTGGATGCCGGACTCGGCCAACATCTCGGCCAACACCAAGCATCCGGAAGAAGCGAAACAGTTCCTCGCGTTCATCGCATCGGTGGAAGGCGCGGAAATCATCTCCGGCGTGACCACGCCATCCGGTCCGTTCGTCGTCAAAGGCGCGGAACTGCCGGATGATGTGCCGCAAGTCGTCAAAGACATGATGCCTTACTTCAATGCGGAAGGCCAGACGTCTCCGGCACTCGAATTCCTGTCCCCGGTCAAAGGGCCGATGCTGGAGCAACTGACGGTCGAAGTCGGCGCGGGCATGCGCTCGCCGGAAGACGCGGCGGCCCTGTATGACCAGGACGTCGCGAAGCAGGCAATGCAACTCGGTCTGGAAGGCTGGTAATACCGGGCACCATCCGCTCAACGGGCAATCGGCTCTGCGGCAAGGCAGAGCCGTTTGCTTCAGTATCGGGAGGAGATCCGCTTGAGCAAATTGCACAGAAAGATTTACAGTTACAGCTTCCTGGTGCCGGCGGCGATTGTTTACATCATCATTTTCATCGTCCCCACATTTCTGTCCTTCTTCTTCAGTCTGACGCGCTGGACGCTGTCGGACTGGGAATACATCGGACTGGACAACTTCATCACGTTCTTCAAGGAGCCTTATCTGTCCATCGGGTTCCGGAACACGTTTATTTACGCGGTTGTCACGTGCGGACTCAAGGTTGTGCTCGGTCTGCTGCTCGGGGTGCTGCTCACGGGCGCCCTCCGGATCAAAAACTATCTGCGGTCCGTCGTCTTCTTCCCGACACTGGTCAGCACCATCGCCGTCGGCATCACGTTCAGCGTCATGATGCATCCGACGACGGGGCTCATCAACGAGACGCTGTCGTTCTTCGGCATCAAGGGTCCGGACTGGCTCGGCAACCCGTCCATCGCCCTGCTGTCCGTCGCGATGGTGGACGTGTGGAAGGGCGTCGGTTTTGCGACGGTGATCTATATTGCCGGGATCATGTCCATTCCCGAGCAATATTACGAAGCGCTGCAGATCGACGGCGGCGGCTCGTGGCACAAGTTCTGGCATATCATTCTGCCGCTCAGCCGTCCGGCGACCAACTCGGTCATCATCCTCGCCTTCATCGGCGGGCTGCGCAGCTTTGATCTGATCTGGGCCATGACGAAGGGCGGCCCCGGATTTTCCACGGACGTCATCGCTTCAATTATCTATAAGCAGTATCAGGCCGGCTTCTACGGTCTGTCGACGGCGGGCAACGTGATCCTGTTCCTGTTCGTCAGCCTGCTGGCCTTCCCGCTGTCCCGTTTCCTGACCCGGAAGGAGGTGGACCTGTGAGCAGAAAGGGGCGTCTGCTGACCATCGAAATCGTATCGGTGGCGCTCAGCATCATTCTGTTCTGGGTGCCGCTCTATTTCGTCATCCTGACGGCGCTGAAGAACCCGCAGGAAGCGGCGCGCATGAATCTGGACTGGCCGACGGAGATCCGGTTGTGGCAGAACATCAAGGAAGTGTTCGTCTTCCGCGACTACATGCTGGTCCGCGCATTCTGGAACAGCACGCTGCTCACGGTGCTGTCCATTGTGGTGCTGACCGTGGTCAGCTCCATGGCGGCCTTCGTCATGCAACGCCGCCAGGACAAGGCTTCGCCCTGGATTTCCTTCTTCGTGCTGGCGGGGCTGATCATTCCGCCCGCGGTCGTGCCCACCATCTGGGTGCTGAACGGCCTGGGTCTGTTCAAGACGATGACCGGCCTCGTGCTGGTGGAAGTGGCGCTCGGCTTCCCGTTCTGCGTCATGCTGTACAGGGGCTTCATGGGCACCATCCCGAAAGATATCGACGAAGCGGCGGTGGTGGACGGATACGGCGGTTACCGGCTGTTTTTCCAGATCATTTTCCCGCTGCTCAAACCGGTGACGTCGACGATCATCGTGACGCAGGCGGTCGTCATCTTCAACGATTTCGTCAATCCGCTCTACTTCCTGCCGGGGTCGAAGAACGTCACGCTGCAGCTTACTCTGTACAACTTTACGAGCCAGTTCATTTCGAAATGGAATCTGCTGTTTACCGACATTCTGCTGATTACGATTCCGCCGCTGATTCTGTTCATTTTCTTCAACAAGAGAATTGTGGCGGGCATGGTGGCCGGATCCGTCAAAGGATAACGGAAACATGAGGACGGAGGAGACTTATATATGGCGAACTTGATCGTGACGGATTTGACCTGCGAATACCGGACGAACCCGCTTGGCATCGGCGTGCGCAGGCCGCGCTTCAGTTGGAAGCTGGAGGGCGGCCGGCGGGGAGTCCTGCAGCGGGCGTACCGGCTCGCGGTTGCCGCGGAAGACGGCGATTTCGACCGGCCGATCTGGGATTCGGGCAGGGTGGAAAGCGGCGAATCCGTGCTGGTGGAATACGGCGGGCCGGAGCTGGCATCGCGCACGAAGTATGTCTGGCGGGTCAAGGTATGGGATGACGCCGGCCGGGAGGCCGCCAGCGAACCGGCTGTGTTCGAGACGACGCTGCTGGAGCGCTCCGAATGGCGGGCAAGCTGGATCACGCCGGCGGCTTCCGCCATCGGTCCGCAGACGGACGCGGCGTTCCTGCTGCGCAAGTCATTCCGGGTGAAGGGCGGCGTGAAGGCGGCCCGGATTTACGCCACGGCGGCGGGAGTATACGAACTGTACGTGAATGGACAGCGGGTGTCCGACGAAGAACTGTCGCCCGGCTGGACCAGCTATCAATACCGTCTGCAGTACCAGACTTACGATGTGACGGAACTGCTGAAGTCCGGCGACAATGCCGTCGGCATCCATCTGGGTGACGGCTGGTACCGCAGCGGCATGGGATTCGAGCAATTGAACTACAAGTACGGGGACAGGCGCGCGGCCCTGCTGCAGCTCCACATCCGCTACGAAGACGGCACGGAAGAGATGGTCGCGACCGACGCGTCCTGGCGCGCGGCGACCGGCCCGGTGACGTACTCCACGATCTACAACGGCGAGACGTACGACGCCCGCCTGGAGCGGAAGGGCTGGAGCGAAGCGGGCTATGCGGATGACGACTGGGCGCCGGCGGAAACAATCGACCTGCCGATGGATATTCTCGTGCCGCAGGAGAACTGGCCGGTCCGCGTGACGGAGACGATCCGGCCGATCGCCTTCTTCGTGACGCCGGCCGGCGACAAGGTGCTCGACATGGGGCAGAACATGGTCGGACGCATCCGCTTTACGGTGGAAGCGCCGGCCGGCACGACGATCATGCTGCGCCATGCGGAAGTGCTGGACAAGGACGGAAACATCTACTTCGGCAATTTGCGCTTCGCGAAACAGACGGTCACCTACATCGCCAAAGGTGAAGGCAAGGAAACCTACGCTCCCCGTTTCACGTTCCTCGGCTTCCGCTACGTGAAAGTCGAAGGCTGGCCGGGAGACGAGCTGCCGCTCGACGCCTTCGTCGGGGAAGTGATGCATTCGGACATGCCGCGGACGGGCGACTTCTCCTGCTCCGACGAGCGGGTCAATCAGCTCCAGCGGAACATCCAGTGGGGTCAGCGCGGCAACTTCGTCGACGTGCCGACCGACTGCCCGCAGCGGGACGAGCGGCTCGGCTGGACCGGTGACGCCCAGGTGTTCATCGCCACGGCGCTGTACAACTTCAATGGCGGTCCCTTCTTCACGAAATGGCTGCGCGACCTGAAGGCCGAGCAGAGAGCCGATGGCGGCGTGCCCTTCGTCATTCCCGACGTGGCGGACGGCCACAGCTCGTCCGGATGGGGGGACGCGGCGGTCATCTGTCCGTGGACGGTGTACCGGTATTACGGCGACCGGCGTCTGCTCGCCGAGCAATACGACAGCATGAAGGCGTGGGTGGAATACATCCGGGCCCAGGGCGACAACGAATACATGTGGGAGACCGGATTCCATTTCGGCGACTGGGTGGCGCTCGACGCCAAGGAAGGCAGCTACGTCGGCGCGACGCCGCTGCCGCTCGTGGCCACGGCGTATTACGCTTACTCCTCGAGACTGCTGAGCGAAGCGGCCCGCGTGCTCGGCAAGACAGAGGATGCGGCGAAATACGGCGAGCTGCATGCCCGCGTCGTCCAGGCGTTCCGTGACGAATTCATCACGAAGACCGGCCGGATGGCGTCGCCGACGCAGACGGCCCACGTGCTGGCGCTCGCCTTCGATCTGGCGGGAGACGCCGCGCCGCGCATCGCCCGGGATCTGAACGATCTGATCATCGAGAACGGCTACCATCTGACGACGGGCTTCCTCGGAACGCCGTACCTGTGCATGGTGCTGTCCGATTACGGCTACCACGACACGGCTATGCGCCTGCTGCTGCAGGACGGCTATCCGGGCTGGCTGTACTCGATCTCCAAAGGCGCGACCACGATCTGGGAGCACTGGGACGGCATCAAGCCGGACGGCACGTTCTGGAGCGACGACATGAACTCGTTCAACCACTACGCCTACGGCGCCGTCGGGGAATGGATGTACCGCAAAGTTGCCGGTCTGGACATGGACGGCGCCGTTCCCGGTTTCAAGCGGCTTCACATTGAGCCGCTGTTCGGCGCGGGGCTGCTGAGCCGCGCGAAGACGTCCCATCTCTCCATGTACGGCAAGATCGAGACGGCATGGAGCATCGACGGCAATCGGGTGCAGGTGCAGGTGTCCATCCCCGCGAATACGACGGCCCGGGTGGTGCTGCGCGGGGCGGCGGTCGAGGGATTGAGCATCGACGGTCAGCCCGTTGGCGCGGGCGGTTCGTACCCGGCAGGCGTCCAGTCGATTGCCGCGACGGATCGCGGCGTGGAAGCGGAGATCGGATCAGGAGAATATCGGTTCGCCTACGAGGCGGTGAATCTGTTCCGCAAGCGGTACACGACGTCCAGCCGGCTGCTGGAACTGCTGACCGACGAACGCGCGGAACGGGCGGTCCGGCGCCACATGCCCCATCTGTTCGAATCGCCGTCGCTCAACTTCCTGCGCACATCCACGCTTCGGGAGCTGGCGGAGAACGGCATGAGCCGCGTGACCCGGGAGATGGTCGAACGGGTGCTGGAGGAGCTCGCGGAAGAGAAATGAATCATGCTTGTCTTTTTGAAGCCGCATCGCAGATGCGGCTTTGTTTATTCCATATAATAATCTATTTGAATATAACAAATGCTTCCCAATCGGAACGATCCTTTGTATAATGATGGAACTCGAGATGAGCGAATGCGGAGGAGGGAACGCTTATGGGGAATTTGGTTGCGACGGATTTGACCTGCGAATACCGGCGAAATCCGCTCGGCGTCGGCGTGCGCAGGCCGCGGCTCAGCTGGCGGCTGGAAGCCGGCCGGCGGGGAGTCCTGCAGCGGGCGTACCGGCTTGCGGTGGCCGCGGAAGACGGCGATTTCGACCGGCCGGTCTGGGATTCGGGCAGGGTGGAAAGCGGCGAATCCGTGCTGGTGGAATACGGCGGGCCGGAGCTGGCATCGCGCACGAAGTATGTCTGGCGGGTCAAGGTATGGGATGACGCCGGCGAGGAATCGCCCTGGAGCGAGCCGGCCGTATTCGAGACGACCTTGCTGGACCGGTCCGAATGGCAGGCGAGGTGGATTGCGCCGGCGGCTTCCGCCATCGATCCGCAGACGGACGCGGCGTTTCTGCTGCGCAAGGCGTTCCGGGTGAAGGACGGCGTGAAGGAGGCCCGGATTTACGCCACGGCGGCGGGAGTGTACGAACTGTACGTGAACGGCCGGCGGGTGTCCGACGAAGAACTGTCGCCCGGCTGGACCAGTTACCAGTACCGGCTGCAATACCAGACCTATGATGTGACGGAGCTGCTCCGGGCCGGGGCCAACGCCGTCGGCGTCCATCTCGGCGACGGCTGGTACCGCAGCGGCCTCGCATTCGACAAAAGGAATTTCAAATACGGGGACAGAAGAGCGGCTCTGGTTCAACTCCACATTCGTTACGAAGACGGAAGCGAAGAAATGGTCGCGTCCGACGCATCCTGGCGCGCGGCGACCGGCCCGGTGACGTACTCGACGATCTATGACGGCGAGACGTACGACGCCCGCCTGGAGCGGGACGGCTGGAGTGTAGCGGGCTATGCGGATGACGACTGGGCGCCGGCGGAAACGATCGACCTGCCGATGGAGACCCTCGTGCCGCAGGAGAACTGGCCGGTCCGCGTGACGGAGACGATCCGGCCGATCGCATCCTTCGTGACGCTGGCCGGCGACAAGGTGCTGGATATGGGCCAGAACATGGTCGGCCGCATCCGGTTCACGCTCGAGGCGCCGGCAGGCACGACGATTGTGCTGCGCCACGCGGAAGTGCTGGACAAAGAAGGCAACATTTACTTCGGCAATCTGCGCACGGCCAAGCAAACCGTTGTGTACACCGCCAGGGGAGAAGGCCGGGAAACGTACGCGCCTCATTTCACTTTTATGGGCTTCCGCTACGTGAAAGTCGAAGGCTGGCCGGGAGACGAGCTGCCGCTCGACGCCTTCGTCGGGGAAGTGATGCATTCGGACATGCCGCTTACGGGCGAATTCTCTTGTTCCGACGAAAGGGTCAACCAATTGCAGCGAAACATCCGGTGGGGGCAGCGCGGCAACTTCCTCGACGTGCCGACCGACTGTCCGCAGCGGGACGAGCGGCTCGGCTGGACCGGGGATGCCCAGGTGTTCATCGCCACGGCGCTGTACAATTACCACGGCGGTCCCTTCTTCACGAAATGGCTGCGCGATCTGAAGGCCGAACAGCGCCCCGACGGCGGTGTGCCGTTCGTCGTTCCCGACGTGATCGGCGACGCCAACTCTTCCGGCTGGGGGGACGCGGCGGTCATTTGCCCGTGGACGGTGTACCGTTACTATGGAGACCGCCGGCTGCTTGCCGAGCAGTATGACAGCATGAAGGCGTGGGTCGAATACATCCGCGCCCAGGGCGACAACGAATACCTGTGGAATACCGGTTTTCATTTCGGCGACTGGGTGGCGCTGGATGCCGAGGAGGGAAGCTACGTCGGCGCCACGCCGCGGCCGCTGATTGCCACGGCGTATTACGCTTACTCCTCGAGGCTGCTGAGCGAAGCGGCCCGCGTGCTCGGCAAGACGGAGGATGCGGCGAAATACGGCGAGCTGCATGCCCGAGTCGTCCAGGCGTTCCGCAACGAATTCATCACCGGCGACGGACGAATGACGGCGCAGACGCAGACCGCCCACGTGCTGGCCCTCGCCTTCGATCTGGCGGGCGATGCCGCGCCGCGCATTGCCAGGGATTTGAACGAAATGATCATTCGGAACGGTTATCATTTGACGACGGGCTTCCTCGGAACGCCGTACCTGTGCATGGTGCTGTCCGATTACGGCTATCATGACACGGCCGTCCGCCTGTTGCTGCAGGAAGGATACCCGGGGTGGCTCTATTCCATTTCAAAAGGCGCCACCACGATCTGGGAGCATTGGGACGGCATCAAGCCGGACGGCACGTTCTGGAGCGACGACATGAACTCGTTCAACCACTACGCCTACGGAGCCGTCGGAGAATGGATGTACCGAAGGGTTGCGGGTCTGGACATGGACAGCGCCGTTCCCGGTTTCAAGCGGCTTCATATTGAGCCGCTGTTCGGCGCGGGGCTGCTAAGCCGCGCGAAGACATCGTATCGGTCCATGTACGGCAGGATCGAGACGTCATGGCAGACGGACGGCGGCCGGGTATGCGTACAAGCGACCGTCCCGGCCAATACGACGGCCCGGGTGGTGCTGCGCGGGGCGGCGGTCGGGGGTCTGAACATCGACGGAAGGCTCGTTGGAGCGGACGGTTCGTATCCGGAAGGCGTTCAGTCGATCGCCGCGACGGATCACGGCGTGGAAGTGGAGATCGGATCAGGAGAATACCGGTTCGACTACGCCACGGCCGGCCGGTTTCCCGCAAGAAAATGACGTATCGACATGCAGAAATGTTAATTAATTAAATTAATTTTCAAGCGAGACCAAATTCGTAAATTTTATCAATTGACTAATGTTTGACACTCCTTATATCATAGTTTATGTTACTTCATACTTTATGGATGTTAACGCTTACATTCCGCGCAGCTGCTTGTTTCAAGCGTTCGCCTTCGCGGCGGGGCGCTCTTCCCGCGGAATTGTACAAGCTGGATCAACGTCCGTTATGACGAGGAGAAGTGGGATATGAGAAGAGCGGGGTACTTGTTATTGATCGGCCTGCTGGCCGTCATACTGGCGGCTTGCGGTCAAGGCAAGAATGACAATGCCGGCGGCAACGCGGGAGGCAATTCGAATGCGTCCGGCGGCACGAACGCGGAACAGCCGGCCGGAAATGCGGAGCAACCGGACGGGGACGCGGAGCAGTCGTTCCGGATTGCGATCTCCCAGTATGTGGAGCATCCGTCGCTTGACGCAACCCGTGAAGGATTTATCGCGGCGCTGAAAGATGCCGGTCTCGAGGAAGGCGTCAACCTGACGATCGACTACAACAACGCGCAGGCGGACTCGACGAACAACCTGTCGATCGCGCAGAAGATCGCGGCGGACAAGAATGATCTGGTGCTGGCCATCGCGACGCCGTCCGCGCAATCCGTCGCCCAGATGGTGAAGGATACGCCGGTGCTGTTCGCTGCCGTAACCGATCCGCTGGCAGCCAAGCTTGTCGACAGCATGGAAGCGCCGAGCGGCAACGTCACGGGCGCCTCGGACACGAACCCGGCTGCCGTCCAGCAGCTCATGGACTTCATCGCCGAGCACTTCCCGGATGTCAAGACGGTCGGCATCATCATCAACGAAGGTGAGACGAACGCCGTCGTCATGGCCGAGAACGCCGAGCAGCAACTGGCGAAGCACGGCATCCAGGCGGTCAGAGCGGCAGTCGCGAACACTTCCGAAGTGAAACAGGCAGCCGAGTCGCTGGTCGGCCGCGCCGACGCGTTCTTCATCACGCTCGACAACACGGTCGTCAGCGGCGTCGATGCGGTCATCCAGGTCGCGAACGAGAATGACATTCCGTTCTTCTCCAGCGACCGCGATACGGTAGAGCGCGGCGCGTTTGCCACCGTCGGGTTCAAGTATTTCGACCACGGCTACCAGGCCGGACAGATGGCTGTCGAGATTCTGAAGAACGGCAAGAAACCGTCTGAACTCGCTGTCACGCTTCCGGACAAACTCGATTTCATCCTGAACCTGAAGGCGGCTGCTGAGCAAGGCATCGACGTGACCGACGAGATGAAAGCAGTCGTGCAAGATCCGGAGAACAACATTATCGAGTAAAAGGACGACAACGGGAGTGAGCGGTCTTTCGTTCACTCCCTTCGTGTGTCAGGAGGACGAGCATCATGCAAGCAATTTGGACTTCGATGTCCGGATCGGTGGAGGCCGGGCTGCTGTACGCCCTGATGGCGCTCGGCGTCTACATCACGTTCCGGATTCTGGATTTCCCGGACCTTACGGTCGACGGCAGTTTCACGACCGGCGGGGCGATCGCCGCAGTGATGATCAACGCCGGCTATTCCCCGTGGCTCGCGACGGCGGCGGCGCTTGCCGGCGGGCTTGTTGCCGGCTCGCTTACAGGCCTGCTGCATGCGAAGGGCAAGATCAACGGCCTCTTGTCCGGCATTCTGATGATGATTGCGCTCTATTCGATCAATCTGCGCATTCTGGGCCGGCCCAACATGTCGCTGCTGGGCATGGACACGATCTTTCCGCCGATTGAACGGGACCGCAGATGGATGCTGCTGATCGTCATCGCGGTCGTGATCGTGATCATCAAACTGCTCATCGACGCGTTCCTCAAGACCGATCTCGGGCTGGCGCTGCGGGCGACCGGTGACAACGCGAAAATGATCGGCAGCTTCGGGGCGAATACGGACACGACGAAAATTATCGGCGTCAGCCTGTCCAACGGCCTGGTGGCGCTGTCCGGCGCGGTCATCGCCATGCAGCAAGGGTTCGCCGACATCTCGATGGGGATCGGCATGATCGTCATCGGTCTGGCGTCCGTCATCATCGGCGAAGCACTGTTCGGCGCGAAGACCGTCTTCCGCGCGACGCTGGCGGTCGTGCTCGGCTCGATCGTCTACCGGATCGTCGTGGCGCTCGCGCTGCGCGTCGATTGGCTGGAGTCGTCGGACGTCAAGCTGATCACGGCGGTCATCGTCATCATCGCCCTCGTCGTGCCGACGGCGTCGCGATCGTGGACGATGAAGAAGCAGGCCTACAAACGCTCTCGCGAGCTGGCGGGATCGGAGGCGGGACGCTGATGCTTCGTCTGACGAATATTTACAAGCTGTTCAATCCGGGCACCGTCGACGAGAAAACGGCGCTCGCCGGCATCAACCTGCAGCTCAATCCGGGCGACTTCGTGACCGTCATCGGGAGCAACGGCGCAGGCAAGTCGACGCTGATGAACATCATCTCCGGCGCGATGCGCCCGGACATGGGGGACGTGCTGATCGACAACCAGAACGTCACCCAGATGCCCGAGTTCAAGCGCAGCACCTTCATCGGCCGCGTGTTCCAGGACCCGATGGCGGGCACCGCGCCGCGCATGACGATCGAAGAGAATCTGGCGATGGCCTACAAGCGCGGGCAAGGCCGAGGCCTCCGGCTCGGGGTGACCCGCCGGAGACGGGAGATGTTCCGCGAGCAGCTCGCCCGGCTCGGCATCGGCCTGGAAAACCGGCTGCGGGCAAAAGTCGGTCTGCTGTCGGGCGGGGAGCGCCAAGCGCTCAGCCTGCTGATGGCGACGTTCACGAATCCGCGCATCCTGCTGTTGGACGAGCATACGGCGGCGCTCGACCCGGCCCGCGCGGATCTGATTACGCGGCTGACGGAGACGATCGTGAGAGAGCAGCGGCTGACGACGCTGATGGTGACGCACAATATGGAACAGGCCATCCGGCTCGGCAACCGGCTCATCATGATGGACAAGGGCCGCATCATCCTGGACATCGATCCGGAGAAGAAAAAGTCGCTCACCGTCGAGCGGCTGCTCGGCGAATTCGAACAAATCAGCGGCCACAAACTGTCCGATGACCGCATCGTCCTCGGGTGACCGGGACATGATCTCGTCCCAATCGTTCATTGCCGTGACCGTCACGACCCCAGCGGGTCTGGCGGTCGTTTTTCTTTGAGGGAGAAGGCCGCGGGCGCCTAGCCTTTCACCGACCCGGCCGTCAGCCCGCGGATGAAACTTTTCGAGCCGAACGCGAACAGCATAAGCACCGGCAGCGTGCCGATCGACAGCCCGAGAATCTGCGCGGCGAGGTCGGTCCGGTACGCGTCGCCGAGCGTCGTGATGCTGAGCGGAATGGTATACAGATCCGGATTGTTGATGATGATAAGCGGAAGCAGATAGTTGTTCCAGGACCACAGGAACACGAGCAGCGACAGCGTCGTAACCGCCGGCATGATGAACGCGGGCACGATGCGGAAGAACAGCCCGAGATCCGAGCAGCCGTCGATCCGGGCGCTCTCGAGCACTTCGTTCGGCACGGCGCCCTTGATGAACTGCGTCATCCAGAAGACGCCGAACGCGTTGGCGATCCAGGGCAGGATGAGCGGCATCAGCGTGCCCGACAGGCCGAGGTAGCGCATTTCGATGACGTAGGCGACGATGCCGAGCTGCGACGGAATCATCATCGTCAGCAGGATGGCGGAGAAGATCAGGTTCTTGTGTTTGAAATCGTATTTGGCAAAGGCGAAACCCGCGAATGCGCTGACGAAGACGGAGAGCACCGTGCTTGCGGCCGACACGACGAAGCTGTTCCAGTAGGCCAGATCAAAACGGCTCGCCGCCACCGTCTTGAAGTTCTCGATCAGATAGCTGCCCGGCAACAGGACGATCTTGCGAAACAGATCCTCGTTCACATGCGTGCCCATGATGATCATGATGTAGAACGGCAGCAGCGAGAACAGGGAGAGCAGCGCGATGCCCGTCGTGGCGAGTATCGAGCGCAGCGTCATGTTCATCTTCATTCCGCATCCCCCTTGTACAGTCTCACGCCGAGGAACGAGAACAGCGCGATGATGAGACAGAGCCCCCAGGCGATCGCGGCGCCGAGGCCGTAGCGCGTCGTGCTGCCGAACGCCGTGTCGTACATGTTCCAGACGGCCGTCAGGCAGCAGCGGTCCGGTCCGCCGATGACGGCGGATGACGACCCCATGCCGGAGCCGGACAGCAGCAGCATCGGTTCCTCGAGGAGCTGGAACCCGCCGATGATGCCCGTGATGACGATGAACATCGTGACGGGCCGGAGCAGCGGCAAGGTGATCGAGAAGAAGGCGCGCAGGCCCGTCGCCCCGTCCACCTGGGCCGCCTCGAGCAAGTCCTTCGGAATGTTCGCCAGCCCGGCCAGGTAGAAGATCATCGTGTAGCCGAACCCTTTCCAGACGAGCATCAGGATGATGACCATCCGCGCATAGAACGCCTCGCCGAGCCAGTAGATCGCTTCGTCGATGAAGCCGAAATGCAATAGCAGCTTGTTCACGACGCCGGCCTGCCAGTCGAACAGCAGGTTGAACATGAGGCCGATCGCGACCGGCGTGACGATATACGGCATGAAATTGACGAGCTGGAAGAACGCCCGCCCTTTCACCGCGCGGCTGTAGAGCAGCGTCGCGATGACGAGGCCGAGGACGATCTGCAGCGGCAGCGAGACGGCGACGAAGAGCAGCGTGTTGCCGATCGACTTGAAGAAGTAGGAATTCGGATTGAACAGATGCAGGTAGTTGTCCAGCCCGATGAACGTTTTGTCCCGGATGCCGTCCCAGTCGGTCAGGCTGACATAGAACGAGAAAATGATCGGGAACAGCCCGAAAGCCGCGTAGAACAACAGATACGGCGAGAGAAACAGATACGGCATCCGCCTGCGTTTGGCCGCTTCCATGCTCCACCCTCCTGGCGCGTGGGATTCCGGACGGACCCGGCCGGTCCGCCGGGGATGGCGACGCGCGGCCGCATCCGCGAGCCGCGCGCCTGTCATGCTTGGGTCAGTTGATGACGATGTTGGCGTTCTTCGCTTTCAGTTCCTGTTCAATGCGCGCCATCGCATCCTCCAAGCCGAAGCTGCTGTCCTTCGCCAGCGTCTGGATGATGATGGCCATCGCTTCGTCGAGCAGCGAATCGTTCAGGTTCTCCGGCACGTCGGTCGTGACATTCGAGATGTCCACGAAGAACTTCTTGCCGATATCCTGATCGCCGAAGTTGCGCCAGTTCCACTTCGTAAACTCCGGATCTTCATAGGCCGGCTTGTAGTGCGTGTAAACCCCGTCCGTCTTCTGCGCTTCCGCGCCTTCCTGCGACATGGACGTGAACTCGATCCATTTCCACGCCAGTTCGGCGTTCTTCGCGCCCTTCGGGATGCCGTGGGAAGAGCCGCCCCGGATGAATCCGCCGCCCGGCGCGACCATCAACGCCCAGCGGTCGTCCGCCGGGTCGTTCGGACCGATGACGTATTGCGGCATCCAGACCGGCGAGACCGCGAACATGTAGTCGCTTGTGGCGAACGAGGCGTTCCACGCCGGCGTCCATTGGTCCAGTTTGCCGACGATGCCGGAGTCACGGAATTTGACGAGCAGGGCGACGCGTTCCCGCACGACGTCCGTATTCATCGTATCGCCGTCGAAGAACGGCTCGGACCGCTGCCCCTTCAGAATGTCCCATACGCCGCCGAGGCTCGGGAACATGAGCACTTTGCCGCCGCTCTTCTGCACGACCTCCTGCCCTTTCGCGATGAACGTGTCCCAGTCCGGAAGCAGCTTTTCCATCTCTTCCGGATTGTCCGTGCCGAAATGTTCCCGCGCCAGCTCCTTGATGTAGGCGATGCCCGAGACGCTCATGTCGTCCGGTATGGCGACCATGTGCCCGTTCATCGAGAAGGCCGCGATGTCATACTCGAACAGCACCGACAGATCGGCATTGAACGGCACAGCCTCGAGGTTCTGCAGGATGTCCATGTCGAAGATTTTCGCCTTCTGGCCGCGTTCGATCCGGATGACGTCCGGAAGCTCGCCGCCGGATGCGATCGTCGTCTGCAGTTTCTTCGGGACGTCTTCCGCCGCCACTTCCACGCGTTTCATTTTGATGCCCGGATATTTCCGGTAGAAGGCTTCGAGAGCGATCGGATGCTCCGGCTCCCACGTCCAGAGCACGAATTCCCCCTTCAGTTCACCCGAGCCGCCGGAAACTTCCCCGGAACTTCCTCCGGAATTCCCGCCGGCACCGTCGTCTCCGCCCTTGCCGCCGCTTCCGCCGCCGCATCCGGCGAGCAGGCCGGCCAGCAACGAGAGAACGGCAAGCAGAGGGAGTAAGCGCTTACGAATGGTCATGTGAACGGCATCCTCCTTTATCGGTGTGCATCGGGATGGTTCGTGCCTCCCACTATACACGGGTCCGGCAAAGGGCGTAAATACGCCGATTCTGCAATCTTGGTCGGAATTCTGCACTCCGCTTGCCTCGTCTCCGGATGCTTCATGTATAATCGAAGGCACAGAATGCCATGGATGCGGGAGTGATGCGGATGCGGCCGATGCGCGTTCTCATTGTGGATGACGAGCGGATCACGCTGGATCATGTGCAGACGCTCATCCCCTGGGAGTCGCACGGGTATGAGATCGCCGGGACGGCGACGAACGGGAAGCGCGCGCTCGCCATGTGCCTCGAGCTCAGGCCGCACATTGCCATCGTCGACATCCGCATGCCGATCATGGACGGGCTGGAGCTGATCCGGGCCGCGGCGGAGCGGAACGCGGGGATCCGGTTCATTGTCATGAGTGCCCATGCGGATTTCGAATATGCGCGGCAGGCGCTGACGCTCGGATGCGTGTCGGGCTATCTGGTGAAGTACGAACTGGACGAGGCGCGGCTGCTGGAAGAGCTGGCGAAAGCGCGGGCGGCCTGGGAAGCGGACGAGGCGAGGCGGGCCGCCGAGCGGTCCGAGCGCCTGCGGGAGGCCGTGCTGGGCAGACGGTTCCCGGACGCGCCGGGATCGGTCTACGGGGTGGTGCTGCTGCAGGCGGACCGGCCATTCGCCAGCGTGCCGCATGTCCCCGAACCGTCCGGACCGGGGGGAGGGCTTGCACTTCCCGAAGCGGAAATTCCGCAGGCCGTCTCCGGCTGGGAACGGATCGGCGCGTTCACGGCGGGTACGGGCCGGCTGGCCGTGCTGTTCAGCGGTCCGCGCGGTCTGTCGCGGGAATCGCTCCGCACGGCGGCCGCCGCCGTGCGGACGCGCGCGGCCGGACGCCTCGGCTCCGGCGTCTCCTGCTTCCATGCCGCAAGCAGCGGCGGAGGGGCCGCTCTCCGGGATGCGCTCGGCAAGGCCATCGAGGCGGCCCGGCACGCGGTGTTCTGCGGCTGTCAGGCGGTCGTGGACGCGGATGCCGTGCCGGTGCCGTATCCGGCGCGGCGGGCGGGCTCATGCGCGGGCGGCGTCCGGCTCGATGAGCTGGCGCATGGCCTGAACAGCCGTCATCCCGAGCTGATTGAAAGCGCTGTCATAAGCTTGTTCGAACGCCTGAAGACGCCGGAATGGGATTTGCCGGGCTTGTACGAGACGGTCCACATCCTGACGCGCCTGTACAACGAGCGCCGGACCGCCGCCGGCCTGCCGGAGGAAGATCCGCTTGCCGCGCACGCCGTGGGGCCGGCCTTCCGCATCGAAGATATCGCGCGCGCCTTCGCCGCGGCGTTCGCGCAGACGGCCGGCAGCGGGGAGAACCGGCTGTCCGGCAAGCTGCGCAAGGCGATCGGGCATATCCGCGCCCACTATGCGGAAGATCTGCGCATCGAGGATACCGCCCGCGCTGTCGGCATCAGCGCCTCGTATCTGCATCACCTGTTCAAGCGCGAACTTGGCCGGACGTATCTTGATGTGCTCACGGAAATTCGCATTGAGCAGGCGAAGCGCATCCTGCGAGAAGAAGACGCGAAGATGGCGGATATCAGCGGGCGCGTCGGCTATCGCTCGCCGCAGCACTTCAGCCGAATGTTCAAGCGCGTGACCGGCCTGCTGCCCCATCAGTTTCGGGAGGAGTGCCTGCCGTGAAGCGTCTGCGGTCGGTCATTCTGCAGCGGATCGTCCTGACGGCGTGCGTCAATTTTGTCATTTCGGGCATGTTCACGTACTTCTTCTTCGAATACATTCTGAAGGATCAGATGATCCAGGAAGATCGGGCGCAACTCGCCCAGACGGCGCGCCAGCTGGAGTACATGTCGGATGATATCGCCAACTTCGCGTTCACGCTGATCATTTCGGAACCGGTGCAGTCTTTTTTCAAAACGTACAACGACTTGCCGATCTACGATCAGTTCGCGTTGTTCGACCGCACGATGGATCATCTGGACAGCTACCGCGGCTTGCGAAAGGAGGTTGCAAGTTTCGCGCTCGTGCTGCCGGACGGCCAGACGTTCTGGAGCGAGGCGGGGTATGACGACTATTTTGCCGGGAAATTGCAGGAACCGTGGTATGCCAACTTCGTTCGCTCCGGCGCGCAGTTCGCGTTGACCGTGCCGCACCGGATGCTGCTGACGGCGAGTGCTTACGAGGAGAGCGAGATGATCAGCTTCATCGTGGCGGTGCGCGACATTGCGCAGCCGAACCGGGAGATCGGCAAGTTCATCGTCAACCTTGATTACAGCCATTTTCGGGAACTGCTCGATTACGGCAGCGAAGGGTTCGAAGGCCTCGTCTGGCTGAACGACGCCGGCGATGTGCTGTATGCGCGCGGCGAAATCGGAGCGGCCGCCGGCATCTTCGCGGACACTTCCGATGCCGGAGAGCGGTTCGAGCGGGATGGCGCGGTCGTGCTGGTCGACAAGTTCGAGAAGCAGAACTGGAAGCTGGCCGCCGTCATCGACAAGGGCGCGCTGCTGATTCGGGGACGGGTGGTCATCTACCTGCTCGTCGTGTTCTCGCTGGTCAGCATGGCGCTGAACCTGCTGCTCATGATGCCGGCCATTCTCCGCATGTCCAGGCCGATTCTCAGGCTGTACCAGGCGATGAATACCGTCTCCAGCGGCAATCTGCTAGTCTCCGTCGACATCCGCACGGGAGACGAGCTGGAGCGGCTCGGGCAGGGGTTCAACCGGATGGTCCGCGAGCTGCGCGTCCATCTGGAGGAATCGATCCGCCACGAGCAGGAGAAAAGGGAGCTGGAACTCCATCTGCTGCTGTCCCAGTTGAACCCGCATTTCGTCTACAACACGCTGAATGCGGTGATCTATATGGCGCGCAGAGGGAGAAATGACGACATCGTGCAGATGGTCGGCTCCTTCATCCGCCTGCTGCAGGATGCCGCCCGCACGGGCAGCGAGCACGCGCTCGTGACGCTGCGCGAAGAAATTGCGCTGCTCAAGGACTATGTCGCGATTCAGGCGTACCGCTATACGGACCTGTTCGAGGTCGAGTGGCAGCTCGACGAGCGGGCGATGGACGGCCTGGTGCCCCGGCACCTGCTCCAGCCGCTGGTCGAGAACGCGATCTTCCACGGCATCTGTCCGGACGAGGACGGGCATGGCACGATCCGCATTTCGGCGGTTTGCGCGGACGATCATACGCTGGTCATCCGCGTGGAGGACGACGGCGTCGGCATCGAGGCGGAGCGGCTCGCCGAAGTGCTGGAGCGGCCGCCGGCGCGAAGCGGGAGCGGGATGCGGCATATCGGGCTCGCGAATACGCGCCAGCGGCTGCGGCATCTGTACGGCGGGCGGGCGGAGCTGCGCATCGACAGTGTGCCGGGGCAGGGCACGGCGGTGATCGTGGAGCTGCCGCTGCAGGCGGAGCGTTCGGCATGAAGGTGAAGCCGGCGCTGCAGGTGACCGCAGGGCCGGAAGGCGGCGCTTGCGATTCCGGGACCGGCGCGCGATAATGGAGCAAGGTAATGACAACGGACGAGAAGGAGGACGGCATGGAACCGTTCGAACGCAGCAGGCTGCTGCTCAAGCTGATGCTGGTGCTGGCCCGGGACCGGCGCGCGATGCAGGGGCGGATACAGACCACGGGGTTTGTGAGAGAATATGGAGAGCTGCCGCCGGATCTGGGCGTGGCGACGCTGGGCAGGCTCAACAATGGCGAGATCGCCGCGCTGGCGGACAGCGTCGGCATTCGGCCCGCGCCGGCCGGCGCGAAGTGCGACATCTTCATGAACGGAATGGGATACCGAATCGAATCGCTGGCGGCGCATCCACCGGTGATCGTGCAGGATGTGGAGCCGGACGGGCTGGCGGAAGCATGCCGATGGGCCGGCATCCCGGCGGACCGGCTGGAAGAGCGGCTTGAAGCTTGCCGGCGGCTGCAGGAACAGCGGGTCCGGCAAGCCGCGCGAGAGCGGCATGATCCGGGGGCTGGACCGGCGGCCGAAACGGCGGATGCGGGCGAATTCCGGATCGCGGATCCGGCGTCGCCGCTGAAGGATGATCGGGAGTGGCTTGCGCCGCTCGTCGAGTATTTCTGGTTCACCGGGTCGGAGCACGGCAAGTCGCATTTTCCTGCGGATTACTTGCTGGATTATGACGATCCGCTCAACATGAACACATGGCGGACGTTCGACAAGCGCCATGCGCTCGAGGCGGTGTGGGAGCGCCTGGCAATCCGCGTCGCGGCGGCCGGGCGGGATGGCGCGGTGCGGGAGACCGTGCGGATTCGCATCGTCTGACCGGCAATCAAGTGCAAAAATGCACCACATTTCGCTCGTCAAATGCCGGAAGGCTTGATAGGGTGCAGATTTGCACCACATTTCACCGAATGCCCGCAAAATGATCCGGATAGAGTGCAAAAATGCACCACGCCGGAATCGTGCCTTCATACGGTCCATGCCCGCAGCAGAAAAGGCTTCGTTCCCATCGGGAGCGAAGCCTTTGCCGCAGTACGCCCGGCATAGGCGTCATCTCTACGGTGAAAGTCCGGAATGGGGGCTGGCAAGCGCGGTGGATCGGCCGTGGAAGAGGAGGTTCCTTGGATTCAGCTTTCTTCCCGATCGGGAAGCGACCATCCGGTTGGCTCCGAAGACGGTCGAGCGCTTCAAGAGTCGCATCAGAGAGCTGACCTCCGGAACCCGGCCCGTCTCCATGGATCAACGAATTCGGGAATTGAACCAGTACATGGTGGGCTGGATTGGACACTTCCGACTGGCTTCGGCGAAAACGCACTGCACGACGTTCGACCAATGGATTCGCCGACGGCTGCGCATGTGTCTGTGGAAGCAATGGAAACGGGTACGGACACGTCAACGTGTAACTCCGGGCGTTGAGTGTGCCGGAATACTTCGTCCATATCATGGCTAATTCTCGCCGTGGCCCATGGGAAATGTCCCGCAACCTAAACAATGCCCTTGACACCCGCTATTGGCGGTCGCAAGGGCTTGTCAGTCTGCTTGATCGCTATATGGCGTTTCGTTAACCTTTCGGAACCGCCGTATGCGGACCTGCATGTACGGTGGTGTGAGAGATCGGGGGCTAGCCGCCCCCTCCTACTCGATTTAATGCGCCGCCTTCTTTCTGAAGTTGCTGCCGGAGACGTCCGCGACGTTCTCGATCGCGACGACGGCCTTCGGATCGAGCTCGTGCACGATTTCGCGCAAGTCGCTGAGTTCGATCCGGCTGACGATGATGTAGATGATCTTCTTCGGTTCGCCCGTGAACGCCCCTTCGCCGTATATGTACGTCATGCCCCGGCCCAATTTCTTCGTCAAGGCCTGCGCGATCGGCTCCGGATTGTCCGAGATAATATTGACCGACTTCAATTCCTCAAGACCTTCGACGACGATGTCGATCATCTTGAAGGCGATGAAGTAGGTGATGATGGAGTACATGGCCGTCTCCAGGCTGAAGACGAGCAGCGCCGCCAGCAGGAAAATGAACACGTTGATGATCATGATGAACTGGCCGACGGAGACGGGTTTCTTCCTGCTGACCAGAATGGCGACAATTTCGGTGCCGTCCAGCGCGCCGCCGGTGCGGATGACGAGGCCCACGCCCGCGCCCAGAATGACCGCGCCGACGATGGTGGCCAGGAACATGTCGTGCGTGATCGGTTCAAAATGGTGCAGGTAAGCGGTGGTCGCCGAAAGAATGGCGACGCCGAACAGGGTATGGAACGTAAAGCGCAGCCCCATCTTGCGGAAGCCGATGTAAAGGAACGGAAGATTGAGTACCACGATAAAAATGCTCATCGGCAGACCGGACATTTTGGCCGCGATGATCGACAGGCCGATGACGCCGCCGTCCAGAATATCGTTCGGAACGAGAAACAGTTCGAGTCCGATCCCCGCGATGACGGCCCCGACGGCGATCATCAGAAGTTGCTGCGCCTCGTGCAGCAGCCGTTTCTTCTTCGCAACACCCATAAAAAATCAGCCCCATTGTAGTCTCGCCCGCGAACAAGCCCGAGCGTCAGCGGACATTCAAAATTATACACATAGAAAACGGCACATTCAAAACAGAAGAATTGCTTTACTTCTTATGAGACAACTGTTATATTACAAATAGAACAGTCATACAGAACGGAGGTGCCGGGCATGCTGATTCAAATTGATTATCAGTCGGATGTTCCGATCTATGTGCAGCTCACGAACCAGATCATCGAGGGAATGGCGTCCGGAGAGCTCAAGCCGGGCGAGCCGCTGCCGTCGGTGCGGGCGCTGGCTGCGGATCTGGGCATCAACCTGCACACCGTGAACAAGGCATACACCCATCTGAAGCAGGAAGGATTCATCCAGGTGCACCGGCAGCGCGGCGCGCTCGTCCGACCGGACCCGATGCCGCCGGCCGACGAAGCCTTCCGCAGCAGGCTCGAATCGCAGATGCGCCCGATCGTTGCCGAAGCGGTCTGCCGCCGGATGGACGAAGCCGATTTCCTTGACATGTGCAGACGCATCTACAGACATTTCACGAAGGAGGAATCCTGACATGAACGGCATCGGATTCGCATTGCTTGCAATTGTAACGCTGCCGCTCGGCGTGATCATCACGTGCATGCCGTACCTGACGCGGCGAACGGAAAGTTTCGGCGTATCAATCGAGGAGAAATATTTCGACGACCCCGAGATCAGCGCCATGCGCCGGACCTACGCGACCGTGACGGGGGCGGTCAGCCTGCTGGTCGTCATCGCTTCTCTGATTGCCGCCGCGAGACTGGACGAGGAGCAGCTCGGCTGGCTGCTGCCGGCGGCGGTGGGGGTCATGCTGGCAGTGCATCTGGCGCTGTACCTGCGGTTTCATTTCCGCATGCGGGCGATGAAGAAGCAGCGCGGCCTGGTGTCCGCCGGGATGCAGCAGACGGTCGTCGACACCGAATTTTACCGGGAGAAACGCGCCTACTCCATGGCCTGGTTCATTCCCCATCTGCTCGTCGCGGCCGCCACGGCCTGGATATGCATCGCCTATTACGATGACTTCCCGGACCGGATCGTCATGCAGTACGGCATGGACGGCACGCCGACGAACGTCGTGGACAAAAGTCCGGGAATCGTGCTCTTCCCGGTGTGGATTCAGCTCTTGATGATCGCCATTTTCGCCGTCGTGAACTACAGCATCTCCGCGAGCAAACAGCAGATCGACGCCGCCAATCCGCGCAATTCGCTGCGGCGCAACCTGATTTTCCGGCGCAAATGGTCCGCGTTCACCCTGGTGACGGGATTTCTGCTCATCGTCCTGTTCGGCTCGATTCCGCTGCAGCAGCTTCTCGGGTTTGACTTCAGCGTCCAGCTGGCTTTCATCTTGTCGATTGTCATCATCACCCTGCTGTGGGCCGTCCGGCTCGGTTTCGTCACCGGGCAGGGCGGAAGCCGCATCCGGCTGCCGGAAGAGGCGCCCCCGGCCGCGGACGGCACGGTGAACCGCGACGACGACAAATATTGGATCCTTGGACAATTCTACTTCAATCCCGACGACCCCGCGCTGTTCCTGGAGAAGAGGTTCGGCATCGGCTGGACGCTCAATTTTGCCCGCCCGCTCGCATGGATCATTTTCCTCGCGCCGATTCTGGTGGTCGTCTTGCTGGTCTATTTGGCGGAACGCGGATAGCACGGAAAACGTATGTAGCAGTGTTGGCAGTCCGAGCAATACATGAACCATTACATGGGAGGGGAAAACTTGATGAATTTGAGCAAATCCGCAACATTCACGCTGCCGCGCGCGCTGCGCATGCTGGCGCTGGCCGCCGCGTTCCTGATGGCCGTGCCGCTGCAGGCGTTCGCAGCGGAGCAGCCGGCGGGGGAGCCGCTGACGGCGGAGTCGGCGGCGGAGTTCCTGGAAGCGTTCTTCGCGTCCGAACAAGCGAAACCGTTCTATACGGGAGCCGCGGTCGTCATCGTGAAGGACGGCGAAGTGATCGCGCAGGAAGGCTTCGGATTCGCGGACGCGGAGAAGAAGAAAGCCGTCGATCCGGCGAATACCCTGTTCCGGATGGCGTCCGTCTCGAAAACGTTCACGGCCGTCGCGGTCATGCAGCTCGTCGAGCAGGGGAAGATCGACCTTGATGAGGACATCCGCACCTATCTGCCGGGCCTCGAATTCGAGAACCCGTTCGTCACGCCGGTGACGACGGCCCATCTGCTGACGCACCGCAGCGGTTTCGAAGTCCGAGATCCGCAGAGCGAAGATCTGCACGGGGACTTCGATCTGTACGTTTCGATTGAAGACTATGCGAAGCAGCACATGCCGCCGGTCGTCCGCGAGCCGGGCACGGCTTACATGTACGACAACTTCGCCTATCTGCTGCTCGGGCTGATCGTGGAGAACGTAAGCGGCGAACCGTTCGAAGATTACATGCAGAACCATGTGTTCGGGCCGCTCGGCATGGACAGCAGCGGATTCATTCTGAACCGGGAAAATCTTGAACGGCTGGCGACGGGATACACAGCGCCGGGCAGCGAACCGATCGAGCCGTATGTGTTCCGTCCGACCGTCATGCCCCACGGCGGCATGATAGCGACGGCGGAAGATATCGGCAAGTTCATGATCGCGTTCCTGAACGAAGGCGCGGCTCCGGACGGCGCCCGGGTGCTCTCCGCGGAATCCGGCGCCGCAATGAGCGAATACCGGAACGCCATCCATCCGCTGCTGCCGGATACGACCTACGGCTTCGAATCGGCCGCGCAGCTTCCGATGGCAGGCGCAAGCCGCGACGTGCTGACCAAGCTGGGCGATCTGCCGGGCAACAGCTCGATGCTGCTGCTTCTGCCGGAAGAAGAAACCGGCGTCTTCCTGACGTACAATCAGATGGGCGCGCTGCGCGATCTGTTCTATATGCAGTTCATGGCGTCGTTCTTCCCGTCGTACGGGGCGCCCGCCGATCTTGAGGCGTTCGGGCAGGATCCGGCCGTCCGGCTCGAGGATCTGGAAGGGCTGTATGCCGACCTGCGCCTGCCTTCCATCGTCTATGCGGTCGAGAAGGGCGAAGACGGCACGCTGACGCTGTCCGACGCACTCATCGGAGAGCGCAGCCTGCGCCATGCGGGCGGCAACCTGTTCGTCGATGAGATGATGCAGCGCTTCGCCGCATTCCGGGTCGATGAAGACGGAACGGTCTATATGAAGGAGTCGGCGCTCAATCCGCTCGGCTATGCGCGCAAGGGAGAGACGCCCGTCGGGTATGAAGATGTGGCGGCGGATCATCCGTATGCGCCGTTCATACTCGGCATCCAGTCGCTCGGCTACTACCCGAACGAGGAAGGCCTGACGTTCGAGCCCGGGCGTCCGGTGACCCGGGCGGAGCTGGTCTGGCATCTGATGGCCGTGAGCGCGGTACGCGGCTCGACATCGGACACGTACGCGTTCACCGATATCGCGGGCCATCCGCTGGCGCCGTACATCCAGGCGGCGGCCGAGCTCGGCTTGGTGAGCGGAGGCAGCGACGGCCGTTTCGATCCCGACCGGCCGGCAACGCGCCAGGAAGCGGCGGTCATCGTCTGGAACGCCTACAAACTGCTGTTCCCGGAAACGATCTTCGCCGACGTTCCGGTGGAAGGGAATACCGCGGAATGGGCGCTGCCCGCGGTGCGCATGATGGTCGCACTGGGACTGCACGGTCCGGAAGTGGCGCCTTCGGCGAGCGGCGTTCCGGTCTTTGACGGCGCGGATCTGCTCAAGCGGCAGGAAGAAGCGGCGCTCCTGTACCGGCTGCTGCTGACGCCGGTTCAGCAGATCGCGGCCGGGCTGATGGAGCAGCCGGCGGCGGCGCCGGCTGAAGGCGCGGCGTAAGGCATTCCAGGCGTAACGCCGCCCAAGCTAACATCCCCCATGCCGAAGCATGGGGGATGGTTTTTTGTAAACGAAAACCCCCAGTTCGACTGGGGGTTCAGGAAAGCTTAGAGCTATGAGTGGCCATCCCTTGAACTTCAATGATAACATGGAAGCTGGTCTGCCAACCGCTACCATATATCTAGGAG